>JRYK01006918.1_pt1 | contig 11432 bp, 11 predicted proteins | sample 235381 | NCBI WGS metagenome assembly JRYK01 (sample SAMN03074220, study PRJNA261476) | activated sludge metagenome | biome: Wastewater Treatment Plant; feature: Wastewater; material: Activated sludge; isolation source: activated biomass of a wastewaster treatment plant treating hydrocarbon... ...
AGGCTGTCGCCGAACTCAGAGAGAAGCTCCTCGGCCCTTCGGGAGACATCAATTTCATCACGTACAGCGGCGAGAGCGCTTCGGGGAAGGAAATTGCGGACAACGCGAGCACGTATCCCATGTTCTCGAAAAAGAAGCTCGTCGTCGTGAAGAACGCGGACAAATTATCTGCGAAAGAAATTTCAGCCCTCGAGCCGTATATATCATCCCCTTCTCCCTCGGCATGCCTAGTTCTCGTTTTTGGAGAGGGGAAGAAACCGAAGCTCGGCGGGGGAAAGAACGTCGCGTCGTTCGACTTCTCCATGGAAAAAGGAAGCGCGGTCTCGGCCGTGAGGGAGGAGGCCCGGAAGCTCGGATACGACATAACGCGCGCCGGGGCGGACGCATTGATCGGCCTCGTCGGCGAAGACCTCCAAGAGATACACAACGAGCTCGNNGTGGAAGCGCTCACGAAGAAGACCAAGTTCGCCGACGTTTACCAGCTCATAAACGCAATATCACGGAAGGACAAGCGCGCGGCGCACAAGGTGCTGGGCGAGCTTGAGTCGGCGGGCGAGGAGCCTCTTTCGATTCTCGGGCTCATAACCTGGAGGTTCAGGCTCATCTGGAGGGCGAAGGAGCTGCAAGAAAAGCGGCTCGGCCAGTCGGAGATGCTGAAGGAGCTGAAGATCTCACCGGGACAACTCTACTACCTGAGCGAAGACCTGAAAAAATTCTCTTACAATGACATCGAGCGAATAATGGGCGCGCTCGCGGAATGCGATAAAAAGCTCAAGCTGAGCTACGTGCCCAAGAGCTTCGTCCTTACGAAGCTCGTCATCGAGTTGTGCGCGAGGGGTTAAAGGGGGTTCAGGAAGCGGGGGCTGAGGCCGATTTCGAGAGCTGGTGCACCCTTTTGGCGAGCCTGCCCGTTTTGCGCGACGCCGTCTTCTTGCTTATGACGCCTTTGGACGCGGCTTTTTTCAGCTTGGCTTCGGTTTCTATGAGTACAGCGCCAGCAGCATTAAGATCACCGCTATTGATGACGGCGTTGATCTTCTTTACCTGAGACTTGAGGTCCGATTTTACGACCGTGTTCCTGTCCCTTCTCTTTAAGCTCTGGCGGTGCTGCTTTATTCCCGACTTGATTCTCTTGGCCATTAATCTACTTCCCTCCTGCGGATAATCCCGTTTATTCTGCCGGGTTTATGGGATTTGTCAAATGCAATACATGTATTCCCGACTTAAGTTTAGAATGAAAAACATGTATAGCTTCCTAGGATGATATTTTAACAGGTACATTATAATAATGTTTAAATAATAATAGTTCTATTGACAAATAATTACGAGAGTCTATCATTTCCATATTGGCAGGAAAGCTGATTTAGTTAAGTATAATATCCTGCAAGTAATTTCTCACAAAGAATATATCTATGAAGCAATCGATACCGGATTATTTTATCAACAGATGCTGAGAAGAATAAAAGATATTAGGAGTCACATAAATTGAAAACTATCGCTATTTTGGCATGTTTATTGTTCATTTCCTGTGATGGTGGAGGAGATAGTTCGGACACAGAATGCATAGAGATTTCAAATAATCCAAATTTTCTCTCAGATTTTGTTGATTGTCCAGCTGATGGAATCGTCCGCGTGTGCGAAGGATTTACCTGCAACGACTCTCAGAATGTATCATTTGTAATGCGGACGTCCACATGCAGAGAAATCGATTGTTTCTCAATGAATTGTGAATGGACAGCAATTGATGACCCAATGAATAAACTGGAAGGAGTCATAACTGAATTGCAGTTAGACACAGAGACCGAACCAAGCGTTTTCTTTACAGGAACAGCAAATATTGACGGAGAGGATTTTGTTTTTGATATCTGCGGTCCAATTGTTCCTTAATTAAAGGTACCCCCATAACGAACCCTTTAAAGACATAGGTAACCGGATGCAACTTTCAAACCATCTTCAATTATAAAACCTTCTGTTCGAGAAATTAATAATACTTTTCATCCGGACCATTTGGTTGTCCGCCTGGCGGATTGCATGGCCCCCCTTTTTTAGCATCGATCGCATGGGCGCTTCTCTTAAGATCTTTGTCAATATGTGCATGACCAAACCCATATTGATGCAGTGTTTCATGGCGAACTGCTCCCCAATCGTTTCTATCAAGTTGAGATACGTAAATATGTTTGTTATAAACTCTATCAAGCGGGTTTCGTAATGGTTTGTTGCATTCGGGATATGATGCGAGGCACGAAGTAGTTGGATCCCCAACCCAACAATTAGGAGCACAGCCTCTAACTCCATTGCTGTTTCCACATGCTGCACCTGTATCAGCGTCGGTTTTATACCAATCAACAATCAATAATCTGGGGTAGTAAATATATGTATCACTATTGTGTGCTTTCATAGAATCTACTACTGACGCAATTCCTAGCAAATCATGTGCATCATAAAAGTAAACATTACGTAAAGTATGGGTATACATACCTTGTGATCCACCAAACCAATGACATTCCCTTGCCGCGTATTGCAAACAAACTCTTACTGTGGAGCAATACCCATCATTGGGGTCATCATCAACGCAGTAGCCCACACCAAAACACTGCCCGCCTGGGTAAAGCGTGCCAGTGCTACAATTAGGGCCAGGTACGTTATCAGCTGATGCCGACTTCACAATAAAATCCATAAAGTTGAAATCTGAGATATCTCTAATGAAATTATTTGTAAAGATATTTGTAGAATTCGGCACTTGTGATATTGGAGGAAGAGGGTCCCCCGGCTTACGCAATGGAACAGGGATAAAATATATTTCCTCTAAGTTTTTTTCACGCGCGTAGCGCATAATGTCGTCCATATCGGTAAATCCTGGGTTGAGTGAAAAAAGAGCCTTGGAGTCTCCAGGCAGAAAGTCCCGCGGGACATCTTTCTCAGAAATTCGACTATAGCCAGTTGGTAGCATAGTTTGAAAAGCCTTATCCAATACTGCTTTATCTTCGTCCGTTTGAATAATATAAACTCTTGGCCCTTTAATTTGCCCTAAAGCATCTATCGAATTTATATTTGGAAGAAAAGCGATTAAAACCATAACCAAACATACAAGTAACATAAGTAACGACAATATCTTCCATTTGTGAATATTCATAATACGATCCTCCTATTGCTCTGATGACCCAGATAAACTGGTATCACCTTGTCTAGTTATAAGATTATGAACAGGTTACTATACTATGTCAAGAATCATTTATTTTAATATTATATTTTGTACGGTAGCTTTCGTCTTCCAATATTTACACTGGGTGTAATTGATTCAGCAATTATGGTATATTCCCCTCAATTTCCATGAGGAGGCAGTCATGAAATTCTTTCTCGATACCGCGAATCTCGACGAGATTAGGGACGCAGCGAGCTTCGGCGTTCTCGACGGGGTTACGACGAACCCGTCCCTCGTATCCAAGGAAGGCGAGCAGAAAGGGTTCAAAGACCTCGTCAGAGAGATATGCGAGATCGTGAAGGGGCCGGTGAGCGCCGAGGTTCTCTCGACTGACATAGAGCGCATGATAGACGAGGCGAGGGAGCTTGCCGAGATTCACGAGCACGTCGTCGTGAAGATGCCCCTCACCGAAGACGGCATAAAGGCGACCAAAATTGTCTCGGACGAGGGCATAAACGTGAACGTTACCCTAATATTCTCCCCTTCGCAGGCACTCCTAGCGGCCAAGGCGGGGGCCGCGTACGTGAGCCCGTTCGTAGGCAGGCTCGACGACATATCGGAGTTCGGGATGGAGATGGTGGGCGACATAGTGCAGATATTCGACAACTACAAGATAAAGACGGAAGTGCTCGTAGCGAGCGTCAGGCACCCCTTACACGTGGTCGAGGCCGCGAGAATGGGGGCTGACATTGCGACCATGCCGTATAAAGTATTCAAGCAGCTCGTTAAACACCCGCTGACTGATATAGGTCTCGAAAGGTTCTTAGCAGACTGGGGGAAGAAAAAATAACACTCCCGTCTAATCTTCGCCCGCTTTCACCGCAGCGATAAGAAATTCCTTATTCCCCTCAGCCCCTTCTATTGGCGAAGGGATGACGCCTAAAATGCCCAATCCCAAGCCCTGAACGTGCTCCCTGATCTTATCGACGACTTCCCTGTGTTTCGCCTCGTCCCTTACGATGCCGCCCTTGCCTACTTCACCTTTCCCTACCTCGAACTGTGGCTTTATGAGCGCGACGAGCACCCCGCCCGGCTTTAGCAGCGCGAGCGCGGGAGGGATTATCAATGTAAGGGATATGAACGAGACGTCGATGACGACGATGTCAACGGGCTCGGATATGTCATCCGGTTTGATATAGCGGGCGTTCAGCTTTTCTTTAATTATTACGCGCGGGTCTTGCCTCAGCTTCCAGTCGAGCTGGCCGTACCCGACGTCTATCGCGTACACCTTCGCCGCGCCTGACTTCAGGAGACAGTCCGTGAACCCGCCCGTGGAAGCGCCTATATCAGCGGCGACCCATCCCGAGGGGTCTATTCCGAACTCCTTCAACGCAGCTTCGAGCTTGAGACCGCCGCGGCTCACGTACTTAAGCGACCTGTCCCTGACCTCGACATTCGAGCCTTCCGCGACGAGCGCGCCCGCCTTGTCCGTCCTGACGCCGTCCACGTAAACGGAGCCTGCCATTATGACGGCCCTGGCCCTGGCTCTCGTCTCGACTAGGCCCCTCTCGACGAGCACCGTATCGAGCCTCTTCTTCTTCGAGCCGCCGCGGCCTTCGTTCCTTTTCATCAGTTGTTTCTGCAGCCGAGCCATAGCGCTATCTGTCTCAGCGCTTCGGCCCTGTGGTCGAACCCCTCGAGCGCGCGCACCGCCTGGCGCGTGAGCTCGGAGGCCTTTTTCCTGGATTCGTCTATACCGGCGACGCCGGGATAAGTGGATTTGCCGTGCCTCTCGTCGTTCCCCCTCTCCTTCCCGAGGTCCCCCTCGCCCTCTATGTCGAGTATGTCGTCTATGATCTGGAAAGCGAGCCCTACGGCCTCCGCGTATGCGGAGAGCCTCCCGAGCTGACTCTCGTCCGCCCCTCCGATGCGCGCCCCGGCCGTTACGGACGCCCTTATCATCGCGCCCGTCTTGAGCGTGTGCATGCGCTCAACCTCGCCTAACGTAACGTCTTTATTCCCGGCGAGCGCGAGATCGATTACCTGTCCCTCGATCATCCCGCGCGAGCCCGCGGCCTCCGCTAAGTCTATCACTACGTCGCACAAGACCTGCGCCCCGATCCCTCTTCTGAGCCCCTCGCCGACGAGAATGCCGAACGCGTCGGTAAGCAGAGCGTCTCCGGCGAGTATCGCGGTCGATTCCCCGAACACCCTGTGGTTGGTGGGGACTCCTCGTCTTAACGCGTCGTCGTCCATCGACGGCAGGTCGTCGTGTATAAGTGAATACGTGTGTATCATCTCTATCGCGCATGCGGCCGGAAGAACCTCATCCGTCCCTGCTCCCACGGCCTCGCCCGCCGCTATCGCGAGTATCGGGCGGAGTCTCTTCCCTCCGGCGAGAGCACTGTAGCGCATCGATTCGAGGAGCCTGCCCCCGTTCCCGCCGCCGTCCGTCAGCAGCCTGTCGAGCTCCCCGTCCACGAGCTTCCGCCTTTCGGCAAGATACGTTTTAATGTCGAATTTCATGGGTCCTCAGCTCTCGGGCTCGAAATCCTCGAAGGTGATCTCGCCGTTCTTCTCGACGAGAATCTCGACCTTCTTCCTGACTTCATTGAGCTTTTTATGGGAGAAAGAGATGAGCTCCGTCCCTTCCTGAAAGAGCTTTATGGAGTCCTCCAGAGGCAGGTTGCCGCTCTCGAGCTTCTTTATTATTTCCTTGAGCTCCCTGAGCGCGTCCTCGAAGGTCTTTTCGGATTTCATAGAGAGGTAGTTTATCCATGAAGAGGACTCCTCACAAGGCGGCGGGGATGAGATGCATGAAAAAACGGGCCGTCTGATTATACAGCTTAGCCAGAAACCCGTTGCAATTCATTAATATATTCATATAATAATGAGAAAATCTTATCCTCGATCCAAATGAATGATATAAAAATAATCATCCTGATCACGCTGCTCTCGTTCGTCTCCTGTGGTGACGAAAATGATAAAGACTGCTTAACGCTGGAGGAGATCGCGAACTCGAGCTGTCCCGCTGAGGACATTCCCCTAGTTTGCGACCCTTACTTCTGCGGGGCGTCTTTCCCTCCCGACGAAGAGCATGAAGGAATAGTAGTTGATTTCCTCTTACCTCCTCCGGAAACCGAATGTGAAGTAATAGATTGCACGACTCTTGATTGCGGGGAAATTTTCTCGGAATTGCAAATCGGTCAATTTGGATTGCCTAGCGGCTTAATAACTATATCGGACGGAAGAGAATCGAACTTCTCTTGCAGTGGCATATTCGATTGACGATTAACACCTGGTCATGTTTTGCATATAGCAGCAGACGACGACAATCTGATATACAGGGAACTGGAAATATAAGATGGGGCGGTACGCTGTGAGCGTCCGCCCCGGTTATCCTTCAAACGACTTTATTCAAGAGTGCTCGTACCTCTGTTACTGAGCCTTCTCGTCCGTGCTATCCCCTGGTGTAGCCGGAGTCATGCTTCCCGAGTCATCGACGGAATCGACCACTTCTTCCTCTACCGTTTCTTCAACCTCGACCTCGGTGCCGCTCGTGTCCTGTACGGTCTGCTGCACGGTCGGCTCGGCCATGCTGTCCGTCATGTCAGTTGCGGGAGCGGCCTCTTCTACCTCAACCTCTTCTACTTCCTCCACTTCTGTGGGCTCCTCGGCCTGCTTGCACGCGGCTAACCCCAGCACGAACATGCCCGCGATGAGAATGACAAAATACCTGCTCAATATCGACTTCATACCTGCACCTCCTTCAGTGAGATTGGATTCCGACCCCCGGATATATTGAATTTCCCCCGCCAATCAAACAACATACAACATTTATTCCCCTAATTCCACAACATTTCAAGCGGAGAATCTCCGCTCATAACCGGTCCTGCCGATACTCCTTAGCTGTGCCCTCAACCGAAGCCATCCCGTCCACCTCTTTTTAATTCCCCTCTCCCTAGAGGGAACGAATGCGAGCAAGTGAGCATTCGGTCGCCCTTGAACAAAGGTACAAAAACAATATGACTTCCGGCTCTAGATTGCCTAAACCAAAATAGGGCTAGGGTGAGGGTGTTACCTTTNNATTGTTTGCCATTTCGACACCACCCTTTTTTATAGACACGCGTGTCAAATTATCATATCATTCCCGAATCTATGAAGACGTCCCACGATCTCAGGGAAGCGCTCAGGGCTATAGACGGCAGGGGTTACGCCTCCTACAAGGACCTCGCCGGGGAATACGGCTTCGACGACTTCATACTATACATAGACCGAGTGCAGGGAGACCCTTTCGCCTCCCCTTCGCGCGTGAGGGTGAGGGTGTACCAGGACTCTGCCGGGTTCCCCAAGGACACTTACTCCGGCAAGAGCAGGGAGACCGCTCTCAGGGACTACATCGCCCGTGCGTTCAACAGGGCGTCTGAAAGGTTTTCGCTCGGCAACAGGGGGAGCGGCAAGAGCGGCCTCATAACCATGAGCAGGCCCGGCCAGGAGATTCTCGAGCGCTCCTCCGTCGTCATGACCCACCTCTACGCCGAGGCGAGGTTCGGCATGGGGCTCCCCGCCTTCGGACGCACCGTCGCGGGGAAGCACGCGCAGGCCATGTTCTTCGACGAGCTTCCCAGGATAGTGAGGTTCTCGATGATGTTCGGGAACCTCGACCAAGAGACGCTTTACACGCACATAGAAACGGCCGAGGACGCGGACTTCCTCAGGAACGAGATAGAGAGTCTCGGCTGCGTGTCGTTCATCGCCGACGGGAGCATACTCCCGAGGGCGAGCGGCATCGACCCCCGGCCCATGAGCGCCGAGGAAGCCGTACCCTTCAAGTCTCCGCCGTCGCTCAGCATGGACGTCGAGCTGCCGAACAGGGGGCAGATCACGGGGATGGGGATCCTCAAGGGGGTCACGCTCATCGTCGGGGGCGGTTATCACGGGAAATCGACGCTCCTGAAGGCCGTCTCGGAGGGCATATACAACCACGTCCCCGGCGACGGCAGAGAGTTCGTCGTCACGAACCCGAACGCCGTCAGGATAAGGGCCGAGGACGGGCGCAGGATAGAGAAGGTTGACATCTCGCCCTTCATATCGAACCTTCCCTTCGGGAAGGACACGAAATCGTTCTCTACAGAGGACGCGAGCGGGAGTACGTCGCAGGCCGCAAACATACTCGAATCGCTCGAAGCGGGAGCACACGCGCTCCTGATAGACGAGGACACCTCCGCGACCAACTTCATGATAAGGGACCACCGGATGCAGGAGCTGGTGTCGAAGGACAAGGAGCCCATTACACCCTTCATAGACATGGTGAGGAGCCTTTACACCGACCAGAGGGTTTCGACCGTGCTCGTTATGGGCGGCTCGGGGGACTACTTCGACGTCGCCGACCACGTCATCTCCATGACGGAGTACAAGCCATCAGATGTTACTAAGGAAGCTATAGAGATTGCCAGAAAGATCGCGAGCGAGAGGAAGAAGGAAGGCGGAGGCCCGCTGCTCAGGGTCACGGAGAGGATTCCCATATCCGAGAGCTTCGACCCGAGGAAAGGGAAGAAGGACGTGAAGATTTCAGCCAAGAGCCTCCGCTCGATATCGTTCGGGAGGCACAAGATCGACCTCCACGCCGTCGAGCAGCTCGTCGATATTTGCCAGACGGCAGCCATAGGGGACGCGATCGAGTATGCGAGGCGCTATATGGACGGCAAGAGGACGCTCAGGGAAGTGGCGTCGCTCGTAATGATGGACATAGCGAGGGACGGCCTCGACGTGCTCGACCCGCGCATATCCAGGGGCTACGCGGAGTTCCGCAAGATAGACCTCGCCGCCGCCATAAACAGGCTCCGGACACTCGAAGTCGAGCAGAAGTGACGTGACCACCACCTCTGTCATTCCCGAGTGTCTTAATCGGGAATCCAATATTGTGTCATTCTGAACTTGTTTCAGAATCTAAATTCTGTTTTTCCGGACGCTGATCGGGAATCCAGCTTTATCGCTCCCGACATTACGGAATCGGCGTAAAGAAAATCGGCTTTCGACCATTATGTCGGGGGTTCGAATCCCTCCGCGGAGCCGACTAATTCGTTGTGTTGCCTTTACCGCGTATTCGCGAGATATTTAATAATAATTCGATATAAATCAGCACTCCGAATTTAATGCAATTAGATCAGGAGGGGTAAAAGTTTATGGAATATCTCGCCTCGGGATTCAAAGACGTCGATAATACAGCCGATTTCACCAAGTATGCGAACTGTTTGAATTTTCTTCACACCCTTAAATTCTTCAGAAAATATAAAGACGACATCCATCAAATGTTGGCTCTTAATAATGGATTGAGAGTTCTGGATGTGGGCTGCGGACTAGGGAATGATTTAATTGATATGGCTGGAGCGATTGGTCCGGACGGTGTAGCGACAGGTGTTGACTCGAGTGAGGCTCTTCTAGAGATCGCCGACCGGAATATTAAAAATGGACCCGGAAATATAGAACTGGTTAAAGGGGATGCATTAAATTTAAATTTCGATGATAATAGTTTCGATCGCTGCAAAATAGACAGAACTCTCCAGCATATACCGGATCCAAAAAAAGCTTTGGCTGAGATGTATAGAGTATTAAAGCCGAAAGGCTTAATGCTGGCTTTCGACAACGACTGGGAAACATTTATTTTTAGCTGTACTAATAATGTTTTAGTCAGGAAAATAGCAAATTATTGGTGTGACAGTTTCGCCTCGGGATGGATAGGGCGCTACCTTTATAGTTATTTCAGAGAATTAGGTCCGGCAGAAATAGAAGTTTATCCCCGAACTTTAATTGTTCACGATCTTAATATATCGGACAAGGTGTTTGATTTGTTTCAGACTATAAAAAATTGCCTTGATGAAAATTTAATTACTGCCAATGAGGCAAATGAACTGATTATGGAAATGAGAAATCAAGACAAGTCCGGCAGTTTTTTTAGCTCATATACCGGTTTTATTGTTCTGGGACGAAAACCATGATCCGAGTATTAAAAAATATAACCAGGAATAAGAAGACAGGTTCCCGTGGTTTAGTTTAATCGCGGTGTCCGGGCTTATTTCAGCGCAGGCACCGACTGGTTTACCGGCCTATTCGGCGGCTACGCCGAGTTCCGCAAGATAGACCTCGCCGCCGCGATAAACCGCTTGAGGACTTTGGAAGTCGAGCAGAAGTGAGGAATATATAATATATATGTTATAGTATAGATATTATTAAGCCGGATATGCCGGAGAAAGTGAACAGCCGCCAAAATCCGAAAACCGGTGAACTCCCGGTGATCTTTCGGGCAACTATCGGTGCACAACTGACTCACCCCCCATCCTGTCCTTCCCCCCTCAAGGGGGAAGGTAGAAATAAGTAAGAAGTCGCTGAGCGTTTTTTTGGTTATCCGCCGTACGTGGCGGCGGTGATCTTCATCACCTCGACGTTCGACTGCTTCCCCGCCGGGCTCGGCACGATGATCGGGAGCGCGACACCCGCTTTCCTGTACTCCTCAAGCCTCGCTCTGCACCTGTCGGCGGGGCCGACGAGCGCGACCGAGTCGAGCATTTCGTCCGTGAATACCTCCATCGGGTCGGTGCCTGACTTTATCTTGTCTATCGCTTCGCCGTAACCGTTGTTCGTCATGAGCCTCTGGTAGAACGGGAACCGGAGATAACCGGACAGTCCGCGCTTGGCCGACTTCCTCGCGAGCTCGAGGTCATCCGACACGACGGACGGTATGCCGAGCGTTATGTCCACGTCCTTGGGGTCTCTCCCCGCGGCCTTCGCGCCCTCCGCGACATAACCGGCGAGAGTCTTGATATAGTCGGGCGTCGAGAGATAAGGCATTATCCCGTCGGCGACCTCGCCTGCCAGCTTCGCTGCCCCTTTCGTCAGGCCGGCGATGTAAACGGGTATCTTCGGAACCTCGCGTTTTAGAGTGAGCGCGGGCGCAGTCCCGTCTATGAAGGACCTGACCGACTTAACGTAATTCCTCATCTTCTCAACCGGCTCCCCCATCTCGATCCCGTACTTGTCGTTCACGGGCTTGTGGCTGACGCCGAGTCCGAGCACCATCCTTCCCCCGGAGAGCTCCTGTATAGTCATGGCGGTCGCCGCCGTGATCATGGCCTGACGCATGTATATGTTCGTTATCCACGTGCCTACCTTTATCTTCTTCGTCGCCTCGGCGAACACCTGCGCGTTGGATAAGCCGTTATAAGGCGGCACCTCCGGCGATAATATTGCTTCGAACCCTCCGGCTTCCGCTTCCTGCGCGAGCGCGCGGAGG
>JRYK01008692.1_pt1 | contig 11422 bp, 9 predicted proteins | sample 235381 | NCBI WGS metagenome assembly JRYK01 (sample SAMN03074220, study PRJNA261476) | activated sludge metagenome | biome: Wastewater Treatment Plant; feature: Wastewater; material: Activated sludge; isolation source: activated biomass of a wastewaster treatment plant treating hydrocarbon... ...
ACGTTGTCGCCGAATATATAGAGGAACAGCATGTTCCCGATAAGGTGGAGCCAGCCTCCGTGAAGGAACATGGAGGTAAGGAACGGATAGATACGGTTTGCCAGGTCTGAATCCGGAGCCGATGAGAATACATTGGCCGGTATGAGCCCGTAACGGAATATAAAGAGGTCCATGTAGCCGCCGAGCGAGTAGCCGTAGAGAAAGACCAGGACATTCGTTACTATGAGCGCCGCGTTGACGTATGGGAAGCCGGGTGATCTCGTCGTATCACGGAGGGGTATCATTTACATATTGATTATACATGGACGTGGGCCTCTCAACACTTGTAATATCGGGCCGGTTACATAAAATTGAGGGCGTGTTATTATTAAGCAGGCTGAAAGCGCATGTTCCGGAAACTAAGAACCGATCTCGTTAAGAAGCTCGCCGGCATAAAGCTGGTTTTGGTCAACGCCGACGGCTTCATATCGGACGGGGGGCTCGATAACGGAGCTCACGGTCCGAACGGGATTCATATCGGGGAGCTCAGGGGCAACGACGTGGAATTCGTCGCGTTTTCCAGGTCAGAAGACGACCTCATCTCTTCGGCCGCCGAGCGGCTGGGCATAATCCTCCATAACGGCATTTCGGAGAATTCCGGCTTCTATTCCGGAATAAAAGACGATTATGCCGTCTCCGACGAAGAGATCGCTTTCATCTGCAGGGATTTTACGGATATTCCGATCATGAGAATGGTCAATTTCACGGCCGCAACGCCGGACGCGCCCCTCGATGTTAAAGCGGAATCCTATTTTGCCGCTTACACTCCGGGAGGAGGAGTTGTGAGCGAGGTCGCGGCGCTCATACTGACGGCTAAAAAATACCCGGGCGGCTGGTCCGAGTAGTCTTCAAACCCTTCTCCCCGCTTTCCGCATACTAACTCCCGACGCCCGCGCGTGTGATAAAATTAGAATCTATGGCTATTGCGGAAATCACGGGCTCCATCAAGTCGAAAGCGGTCGAGATCGGGTTCGATCTCGTCGGTATATCTCCCGCAGGACGGCTCCCCGAGAGCCGGTTCTACAAGGAATGGCTTGCCAGGGGGTACGCGGGGGAGATGAAATACATGGAAAGGGACCCTCAAAAGAGGGAAGACCCGGGCCGGATAGTTCCCGGCGCAAAGTCCGTGATCACGTGCGGCCTTAACTACAACACCGATTACCCGTACTCGACCGAAGCCGAGGACAAAGACAAGGGGTGGATTGCGCGTTACGCGTGGGGGGAGGATTACCACGACCTCATGGACGGCAAGCTGAAGGCGCTCGAGGAGTTCATCTCCGCATCATCGTCCGACGGCGCGCACACCCGCCGTTACGTCGACACGGGGCCCGTGCTCGAAAGGGCGTACGGGAGGTACGGCGGGATCGGGTGGACGGGGAAGAACACCTGTCTCATCAATCAGCGTATAGGCTCCTGGATATTCCTGGGAGAGATCATCACCACGCTCGAGCTCGAATACGACGGCCCGGCTCCCGACAGGTGCGGCACCTGCACACGCTGCATAGAGGCGTGCCCGACGGGTGCAATCACGGAGCCCTATGTGCTCGACTCGAGGCTCTGTATATCGTATCTGACTATCGAGCTAAGGGACGAGATACCGGCCGGCCTGAGGGACAAGGTCGGCAACAATATTTTCGGATGCGACATTTGCCAGGACGTCTGCCCCTGGAACAGAAAAGCGGGAAAGACCGCGGAGCCGGGCTTTCAGCCGAGGGAAGGGTTCTACAACCCCGTCCTCGGCTCCTTTTCCGGCATGGGTCCTGACGAGTTCAGCTTGAGGTTCAAGGGGAGCCCCGTAAAACGGGCCAAGAGGAAGGGATTTTTAAGGAACGTGCTTACCGCCATGGGCAATTCCGGGGACGAGAGCCTGATCCCGGTCATCGAAGAATACGTCGCCGACCCCGAGCCGCTCGTGAGGGCTCACGCGAAGTGGGCGCTCCGCAAGCTCCGAAGCACGGGATCAGCCGGCGCGCTTCCCGGCCGTAACGGGGTCGGGACCGGTCCGATCGCGCCCGGAGAATCCGGCTCTCATCATGGGGATGAAACGGGCGCGCTTATTCTGCCGGTGGTTAAAAGCCGGTAAATAGGTAAAATAGAATGCAGGCGCAATAATATCGAGAGTGAAGATGCGGGAGTAACCAGTGAACGCGGACCGTAAGGAAGATGTGCTGAAAGCGAACGCCGGGTTTTACCGGGCGCTCCGCAGCGGAAGCCTGGAATCGATGCGGGAAGTGTGGCTCAACGAGCCCGAAGCCAAATGCGTGCATCCCGGTTGGCCCATGCTCTACGGTTGGGAGGCCGTTAAGGAGAGCTGGAAGAATATTTTCCACGGGGGCCCGCCCGCCGACATCGAGATTTCCGACGTAAGGGTGCATGTCTCGGGAGAGCTCGCCTGGGTCATATGCATCGAGAAGATAAGCCAGACGACGGACGGTCAGACGCGGCGCGGTTACGCGCAGGCGACTAACGTTTTCGAGCTCAGGGGCTCATCGTGGCGGCTCGTGATACACCACGCCTCACCCGTTCCCATGCCCGCGGGTGATCCGGGGTCAAATCACAATCTGCAGTAAATAATGCTCAGGGAATCAGTAATTGAAGTTGTAGAACACGTCGACGCCTGGGTTTTCCCCTCCGACATCCCCGTTGATCGTTACGTTCTTGAAAATGGTATATTCGAGCAGGACTTTGTTCTCGGTAACCGTCGATGAGGTGATCAGCGACTCCGTTGTCTCTCTCTCGTAGGCGATATAGAGATCCTGCGTGAGATATTTCCCTACTTCCACCTGAGGGCCGCTCGTGCCCCCTCCGACGCTTACGACGTCGAGCGACAGCTTGCTTCCGAGAAGCTTCTCGAGCTGCGCCGCCGCTATACCGCCCGCGACTCCCGACGCCACACCCTGTATGGAAGCCCTGTCGCCGGAGCCGATCTGGTCTGACGGGGCCCCGAACACGATATACGAAATAATGTCCGTCTCCGTCATGTCGGGGTTGCTCGTAAGCTTGAGCACGGGCTTTTCCGCCGTTCCGCTTATATTTACGTATATCATCACGCCCGAGACCCGGTAGAGCGCAGTGATGTCGAGGAGCGGGTTGATCTTTTCCGAGCCCGTGAAATTGACTGTCCCTTCCTCTATCCTGAAGAGCTTCCCAAGAGTCTCATACGTTCCCCTGACCGTCGTGATCGTGCCCGCTATCCTCACATCCTGGCCGTACTTTTTGTTGATGTCGAGATCTCCTTTCAGCTCTATGTTCGCGCCCCTCCCCTTGACCCAGTTGTTCTTTCTCATCCTGATAGCGAGGTTAAGAGCGACGTTGTCTTTGAAATAGTCTGTCCGTTCGCCGCCGCCGACGACGAACTCGTCTTTGTCCTCGTCCACGTATTTGATGTCCTCTATTTGTTTTTCCTCTTTTTTAGGTAAATAGATCCTGGCTTTCGCGACCGTTACCTTGCCTCCGATATCGACCTTCGCACCCTCGCCCTTGAGGTTGAGGTCTCCTGTAATTTCAGCCGTTATCCGCTTCGGCTTAATAACGAAATTCTTCAGGCTTCCATTGAGATCGTATGTGAGCGACGAAACGTCGATCTGCCCTTCGAACGTGCCTTTCCCCTTGCCCGAATCTATCTCGGCCTGTCTCAGATAGCCTTTTTGCCCGTCGAGCTCGATGAGGGCGCTCACGACCTTTAGCTCGTTCTGAAGAGACTTGATCTTAAACACCGCGTCCTTGAGCGTGATCTGACCTTCGGCCCTGGGGCTGCCGAAAGTGCCCCCGGCCCTTACGTCCACTACGAGCAGGCCTGAAGACTTCTCGATCTCGCTGCTCAGGCTCGGAAGCGGGCTCAGGTCCACCCCGTCCGAGCGGACTGTGAGGTTGAACCTCGTGTCGTTCATATTTTTACTCATGTTGTTGAGGTCAATCGCCATTTCCGCGTTCCCCGTAGCCTGCAGCACGACGCCCGAGTCCCCGGTTATGAGAAATTTCACGTCGAGATTCCTGTTGAGGTAGCCGAGGTCGAGCGATACATCGTCTTTAAAATCCTTGTACGCGAGGCCATTGGTCGTGGCCTTCACTCTGAACTGAGGATCGGCCGCCGTACCGCTGATGTCTGCGTCGGCGGATATAACCCCGCTGACTTCGGCCTTCGGATTTATTGCCTGGACGATGTCGTTCAGGCTGAGGTTCTTCAGGCTAAGCCGACCTTCGACGCTCCCGTTGTAGAATATTCGCGCGTCAGCGAGAGCGGACGAATCGTCGTAATAGAGGTTAAACGAATCCACTATCAGCTTCTCGGGCGCGATCGTGAGCAGGATTCTGTCTCTGTTGACGAGCTCCATCTCGTCCATGTCGAGCCTGAGCTTGCTGATCTCGATGTGCTTTTCGCCCGCGCCGAGGTCAGTTAAGGTTACGGCCGCTTCATATTCGTAAGTGTCGTTCTCCTTTATGAGCGCGTTTACGTTTATTCCCTTTCCTTTACTCTCTGCGTTAATTTCTATGCTCTCTATATCCCTGTCCTTGATCTTGGCGTTCCCGGTGCTGATCTTCGCCCGCAGGTCGGGTTTATTCAGGTCTATCGAGCCGTCGCCTTTTATTGTTACCGATTCGGCCGCGAAAACGTCCTTTATCTCCAAATCCCCAGCCTCTGCGTCTATCGTTATGTGCGGGTTTTTAATTTCACCTTCGGCTTTCCCCGACGCCTTGAGCGTGCCCGAGAGGTCGAGCCCGGGGGCGAATCTCGATACGAGGCCTAGGTCTTTTACGTCGATATCGTAATCAAGGTTCATACCTTTCCTGGCTGTGGCCCCGCCCTTAACCCTGAGATCGAATGAATCCCCGTCGATCGCAAGCGCTCTCACGGTCAGACGCTCTTTGTCGTATGACGCGTCTATGTCGCCCTTTTTGATGTTGACGTTGAATATGCTCGACTGTCCGACATTCCCTTTGACCGCGGCGTTCATTTTTTGAAGCACGTCCCCTTCGAGAGGTATCAGTCCTTTGATGCCGAGATTGGAATTTATTCTGCTGTGCAGGTTCGGCTTGCTGAGTATTGTGCCGAGGTCGACCTGCTTGAGAACGGTCTTCACGTCCACTCCGACGCCCGAGGGAGAGTAGGAAGCCGTTCCGGTCAGTTTCAGGTCCCCCGCTTTCTTTCCCTGTATATCGAGACGCTCTATCTTGCCGTTGACGGTCATATCCCTCATTTCGGCCCAGCTGCCTTCCGCGCTTATGTCGGCGTTGAGTATCGCGCCCAGCTTTGTGTTGACCGCTTCCGTCTTCTTCTCCGTTTTCTCTTCGATGAGCGAGAATATCCCGGTCGTGTTCACGTCCTTGAGCGAGGCCCTGACGCTGAAGCTGTTTTTTCCCTCGCCGGATATAAGACGCGCGAGGTCTCCCTTTCCTGTCAGCGAAAGCCCCCCGAGCTCGTATTGTACGTTGCCCTCGCCTAAATCGAGAGCCGTTCCCGAGATAGTGATTTTATCGAGCGTCCCGGAGAGTTTTTTCCCGAACAGCTCCGATTCCGGTATCTTGACGTTGATTTCGGCGTCGATATTTTTAGGCCCCTTGAATACGCCTTTTCCTTCCGACTCTACGTTGAATGTGCCTACATCCTCGAACTTATAACCGCTTACGGAGAGCGTGTAGGAGATTTCGGGGTTGTCTCTTAGACCGCCCGCCTCGGCGTCGAGCTTGATCCCGGCCCCGTTGAGCGTTACCTCGAGGCCCGACACCCTGGCTTTTTCTCCCGTATAGACGGCGTTTACCTTTAATCCTTTGACGCTGAGTCCCTGCGACGGCGCCTCGAGGTCGGCGTTTTTGATGTCGACCTGCATTTCTTCCGTGATATTGATGAGCTTCGCTGAAAGCTCGGCATCGTCGACCCGGTACTCGGAGACCTTCCCGCTCTCTCTGTCGTCGATCCTGAGCGAGCTGTCGTTAATATCGAGACCCGAGGCTATGATGCTCCATTCGGGCGGTCCCTTCTTTTCTTTGTCTTTTTCCTTCTCCTTTGCGCTCCTGCTCCCGATCTTGCCGAAGTTCCACGTGCCGTCGCCGTATTTGATGAGGTTCACTCTCGCCCCGCTTAACGTTATCCCGTCGATGGGGATCACTTTGCTTGTGAGGACGGCCGTATTGAGCATACTGGGGATTGAGTACGTTACCGAGAGCTCGTCCACGGAGACGAAGCTTTCTTTCTCGACTTCGAACCTTACATCCTTGAGCTTTATGTTGTAAAAGAAGTTGCCCTCGACCGAGCCTATCTTAAAACTCTGGCCGGTCGCGGAGCTGACTAGCCTCTCGGCGGTATTTTTGACAAGGTTCCTGAAATAAGCGGTCTGTGTAAAAAAATAGGCTGCTATAGTAGCGGATATAAGGATGACGATCACTATGGCTGCGGCTATGAGTATCTTATGACGCATATAATGACTTTTCGGGGAGCGCGAGTTCACTGATACGGTCGGTTCCTGTCATCATGGACCGGTCATTTAACATTCGCCCAAACGGGCTTTGCCACAATTATACATTATGGATTCCGTAAAATGAACCCGAATAAAGGGCCGGTCGAAGCGGCTTATCTCCTTGAAACCATGTAAATTCCCGCGAGGATGAGCGCTCCTCCCCCGACCGTCCCCCAATCGAGCCCGCTCCCCAGAATGAGCCAATCGAAGAAGAGGCCGAATACGGGGACGAGCATGGAGGAGAACGTCGTGATGTTGATGTCGAGCTTCTTTATCAGGTAGAACCATATCGTGAAGTCGACGGCGGAGGCGATGAGCCCTGTAAACAGGAGCACGTAAACCGACTTCCACGTCCACTCGATGCTGAGCACGCCGTGCGTGGGCAGCGCGATTGCGAGGAGGCCGAGCGTTCCGAAAATGAGCTGGAGCGCGCTTATCCTGTAAATGTCCTCGCCGGCCATCCTTTTCTTGACCCATATATTCGACGCGGCCCAGGAAATAGCCGCGACTATGATGAGCAGCTCTCCGAATAGTATGCCGGCGTCCTGTTTCGCGAATATGTCCCAGCCCAGTATCGACAGTATGCCCATCGAGCCCAGTAAAACGCCCGCCCACTGCCGCGTGTTTATCTTCTCCCTGAGATAGAAATGGACGAGGAGTATTGTCCACACGGGCATCGTGTAGAGGAGCACGGAGGTCTTTCCCGCGGTGATGCGCTTCATGCCGAGGAGCATGAATCCGAAGAGGAACGTCGTCTGAAAGAGCCCCACGGCGATGAAGTCAGGCCACCTGCGCCAGCCGGGCAGCCTTATCGACCTCGATTTGACGTAAATCAGGAGCGTGACCGCCGCTATGGCGCACCTCCAGACGGCGAGCGTGAAGGGCTCCATGTACCCGAGGCCTATCTTCATCAGCACCCACGAGTACCCCCAGGTGACTATGACGAAAGACAGAAGCAGGAAATTTATCGCCGAGCGGTTCATAAATTTCTATAGATTCGTGACCGGGTGTCAGGGATTCTCCCCGGGAGGATGCGAGCCGAACGGGAATCCATACGGGCCATACACGCTTTATCCTAGTCGGTTTTTTTTCCTTGACAAGGAATGGTCAATATTTATAATTACACAGCTTTTAACCGCCGGATGAAATAATTCTTTATTCCGTTAAATTTATTAGGTATTTTGCATATCCGGTGCGGGTTGAAAAGAGCTTCAGGGGTGCTAAACTAAGTTGGTTTCAAAAGACCTCGTTAATAATCTTTCCGTGACTAATTTCGCTGTATCAGGGCGGTAAATCATAATAATTCGGAGGTAGGCCAGAGGTGAAGATTCTAGTAATAGTAAGCCAGACACAGGATACGGAGGCTAGGATAAAGGTCTCCGCAGCCGGCAATTCCATAGATACCGAGGGCATGAAGTGGATCATGAACCCTTATGACGAATTCGCCGTTGAGGAAGCGATCCAGACAAAGGAAAAGCACGGAGGGGAGGTCGTCGTGGTCTCTATGGGGCCGGCCAGAGTGGTCGAAACCATCAGACAGGCTCTCGCAATGGGTGCCGACAGCGCAATACATATATTGGACGAAGGGTCTTCCGACCTCGACTCCTACGCTACGGGGAAAATTATCGCGGGCGAAATAAAGAAGCAGGGCGACTTCGATATAGCTTTTACAGGTATGAAGATTATAGACGAAGAGTCGGGACAGATCGGCGTACAGATAGCCGAGGAGCTCGGCATCCCCCACGTTTCACTCGTCAGCAAGGTGATAGAGATAAACCCGTCGGCTAAAAAGGCCGTGTGTCAGAAAGAGATCGACGGCGGGCACATGGTCGTAGAAGTCCCGCTTCCCTGTCTCATCACATGCCCTGACGCGATGAACGAGCCAAGGTACGCTTCGCTGCCGGGTATCATGAAAGCGAAGAAAAAGCCGCTCACTGAAGTAAAGCTTTCCGACATCGGCACGGACGGCCTCGCTCGCGTAAAGACAGTAGAGATCAAGGTGCCTCAGATAGAGAGGAAGCTCAAGATAATAAAGGGGCAGGACGAGCCGATGGTAAAAGGCGCAGCGGTGGAAAGCGCGGCCCAGGAGCTGATCACGCTCCTAAGGGACGAGGCCAAGGTCATATAGAACCGAATAGCATAGAAATTTCCGGAGGAATAAAATGAGCAACGAAGTCTGGGTTGTAGCTGATATGAAAATAGACGGCAGCGTGAGGCAGGTGACGTTCGAAGCGCTGTCGGAAGCGAGAAACAAGATCGCGGGGAAGCTCGGAGGACAGTTGTGCGGAGTGCTTATCGGCTCAGGCGTATCCGGTCATGCGGCCGAGCTGGGCAAATACGGGGCCGAGAAGGTTTACGTCGTCGATAACGATCTTCTGAAGAACTTCAACACGGAGGGTTATACGATAGCCCTCAGCGAATTGATAAAGAAATACAGCCCGGCTGTGGTGATAGCGGGGAATACCGTTTTCGGTCAGGACTATTTCCCTGGAGTCGCCGCGCGCGTCGGCGCTGGCGTTACGATGGACGCGATCGAGATCGATCTGACCGACGACAAGAAATTGAAGATAAAGCGCTTCTCCCACTCGAGTAAGGCGATTCCGACTCAGGTGTTTCTCGACCATAATCCGATGATGACCACGGTCAGGCCCAACTCGTTTAAAGCGGTCGAGGACCCGAAGACGCCCGAAGTAGTCGACGGGGGCGTAACGATAAACGCCGGGGATATTAAGACCAAGGTGGTCGAGATAAAGACGAAGGAATCCGACAGGCCCGAGCTGACCGAGGCCGAGAGGGTCGTTTCGGGCGGGAGGGGACTCGGGAGCGAAGAGAATTTCAAGTTTATATACCAGCTGGCAGACATACTCGGGGCCGCCGCGGGAGCGACGCGCGCCGCAGTGGACGCCGGGTACTGCCCTTACGATATGCAGGTCGGGCAGACGGGAAAGGCCGTTTCGCCTAACCTCTACATAGCTATCGCGATTTCGGGCTCGGTGCAGCACTTCGCGGGCATGGGCTCATCGAAGGTGATAGTGGCGATAAATAAAGACCCGGAGGCCCCTATTTTCCAGAAATGCGATTACGGTATAGTGGGTGATTTGTTCGACGTGCTTCCGCCCTTCACCGAGAAGGTGAAGGCGCTCGTATCTCAAAGCTAGATATTGAAATCCGGGGGCGGTTAAACAGCCGTCCCCGTTATATCCACCATTTCTATACTCTCTATCTTTTCCCCGAGGAACCTGCCTGCGACAGAGACGAACGTCTCGGATACGTCCGTGAGGTAGTATTCCCTCGACGGCGCACCGCCGCCTGTGTTGAGCAGGTCCCTCTCTCCGAGCACTTTCTCGATCTCCTTCGCGGTCTCCTCGGCGGAGTCGACGAGCGTAACCCCGTCTCCCATCACCTTCTGTATCGTGCGCTTGAGAAGCGGGTAGTGTGTGCACCCGAGGACGAGCACGTCTATATCGTGTTCCCTGAGCGGCGCCAGATACTCTTTCGCTATGAGCTCGGATATCTTCCCCTCGGTCCAGCCCTCGTCGGCCAGGGAAACGAATAGAGGGCACGCTTTCGAGTAAACCTCTACGCCGGGGGATGAGGCTTCGAGAGCNNTACGCCGGGGGATGAGGCTTCGAGGGCCTTTTTGTAGGCGCTGCTCTTTATGGTGGAAGGGGTTCCTATGACGCCCACCCGTCCGGTTTTCGTCGCGGCTGCTGCTTTTCTCGCGCCGGGCTCTATCACTCCGATGACCGGTATGTCGAGCTCTCCGCTCAGGCTCGGCAGTGATACGGCGGAGGACGTGTTGCAGGCTACGACGAGCATTTTTATGCCCTTTGACTGGAGGAAACGGGCGTTGTTAAGGGAGTATGCGGCAACAGTCCTGCTCGATTTAGTGCCGTAAGGCACCCTCGCGGTATCGCCGAGGTAAATAATGTTCTCCCTCGGGAGCCTCTTTATAATCTCCCTCACGACCGTGAGACCCCCGATGCCTGAATCGAATACACCGATCGGTGCGCTGTTAATATTTTTCGTCATTTGATTCCTTTGCCGGACGGGTTCTACGGCTCCGTATCAGAAGAATTCTTCTATGGCCCTTTCAACCGTATCCACACCGATAAGGGCAATAGAATTATCCCCTGACTTCAATCTGTCAAGGTTTATCCTGGGCAGCACGCACCTCGTGAATCCGAGCTTCATCGCCTCATTGAGCCTCATGTCGGCCTGCGAGACCCCCCTTATCTCTCCTGCCAGTCCCACCTCGCCGAATACGACCGTATCGGGCGGGACAGGCTTGTTGAGGAAGCTCGATACGAGGGCGACGGAGATCGCGAGGTCTATCGCGGGCTCTTCTATCTTCACCCCTCCGGCGACGTTCATGAACACGTCCTGTCCCAGTATCTGAAGCCCGGCCCTCTTCTCCAGCACCGCGAGGAGAAGCGACACCCTGTTGTTGTCGAGCCCTATCGTCGTCCTCCTCGGCACACCGAACCCGCACGGGGAGACGAGCGCCTGTATCTCGACCAGTATCGGCCTCGTCCCTTCTATGCTCGGGGTCACGACAGAGCCGGACGCATTCACGGGGCGCTCGGAGAGGAATATCTCGGACGGGTTCTTTACCTCCCTCAGCCCGCTGTCGAGCATCTCGAATACCCCTATCTCGTTAGTAGAGCCGAACCTGTTCTTGACCGCCCTCAGTATCCTGTACGGATGGTCCTTCCCGCCCTCGAAATAGAGCACAGTATCGACGAGGTGCTCCAATACTTTTGGACCGGCGATCGTGCCTTCCTTCGTAACGTGCCCGATGAGGAATATCGCCGTCCCTCTCGTTTTCGCGTACTGCATGAGCTTAGCGGTACACTCCCTTATCTGCCCGACACTCCCTGGGGCGGAGCCGAAGTCCTCCGTAAACATGGTCTGTATGGAATCTATCA
>JRYK01003070.1_pt1 | contig 11399 bp, 15 predicted proteins | sample 235381 | NCBI WGS metagenome assembly JRYK01 (sample SAMN03074220, study PRJNA261476) | activated sludge metagenome | biome: Wastewater Treatment Plant; feature: Wastewater; material: Activated sludge; isolation source: activated biomass of a wastewaster treatment plant treating hydrocarbon... ...
GGCATCCTCGAAGCCTCGAACATGCTTTTGAGAAATACGAGCTCCGATTCGTCCCGTGGCGTGTACAGTCTTTTCATACGCGGTAATGAATAATGTACCAGAAATGCAGGGTGTTGAAACTCTCTGGTTGTCTTTGCGAGGAGCGGTTTATTCCGGCGTAGCCTCTTGTCATTCCCGCGGAAGCGGGAATCTATATCTTTGAATCAGTTTAAGAAAATACTGGATTCCCGATTGAAACATTCGGGAATGACAATGCGGGTTGGGCGGATGATTTGGAAGGAATCGTATACGAGCGCAGGTTCTGCAGCGGAGAGCCTCCGCAGGCAAACGGATGTTATGTGAAGGCAGAGCATTTCCCCTTATCGGAGAAGTTGGAAGGAATCGTAAAACACACTATGTGTGCCTATAATCATGATATAATTATCCTGTAAAAGTGTATATCTCCGGGAGAATGCCGCTATGCATACACTCGAATCGATACTGAGCGAGCACTACTGCTTCAAGGGACTTGGAAAGAAGTATCTGGACATGATAGCAAAAAAGGCGACCCATGCCGCTTACGATGAGGGCGATTACATATTCCACGAGGGCGACAAGGGCGACAAGCTCTATATAATCCGGGAGGGTATCGTAGCGCTCGAGACGAGGCTCGCGCCCGACAGGGACCCTATAACGATACAGATGATAGGAGAGGGTGACGTGCTGGGGTGGGCATGGCTTTTCCCGCCGCATCTCTGCCATTTCGACGCGAAAGCCGTCGCGCCCACGAAGACCGTCGTGCTCGACGGCACATTCATACGCACCAAGTGCGAGGAAGACCACGACCTCGGCTACGAGCTGATGAAGAGGTTCGCTTCCCTTATACAGCAGAGGCTCCAGGCGGTGAGGCTCCAGAACCCCAACATGTACGTCGTCAAATCGAAGACCTGATAACGGTCGGCAGTATTCTCTCTATTTCAAAAAAGATTAGTGTCAGCCGCGGCTCCGTCCTGCCCCGCCAGGAGCTTCTTAACGGCCAGCTTCAGCGTGTTGAGCCCGAGATGCGTGCAGTTGGGCCTCGTCATAACGAGCCTCTTGCCCAGTATTTCCGTTACGGTCTCCGGCGCCATCTCCTCTATCTCGGAAAGGGTCTTGCCGAGCGCCTTTTCGAGTATGAGGGACGTGCCCGCCTGGCTCACCATGCACCCTTCCCCCTCGAAGCTCAGATGGTTGACTACTCCGTTCTCGTCGGCGTCGAGATAGACGGTGATAACGTCGCCGCACCCGGGGTTCCCGCCCTTCTGGACGACGCGGGCGTTCTCGATCGCGCCCCTGTTCTTCGGGTGCTTGTAGTGCTCGATTATGAGCTCCATCAGTTCGTCGTGGTTCATCGGACACTCTCTGTGTTCGTATTAGTGTAACGGATGTACGCGTGCCTGTGACGCGCACCGGCGCGCGGTCAGTGTACCTCGTCCGCCTTCCTGACCTCGCTCCTGATGCGGTTATACACGGCCGAGAGGCCGAACATGCGCCTCGTGCCGAGCTTTCTGTCGAGGCTCAGGCTGTGGATGAGGTTCTCGGGGGCGGTCTCTATATCCCGCGGGGTCGCGTCGTCGAACGCGTCGACGAGGAGCGAAACGAACCCTCTCACGGTAGGGGATTCCTTGGGCACGTCCGCATGGATATGCACCCTCCCGTCCTTCACGTCGACGAATATGAAGACGGGGGTCTCGCACTCGGGCACGCGGTTGAACCCCGCGTCCCTCGCGTCCCTGTACTCCTCCGGGAGCGGGGGCAGGTTCTCCGAGTAATCGAGGAGCATGGCGAGCGTCTCCTGATAGTCGGCGTCCTGGAACTGCCCGATTATTTCTTCTATCTTCGTCATTGCAGTCTTTAAACGACTCCCGAGATAATAAACGGGATGCAGCGGCAGCGGCCGGCACATCCCGCGATGTATCTCCTATTTATTATAGTACCCGAGCGTTCAGGGCTTCTCTATCGGGGCCTTTACCAGGTTGCCCCACTCGGTCCACGAGCCGTCGTAGTTCCTCACCTTATCGAACCCGAGGAGATACGTCAGCACGAACCACGTGTGTGAAGACCTCTCCCCTATCCTGCAGTACGCAATCACGTCGTCCCCCTTCTTGAGCCCCTTATCGTCGATGTATATGGCCTTGAGATCGTCCGCCGACTTGAACGTCCCGTCTTCCTTCACGGCGGTCGCCCAGGGCACGTTCTTGGCGCCGGGTATGTGGCCTCCCCTGAGCGCCCCCTCCTGGGGATACGCCTCCATGTGCAACAGCTCGCCCGTGAACTCCTTAGGCGAGCGCACGTCAATGAGCGGGTTCTTCGTGCCTATGTGCTTCGTAACGTCTTCCCTGAAAGCCCTTATGGACTCGTTGACGCCCGAGACCTTGTATGAGGTCTTCGGGTAACTCGGCACGTCCTTCGTAAGCGGCCTCCCCTCCTCGACCCATTTCTGCCTCCCGCCGTTCATGACGACGGCCTTCTCGTGGCCGAAGAGCTTGAACACCCAGTACGCGTAGCACGCCCACCAGTTGTTCTTGTCGCCGTAGAATACGACGGTCGTATCGTTGGCTATGCCCTTTTCGGATAACAGCTTCTCGAACTTCGCCTTATCTATGTAATCCCTTATCAGCTGGTCCTGGAGGTCCGTCTGCCAGTCGATCTTTACTGCGCCTTCGATGTGTCCCACCTCGTATAGGAGCACGTCCTCGTCTGACTCCACTATCCTGATATCCGGATCGTTCGTATGCTGGGATACCCAATCCGTGCTCACCAATACTTCGGGATGCGCGTACTCTGCCATCTCTATTCTCCTTGTTGTTTGTTTTTTTTATACTTTAGATACCGAAAGGAATGAAGCCGATTCCCCCTTCTTCTCTATTTTATTGGTTCGAATGAATTAATTCAAGTGGAACACCGAAGTGTAATCGCCCATACTCATTGAATTATATAATAGCCGCAACAACCGGGGGGCTCAAAGCACGGAATATTTCTCCGCGAGAACCGCCTCGATGTCGCTCAACACCGGTCCCGGCCGAAGACAGGCCGGTTGCAAATCTCCCTTATGCAGTTGTTGTCATCGAGGAAATCTTTATGCCCCCGCACTACTCCCGTAGGCTCACTCATTTCCCTTTGACGTTTGCAAGCGTGAAATCAGCCGCGGACTCTATGAGGGGGAGCGTATAGCTGTCGCCGTCCGCCCCCGTCCCCTCTTGCTTCTCTCCTGCCTGTTCCTCTTCGCCCCGGCTCCGCTCCTTGCCCCTGTAGGCGTAAACCTCGCTGACGTACGCGTCGGGGGCCAAGTTCCCCCTGGCGTTGACTTCGTTCAGATACGCGCCAGCCTCGACGAGCAGTAATAACACGGACGCCGCCAGAGCAATCGTGATTATGAACCGTCTGATATCCATGATTGTTTTACCTCACCCGAATTTGAACGCCGCTCATCTCCCGACAACCGGCCGGCCGGACGCTTCTCCCGTCAGCAAAGCGCCCGGCTCCGGGTTATATCGATATGACTTTATAGCCTCTCTTCGTTATGAACGAGACCGAAGTTCACGTTTACGGGTCTCTGAAGCGTATCGAGCACGGGGCAGTGGGCGTTCACTATCCGGGCGAGCTCCCTGATCTTGTCGCTCCCTGCGGGGCTCTTCACCTCGACGTCGTAATCGATGTCGCTGAAGCCCGCGGGCACAGGAGCCACGCTGAGAAGGCCCCTCAGATCGAGCCTGCCCTTTACGTTTATCTTAAGTGAATCGAGAGGGATCCCCAGCACGGCCGCGTACGCTGCATAAACTATCTCCTGGCAGGTGCCCAGGGCGGCGAGCACGAGCTCCGCAGGGTTAGGCCCTTTGTCCGTACCGAAGAGCTGCGGCGGCTCATCCACGTCGAGCGTGAACTGACGTATATTCGCCTTAGTAAGGAAACCGCTCACGTGCTCCGTCCCCGCGTCGAACTCGGCTATAGCGGGTTGATCCCCCGCGCTCTTGAGCTGACCGATGACGCTAAGCAGCTTGTCCGCAAGCGACTGCTCGTCGGAAACGATCTCGACTTCCCGTGATATATCTACACTCATGACCGTAATACCTCCCTGTGTTTGATTTTTCAATTCAGCAGGAAAGAAAGAAAAGACAGCGAGGCCGTGTGCTTTCTCCTCAGATATATGACCAGTTGATGTTTAAAAATGTTCATTGCCAGAGCCTCTCTGCTCATCGCCCGCCTCGTACCTAAGATTTATAAACGGGAATTTCAACTGTCTTTAATATCACCACACGATAATATGCAAGGAGGGTGCCAAAATAAATATTCAGCGTTACAAGGCACATAGCGCGATAGAAGACGGTTTGGCTGGTTTATCCGTAACCAATAATACGATGCAGAACCAATCACCTGATTATTATTCAATCAATACTCGTTATATGGGCCCGATAATATGAACCCCGGCAGGGCGGCTCACACGCGAATATCCCGTTAATCCGTATCCCCTCCGGCAGACGCTCCGCGCCGGGACCGTCTGCGTGCGCCCTGAGACCCGGAAAGCTCCCGCAACCGCTGCATCCGAGGGCTCCGCGAGGCGGGATAAGGCTCCGGGGCGCGGAAAAATTAGATATTCTTTGAGCTTGCGTTTTGTGCTATTATGTAAATAGGGGGGGGTTACTCCGACCCAAAATACGACAAGGAGGTGAGCATCCATGCTTGAAGAACTAAAGGTTCGCGATCTGATCGGCGCGAGAGACAGGGTATATTTTGTGGATGCTGAAGACACAGCCGATGTCGCCGCGCTCAAGCTGCGGAATTTCAAAGTCAGGACGACAGGCGTAATGAAAGGGGGGCGCATCGTAGGTGTCGTCGGCCACTCGGACTTCGCTACGAAGATAGTCGCGCTCGGCAAGAGGCCGTCCGAGGTCAGGATAGCTGAGATAATGAGCGAGGTCCTTCATACGGTCACGCTCGAATCATCTTTCTACGAGTGTCTCGATCTCATGAACCAGAACGGCATATCGCACCTCTTCATACTCGACGAGGAAGGCGAGTATTACGGCATGCTCGCGTGGAGCGACCTGCAGCGGATACTCGTTCACGAGCTGAAATACCAGCTCAAGGTGGCGCAGGAATACGCCTTCGGTCCGTACTTGGAAGTATCGAGGTAATACGATAAAATCACTCAGGCGGCGGGGCATACGGCTGTAACGGAAGTACGGCGCACAACGTTATGAGCGAAGAAGATCGCACCGAAGAGATAAGAGAGGCGGCCGAGGCCGTAGAGGAAAAGGTCCGAGCCAAAGAGGCGGAGGAAGCGGCCAAGCCGAAGGCGCACTCCTACGCCGGAAAGGGCCTCATGGAGCGTAGAGCCAGCTTCTCCCAGTCGAGCGTACCCAACGCGCACAGGGGCTACAGCGGGAAGACTCCCCGCGTCATGATGGGTATAATAGCGGTCCTGTTCATCATGAGCTTCATACTCGCGGGCATCACGGGTTGACACGCATCCCGCATTCAGCAATAAATCCTGAAAAATTTCCCGTACCGGCCGGCTCCGATTATTTCGTGCCTTTAACGGCCTTTTGATTACGCCTGTTCGGCCCGGGTTGCTCCGTCCGCGACTTCGAATACGAGCGCGACGATGTGATGGCCCGGCTGGGGCGCGGGCGGGTTGTCGTTCGCGAATGCCAGCAGGTCGCCGTTCTCCTTGATAAGAAAAAGCGGCACCGCTTTAGTCCCGTAATGATTCCTGAACGCCTCGAAGTCGAACTCGGCGGTTATCTGCGTCTTTTTAATAACGGCCCCTGTACCGAACTGAAACGTAATATACTCATAAGTAGCTTCGGGGGAGAACAAAAACCTTCCTGTCAGCTCCGACACTACGTTCTCCTCGTGCGCGCTGTGCCGGCCGGACTGTCTCGGGAGCTGGTACACCTGGGACCTGCCGAACGATTCCACGAAGCTCAGCGCCGCGAGCGAGTTCACCTCGTCGTTCGACGTGAGCGCGAGGAGCTTCCCTATGCCGTCGCAGTCGAGGTGCTCCGCCACGTCGTCGAGGATTATATTCTTGTAGTGCGCCATGAGCCCCTCCCGCCGCGCTATGGAAATATTCTCCCAGTTGGAGTCGACGAGCGACACCCTGAAGCCGTCGTCGTGGAGGAACTTCGCCATCGTCCTCGCCCAGTCGTGCGCGCCCACGAAGAGGACGCCCTGCGGGCTGGGCTTCGCGATCCCGAGCTTCCTCGCGAGAGGAAGCGCCGTCAGGCCGTACACAAGCACGGTCGCCGTGATAACGAGGAACGTGATGCTCACGAGGTGCTCCGCCTCCGTGAAACCGTCCTGCACGAGTTTCAATCCGAAGACGGACGCGACCGAAGCCGCGACGATACCGCGCGGGGCCATCCACGACAGGAATATCTTTTCCTTTAACTGGAGACCGCTCCCGCGAGTGGAGAGGAAGACGCACAGCGGCCTCGCTACGACGAACAGCACGAGGAGGAAGAGAGCGCTTTTAATGCTTATGAGGAAGTGCAGGTCGCTGAACGTGAGCCTCGACGAGAGAATGATGAAGAGGCTCGAAATGAAGAGAACACTGAGGGTCTCCTTGAATTCCATGATGTGCTTGATGCTCACCTCTTTCTGGTTGGCCAGCACGATACCCATTATCGTGACTGTAACGAATCCCGATTCCTTCTGTATATAGTCCGAAAACGTAAAAGCGGCGATGAGGATCATGAGCGTGACCGAATTCCGGAGATAATCGGGGATCCAGTACCTCTTCATTAGGATTATCAAGGCGCGCCCGCCGGCGACACCGACCGCGCCCCCGACGATCACGGTCTTGAGCACGCTCAGGCCGACCTTCTCTGTCGCTTCGATGACCCCGCCGGCGACGACCGCCTGGAACACGAGAACAGCGAGCATCGCCCCGATAGGATCGATCACTATCCCTTCCCATTTCATGATCGAGCCCATCCTGCCCGTGGGCTTTAAATTACGGAGCATCGGCATGATCACGGTAGGCCCCGTTACGACGAGGATCGCTCCGAGGAGGGACGCTATCTGGTGGCTGAAGCCGAAGAGGAAATACGCGGCTGCGGCAGTGACGGCCCACGTGACCAGCACGCCTACGGTCACGAGGCTTACGACCACCCTCCTTATCTCCCGGAGCTCCGAGAACTTGAGGTTCATCCCGCCCTCGAACAGTATCACGGCGACCGAGGCCGTTACCACGGGGAGGAGAATGCCCCCGAATATCTCGTCAGGGTTTATCAGCCCCGTGACAGGGCCCGCTACGAACCCCGAGGCCAGGAGCAGGAGTATCGCGGGTATCCTGAGGCGCCAGGAGACCCAGTATGCGCCGATGCCGAGCACGATTATCGTAGCGAATCCTATGAGAAAATGCTCTTGCATTGAAGAATATCCCCCGGATAGACACGCCCATCCGGTCTGTTTAACCGGCATTTAATCATACCCCCGGAACGTGCCGGCGGTATACGGGCGGACGGTTGAGATTATTTTATGGAATTTAAGATGTTTATTCCAGACGTATTCCGCACCGGACGGTCGATCGGAAGGATTTCGCGGCGGACGAGAAACCGATTTCGGAATTTCCCCGCCGTCAGGGATACTAAACTGATATGATTGCGGCTACCGATGACGCGCACAGGCACCACGTAGTGATCCTCGGCGGAGGGTTCGGCGGACTCTACGCCGCGAAAGCGCTTTCCAGGGCTGGTCTGTGCGTGACACTCATAGACAGGAGGAACTTCCATCTCTTCCAGCCGCTCCTCTATCAGGTCGCGGCGGGCTGGCTCTCGCCGGGCGAGATAGCTTCTCCGCTCCGGATGGTGCTCAGCCGCTACCCGCACACTTACGTCTATCAGGCCGAGGTGACGGACATAGTGCCCGACGAGAAAGCGGTGGTGCTGAGGGACGGCATCGTCACCTACGACACGCTCATTGTCGCGACAGGCTCGAGCCATCACTACTTCGGGCACGAGGAATGGGCCCGGACGGCGCCGCCGCTCAAGACGGTCGAAGACGCGCTCGAGATGCGGCGGAAGATACTGCTCCCGTTCGAGGCGGCGGAGCGCGAGCCCGATCCCGCCATAAGAAGGGAGTGGATGACGTTCCTCATAATCGGAGGAGGCCCCACGGGGGTCGAGCTCGCGGGAACGATAGGCGAGCTTGCGCGCGCGACGCTCAGGCACGATTTCAGGAACATCGACACCTCAAAAGCCGAGATCATTCTCGTCGAGGGCAGGGACCACGTGCTGCCGACCTACCCGGAGGAGCTCTCGCGGAAGGCCGAGGAATCGCTCCGCAGGCTCGGGGTAACGATAAGGCTAGATACGCTGGTCACGGGGATCGAGGGAAACAAGGCCATACTCAGCCGAAAGGGCGAGAGGGAAGAGATAGAATCGAGAACGATGCTCTGGACGGCGGGCGTGAAGGCGTCGCCCATCGGCAGGTTGCTTGAGAAAAGGGCGGGAGCTCCGCTCGACGGCACGGGAAGGGTCATCGTCGGTCCCGACCTCACGATACCCGGCCACCCGGACATATTCGTCATAGGGGACCTCGCGAACTTCTCCCACCAGGGCGGCGCGCCCCTTCCGGGTGTAGCCCAGGTGGCTATGCAGGAGGGGAGATACGCGGCCGATCTCATAAAGAGCAGAATCGCGGGAAAGGAAAATGGGCCGTTCAGATATTGGGACAAGGGGAACCTCGCCGTGATCGGAAGGAACTCGGCCGTCGCCGACCTTCCGTGGTTGAAGCTCTCGGGATTCCCTGCGTGGCTCATATGGGCACTCGTCCACATAAGCTACCTGATCGAATTCGACAGCAAGGTGCTCGTGCTCTTCCAGTGGGCGTGGAATTACTTTACGAGGAAAAGGGGAGTGAGGCTGATTACGGGCGAGTACCCGTCGTCACTTGTAAACAATAAGAACAGCAAAGAGTCCGGGCCGGGCAATAATTAGAATTCCCTTCTTCCGAAACCGAGCTTCCTTTCGAGGTAAACGACGCCCCGCAGTGTCGCAAGCGCGATGACCGTCACACCAATCGCAAGCAGGGGCTTTGAGAGAGCGACGCATATTCCCACAGAAGCGACGAAGAGCAGCGCCGCCGCGGTCGTGAGGCCCTTCACCCTGTCCTCGCCGCCCCGCCTTATGATAGTGCCTGCCCCGAGGAAGCTCACTCCGGTGATTATCGCGCCTATTATCCTGAGCGGGTCCGAGCCGAGCGCCATGTCCGTCAGCCCGAAGTCGGGGACTATTAACTTGCCGAGCGAAACGAGGAGAGCGGAAGACCCTGCGACCAGCATGTGTGTCCTGAGGCCCGCGGGCTTGTCGGCGAGCTCCCTGTCGAGCCCGACCGCCGCGCCCAGAAGCATCGATATTAGTACGTAGGATAGAATCTTCAACTCGAGCGGGAGGGAATTAACAATGTTCACTACATCCATAATACGCGCCTCCCGTTCATGAGCGGTTGGTGATAATCTCGGGTTAGTCCCGGCCCATCAGTTTTCCGGCGAGAACACCTGCGAGAAATGCAATGAAAACGCTGAGCAAAGGTTTCCGCACGATCCTTTCCTCGACCGCCTCGATACCGCCGCTCCCGGCCCTGCGGGCGCGCTCCAGCCCCGAGCCCAGCTCCTCGTGGAGCCTGGCCGCTTCCTTGCCTAGTCTCTTGTTCCCGGATTTATACGCCTTCCGGCTGATATCGAGTATGTTCTCAGAAACACTCGAGAATTCGTGCCTCAGCCTCTCCACCTCGTCCCTGAGCGTATCTATGCCTTCCCTGACCCGTCCGTTGCCTTTCATAACTCTCTCCTTTTACTTTAAAGTATGGAACTTACACAAATGAGAGTCAAGGAATATTTGCAGGAGCGCCATTCCCGTACTTGATTCGGGACAGGCCTTGCGCGATTATTTAATCTTATCGCGGCTGGAAGCCGCTCCTACGTATGGGTGAGCACACACGGGCCATCAGGAGTTATGTGAAGACCGGGAGCTTCCCCCATTTTTGAAGGAGTTGGAAGGAATCGTATACGAGCGCAGGTTCTGCGCCACACACACGCAGTGTGTATTACGATTCCTTCCGCACCATCTCTGCTTTACGGTTCATCTTCCGCCGGACAGGCCGGGCTTCGTTGACAGACAAACCAGAGGAGCAGCGCAGAAAACGAATATGAGCACACATTGTGTGCCGATTGACATTACACCGGAATATCTGTACTTTATCTACTGAGAGGTAACGGAATGTTCGGACATATAGGACCAGTAGAACTTATATTAATCCTCGTGATTCTCTTGATAATCTTCGGTCCCAGCAGGCTGGGCGACCTCGGCGCTTCGCTCGGGAAAGGGATCAAGGGGTTCAGGAAATCGATGAAGGACGAAGAGATAGACGTCACTCCCCAGAAGGAAGATTCCAAGCAGATCAACGACCCCAAGCTCGACACCGCGGGCTCTCCCTCAGAGAGCAAGAAGAACGCTCAGTAACCCCCTCCCCTGACCGGATAATCGGCATTATACACCATCTTGGCGACAGGCGGCGAATAGCTGTATAATTTTATCGGCGGATAATTGGCAGGCAGGGGAACCCGCGGTTTAATTCGTTCATACACGGCGCACGGGAACGGACGCCCGCACTCGGAATCGAGAGCGAAAGCCTGCATTCCGGCGTGAGAGATGAATTCGGAATATACAGACGAAAAAGAGCGGCCGGGAAAGCGAGATATACTGGTCTTCTACCTCGTTGAAGCCGCAATCGTTTGCTTCCTCGTGCTCCTGATCGGGCTCCCGGTCGCGAAGCACCCGTTACTGATATTCATCCAGATAACGGGGTTATGGGTCGTTCTGTGGACTGTCTGGACTCATAGAGTGAAGAAGTTCCGCATCACGCTCGACCTCCCTCCGCAGACGAGGTTCGTCGCCAAGGGGCCTTACAATTTCGTGAGATACCCAATATACACCGCCATACTGATCATAACGCTATCCCTGGCGATAGACAGTCTCATGATCGAGGCGCTCCTGCTGTGGTTCCTGCTCCTTATCGTATTTATCCTGGCTATCAGGTACGAGGACAGGCTCTACTCGTCCTACTTCGGCGATTACTCTCTTTACAGGGGCAGGACTGCCCGCCTGATTCCATTCGTGTACTGAGCGCACCGGACGAATTCTCAACTTCCTCCACTGGGCCAAAGCCATCCGGTCATTGCGAGCGGCTTGTCCCCCGAAGCTCTAGGGAAGGGGGAAGCGAAGCAATCTTGTTTTTTATCAGTCATCCTGAGCTTGACCCAGGATCTCATCTTTTCTCTTTCTTGTTGAACGGTAATCCGCCGCCACCGCCAACCCTATATGACCCCCTTTGGCGGCGGGGTGATCGAATAATAATTTCCCCCTTAGAAAAAG
>JRYK01001604.1_pt1 | contig 11374 bp, 9 predicted proteins | sample 235381 | NCBI WGS metagenome assembly JRYK01 (sample SAMN03074220, study PRJNA261476) | activated sludge metagenome | biome: Wastewater Treatment Plant; feature: Wastewater; material: Activated sludge; isolation source: activated biomass of a wastewaster treatment plant treating hydrocarbon... ...
GTTGAAAACTATGTTATAATGGTTCAATGCAAAGGGATCAATTTAACAGTCGTCGCTATGGAAGCCGTCAGGAACGGCGTTTTCTTCTCGTCTTTTTCATCCTGTTGTACACTATCGGTGGCGCACTGATCTACTTTTTCTACGGACGGAATGCCCTATTGCTCGGTTGGGGCTGCATGACCGTGGGTGCATTGTTTGTGTTGGTAATTTATCTAATTGTCTGGCTAATGGGGCGATGGGCTGGAGAGTAGGCTAGGGTTAATTAGGGGGAGTACTATGCAGCAAGTTGGGGTTCGTGAACTAAGAGAACAGACGACCGAAATTTTGCGCAACGTACATGAATCGCAGGCAGAGTATATTGTTACTCGCAATGGCGAACCAATGGCATTACTACTGCCCATAACTGCCCGTTCCTTTGTTAAAGAAAACAGGGTAGCGCAAGAGGAAATATATTCTCGCCAAGCGCTCGCCAAGAAGATAGAGCAAACTCTCGGTGAGAACAAAGAGCTAAGTCCGAATAATCGTCAAATGCTCCAAATTTACCAAGATTGGCTCAACGAATTAGGTGAAGAAGAGGATGACGAATGGTGGGAAGAGCTTGATGCTTTTTTAGAAAAACATCGATTTCGTTTACGTTCGGAAGCTTTATGAATTCGCTGTATGTACTTGATACAAACATAGTCTCAGACATCGTTAGAGCAAAAGCACCAGCACGAGTAAAATTTTTCAATGTAATAAGCGAAGAAGCCGCAATATTGTTATGCACTGTCGTCTATTTTGAGATGCAACGTGGTCTGGAACAAAGAAATGCTACCAGTCAATTGCGGGCGTTCAATCGATTGATTACGACGTGGCAGTGGGACGATTTTATTCGCTCTGATTGGGTGAAGGCTTCACAAGTTTGGGTACATATGACCAAACAAGGATATGTAGTCGATGAAGCTGATCTCATGATAGGAGTCTTTACCTCTCGTCATGAAGCTATTCTTGTAACGCACAATGTACGACATTTTGAGCAGATGAAGCCATATTTGCAATTTGAAATCGAAAATTGGCTGGAGTAAGGAAATTTCGTATGTCAAAAAAGATTCTCGTAGGTGTTGCGTGGCCCTATTGTAATGGGGAAAAACACATTGGTCAGATTGCGGGGGCGTATCTGCCGCCTGATATTTTTGCGCGCTATCAACGTTTGGTCGGCAACGAACCCTTGATGGTCAGCGGCTCGGATACACATGGCACTCCGATCATGCTAAAGGCAGATGCCGAAGGGGTGACGCCAGCCGATATTGTCAAGAAGTACCATCAACTTTTTGTTGAAGGTTGTCTGGCTATGGGGCTGACCTTTGACCTCTACACGCACACCGAAACGCAGAATCACTGGGATGTGACGCAGGATATGTTTTTGCGCCATCTTGAAGCGCAGTTTATCTATAAGGACACCCAGAAGCAACTCTACGATTCACAGGCAGGCAAATTCCTGCCCGACCGCTATGTCGAAGGCACTTGTCCGCACTGTGGTTATGTCGGTGCGCGCGGCGATCAGTGCGACAACTGTGGTCGCATTTACGATGCGCTCGAGTTGAAGAATCCCAAATCGAAGATCACAGGCAACACTCAATCTAGAGATCCGAGAAACCGAACACTTCTTCCTCGACATGGGCAAGATGAACCAACCGTTGCTCGATTGGTTTGGCCAGGGCAAAGAGCATTGGCGACCGCAGGTGGTCAACTTCACACGCGGGCAGCTTGAGTTGCGCGAATTGCGTGGCCGGGCGATCACGCGCGACCTGGATTGGGGTGTGACAATTCCGGTCGGCAGTTATCCTGACAAGCGCATTTATGTCTGGTATGACGCTGTGATCGGTTACTTGAGCGCAGCCATCGAGTGGGCCAAACTCACTGGCAATGTGGATGCCTGGCGGCAATGGTGGGATGCGAATGTGAATCCCGAGGCGCTGATTTATAACTTCATCGGCAAAGACAACATCATTTTCCACTCGATCATCTGGCCAGGCATGTTGATCGGCTACAATGCGGCCCATCGCGACCAACTGAACCTGATCTACGATGTGCCCGCCAACGAGTATCTCAACTTGGGCAACCAAAAGTTCAGCACCAGCCGCGGCAACGTGATTGGCTTCAACTCCATCCTCGCCGACTTCCAGCCCGACGCTGTGCGCTATGTGCTCACCGCCATGGCGCCAGAAACGGCCGATGTCGAGTTCACCTGGCAGGATTTCATGGATCGCGTCAACAACGAGCTGGTGGCCAACTGGGGCAACCTGGTCAACCGCGTGCTGAACATGATCCGCCGCTACTTCGGCGGCGTCGTGCCCGAGCCGGGGGCGCTGACGGCGGCCGACTCGGCCCTGTTGGCGGCCATCGACAAGGGCTTTGAGACGGCGGCGGCGTTCTACGACGGTTGCCGCTTCCGCGCCGCCGTGCAAGAGGCGCTGCGCCTGTCCACGCTGGTCAATCAATACCTGGAGGAAACCAGCCCTTGGGCGACGGCCAAGACCGACCTGGCGGCCACGGGGCGGGCGCTGTACGTGGCCTTGCAGGCCGTCAATGGCCTGAAGGTGCTCTGGGCGCCGGTGCTGCCCTTCACGGCGCAGCAGGTGCACGAGATGGTGGGCGAGCCGGGGGCGCTGTTCGGCGAGGGTGTGGTGCGCGAGTTCCACGAGGCGACGCGCCGCCACCTGGCGCTGACCTACGACGGCGCGGCGGCCGTCGGCCGCTGGGAGCGGGCCATCGTGCCCGCCGGCCGCCAGTTGCCGCCGCCGCGGACGCTGTTCAAGAAGCTGGAACCGGACTTGGCCGAGCAGGAATTGGCGCGGTTGGGGCCGAAGCCGGTGATCAGTTAACAATGGCCGACAACAAGATCATCTACTCCATGATCGGCGTGGGCAAGATCGTCCCGCCCAACCGCACTATCCTGCGCGACATCTCGCTGTCCTACTTCTACGGGGCCAAGATCGGCGTCCTGGGCCTGAACGGCGCGGGCAAGAGCACCTTGCTGCGCATCATGGCCGGCGTCGACAAGGACTTCGTCGGCGAGACGATCCTGAACCCCGGCTACACCATCGGCTTCCTGGAGCAGGAGCCGCTGCTGGACGAGAAGCGCACCGTGCGCGCCGTGGTCGAGGAGGGGGCGCAGGAGGTCGTCGATGCCCTGCGCGCCTTCGATGAGTTGAACGCCCGCTTCGGCGAAGACCTCTCGCCGGACGAGATGGATAAGCTCATCGAAGACCAGGGCAAGCTACAGGACAAGCTCGACCACATGGACGCCTGGAACCTGGACAGCCGGCTGGAACTGGCCATGGATGCCCTGCGCTGCCCGCCGGGCGACACGCCGGTGTCCGTCCTGTCCGGCGGCGAGCGGCGGCGCGTGGCCCTGGTGCGCCTGTTGCTGAAGCAGCCCGACATCCTGCTGCTGGACGAGCCGACCAACCACCTNNCCCTGGAAGGGCAACTACTCCTCCTGGCTGGAGCAGAAGCAGGCCCGCCTGGCCAAGGAGGAGCGCTCCGAGGCCCAGCGCGCCCGCACGCTGGAGCGCGAGCTAGAGTGGATCCACATGTCGCCGCGCGGCCGGACGGTGAAGAGCAAGGCGCGCATCAACAAGTACAACGAACTGCTGGAGCAGAGCGGCGAGCGGGCGCGCGAAGAACTGGAAATCTACGTGCCGCCGGGGCCGCGCCTGGGCGACGTGGTCATCCGCGCCGCGAAGGTGGACAAGGGCTTCGGCGACCGGCTGCTCATCGACGACATGAGCTTCGACGTGCCGCCGGGGGCCATCGTCGGCGTCATCGGGCCGAATGGCGCGGGCAAGACGACGCTCTTCCGCATGATCGTCGGCCAGGAGCAGCCCGACGACGGCGCGCTGACCGTCGGCCAGTCGGTCAAACTGGCCTACGTCGATCAGAGCCGCGACACGCTGGACAGCGGCAAGACGGTCTGGCAGGAGATCAGCGGCGGCGAGGAGACGCTGGAACTGGGCAAGCGCAAGGTGAACTCGCGGGCCTACGTCTCGCGCTTCAACTTCGCCGGCTCCGACCAGCAGAAGATCGTCGGCACGCTCTCCGGCGGCGAGCGCAACCGCGTGCATCTGGCCAAGATGCTCAAGAGCGGGGGCAACGTGCTGCTGCTGGACGAGCCGACCAACGACCTGGACGTGAACACGCTGCGGGCGCTGGAAGAGGCGCTGCTGACCTTCGCCGGCTGCGCCGTGGTCATCAGCCACGACCGCTGGTTCCTCGACCGCGTGGCCACCCACATCCTGGCCTTCGAGGGCGATAGCCAGGTGATCTGGTATCCGGGCAACTACAGCGAGTACGAAGAGGACAAGCGCCGCCGCCTGGGCGCGGCCGCCGAACGGCCGCATCGCATCACCTATCGCAAGCTGACGCGGGCGTAGAGGCCAGGGAGATGACGGACGACGGACGACGGACGACAGACCACCGTTGGCTGCTGACTGACCACTGACCACCGACACTATCCCCGCCATGCTCGACGACATCCTCCTCCAACTCAACCGCCTTCTGCAGCGCGCCCTGACCGTCGATTTCCTGGTGCAGGTTGGCCTGCTGTTGCTGATCCTGCTGGTGGCCTTCGCCCTGCGCGGCGTGGCCCGGCGGCAGGTGGAGCGGCTGCGCGAACGGCTGAAGCGCCAGGGGTTGGTCATGGAGCAGCTGCCCTGGACGCTGGACGTGCTGGTGGCCCTGTCGGCGGCGCTGTTTCCGCTGGTCGTCTGGGTGCTTGGCTCGGCCGCCTCGGCCACGCTGCGGGTCAACGCGCGGCCGACCGACCTGCTGACCTGGCTCGTGCCCGTCTTCGGCCTGTGGGCGCTCTATCGCTTCGTGTCCACGCTGCTGGACCTGAACCTCAGCCCGGCGCGGGCCAGGACGTGGGGGCGGCAGATCCTACGGCCGCTGGTTCTCGTCATTATCGCCCTGCAACTGACCGGCCTGCTGGACAACATCCTGAGCACGCGCCTCAGTTCGCGCGCCGACCTGCAACTGACGCTGGAATCGGTGCTGCTCGGGCTGCTCATTCTCATCTTCTTCCTGTTCCTCGACCGCGTGGCGCGGCGGCTGCTGGGCGAGACGATCCTGCCGCGCGCCGGCGTCGACGCCGCCGTCAATCAGGTCGTCACCACCTTCAGCGGCTACGCCATCGTCGTCATCGGCCTGCTGCTGGCCCTGGGCACGATGGGCGTCAACCTGTCGGCGCTGACGGTCATCGTCGGCGGCCTGTCGGTCGGCCTGGGCTTTGGGTTGCAGGAACTGATCAACAACTTCGTCAGCGGCTTCATCCTGCTGACCGAGCGCAGCCTGGCCCCCGGCGACGTGATCGAGGTCGATGACAACATCGGCACGGTGCAGAAGATCGGCCTGCGGACGATGACCATCACCACGCCCGACGACGTGGAACTGATCATCCCCAACGGCTACCTGCTGGGCAGCACGGTGAAGAGCTACACCCACCGCGCGCCGGAGATGCGCGTCCACGTCGGCGTGTCGGCCGCCGCCGTCCACCCGCCGGCCGAGGTGCAGGCGCTGCTGGTGGCGGCGGCGCAACACCCGGAGGTGCTGGCCGCGCCCGCGCCGCTGGCCCTGCTGCTGGAACTGGAGGGCGACACGGTGCGCTATGACCTGGAGTTCTGGATTCCCCAACCGGTGCGCGCGCCCTACATCACCAGCGACGTGCGCCGGCGCATCTGGGAGCTATTCGCCCAGCGCGGCATCGCCATGAGCGCGCCGCAGGATGTGGTGTTGGTGCGCGACTGAGTGTCAGCGAGTTGTAATGACGGCGGCGGGGCGCACAGAGAGTAGCTTCTCTTTGCGCCCCGCCGTTGCGTCTGTCCCGGCGAATCAGGGAGCAGGGGTGTCGGTTGGCTGCACTGTTGGCGGCGTGGCCAGGGGACCAGCTACGGGCGCTCAGGTGGGGGCGTCTTGGTGAGCACCGGCGTCGGCGTGCGCGCCACGTCGAACACCGCCGGCGCGTAAGACCGGCTGCGCGGCGTGGCCGAAGGGGTGGGTGACGGGCCGTCGGGCGGCGGCGTCTTGCTGACCTCCGGCGTCGGTGTGCGGGCCTCCTCGAACACCACGGGGGCAAAGGCGCGGGCCACCGGCGTGGCCGAAGGCGTGGGCGACGGGTCGATGGCGACCGGCGTCTTGGTTGCTTCCCGGCCGCCGCCGGGCTGGCCCGGCAACGGTTGGCCCATGGCCAGGGGCAGAAGGAAGGTCAGCGCCAGGGCAAGCCCCAGCACGACGAATAGGATCGCGCGCAGTGCTGCGTTCATCGACGTTAGCTCCTCATCTATTGCTCCACGACAGTGGCGGCGGCCGGCCCCAGAGAAACGCATGCATTGAGCCGCCGCATCTCTACGGCCACGATACCACAGCTAGGTTTCTTCTTTTCTTACGGTGAAAAGCACAGGCGGCGCGATCGGGGGTCACTGCCAAGCCAGAAAGCCCTCACGCCAAGAACGCCAGGGGCGCTCTTGGCGTGAGCCTCTTGGGCGTCGGCGGCCGAGGCTAGTCTACGGCCACCATCACACTTGATGCCTTGACCACGGCGTAGGCGGCCTTGCCCACGGCCAGGCCCAGGCTCTCGGCCGAGCTTTTGGTGATGATGGACACGACCTCGACGCCGGGGGCGATCTCGATCACCACTTCGACGTTGACAGCGCCGGGCGTGACGGCCTTGACCGTGCCCTTCAGGACGTTGCGTGCACTGAGTTTCATCGTACTGACCTCCGTTGGTTGTCTGTCGATTATAGCGCGTAGCGCAGGATTCATCCTGCCCTACGCCTGGCGCGGTTGGGCGGCCGGATGAATCCTGCCCTACGCCCCGGGCGCCGGCTCGCCGTGCTCGTCCAGCCAGGCCAGCATCTCGCGCAGGCTGCCGGTGGCCAGGGCGATGGTGCTGTCGGCCGCGCCGTAGTAGATGCGCACCGTGTCGCCGTCCGGGGCCATGGTGTAGCCGCAGGGGAAGACGACGTTGCCCACGTCGCCGCGCTGCTCATAGCGCTCCTGCGGGCCGAAGACCCACTCGTCGCCGCGTTTCAGCAGCGTCTCCGGCGATTCGTGGTCGAACAGGGCCAGCCCCAGCCGGTAGATGCAGCCGGCGGCGGTCATGCGCACGCCGTGGTAGATGACCAGCCAGCCGCGCTCCGTCTCGATGGGCGGCGGCGAGAGGCCGATCTTGTTGGCGTCCCACCACGCGCCGCGGCGGGCCTCCATCATCAGCTTGTGGCTGCCCCAATGGCGCAGGTCGCTGGAGAACGAAATCCACATGTGCGCCCGCGGCGCGCTGACCGGGCGATGGATGAGCGCCCAGTAGTCGCCGAAGCGGCAGGGCAGCAGGGCGGCGTCCTTGTCCTCCGGCGACATGATCAGGCCGTAGCGCTCGAAGTCGCGGAAGTCCTCGGTCAGGGCCAGGGCCACGCCGGGGCCGTCGCGGGTGTAGGCGGTGTAGACGATGGCGTACTTGGCCAGCTCCGGCACGTAGGTGATGCGCGGGTCCTCGATGCCCCATATCTCCTCCGGGTAATTCTCCGGGTCGGCGGGCAGAGTCGGCTGGGGGTCGATGTGCCAGCCGTCGATGCCGTTGGCCGAGCGGGCGGCGCACAGGTGGGAGTGGCCGCGCCGGTCTTCCACCCGGCAGAGCAGCAGCGTCGAGCCGTCGGGCAGCAGGGTGGCCCCGGGGTTGAAGACGGTGTGGGCCGGGTAGGGCCAGTCGTCGGCGCTCAGGATGGGGTTGCGGCGGTGGCGGTGGAACAGAGTTGCTTGTCCATGATTCATCAGTCACTTGCCTCCGTGGCGGGCGCGAGATCGGCCGCCAGCCGCAACTCCAGCAGGATTTGCAGAAAGGCCAGCGTCGATTCCGCGCCCTGATTGCTGTTGACCCGGTCGGGGTGCAGGCCGTCGTAGCAGCCGCCCGTGTTCGGGTCGTAGACGGGCAGATTGAGGTCGTTGCGGCCCAGGAACCACTCGAAGGCGCGCCGCGCCTCTTTGCGCCAAAAGGCGTCGCCGGTGATGCGGTAGGCCTCCAGGCAGGCGGCGGCCGTGTTCTGGGCCTCCACCGGCTGCTGATCGAAGCGCGCCCGCGGGCCGCCGCGCACGTAGAAGCCATTGGAGCCGATGGGCACGAAGTGCCCGCCGTCCGGGGCCGAGCGCTGCCGCGCCACCAGCCAGCCCAACGACTCGCGCCCCACGGCGGCGATCTCCTCGTCGGGCATCCACCGGCCGCAGAGCAGCATGGCATGGGGCAGCACGGCGTTGCAGTAGGTTAGCCGATCTTCATACCAGCGCCAATCGTCGGTGCAGCACTGCCGGTAGAGGGCCAGCAGCCGCCCGGCCAACTCCTCGCGGATCTGCCCCACGCGGCGGTCGCCCTCGAAGCGGCGCAGGTACTCATGGATGCCGATGAGGGCGAAGGCCCAGGCCCGCGGGCTGGTCGTGTCCAGGATGGGCGGCAGCGCCTGCTCGAACAGCCAGCCGGCGAAGTTCTGTAGCGCGCCGCGGTTGGAGCGGCCCAGCACCGTGGCCAGCGCCCGCAAGGCCCGGCCGTGGCTGTCGTCGGAGCCGACCTCTTCCATCCAGCGGCGGTTATAGCCCATGAAGTTGCGGAAGCGGTTGGTGTGGGGGTTGAAGGCGTGGCTGATGAAGGCCAGGTAGCGCGTGGAGAAGTCGAAGGCTTCGGTGTAGCCCAGTTCCTCCAGATAGACGCTGACGATCAGGGCGCGGGCGTTGTCGTCCAGGGTGTAGCCCTCGCTGTAGTTGGGCACGCTGAAGAGCGCGTGCTGCAACAGGCCGGTGTCGTCGGTCATGCGCCGCATGTGGTCCAGCTTCAGCGGCGGCAACTCGATCGGCCGCCGGTCTAGCGCCTTGACGGCGAAGGTGGACACGGTGCTATAGCGGCGGTTGTTGCGCGCCTGGGAGAAAGTCTCCATGTAGCGCTGGGCCACCTGGGGCCAGATCATGTCGCGGCCGAACAGGTAGGCCCGCTTGCGCATGGCGTGGCGCTTGGGCGGGTCGTCCAGCAGGTCGATGACCGCCCCGGCCAGGGCGTCCGCGTCGCAGAACGGCACCAGGACGCCGCGCTCGTCGGCCAGCATCTCCTCGGCGTACCAGTAGGGCGTGGAGACGACGGCCTTGCCCGCGCCGACGGTGTAGGCCAGCGTGCCGGAGGTGATCTGCTTGGGGTTCAGGTAGGGCGTGATGTAGAGGTCGGCCGCGCCGATGAACTCGGTCAGTTCTTCCAGGCTGACGAAGCGGTTATAGAAGATGACCTGGCTCTCCACGCCCTTCTCCTGGGCCAGCCATTGCAGCGACAGCCGGTACGACTCGCCGTCGTGGCGCAGGACGTTGGGGTGCGTCGCCCCCAGGACGATGTAGACGACCTGGGGGTGCTTGGCCAGGATGGCCGGCAGGGCCTCGATGACCGTCTCGATGCCCTTGTTGGCCGATAGCAGGCCGAAGGTCAGCAGCACGGTCTTGCCCTCCACGCCGAACTGATCCTTGTAGAAACTGGGATCGACGAAGGGCACGTCGGGGATGCCGTGGGGGATGAAGGCGATCTTCTCCGGGGCGACGCCGTAGATCTCCTGCAAGAACTCCACGCCGCGCTCGCTCATGACGACCAGCCGCTCGGAGTGGCGGGCGATCTCCATCAGCACCCGGCGCTGGTCGGGGTCGGGGTCTTGCAAGACGGTGTGCAGCGTGGTGACGACGGGCATGCGCAACTCGCCCAGCAGGGCCAGGATGTGGCCGCCGGCCCGGCCGCCGAAGATGCCGTACTCGTGCTGCAAGGAGACGACGTCGACGCTGTTGATGTTCAGAAAGTCGGCCGCGCGGCGGTAGGAGTCAATGTCGCGCTCCACCAGCTCGAAGCGGACGCGCGACGGGTAGGCATAGCCCTCCGCGATGTCGTTGACCGGCAGGGCGATGGACTGCGTGTCCGGGTAGGCGGCGGCCACAGACTCGGCCAGATCGGTGGTGAAGGTGGCGATGCCGCATTGGCGCGGCAAGTAGTTGCCGATGAAGGCAATGCGTTTGATGCCCGGCGATAGGGGGGCGTAGTCCACAGCTTCCTCCGCGATGGCGCTGCTTGCGGCCCATAATGAAAAGAGGCGGTTGCGCGTGCGACCGCCTCCAGGTTGGGCATGGTGAGTTCGATGGGTGGCTGGAGCGTTAGCGGCGGCGGATCAGAATCACTGGTCGCGCCATCAGCAGGGCTACGATAGCAGAAGGGGCGCGGCGCGGCTATGCCCTTCGGTGTTCGCTCATAAACGGCCGCGGCGCTGGCGGGGCTAGAGCCAGGCGTCATGCGGCGCGGTCGGCCCGTCGCTGGCTATTGACATCGGTGGCGCGGCGATCTATGCTGGGGGTGGGCGTCTTTCCAGCGACGTCTAAGGGAGAGCCACCACGTCACCGCGGCGACCTACTGGCCACGCCTTGGCGCTGCCGCCGGGCATCGGCGGGCTGATACCCGACCTGACGCTGAGCTATGGCAGCCGCATCACTTTGCCCATATTGTACTGGAAGAATTCTCTAGGTTTTTGTGGAGACGGTGGCGGGAACTTTCAGGTCTTCGACCTCACAAAACCTCTTCACAACAACGACTATTTAACGGCTGATTGGGATCATGAAACTGATGAACTCAGTCATTGGATGAGTTTTTGGGAGTTTGTGGCAAAGCAGTTTGTGGCGGAGTTTGGATAACTTGTACAAACCTTCTTTCTCGACGTGTATTCTTAACCTCCTTCCCTTTTCAACTCGCACACCGGGCAGTTCCACCCAACCTTCCACTGGCGCGAAGCATTTGAGACCATCGTGAGGATATGGAAGTAGGCGGAAATGGTACGCAAAACGTTCTATATTTCTTGGCCCGTAGCCCTAGTGTTCATCCTGCTCTGGCTATTTGTGAGCGCTATTCTCTTTGGCGTTCGATTTCCACATGCAGACCAAGGAGAGTTTCGCACTGTTACAAATGAAAAGTTCAACTTCTCTGTTATCTACCCTGCCAAATGGCGCGCACACACGTACGACGAAGCGGGCTTTCGCGGTCAGAGAGAACTAAGACTCCGCATCTTCCAATCCCAATTTGGTAGTTTCGCGATAACAGTTAGTCAGAAGGCATACGACAATCCCGCGGTGGAAAATGTAGCTGCCTGGGGCATGGAACGAATTGACGAGACCAACGAGACTCTAGAAGGCAGAACACCGAAATTTGAGGCGGAGGCGCTCATCGAGGACGAGATCGCAGGACATCGCGTATTGCGGCGCAAGTACAGTAATGGACAGACCGTGTTTGAAGAAGTTTACATTGCTCGCGCCGCAGACATGATCATCATCACGCTCAACACTA
>JRYK01004757.1_pt1 | contig 11349 bp, 10 predicted proteins | sample 235381 | NCBI WGS metagenome assembly JRYK01 (sample SAMN03074220, study PRJNA261476) | activated sludge metagenome | biome: Wastewater Treatment Plant; feature: Wastewater; material: Activated sludge; isolation source: activated biomass of a wastewaster treatment plant treating hydrocarbon... ...
GTGCCGGAGACGGCGTAGGCTTGCAGCGTGGCCGCGAAGTCGACGTTCTCCACGTCAGCGTCGGTCACGGTCACCGGTTGCGACGGCGGCGCGAAGGAGTAGCCGGCCAGGCTGGGCGTCAGCGTGCGGTTGCCCGGCGACAGCCCTTCCAGCGTGTAGCGCCCGTTGGCGGCCGTCGTCGTCGTGTGGCCGGCCCCGTCGGAGATGGTCACGCCCGCCAGCGGTTGCCCGCCGGCCAGGACGCGCCCGGAGACGGTGTAGCTCACCCGCGTGCCCACGAAGTTCTGGTTGATGGCCGAGGGGGGCAGGGTGATCGCCGGCCGGCTGTTGAAGGTATAGCCTGGCTTGGACAGGGACAGGCTATACGTTCCGGCCGTCAGGTCGGTCAGAACGTACTGGCCCCATTCATTGGTCACCGTCTCGTGGCCCAGGCCATCGGAGACGGTGACGCCGGGGATGGGCGAGCTGTCGGCGGCGCGCACGAAGCCGCGAATGGAGTAGGTCGTCAGCAGCCGCGCCAGCAGCCGGGCCAAGTTGGCCTGCGTGCTTTGGTAGGCCGCCTGGCCGGCCAGGTTGCTCAACTCGTAGGGGTCGGCCGTCAGGTCGTATAGCTCTTTCTCGCCGGTGGTGTACTCGACGTACTTCCAACCCGTCGTGCGCACCCCGTAATAGGGGTTGTACTTTCGTTCCAGCAGGACGGCGTCGGGCCAGCTGGTGGCCGTGTTCTTTAGCAGGGGCAGGTAGCTGTGGCCATCCTGCGGCAGGCCCACCGGCACGCCGGCATACTCGGCGATGGTCGCCGCCAGATCGACGTTGGAGACGACCTGCGGCTCGACGCGGTTACCCGCCGCGCCGGGAAAGCGCACCAGCAGCGGCACTTTGCTACATTCTTCGTAGGGACAGAGCTTGCCGGCCAACCGGTGGGAGCCCCAGGAGAAGCCGTTGTCGGCGGTGAAGATGATCAGCGTGTTGTCCAGCACGCCCTTGGCCTTGAGGGCGTTGATGATCTGGCGGATGCCGTCATCGACGGACAACAGGGCGCGTTGCGACTGGACACGCTCGTTCAGCCAGTGGGTGCGCGCCGTGGCGTTGAGCAAGGGATTGTTGCGTACCGTGCGTGGCTTGTCGGAAACGTCGGCCTCGTTGTAGTTGGGCCGGTTCTGATCGGCCGGCGTATAAACCGGCGCCGTTCGATAGCGCACCGCCGGTTTGGCGTTGGCGTGGGGGTTCTTATAGCCGACAAACAGGAAGAATGGCCCGTTGGCTCGTTGGATGAAGCTGACCGCCGCGGTCGTGTATTTGTCGTCGTCGCGCGGCGTCTTCTTCATCGAGTCAAAGTAGTCAAACCCCGGCATGGATTTGGGCGTGCCGCCCAACACCTTGCCGATGCCTCCGGTGTAGTAGCCGGCGGCGTCGAACCAGGCCGGCAGCGTGTTCGTCTTCTCCAGCCCCTTGCCCTCCTCGTTGCCGCGCACGCCGTGGTTGTGGGCGTACTGGCCGGTGAGCAATGTAGCCCGCGAGGGACTACAGACGCTGTGATTGACGATGGCATTGCTGAAGTTGATCCATGAGCCTTCGGGGTAGCTCATGAGGTTGCGCATGACGGGCAGCGACTCGTAATCCTGGTCGTCGGTCATGATGATGACGACGTTGGGGTGCGGCGGGGCGGCACTGGCGACCGGCGGCGCCGGAGAAGCCTGAGCCTGTAGCGACAGGCTCAGGGAAACAAACGTCGCTGCCAGAGAGACGGCATGGCTTAGCTTCATTCTGGCCTCCTGAGATGGCGCGGAACGCACCTAATGGATAGGCCAATGATAGCACTGGCGGCTTACAAGCCGTCTTACGATCCCTCCGCCCCGGCCGCGCTTAGCGGCGGTTGGCCGCGCCGTGGCAGTGCTTATACTTGCGCCCGCTGCCGCAGGGGCATGGCTCGTTGCGGCCCACCGGCGCGTAGACGCGCTGGGCGATCTCGTCGTTCTCGCGCATGAACTGCATGATGTTGGCCGGCGGCCGCTCCATGCGCAGCTCATCGACCATGAACTCCATGGCGTCGGCGATGTGGTGGAAGAACATCTTGTAGCCGGCGCAGAGGTAGTTCAGACCCGGCTCGCCGTCGGGCGTGTGGATGAAGCGATCCTTGGGACAGCCGCCGTGGCAGGCGAAGCGCACGTCGCAGCCGCGGCAGTAGGCCGGCAGGCGGTCGTACTTGTCGTTGCCGAACTGGCGCTGCTTGTCGGAGGCCACCAGCTCGATCAGGTGCTCCTCGCGGATGTTGCCCAGGCGATAGCCCGGCTCCACGAAGTGGTCGCAGCAGTACAGGTCGCCGGTGTGCTCCAGGGCCAGCGCCGCGCCGCACGTCCGGGAGTGCACGCACAGGCCGGGGGCCACGCCGTACCAGTTGGCCAGGGCCGCGTCGAACATCTGCACGTAGACCCGGCCCACGTCGCGGCGCACCCACTCATCGAAGACGGCGCACAGGAAGCGGCCATATTGCTCGGCGGTGAGCGAGCGGCTGGTGACCCGGTCGCCGCTCTGCGTATACAGCGGCCGGTCGCGCCACGTGCTCCACTCGGCCGCCGTCCCCGTCTCCGTCTCGGTCAGGCGCTCGATGATGGGGATGAACTGGATGTACTCGGCCCGCAGTTCATCGCGGAAGAAGCGATAGACGTCCAGCGGCCGGTCGGCGTTGCCGGCGTGGAGCGTGCACAGGACGTTCCAATCGACGCGGTGGCGCTTGAGCACGTCCAGGCCGCGCATGACCCGGTCGAAGGTCGGCCCGCCGCCCTTGTCGTGGCGGAAGTGGTCGTGCAGCGCGCGCGGCCCGTCGATGCTGATGCCCACCAGGAAGCGATTGGCGGCCAGGAACTCGCCCCACTCGTCGCTGAGCATCGTGCCGTTGGTCTGGAGCGAGTAGTGGACGGTCATGCCCGGCCGGCGGTAGTGCTCGGCCAGTTCCACGGCGCGGCGGAAGAAGGGCAGGCCCATCAGCGTCGGCTCGCCGCCCTGGAAGGCCAACTGCACCTCCGGCACGCGGTGGGCCTCGATGAGCTGGCGGAGGTAGGCGTCCAGCAGCGCGTCGGCCATGCGGAAGCGGCTACCCGGGTAGAGCATCTCCTTGGACAGGAAGAAGCAATAGCTGCAATCGAGGTTGCAGACGGCCCCGGTGGGCTTCACGAGGACGTGCATGGCCCGCGGCGCGTGCGGCGGATAGCTGGTGAGCATCGCTGTTGGTCTCTGTCGCAACGAGTGGCCCGGTCAGGGATCGATCGGGCGCAACTTATGATAGCGCGCGATCCTTACGAAATCACTCAAGGGAACCGCTCGATCAGGCGACGCGGGTTGAACGTCGCGTCCTTGCGCCTTTGCGCCTTGGCGTTCAGTCTTCTAGTCGGCCGCGCCGGCCTGCTCGGCCCGCAGCGCCAGCCGCCGGGCGATGTCGTCGGCGGTCATGCTGAATTGCTCGTCCAGCCGCGGGTAGACCAGCCAGACGACGCTCAACCCGAACAGCGCCCCGGTCAGGCTGCGCAGCAGCGGCGAACTCTCGCGCAGCGGCAGGAGCCGCATGAGTGGCTCCACCTGCCAGGCGACGAAGAACTCGCTGAAGAGCTGGCTGAAGCCGTCCAGGGCGACGGGGGCCACGCCGATGAGCAGGAAGAGCCAGAAGGGCATCGGCCGCACCGGCCCGCGCCGCCGCAACAGGCCATAGACCAGCCCGCCGACAACCATGGACGAGTAGATGCTGACGTCGCGCTGGCAGATGGCCATCTTGTAGCCCATCTGCGCGTTGCCCACAAAGCGCCGCGCCGGCGCAAGGAAGGTGTCCCAGCGCGCCGGGTCGGGCGAGGCCTGGGCGAACTCCGGCAGGCCGGGCATGAAGCTCTCGATGGGCGTCAGGTTGCTGCCGGCAATGGCCCGCGGGTAGGCGACCTGCTCGCCGAACAGGAAGAAGGAGCGCGAGGCCAGTTGGTGGCAGGTGAGACTGTAGGCGCGGTAGAGCAGCGTCGCCGGCCCGGTCAGGCCGGCATTCATCAGCACCGGGGCCAGCATGGGCAGCCCGACGTAGAGGGCCACGGCCAGGTTGAGGAACAGCAGCCAGCGCCGGGCCAGCGTGTGCAACATGCGGTCGATGATCACGTGCTCTCCCGTCTCTCACTCGGCCGGCGCGGCCAAGTAGTCGTCCAGCTCCTCGCGGGAGAGGATGCCGTGGTGGACGACGCTGACGACGCCGTCCGGGCCGATGATGAAGGTCGAGGGCAGGTAGACCGCGGCGTAGGCCCGGCCGACGGCGCTATCGCCATCCAGCAGCGCCGGCAGCGTCAGGCCGACCTCGTCGAAGAAGTCGGTGATCTGCTCGGCCGTGTCGCCCTGATTGATGGTCAGCACGGCCAGCTCGTCGCCGTAGTCGGCCGCGGCCTGCTGCAACATGGGCATCTCCAGGCGGCAGGGGGCGCACCAGGTGGCCCAGAAGTTGAGCAGCACCCGCCGCCCCTCGTAGTCGCTCAGGCGCACCGTCGCCCCGCTCAGGTCGTCCAGGGCGAAGTCGGGCGCGGTGCGGCCCGGCTCCGGCAGGCCCTCCATGCTGCTCACACTGCCGCTTTCCGGCGTGCCGCGGAAGGGCGGGATGGACGCCAGGGGCGCGCCGGCGCCGCCCCACAGCCGCGGCCCAAAGACCACGATCACCGCGGCCAGCAGCAACAGCGCCAGCCCAGCGGGAATGAGCCACAGGCGGCGGTCCATCGGCTCATGGGGCTCAGGCGTCGACATGGTGTGCGTCTCCTGGGGCCGGCGCGGCCCGCGGGCGCCTAGCGCCCCAGCGCCCCCAGCAGCCAGTCCTGCAAGGCGAGCATGCGCTCATCGACCACGGCCGACCAGCGCACCAGCGCCCCGTTCACCAGCCCCATTTGCCCCTCCAGCATCAGCAGCCCCAGCAGGACGAACAGCGCCCCGCTGATGAGTTGCGTCGTGTGCAGGTGGACGGTCGTCCGCCGCGACGCCGGGCTGGTCAGCGTCCACAGCGCCGCGCCCAGCAGCAACAGGGCCAGCAGGCCGAACTCCAGGGCCAGCGAATACTCCAGGCCGCCCAGAAAGGCGAAGTTCTCGATGCTGTACTGGACGACGGCGGCGACGATGCGCCAGATGGCCAGCGCCCAGACCAGGGCGACGACGAAGACGCTCGTGTCCCACTGCCAGCCCTTGCCGCGCAGCAGCCGCCAGAAGGCGCTCTGCCGGCTCATGCGGCCGAAGAAGGTGGAGACGATCATCAGCGGCAGGCCCAGGCCGAGGGTGTAGATGAACAGCAGCATCATCCCTTGCCAGACGGTGGCCGTCTGGAAGGCCAGGGTCAGGATGACGCCCAGGATCGGCCCGACGCAGGCCGACCAGCCGATGGCGAAGGTCAGGCCGAAGAGGTAGGAGCCGCCCATGCCGGGGTTGAACGTGCGCTCGCTGAGGCCGGTGGCCCCGCTGAAGCCGCGGCCGAGCAGGCTCATGACGCCGAAGATGAGGATGGCCGCGCCGCCGACGAGCATGAGGATGTTCTGGCTCTGCAACAGCACCCGGCCCAGGGCGAAGCCCACCGCGCCGATGAGGCTAAACGTCGTCGCCAGACCGAGCATGAAGGCCAGGGTGTTGGCGGCGATGCGCTGCCGGTCGCTCTGGAAGGCGAAGGCGAAGTAGGCGGTCAACACGGGCAGGGTGCAGGGGGAGATGAAGCTGAGCAGGCCGCCCAGGAAGGCCAGCGCCGCCAGCGTGGCGAACGACGCCTGGGGCACGCCCAGCGGCGTCTCGCCCGGCGCGGCCGATTGTGTCAGCGTGCCCAGCACCAGGAAGGCGACCAGCAAGACGCCCAGGCCGATGAGCACCCAGTGCGCCGTCGATAGCTTGCGCCCCGATGGCGCGGGAGCGTTTAGGTCGGACATACTCTTTTCATCTCACCGACGACGCGAACGCCATCGATCTTACACGCTTGCGCCGCGCGACCGTGGCGCACACCCCTAATGATAGGCCATCCCCCGCCTAGCGGCGCGGGCGCTCGCTCTCCTGTAACAATTGGCTCAGCAAGGCGATGTCGTTCTGTAGATTGCGCTGCCGCAGGGTCACGTAGAGCATGTAGAGCAGGCAAAAGCTGGACATGACCACGTAGCCGCCGATCAGGTAGGCGTTGAACTGGTTCGGTTCACCCGTCTGGAACAGGACGAGGGCCAGGCCGGAGACGACGGCCGGCGCCGGGCGCGGCCGGGCGCTCAGCCGGGCGGCGACGCGGGTCTTCAGGCCGTCGGCGTAATCGATCAGATTTTGCAGGCGGATGCGTACCAGAATCCAGGCCGTGCCCAGCAGGGTGAAGCCGATGACGCTGATGAGCAGGGTGATGCCCATGCGCGCCGAGTCCAGGCCGTTGAACTCCTGTAGCCCCTCGGCCGCGCCGGCGGCGGCCTCCGTCGTGCTGCCGAAGACCACGGGGTGGATGTCGCGGAAGATGCGGATGCTGACGTAGGTCAGGATGATGGTCACGAAGGAGACAATGGCGTAGATGGCCGCGTAGCGGGCGCGGCGGTGGTCGTCCTCGATGGCCCCGCGCAGCATGAAGTAGGCGGCGTAGACCAGCCAGGCCACGGTCACCAGCGTCAGCCGCGGACTCCACAGCCACCACGTGTTCCAGGCCGGCTTGCCCCAGAAGGAGCCGCCGACGATGGCCATGGACAGAAAGACCAGGCCGACTTCGACCGCGGCCAGGGAGATGGTGTCGAACACACGCCGGCCGCGCCACAGGTAGAGCACGCCGCACACCAGGGCCACGCCGAAGACCATGGCCCCCACCCAGGCCGAGCCGACGTGGAAGTAGAAGAGCCGCTGCACGTTGCCCATGGTCACCTCGACCGGCGCGAAGAGGAAGATCGCCCCGATGGTGATGGCCATGCCGGCCACGGCCAGGACGTTCATGATCCGAATGGCCCGGTCGAGTCGCGGATTGACGATCGTCGCTGGATTCATGATGATGTACTCCGTTAGGACAAAGTTGACCACGGACGCGCTTCCCCCGCCGTCCATGGTCGCCTGCTCATGACTCTACCACAAAACGGTAGGTGAGAAAACCGACGGTCAGCATCAGCAAATCATAGGCCGCCACCAGCAGCAGCGGGGCGCGCACAGCGGCCCAGGCCGCCTCGCCGGCCATGGCCGCGGCGATGGTCGTCGTGGTAGCCATGGCCGCCGGCAGCACCAGCGGCAGCGACACCGGCAGCAGCAGCACCGGCAGCAGCACCTCGCGCGTGCGCGCCTGGATGGTCATGGAGGTGATCAGCACGCCCGCGGCCACGTAGCCCACCGTGCCCAGCAGCAGCACCAGCAGCACCAGCGGCAGGTAGAACGGTCGGTTGAAGAAGACCGTGAACAGCACCACCAGGATGGCGTCCAGCAGCAGCGTGAACAGGGTGATGCTGATGACCTTGCCGGCGTAGAGGGCCGTGCGCGGGATGGGGGCGATGAGCTGGGCGTCGAAGACCTGATTCTCGCGGTCGAGGGCCAGCGAGCGGTTCAGCCCCAGGATGGCCGCCAGCAGCACCACCGCCCACAGCAGCGCCGGCGATACGTCGCGCCCGGCGCTCAGGTTGACGTTGACGGCCATGCCCAGCCCGAAGTTGAACATGATCAGCGTGGCCAGCGAGAACATGACCATGATGCTGATCGTCTGGCGCGTCCGCCCCTCGATGCGCAGGTCTTTCCAGACCACGGCCCACACCGCCGCCCAAAACTCGTTCATGGCCTTGTCGCGCCCCTAGGCGGTCACCTCGGCGTACACATCGTACACCGCCTGCGGGCTGATCTCCGCCCGCGACACCTCGCGAGCGATCTGCCCGCGGTGCAGGATGGCCAGCCGGTCGGCCAGCCCCAGCCCGTGGGCCAGGTCGTGGGTGATCATCAGGATCGTCCGCCCGCGCGCGGCCTCGGCGCGCAATAACTCATCCAGTAGGGCGCTGGCCTCCTGGTCCAGGCCGGTGTAGGGTTCGTCCAGCAGCAGCACGTCCGGCTCGTGGAGCGTGGCCCGGGCAATGGTCAGGCGCTGGAGCATGCCGCGCGAGAACGTGCCCACCGGGTCGCGCTGGCGGGCGAAGAGGCCGACGCGGCGCAGGGCGTCCAGCACGCGCGTCTCAGCGTCGGGCAGGCGGTAGAGCTTGGCGCAGAACAGCAGGTTCTCGGCCGCGGTCAGGTCGCGGTAGAGCAGAGCGTGGTGGGAGACAAGGCCGATGTGGCGGCGGACGCGGTCGGCCGCCGCCGGCAGGGGCCAGCCGCCGACGCGCACCTCGCCGGCCGTCGGCCGCAGCAGGGTGGCCACGATGGCCATGAGCGTGCTCTTGCCCGCGCCGTTCGGCCCCACCAGGGTGACGAACTCCCCCTGGCGCACGTGCAGATGGACGCCGCGCAGCACCGGGTTGAGGCCATATTGTTTGACGACGGCGTCGAGGCGGATCATCGCCTAGGATTGTAGGGCATTGGGCGGCGCGGGCAAGTGGCATCCGGCGGGGGCTGATTTCTGCTACAATCGGAGTATGACCCAACGCACCTGGACGCCGGAGGAGTTGGCCGTCTATGCCGCCACCGCCCGCCGCCTGCGCGAAGAAGACCGTGAGGCGGAGAAGGAGCGGCGCGAACGCGCCTGGGCCGCGGCCCGCGCCGCGGCCGAGCTGTTGCGCCGGGACTTCGCCGTGACGCGCGTCGTCGTCTTCGGCTCGCTGGCCAACCCGGAGCGCAGCTTCTCCCGCTGGTCGGACGTGGACATCGCCGCCTGGGGCCTGAACGCGGACAACTGGCTGCGCGCCATTGGGGCGGTCATGGACATGGACACCGGCTTCGAGATGAACCTGGTGGACGTGACGATTTGCAAGCCGGCGATCCTAGAATCTATCAATAGGGATGGGATTGACGTATGAACACCGATTTCATCATCCTGGCCCATCGCCTCCGCGAGGCTGTGGGCGAACTCGACCAGGTGATGGCCAGGGTCGAACGCGCCAGCCGCGCGGCCAAGCCGGGCTACGCTGACGCTGACCTTTATGTCGACGCCGTCGCTCTGAACCTGCACGATTTCTACACCGGCCTAGAACGGATCTTCCGCATGATCGGCAGTACAGTGGATAAAAGCACGCCGGCCAGCGCCGGCTGGCACCGCGATCTGCTCGACCAGATGTGCCTTGATTTGCCCGGCCTTCGCCCGCGTGTGCTGTCTGAAGCGACCTGCGCGTCTCTGGGGGAGTTCCTTCGGTTTCGCCACGTCGTCCGCAACGTCTATACGTTTCAATTGGACGGTGAGCGCGTCCTTCAATTGGGACAAAGGGCACGGGCGTTGTTCCATGACGTCGCCGCCGAACTTCGCGCCTTCGCCGACTATCTGCAGGACTCTGGACAGTCATAGACGGCTTGCCTAGCGCTCCGCCACGTAGACCACCCACTCCTCGGCATCATACAACGGCAGCCCCGCCCACCCGGCATAGGCCGACACCGCGCCGAAGCCCGCGGCCTGCAGCAGGGCGATCATCTCGCCCACGGCATAACTCTGATCGCAGAGCACGATCTCGCTCAGCGCGCCGGTCGCCAGGTCGATCGTGGTGAAGCGCTCCACCGACGCCCGCTCGGCCGCCTCCCAGCGCCGCTCGCCCAGGTGCAGGAAGGGCCGGTCGCCCCATAGCCCCTTGTCGTCGCTGAACCACCACGTGCTGTCGGCCTTGTCCACGCGCTCCTGGTCGAGCAGCTCCACCACCAGCCGCCCGCCCGGCCGCAGCGCCCGCGCCGCCTTGGCCAGCAGGGCCGCGGCCTCGTCGCGCGGGAACACGGCCAGTTGGCCATAGAGGAACAGCGCCGCGTCGTAGGCCGCGTCCTCCGGCTCATAGGCGCGCACGTCGGCCTCGACGAAGCGGCAGCGCTCGGCCACGCGCTTGTCGGCGGCCAACTGGCGGGCGTAGGCCACGGCCGCCGGGCCGAAGTCCACCCCGGTCACGTGGACGCCGCGCCGCGCCAGGGCCACGGCATACAGGCCCGGCCCGCACGTCCAATCGAGCAGCCGCTGCCCCGGGGCCAGGGCCAACCGCGCCCATAGCCACTCGATCTGCGCCGCGCGCTCGGCCGGCTGCCGGCTGGCCGCGCCGTGGCTCTCGTCCAGGTGCTCGGCCAGCATGCGCGCCGAGAAGATGGGGTCGTTCCAGGGCAGGTTGCCGCCCCTTTCCCATAGCGCGGCTTCGGGCCGGCGGTAGATGTGCCACAGGGCGCGGGCGAAGGGGTGGGCGTGGGGTTCGTCGTTCATAGGGTTGTGATTATAGCTGGTTTTCACCTCTTCTTCGCCCGGCGATCGCGCCGCGGCGTGTACCCTATAGCTACGACTTCAGCGGGGACAAACCATCAGCAACAACGGGGACCATGGACGAACAGGAGCGGCAGAACCGGGCGAACATGTTGGGGCGGGTGAAGACCGTCTGGCTGGAGGGTGTGCTGGAGGAGTCGCTGCATGGGGGCGAGGTCATCGACCTGGGCTTCGCCTACCGGCCGGCGGCGCTGGGCAACAGCGGCCTGCCCGGCTGGCAACAGGCGGCCGAGTACGACTACCTGCTGCCCCTGGGCACGACCATCGACGACGTTTTCGCCGCTGCGGGGCGCGTGCTGCTCGTGCTGGGCGAGCCGGGCGCGGGCAAGACGACCATGCTGCTGCAACTGGTCAGCCACCTGCTGGCCCAGGCCGAAGCCGACGACGCCTGCCCCATGCCGGCCGTCTTCGCCCTGTCGGCCTACACCGACGACCGGCCGCTGGCCGATTGGCTCATCGACCAATTGGCCAACAACTACGAGACGCCGCGCCGCCTGGCCGCCGACTGGATCGCCGCCGGGCAGTTCGTCCCCCTGCTCGACGGGCTGGATGAGGTCGATGCGGCGCTGCGCCCGGCCTGCGCCGCGGCCATCAACGCCTTCCGGCAGCAGCACCCCGGCGTGGCCCTGTTGGTCACCGCCCGCAGCCGCGACTATCAGGCGTTGGCCACGCGGCTGCACCTGGACAAGGCCATCGTCCTCCAGCCGCTGACGCCGGAGCAGATCGACGCCGCTCTGGCCCGGCGCGGCCCGCGGCTGGCCGGCCTGCGCGACTCGCTGGCCGCCGACGCGACGCTGCGCGAGCTGGCCCAGACGCCGCTCATGCTCAGCATCATGACCCTGGCCTACCGGCGCATGCCCGAAGGGGCCGAGGGCATGCGCGGCCACCTCAGCCGCGAGCAACTCTTCGAGGTCTACGCCGAGCGCATGGCCCGCTATCGCGGCCAGGACATGCGCTTCTCGCCCAGCGACACCATCGCCTGGCTCACCTGGCTGGCC
>JRYK01001373.1_pt1 | contig 11331 bp, 10 predicted proteins | sample 235381 | NCBI WGS metagenome assembly JRYK01 (sample SAMN03074220, study PRJNA261476) | activated sludge metagenome | biome: Wastewater Treatment Plant; feature: Wastewater; material: Activated sludge; isolation source: activated biomass of a wastewaster treatment plant treating hydrocarbon... ...
GCGGCGGCGCGGCGAAGTCGCGCTGCGTCTCGGCCAGCTTCTTCAGCCGGGCGACGATGCGGCCGTTGACGCTGTCGGCCGGGTACTCGCCCGCCTCGTCCGGCTCGCCCGCCGGCAGGCCCGTCAGCAGGGCGATGCCCTCGTCCACGTCGCTGACCGGGTAGATGTGGAACTGCCCCGCCGCGGCGGCCTCGACCACGTCGCGGCGCAGCATGAGGTTGTCCACGTTGGCCACGGGGATCAGCACCCCCTGCTGGCCCGTCAGGCCACGGGCGCGGCAAACGTCGTAGAAGCCCTCGATCTTCTCGTTGACGCCGCCGATGGCCTGGATCGCGCCGCGCTGGTTGACCGAACCGGTGACGGCCAGCGATTGGCGGATGGGCGCGTCGGCGATGGCCGACAGTAGCGCGTACAGTTCGGCCGACGAGGCGCTGTCGCCCTCCACGCCGGCGTAGGACTGCTCGAAGACCAGCGTGGCCGACAGCGACAGCGGTTGCTCCACGGCGAAGCGCTGTCCCAGGAAGCCGGCCAGGATCAGCACGCCCTTGGAGTGGATCGGCCCGGCCATGTCCACCTGCCGCTCGATGTCGATGACCTCGCCGCCGCCCATGCGAATGCGGGCCGTGATGCGGCTGGGCCGGCCGAAGCTGTGGCCGCCGATCTGGTAGACCGACAGGCCATTGACCTGGCCGACCACGGCCCCCTCGGTATCGATGAGCACGCGGTCGCGCAGGATGGCTTCCTGCATCTGCTCCTGGATACGCCCGGCGCGGTAGGTCTGCATGTCCAAGGCCCGCTGCACGTCTTCCGGCCGCACGGTGGTCGCGCCCGCGTCGCCGGCCCAGTAGTCGGCCTCGCGCAGCAGGTCGGTGATGCTCTGCATATGGGTGGACAGCTTGGTCGTGTCCTCGACCAGGCGCGAGCCATACTCGACCACGCGGGCCACCGCGCCGCGCTCGAAGGGGCGCAGCGCTTCGTCGCGCGATACCTCGGCGATGACGCGGGCGTAGGCCAGGGCGCTGTCCGTGTCGCGGCCCATCTCGTCTTCGAAGTCGGCCGACACCTTGAACAGTTCGTTGAACTCCGGGTCCGCGCCGCTCAGCAGGTAGTAGAGCGACCGTTCGCCGATGAGCACGACCTTTACGTCGAGCGGGATCGGCTCCGGCTCCAGCGAGACGGTGCTGATCAGGCTATAGACCTGGCCCAGTGACTCGATGTTGATGGCCCGCTTGCGCAGGGCGCGCTTCAGCCCCTCCCAGGCGAAGGACTCGGTCAGCAGCTTCAGGGCGTCGATGACCAGGTAGCCGCCGTTGGCCACGTGCAGCGCGCCGGGCTTGATGAGGGTGAAGTCCGTCACCAATGCGCCCATCTGAGCCACGTGCTCGACGCGGCCGACAAGCTCCTGGTAGCGCGGCTGGTCGAGAAAGACGACCGGCGCGCCCGCGGTGCTGCCGTTGTCGACGACGACGTTGACCTCGTAGCGCGAGGGCGAGGCGTGGCGCTCGGCCGAAGCGATGCCCAGGGCCGCGCCCAACATCTGCCGGCCGCTCGACTCCTCGTCTTGCAGGAAGGTGTCGAAGTTGGCCACGACGTCGCGCTGCACGGCGTCCAGGTGGTCGCGCACCGCCTCCAGGTCGCTGTACTTCTGGCGTAGCTCGTCCAGCAGCGGCGTCACGCTGAAGGTGACCACGCGCTCGTTCAGTTCGCGCAGCCGCCCCTGCATGTCGCGTTGCAGCTTGGGCATCTGCTCCATGATGTGTTGCAGCGCTTCGCCCAGGGCCGTCACCCGCTCCTCGATCGTCTGGCGCACCTCCGCGTCGAGCTGCATGAACTCATCCGGGCCGATGACCTCGCCGCCCTCTTTCAAGGGGGCGAAGGCGAAGCCGTTGGGCGTCTGGATGAGGGCGATGTCCTGCTGCTTGGCCTCCTCGCGCAACTTCTCCAGCGCCTCGACTTGCAAACCGCGCAGCTCCTCTTCCAGGGCGCGCTTCTGCGCCTGGTACTCCTCGCCGGCAAAGAGCGCCGGCAGCACCGAGGCCAGTTCCGTCACCAGCGTCTTCATGTCCTCGCGCAAGGTCGCCGCCTTGCCCGGCGGCAGCCGCAGGGCGCGCGGCTTGTAGGGCTGCTCAAAGTTGTAGACGTAGCACCAATCGTCGGGCACGGGCTTGCCCACGGCACGTTGGTGCAGGAAGCGGCTGATGATCGTCTGCCGCCCCGTGCCGTTGGGGCCTAGGGCGAAGAGGTTATAGCCCTGGTGGCGCATGCCGATGCCGAAGCGGATGGCGTCGATGGCCCGCTGCTGGCCGATGATCTCCTGGCCGTCGGCAATCTCGGCCGTCGTCTCGAAGGGCAGCGCGGCCGGGTCGAAGGTGTGATAGAGCTTGGCGGCGGGAAGCGGCTGCGGCTCGGTCATCACTGTCCCTGGCCGCGCGGGCTGCGGATGATGAGCGTGGCGCAGTTCGCGCCGCGCAGGACCTTTTCGGCCACGCTGCCATGTAGCCAGCGGCCGATGCCCGATCGCCCGTGGCTGGACATGGCGATCAGGTCGACGCCGTGGCCGTCGGCGTAGCTGACAATGGCGTCGGCGATGTCGCCGCTGGTGGTCACCACGTCGGATTCTAGGGGTTGGTTTGGCCGGCCGGCGGCGATCTGCTGCAAGTAGGCTTGCGCCTCGGCCCGCTCCTGGGCGCTGGCCGTGTCCAACGCGGCGGCGATGTCCTCGCCGCTGGGCGAGACGCTCTGCGGCAGCGGCTCGCGCCCGGCGGTCACGCGCAGCAGCGTCACGTCCGACTGCACGGCGTCGGCGATGGCCAGCGCCGGCTCCAGCGCGCGCTCGGCCAGCGGCGAGCCGTCGAGGGGCACGAGGATACGGCGGTTCTGGAACATGGTCACGTCCACGTGGGCGCGAATGATGATCGTAGCGCAGGGCGCGTGGTGCAGCACCTTCTCGGCCACGCTGCCATAGACCCAGCGGCTGCTGCCGGTGCGGCCGTGGCTGGACATGACGATGAGGTNNGCCACCACGGCCACCGGGCCGACGACGCGCAGCAAGACCAGCCGCACCGGCTGGCCCGCGGCGCGCGCGGCCATCGTCTCAGCGATCTTCAGGGCCGGCGCAATGGCCTTCTCGGCCAGGGCGGAACCGTCGAGGGAAACCAGGATGTTGCGAAAGGGCACCACGGCGCTGCCTCCTTGCCGGGGCTAATCGCGCTGATCGATGGCCTCCGGCTGTTGCATGGCGAAGTAATTCAGGAAGTCGGTCACGGTAATGATACCCACTAGCTCTTCGTTGTCCACGACAGGCAGCGCGCCGAACTTGTAGATGCTGAGCATATTGGCCGCCTGGTAGGCGGGCGTGTCGGGGGAGACGGTCATGGGGTTGGGCGTCATGCAGGCGTCGGCGCTCATGGTGTCCAGAATCTCCTCATCCTGCCAGCGGCCGTGCATCACCAGCGGCGAATTCATCACCAGGCGCACGTCGCGGTCGGTGATGATGCCCACGAGCTTGCCCTGGTCCATGACCGGCAGTTGCCGGCAGCTCTGCGACTTCATCACTTCGATCACCTGGCGCAGCGTCGTCTGCGGCGTCACCGTGTCGGGAATGGGGGTCATTAGGTCGTTTACACTTAGCATGATCGGTTCCTTCGGACTCTGCCCGGCGCGAGCGGCGGGCCGCCGTTGCCTGTAGTGTAGACGATTGGCCACGCGGCGTGGCGTGGCGAATGTCACCTTTGCGGGATGACATTCATCGGGTTTTTTCAGCGCCGGCTGAGTGGGGTTGCCTCCCGGCGGCACGGCAGATAAACTCGTTTCAACTCTCAAAGCGGAACAAGGAGCTTCATGGCTAAGACATCCCCCCAACGCCGCAAGCAGCAACCAGCCCGCGAGACCAATTGGGCCGTCATCGGCGGCCTCATCGCCCTGGGTGTCATCGTCTTCGGTGGATTGCTGTTCCTGGCCCTGCGGCAGCCTGAGTCGCAGCCCGTGCAGACGCTGGCCGACTTCTGCGCCGCCAACCCCGACAACTGCGCCGTCAAGGGCGACGCCGACGCCCCGGTGACGATGGTCGAGGTCTCCGACTTCGGTTGCCCCCACTGCTTCGACTTCCACACCCAAACGGCCGACGACCTGGAAGCCCAGTTCGTCGACACGGGTCAGTTGCGCTGGGTGGTTCTGCCCTACGCCCTGGGGGCGACGACGGTGCCGGCCGCCGGCGCGGCCCTCTGCGCCAAGGAGCAGGACAAGTATTTCGAATACGCCCATGCCCTGTTCGCCATCGAACCGGTGGAAACGCGCATCAGCGCCGCCGGCTACGAGCAGGCGGCCAGCGAGATCGGACTGGACATGGACGCCTTCCGCAGTTGCATGGACGACGGCCGCAACCTGGCCATCGTCAACGCCAACCGCGAGGCGGCGCGCAACAACCGCGTCAGCGGCACGCCGACGTTCTTCCTCAACGACCAGACGCTGAGCGGGGCCCAGCCGCTATCGGTCTTCGCCCAGACCATCAATTCGCTGATCGCCCAGGGGCAATAGGCGCGGCGAAAAGGGGAGCCAACCCATGCCTGACAAGTGGCAAGCCCGCGTCATCCAGCTCTTGGCCGTGCCCGGCCTGCTGGTGGCCGGCTATCTTCTGCTCTATCACAACGGCGCGCTCGTCGCCTCGTGCAAGGTCGGCGGCTGGGAGGATTGCGGCCTCGTCAGCGGCCCCAACGCGCCCTATGCCTCGCTCGGCCCCATCCCCGTGGCCCTCATCGGCCTGGTCGGCTACGCGGCCATCTTCCTGACCACGTGGCTGGCCGACTGGCTGGCTATCGTGCGCCGCTATCTGCCCGAACTACTGCTCGGCCTGACCGGCCTGGCGCTGCTCTTCACCCTGGGGCTCACCGCGCTGGAGATCTTCGTCATCCACGCCGTCTGCCGCTACTGCCTCGTCTCCGCGGCCATCGTCCTGGTCATGTTCGTGCTGGCCATCAGCTACCTGCGCGCGGCCAACCGCGCCGGCCGGGCGTTGGCCGACAATCGGACCGATGATGGCCGCCGCAACCGGCTCGACGTGGCCTGAGCAACAAGGAAAAGCCGCGGTGTTCAAACATCTCCTCGTCCCCCTCCGACGGCTCCGGCTTCGCCGAGGCCGCCCTGCCCTATGCCCTGGAACTGGCCGCCCAATTCGACAGCGACATCACCCTACTGCGGGTCATCGCCCCGCTGCGGCTGAGTGAGGGCGCCCTCTCGCCCGAGTCGGCCGACTTCACCATCCGCGTGCGCGACGACCTCTACAAGGAAGCCATCGAGTACCTGCAAGTGCACAAAGGCTCCCTGCGCGGCCAGAACTACCGCGCCCATTACCAGGTGGTGGAGGCCGAAGACATCGCCGCGGAGATCATCAGCGCCGTGCGCGGCTGCGGGGCGGACACGGTGGTCATGTGCACCCACGGCCGCGGCGGCCTGAGTCGCTGGCTCTTCGGCAGCGTGGCCACGCGTGTCCTGCAATCGTCGCCGGTGCCGGTGCTCGTCGTCCGGCCGCAGGCGACCCGCGCCGCCGACTAGCCGGGCAGCGCCGCGCCGTGCCCCTGGTGAGCCACGGCCTTGATTTCCTGAATCAGCCGGTAGGAATCGATGTACTTGAGCAGGTAGCTGCTGGCTCCGGCTTGCTGGAGCAGCAGGCGCTCTACCTCGTCGGCGTAGGGGACCAAGACAATGATCGCTGTCGCGCCACGGGCCATTTGCTGCACGATGGCCAGCGTAGCGAACAACTCTTCGTCGGAGCCGCTGTGCATGCCCAACAGCACCACGTCGGGCGCGCCGTTGCCGTTCTTCAGATAGGGGATGGCCGCCGCCGGCTCCTGGACGGCCGCCAGTACGTCGAGATCGGGCGTGGCCGCCAGCCGCTTGCGTAGGGCGCGCCGCACCGCCGTGTGCTTCTCGACGATGAGAATACTGATCGTGGGGGCGCTCTCCGGCCTGGCCATTTTGCTCGTCTCTAAAGGTGTGCTCAACATGCGGCCACACCTCGCTCTGCGGCAATCGCGCGGTCGCCAACCCGGTATTGCGGCGGCAAGCGACTTCGTAACGCGCGTCACTATGGGCAGTATAGCCGCCGGCAGGGGAACAACTCAATGACAAAAGTCACCCATCCGGGCGACATCTATCACGTACCGGGGCGGCCGGTCGCTAACGGGGCAAATCGAGGGTAATGGTCGTGCCCGCGCCGGGGCCGGAGCGAATGTCGAAGATGCCGCCCAGGCTCTCGGCGCGGGCCTGCATGTTGGCCAGGCCGTGGCCCAGCCGTAGGGCCTGGTTCTGGGTGTCGAAGCCCTGCCCGTCGTCCTGCACCTTCAGGGTCACGCGGCTGGGGCTGCAATAGAGGGCGATATCGACCCGTTTGGCCCGTGCATGGCGGGCGATGTTGGCCAGCGCCTCCTGGGTGGTCAGGAAGATGGCCCGCCCCAGCGGCAGCGGCAGATCGTCGAGCCGCTCGGGGATGCTCATGCCGGTCTGCTCAAGCGCCAAGTCGGCGAATCGCCGCGCGACGCGGGGCGAAACGCTCGAGATCACGATGGCACGCTGACGCGCNNCGGCACCATGGTGTTGGCCTGGAACTCGCGCACCAGCTGGGCCATGCCCTGCTGCACGTCGCCGGCGAAGCGCCGCGGCCGCAGGTCGAGGATGAAGTTGCGAATGTCGCGGATGGCGTCGTTCAGGCCGCCGATGGCCCCATCGAGCAGCGTGGCCGCCTCGTCCGACCCTTCGGGCAGCGCCAGGCGCGTCGATTCCAGCGTCAGGCCCACGGCATAGATCGACTGGATGACCCCGTCGTGCAGGTCCATACCGATGCGCGTGCGCTCCTCCAGGACGGCCAGCCGCTCCAACTGGGCATAGAGGCGGGCATTCTGAATGGCCACCGCGGCGTGGGCGGCCAACATGCGGATCAATTCCTCGTCCGTCTCGCTGAACGACGCCGCGCCGATCTTGTTGGCCAGATAGAGGTTGCCATAGGTCTCGCCCGCGCCGATGATGGGCACGCCCAGAAAGCTGGTCATGTGGGGATGGCCGGGCGGGAAGCCGGCCGAGCGTTCGTCTTTCGCCACGTCGTCGACGCGGATGGGCTGCTGGCCGTAGATCACCGCCCCCAGCAGCCCTTTGCCATGCGGCCAGTGGGGCACGGCGCGCCCCTCTTCACGGCTCAGGCCGCTGAAGACGAAGCGGTGGACGTTGCCTTGGCCCGCGCTGCGCCAGTCGCCCACGGCCAGGGCCGCGTAGCGCGCGCCCACCAGGTCGCGGGCCGAATCGACGATGAGCTGTAGCACCTTGTCGACGTCCAGCTCGCCGGCAATGGCCACCGCGGCCTGGTTGAGCGTCGCCAACGCCTTGTGGGCCAGGTCGTCAAGCGGCTGGGGAGTGGGGGTGCCGGTCATCGTCGCGGGCGAAGCGTATCAGATGTGGTCTTGCAGGTGGTGCTTAATGGCGTAGGCGGCGGCCTCGGCGCGGTTGGAGACGCCCAGCTTGGACAGAATGCTGCTAACGTAATTGCGCACCGTGCCCTCGCTCAGGAACAAGTCGGTGGCGATCTCGCGGTTGGTCTTGCCGCCAGCGATGAGCAGGAGCACCTGCCGTTCCTGGGCGGTCAAGTCCTGAAAGGCGATGGCCTCTTCCTTCTTAATAGAGCGGCGCACCTCGAAAAAGACGCGCTGCGTCAGCGACGGGTCGAGCATCGACTCGCCGCGCGCGGCGGCCTCGATGGCCCGCACCACGTCGCCCCCGGCGATCTGCTTCAGCAGGTAGCCCGTGGCCCCGGCGCGGATGGCGGCGAAGAGCAACTCATCCTCGGCGAAGGAGGTCAACATGATGACCTGCGTATCGGGCAGCAACTCTTTGATCTTCTGGCAAGCCTCGATGCCGCTGCCGCCGGCCAGGCGGATGTCCATCAGTACCAGGTCCGGCTGAAGCTCCACGGCCATGGCCACGGCCTCTTCCTCGGTGGCGGCCTCGCCGACAACGTTAAAGGACGGGTGGCGCTCCAGCAAGGCGCGCATGCCCAGCCGCACGACTTCGTGATCATCGACAAGCATGAGGCGCAGCGTCTGAGTCATAGGGGCGCAAGTATAAGCCAAAGCGCGCAGGGGGACAAAGCCCACCGCCATCTATGACTTTTGTCAGTCTTTCAGGTGCAATCTGTCACTAACCCCTGAAGCGGCGAAACCCTAAAATGGCATCGGTTGACAACGAAACCACATCATCAGCCGTGACCGCGCGGTCGCGGCCGATTGACGCTTAAGGAGATCACACATGTCGGATCAAGTTTTGACTCCCCCGGCCGCCGCGGAAGCGAGCGGCAATGGTCACAAGCGCGAAGTGACCAAGAAGTGGGTTTATCTGTTTGGTGAAGTGAAAGAAGCCGAAACGACCGTTGGTGGCCAGTGGGACGGCGTGCGCGCCCTGTTGGGCGGCAAGGGCGCCGGCCTGATGGACATGACCCGCCAGGGCATCCCCGTGCCCCCCGGCTTCACCGTCTCCACCGAAGCCTGCAACGCCTACCTGGCCGAGGGCGGCAAGTTCCCGGCCGGCATGTGGGAGCAGGAATTGGCGGCCATTAAGGAAATCGAGAAGCTGACCGGCAAGAAGTTCGGCGGCACCGACAACCCGCTGCTCGTCTCCTGTCGCTCCGGGGCCAAGTTCTCCATGCCGGGCATGATGGACACCGTCCTCAACATCGGCCTCAACGACGAGATCGCCGAGACGATGGCCCGCCTGACCAACGACCGCCGCTTCGTGTTCGACCTCTACCGCCGTCTCATCCAGATGTTTGGTAGCGTCGTCATGAACGTCCCCGACGAGGCCTTCGAGGCCGTCATCACCTCGCGCCGCGAGTTGGCCGGGGTGAAGACCGACGCCGAGCTGAAGGCGCAGGACTGGGAAGTGGTCACGCGCCGCTTCAAGGAAATCTACCGCACCTTCACGCGCAGCGACTTCCCGGTTGACCCGTATGAGCAACTGCGCTTGGCCACCGAAGCCGTCTTCAAGTCGTGGAACGGCCGCCGGGCCATCGACTACCGCAACGCCGCCGGCATCGCCCACGACCTGGGCACCGCCGTGAACATCCAGACGATGGTCTATGGCAACATCGGCGACAACTCGGCCACCGGCGTGGCCATGTCGCGCAACGCCTCCACCGGCGAGCATGAGCCTGAAGGCGACTTCCTCGTCAACGCCCAGGGCGAAGACGTGGTCGCCGGCATCCGCCAGACGCAACCCCTGTCGGAGCTGAAGGACATCATGCCCGACGCCTACAAGGAGTTCCTGGCCATCGCCAGCAAGCTGGAGAAGCACTACCGCAACATGCAGGACATGGAGTTCACCATCGAGAACGGTAAGCTCTGGCTCCTGCAAACCCGCGACGGCAAGCGCACCGCCCAGGCGGAAGTGAAGATCGCCGTCGACATGGTCGAAGAAGGCCTCATCACCAAGGAAGAGGCCGTGTGGCGCGTGAAGCCGGCCCAGGTGGACTTCTTCCTGCACCCGCAGCTGAGCAACGAAGCGCTGAAGACAGCCAAGAAGGTCGCCAGCGGCCTGAACGTCTCCCCCGGCGCGGCCGTCGGTGTGGTGGCTTTCGACGCCGACACCGCCGAGCGCTGGGCCCGCGAAGACAAGCAGCGCGTCATCCTGGTGCGGCCGGAGACGAAGCCCGACGACGTGCACGGCCTGCTCGCGGCGCAGGGCGTGGTGACGAGCCGCGGCGGGCGCACGAGCCATGCAGCCCTGGTTGCGCGCCAGTTCGGCAAGCCCGCGGTGGTCGGGATCATGTCGCTCGACATCGACCTGGAGGCCCGTCGAGTGCGCGCGCCGGGCGGGCGGATGCTGAAGGAAGGCGACTGGCTCTCGCTCGACGGCACCGCCGGCGAGGTGTTCGCCGGCGAGCTGAGGACCGTAGTGCCCGACGTCGCCGACCCGCACCTGCTCGAGCTCCTCAAGTGGGCCGACGCGATCCGCCGGCTCGGCGTCTGGGCGAACGCCGACTATCCGCGCGACGCCGAGCGCGCGCGCCGGTTCGGCGCCGAGGGCGTCGGCCTGTGCCGCACCGAGCACATGTTCTTCGAGACCGACCGGCTGCCGATCGTGCAGGCGATGATCCTCGCGCGCGAGCCGCGCGAGCGCGCCGCGCACCTCGCGCGGCTCCTGCCGATGCAGCGCGCCGATTTCGAGGGCCTCTTCCGCGCGATGAGCGGATTGCCGGTGACGATCCGGCTCATCGACCCGCCCCTGCACGAGTTCCTGCCGGGACACGACGAGCTGCAGAAGGCGGTGGTCGAGCTCGAAACCCGGCTGCGCCTGCGCGATGGCGATGCGGCGGAGCTCGCCCGGACGCTCGAGGCCAAGCGCCGGCTGCTGGAGGCGGTCGAGGCGCTGCGCGAGCAGAACCCGATGCTCGGGCTGCGCGGGGTGCGGCTCGGCATCCACATGCCCGAGCTCGTCCGCATGCAGGTGCGCGCGATCTTCGAGGCGGCGTGCCGGTGCGCGAAGGACGGCGTCAGGGTCAAGCCGAAGATCATGATTCCGCTCGCCGCCACCTCGAGCGAGCTCAAGGTCGAGCGCGCACTGCTGGAGGAGGAGGCGCGCCTGGTGATGCGTGAGCTGGGAGTGCGGGTGCGCTACCAGATCGGCACGATGATCGAGGTGCCGCGCGCCGCGATCGTCGCCGACCGCATCGCCGAGTACGCGGAGTTCTTCTCCTTCGGCACCAACGACCTCACGCAGACCACCTTCGGGATCTCGCGCGACGACGCCGAGACCGGGTTCCTGAGCGAGTACCTGCAGAAGGGCATCCTGCTGCGCAACCCCTTCGCCACCCTCGACGAGAGCGGCGTCGGACACCTGATGGCGCTCGGCGTGCAGCGCGGCCGCAGCCGCCGCGCCGGACTGGAGATCGGGATCTGCGGCGAGCACGGCGGGGACCCGGCGAGCATCGCGTTCTGCCACCGTGCCGGGCTCGACTACGTTTCGTGCTCGCCCTTCCGGGTCCCGGTCGCGCGGCTCGCCGCCGCCCACGCCGCGCTCGGCGCCGCGCGCGACCAGCGCTGAGGGGGCTACTGCGGGGTGGCGGGGGCGGGCGCCGGTGCGGCCGCCGGGAATCCCGGATGCCCGCTGAACAGTTCGCGCGCGCCGTTCCCCTCGTACGTCAGCACCGCCTGCTCGCGCCCGGGCGCGAGCAGGCGGTGCTGACGTACGAGGGGAACGGCGCGCGCGAACAGTTCAGCGGGCATCCGGGATTCCCGGCGGCCGCACCGGCGCCCCCCCCCCCCCCCCCCCCCAAACCCCCAACCCCCAAGTACC
>JRYK01005185.1_pt1 | contig 11319 bp, 7 predicted proteins | sample 235381 | NCBI WGS metagenome assembly JRYK01 (sample SAMN03074220, study PRJNA261476) | activated sludge metagenome | biome: Wastewater Treatment Plant; feature: Wastewater; material: Activated sludge; isolation source: activated biomass of a wastewaster treatment plant treating hydrocarbon... ...
CGCGGCGCGCAGCGCCGCCGGCAGCAGCAGCGTGGCCGGCTGGCCGGGGCCGTAGGCCTGGAAGATCATCGCCCCGACGATGGGCCAGGCGGCGACGCGGGCGTACATGGCACAGAAGGCCCAGGCGGCGGCCTTGCTGGCGGCGTAGACGTTGGGCGGCGCGTGCTCGGCCGAAGTGCGGGCGACGACAAGCTGCCGCGTTGCCTGGCCGCCCTCGAAGCAGGCCCGCAACAGGTTGAGCGTGCCGGCGACGTTGTGGCTGAGGGCCAGGCGCGGTTCGAGGAAGGGGTCAGACACGCCGGCCGCGGCCAGGTGCAGAACGCGCTCCGGCCGGGCCTGGCGCACGGCGCGGGCCGTCAGGGCGAAGTTGCGCAGATCGCCATAGACCACGTCCAGCCGCGGCCGCAGCGTGGCCAGCGGCGCGGGTAGAGGCGCGCCGGCGTACTCCTCCAGCAGCAACAGGGTTACGTCGGCCCGTTCCACCAGGGTCGGCAACAGTGCGCGGGCCACGAAGCCCGTCGCCCCGGTGACCAGGACACGCGGCCGGCTCATGGCCGCAGGTAGGCTCGATACCAGCGCATGGCCTCTTCCAGCCCGGCGGCCAGGCTATAGCGCGGCCGCCAGCCGACGGCCGTCAGCGCCTTCTCCGGGTTCAAGTATTCGTCCTGAATCTCGTGCCGGACCTCGTTGAGGATGACCGGCTGCCACTCCGGGTGATCCGACAGGGTGATGATCGTGCGCACCACGTCGAGGGCCGAGACGGGGCAGCCGGAACCGAGATTGAACGGCTCGCCGCGCACGCCCGGCTCGGTCAGCCGCTCGGCCAGCATCAGGTAGCCGCGCACGGCGTCGGCCACGTAGAGGTAGTCGCGGCGAAAGGAGCCATCGGAGCGGATGACCGGCCGCTCGCCGTTGAGCAGACTGCGGATGGTGCCGGGGATCAGCCGGTTCCAACTGACGTCGCCGCCGCCGTAGAGGTTGGAGCAGCGCGTGACGGCGACGGCCAGGCCGTAGGTGTGGGCGAATGACTGGGCGATCAGGTCGGCGCAGCTCTTGGAGACCTCGTAGGGGTGGCGGCCTTGCAGCGGGTATTCCTCGCGGTAGGGCAGGTTGCGCTGCTCGCCGTAGGCCTTCTCGCTGCTGGCGACGACGACGCCACGCACCGTCGGCGTCTGGCGCGCCGCCTCCAGCAGCAGCCACGTGCCGCGGATGTTGGTCTCGAAGGTGGCCACCGGCTCGCGGTTGGCCACGCCGACGATCGTCTGCCCGGCCAGGTGGAAGACAGTATCGATGCCGCAATCGACCAGCGTGTGGCGCAGCAGAGCGTAGTCCAGCAACTCGCCGGGAACCTGCTCCACCTGGGCGATCAGCCCGCTGCGGACAAGCTGTGACTCCGGCTCGCGCTCGCGCACCAGGCCGATGACCTGCGCGCCCCGCTCCAGCAGGGCCGCCGCCAGCCACGACCCCAGAAAGCCGGTGCAGCCGGTGACGAAGACCCGCCGCCCGCGCCAGAAAATCGCTTCAGGTTCGTCCTGGCTCAATGCGCGACTCCCTTGGCCGATGCCTGTCAGTTGCGTTGCTTGGCCAGGGCGATCTCCGCCGCCCGCAAGGTGTTCTTCATCAGCATGGCGATGGTCATCGGGCCGACGCCGCCGGGCACGGGCGTGATGGCGCCGGCCACTTCCTTGACCGACTCGAAGTCCACGTCGCCGACGAGGCGATAGCCGCGCTTGGCGGTCGGGTCGGTCTTCTGGTTGATGCCCACGTCGATGACCGCCGCGCCGGGCTTGAGCATGTCGCCGGTGATCATCTCCGTCTGGCCGATGGCGGCGATGACGATGTCAGCTTGGCGGATGTGGCCGGCCAGGTCGCGCGTGCGGCTGTGGCAGATGGTCACGGTGGCGTCGCGCTTCTGCAGCAGCATGGCCACCGGCAGGCCGACGATGTTGGAGCGGCCGACGACCACGGCGTCAGCGCCGCGGATGGGGATGCCGCTCTCCTCCAGCAAGACAATGCAGCCATAGGGCGTGCAGGGGATGAATAGCGGGTCGCGGCCCTTCATGGCCAGCCGGCCGATGTTGACCGGGTGGAAGCCATCGACGTCTTTCTCGAGGCTGATCGTGTTCAGGACCGCCTCTTCATCGAGGTGTTTGGGCAGCGGCAACTGGACGAGGATGCCGTTGACGCCGGGATTGGCGTTCAGGTCGGCCACGAGCTTCTCAACCTGCTGTTGCGTGGCGTCGGCCGGGAGTTCGTGGCCGATCGAGTGGATGCCCAGCTCCTCACAGGTCTTGCGCTTGCTGCGCACGTAGGTGGCCGAGGCGGGGTTCTCGCCCACGAGCACTGTGGCCAGCCCAGGCGTGTAGCCGTGGTCTTCCCTCATGCGCGCCACGGCCTGGCGCACTTCTTCGCGCACCTTCTCGGCAATGGCTTTTCCGTCGATGATCGTTGCGGTCATAATGTTCCTTCCTAGAAGTGGGATGGTATGGGAAACAAAAAGAGCCTCTACCTACTGCCAGAGGCTCGCGGCTATGCATTCAATTGGCGGCGCGGCTTCCCCTACTTCGGCAGTAGATTCGTGCCCATGAACTTGTCGAGCCAGATGGCGATGGCCAGGCCAATCGTCAGGGTCGTGAAGAACATGTAGATGGGGCCAAACTCGGCCGGGGTGGTGCCGATGAGGCGCGTGATCAGCACGGTGATCACAAAGGCGACGCCAAAGGAGATCGCGGCCAGGAGAAGACGTTTCAGCAACATGCGGGCTTGCCTCCAGTTGTGTAATCCATCACAAACCTTGGCCGTATTGTAGCAGAACGATCGGCAGCGACAAGCAGCGCTGGAGAGGACACCGGGGTCATGACGAAGACAGGAAGACCTCACGCAAAGACCTCACGCAAAGATCGCCAAGGTCGCCAAGGACGCTAAGAAGAATTTCAGGGGTCACACGTTGCTCACGGCGGCCAGACGCGGGTTAAGCGTTAGACAATTGCCTAATGCACCAGCCATTCTGTGCTATAATGGGACGACCTAAGGGGGTATCGACGAATGAATGAACCGGCGAACGACGTTCGCGCCGCCCGCAGCGCCGCCACGAGCGCTACGCGGCGGCTCCTGGGATACCTGCGCCCCTACGGCCGTCAAGTCACTGTCGCCTACGTTGCCATGCTCCTGGGCACCGTCCTCAACCTCATCGTGCCCAAGATCATGGCCTGGGCCATCGACTACGGCCTTGACCAGGGACAGGCATCCTACCTTTTCCTGGCCGGCGGGATCATCATGGTCATCGCCCTGGTGCGCGGCGGGCTGGGCTTTTTGCAGCGCTTCTACGGCGAGTGGCTGACCCACCGCGTGGCCTATGACCTGCGCAATGATTTCTACAACGCGGTGCAATATCAGCCCTTTGCCTTCCACGACCAGAGCCACACCGGTGACCTGATGAGCCGGGCCACGGGCGACATTGCCGAGGCGGAGCGCTTCGCCGGCATCGGCCTGATGGACTTCCTGGCGACGATGCTGCTGCTGTTCGGCGTCGTCGTGGCCATGATGCTGCAATCGGTGCCCTTGGCCCTGGTGGGCTTGATCCCGCTGCCCATCCTGCTCATCACGACGACGCGCTTTGGCCTGACCATCGAGCCGATGTTCAAGCGTATCCAGGAGCAGATGGGCGTCCTGTCCACGGTGATGCAGGAGAGCCTGACGGGCATTCGCGTCGTCAAGGCCTTTGCCCGCGAGCCGCACGAGCTGGACAAGTTCGACCGCGAGAACAACGAGTGGTTTGCCCGCCGCGAAGGGGTCATCAGGAAGTGGGGCAACAACTGGCCCTTCATGACCTTCCTCATCGCCATGAGCATCTTCCTCTTGCTGCTCTTCGGCGGGCCGGCGGCGCTGGACGGCCGCATCAGCGTCGGGGCGCTCTTCGCCATGATCTCCTACGTCCTGATGCTCAACACGCCGGTGCAACGGCTTGGCTTCCTGGTCAACCTGGCGGCCACGGCCGGGGCCAGCACTGCCCGCGTCCTGGAGATCATCGACCAGCCGGGCGAGGTCATCGAGCGGCCGGACGCCCTGGAACTGGGCCGGGCGCGCGGCGAGGTGAAATTCGAGCACGTCTCCTTCGGCTACCGCGACGGCCTGAACATCCTGGCCGACATCGACTTCCACGCCCGCTCGGGCGAGCGCGTAGCCCTCATCGGGCCGACGGGGTCGGGGAAATCGACCATCACCAACCTGATCCCGCGCTTCTACGACGTCAGCAGCGGGCGCGTGCTTGTCGATGGCCACGACGTGCGCGACCTACAGCTCAAGAGCCTGCGCCGCCAGATCGGCATGGTCATGCAGGAGCCGTTCCTGTTCAGCCAGACGGTGGCCGAGAACATCGCCTATGGCCGGCCGGAGGCCACCCGCGAAGAGGTGGAGGCCGCGGCCCGCGTGGCCCACGCCCACGACTTCATTTTGGAGCTTGAGGAGGGCTATGAGACGCGCGTCGGCGAACGCGGTGTGACCCTCAGCGGCGGCCAGAAGCAGCGCATCGCCATCGCCCGCGCCCTGCTGGCCGACCCGCGCATCCTCATCCTGGACGATTCGACCAGCAGCGTCGACACGGAGACGGAGCACATCATTCAAGAAGCGTTGGCCGAACTGATGAAGGGGCGCACGACGTTCATCATCGCCCAGCGTTTGCTGACGCTGAAGAACGCCGACAGCATCCTGGTGCTGAACGAGGGGCGCATCGTCGAGCGCGGCGACCACCGGTCGCTATTGGCCGCCGGCGGCCTCTACCGGCAGATCTACGACCTGCAACTGAAGGATCAGGAGGAGTTTGTCGCCTTGCAAGAGCGCATGGCCGTCGAGGCGAGGAGTTAGGGCCATGGCATTGAAAGAAAGTCCCCAACTGCGGGCCAACGGGCGTGGCCCGGCGACCCCGCCGCCGGTCAACGAGCGCGAGGCCCGCGAGGCGCGCATTCGCCAACTCCTGCGCGACGACGACGAGCTGCTGGGCAAGGCCTACGACGGCCGCCTGGTGCGCCGTCTGGGCCGCTACGTGATCCCCTACAAGCGTCGCGTCGTCATCGCCATCATCCTCATGACGGCCAGCACGCTGCTGGGCGTGGCCGGCCCGTCGATCATCGGCTTCGCCATCGACGATGGCATTCGCGCCGGCTCGGCCGAGACGCTGCGCCTGTGGACGATCGTCTTCCTGGTCACGTCCATCGGCGAGTGGTTGACCAACCGCGCCCGCGTCCACATCATGGCCTACGTCGGCACGCGCATCGTGGCCGACGTGCGCAGCGAGTTGTTCCGCCATCTGCACCAGCTAACGCTGAACTTCTACAGCAACTACAGCGTCGGGCGGCTGATGAGCCGGCTCATTGGCGACGTGGGTGTGTTGCTGGACTTCATGACCTGGTCCATTACCGGCCTCTTCCGCTCCGTCTTCAACCTGGTGGGCATCGTCTTCGCCATGTTGCTGCTCAACTGGCAGTTGGCCCTGGTGGCCTTCGCCGTGATGCCGCTGATGGTCTGGCTGACCAACTACTGGCGGCAGCGCGTGCGCCAGGCCTACCGGGCCACGCGGCAACGGCTGTCGCTCATCAACGGCAACCTGAACGAGTCCATCTCCGGCATCCGCGTCACCAAGAGCTTCACCCGCGAGGCGCGCAACTTCGAGTATTTCGACGACCTCAACCACTCCTTCTTCGATGCCAACGTCGAAGCCACGCGCCTGGCGGCCCTCTTCTTCCCCGGCGTCGACTTCATCGGCTCGCTGGCCACGGCCCTGGTCATCGCCGTCGGTGGCTGGCTGGTGCTGGGCGACGCGCTGACCGCCGGCACGCTGGTGGCCATCGTTCTCTACGTGGAGCGCTTCTTCGACCCCATCCGCGAACTGGCCCAGCGCTACAACACCTTCCAGGCCACCATGGCCGCCTCGGAGCGCATCTTCGAATTGCTGGATTTGCAGCCCGACCTTGTCGATTCGCCCGACGCCCGGCCGCTGCCGCCGGTGCGCGGCGACGTGGTCTTCGACGACGTCTCCTTTGCCTACCGCGAGGGAGACCGCCACGTGCTGCACAACGTCTCGCTGCATGCCCGGCCGGGCGAGCGCATCGCCCTCGTGGGCGAGACGGGCGCGGGCAAGAGCACCGTCATCCGCCTGCTGGCGCGCTTCTACGACGTGACCGGCGGCGCGTTGCGCATCGATGGCCACGACGTGCGCGACGTGACTAGCGACAGCCTGCGGCAACAACTGGGCATCGTCTTACAGGACACCTTCCTGTTCACGGGCACGGTGGCCGACAACATCCGCTACGGCCGGCTGGACGCCACGGACGCCGAGGTGCAGACCGCGGCCCGCGCCGTGGGCGCCGATGACTTCATCCGCCGCCTGCCCGACGGCTATCTATCGGAAGTGGGCGAGAACGGCAGCAACCTGAGCGTGGGCCAGCGGCAGTTGGTGTCCTTCGCGCGCGCCCTGCTGGCCGACCCGCGCATCCTCATCCTGGACGAGGCCACCAGCAGCGTGGACACGGCCACGGAGCGCATCATCCAGCGGGCGCTGGACACGCTCATGGAGGGGCGGACGAGCTTCGTCATCGCCCACCGCCTGAGCACCATCGTCGGCGCGGATCAGATCGTCGTGCTAGACCACGGCCGCATCATCGAGCAGGGCACGCACGAAGAGCTATTGGCCCGCCGCGGGCGCTACTTCAACCTGTACACGATGCAGTGGTCGCAGCAGAAGGCCGCCGCCTTCAGCCCCAACTAGGCCCACGCCAAAAGCGACCGGCCGGCGATTGCGCCGGCCGGTCGCCGTCTTGGCGTGTGGCAGCGCCGTCTACAGTTGCGCCGCCAGCCGCTCAATGGCCAGCACCGGTTCCTGGCCGACCTCGAAGGCGATGACCCGCCGGTGCGCGTCGCGCAGGGCGCGCGCGTCGCCCAACGCCTGGGCCTTCTTCAGCACGTTGAAGCTCATGGCCGCCGCCGGCTGGCCGGCTTCGTCGGGGATGGCCACGTCTTCCACCGCCTCGGACACGAACTGCACGAACAGCCCATGGCCGGCGTCGCCCTTGTGCAACTGGCCGGTGGAGTGCAGGAAGCGCGGCCCATAGCCGGCCGTGGTGGCCAGGCCGGTGCGCAGGTGGATGGCCTGGCGCAGGGCGCGCAGGGCCTCGTCGGCCGCCGGTGAGGCCGGGATGTAGGCCTGGATGGCCACGTAGTCGCCCGGCCGCGCCCCATCGAGGAAGCTGCCCAGCGCGGCCGGCTCCGGCGCGGCGAAGTCGCCCGCGGGCAGGCTGCCCGTGGCCGCGAACTGGGCCACGATGTCGCGCGCCTTGACCTTGGCCGCCTCGACGTTGGGCTGGTCGAAGGGGTTGATGGCCAGGAAGTAGCCCGCGATGGCCGTGGCAAACTCCCACACGAAGAACTGCCCGCCGATGTCGTATAGGTCGGCCAGAGGTAGCGTCACAAGCGGGTGACCGGCGTCGGCCAGGGCGGCGGCGAAGGCGTCGTCGGCCGCGTCGCCCTCCAGCCGCAAGTGGACGAACAGCCGGTCGGGGCCATAGGACTCGATCGGCGCGCGCGGCTCGCCGACGACGGGCAGAATGCCTTTGCCCTCCTTGCCCGTGCTCTCGGCGATGAGTTGCTCCACCCAGTCGCCGAAGCTGGCCAGGGCGGGCGAGGTGAGGAAAGTCACCTTGTCGCGCCCGGCCAGGGCCAGACGACCGAGGATCGTGCCCAGCACCGCGGCGTGGTTGTCGGCGATGACGTCGCAGTGGCTCAGCATAGCGTTCGAGGCGGCGATGGCCGCCCGCTCCAGCAGAGTGGGCACGTCCACGCCGACCAGCGCCGCCGGCACGAGGCCGAAGTAGGACAGCGCCGAATAGCGGCCGCCGATGTTGGGGTCGTTTAGGAACAGGTCGCGGAAGTGGTACTGCGCCGCCATCTCGGCGATCTTGCTGCCGGGGTCGGTGATGCCGATGAAGTGGCCACCGGCGCGCTCCGGCCCGACGAGGTCGGACAGGCGGTTGTAGAAGTACTTGAACGCCGACAGCGTCTCCACCGTGCCGCCCGACTTCGTGGCCACGATGACCAGGGTGTGCGCCAGATCGACGCTGCGCTCGGCGGCACGCACGGCGTCGGCGTCGGTCGTGTCCAGCACGACCAGGTTCAGGAAGGGGTAGGGCGCGCCGGCCGGCCGCGAGCCTTGGCCGAGGGTCTTGGCGAACAGCTCCGGGGCCAGGCTGGAGCCGCCCATGCCCAGCAGCAGGGCGTGGCGGAAGCCGTCGGCGACGAGACGCTTGGTGAAGGCCGCCAGTCGCGCCGTCGGGCCATAGGAGTGGCCTTCGGCCATGTTGTCGGCGATGTCGAGCCAGCCGAGGCGGTTGGTGATCTCCGCCGGCTTCGGCCGCCACACGGTATGGTCGGCGGCCCAGACCCGGCGCACGATGCCGTGGCGGCACAGGTCGGCCAGCCCGTCGTCGACCATGGGCTGCAACTGGCCCAGGCGCGCGGTCATCGCCTCGCCGCCCATGTCCAGCGCGTCGCGCTTGTAGATGACGGCCTGTACCAGGGTGCGGAAGCGGCGGTCGGTGGCGTCCAGGTGCTCGGCTTGCAGCGTGGCGGCCACGGCCTCGACGTCGATGCCCAGGGCGGCCAGCGTCGCCAGGTGGGTCTCGGCCGCTTCCAAGCCCTTCTCCAGCGTCGGCGTGGTTCCGGCCGCCGGGGCTAGGCCCTCGCGCAGGAAGGCGTTGAGCGAGGCCGGGGAGAAGGTCGTCACCGTGCCCTGGCCGATGAGTTGTTCGATGTAGTAGAGCGCCGGGTGGCGGAAATCGCGCGGCGTGGTGCGGGTCCACTTGGGCCGCAGCGGCGTGCCGCGCCGCGCGGCCAGCTTCTCCCACGCCGGGCCGCTGAACAGCTCCTTGTAGCGGGCGTAGAGGCGCTTGGCCAGGGCCACGGCCGTCTTGCCCGTCAGGTCGGGCCGGCCCAGCGCTTCCAGTTGGGCGTCCACGGCGGCGTCGATAGGGGCCAGCGAGAAGGAGGCCACGGCCGTCGGCGCCGTGCGCCAGACGCTGTGGCTGGTGATGTACTGCTCCAGCCCTTCCAGGTAGGCCGCGGCGGCGCGCTCGTAGAGGGCCACGGAGAACAGGTGGGTGATGTTCACCGAGACGCCGTCGGCCACCAGGGCGCGCACGGCGTCGATGCCGACCGGGGTGGCCGGAATCTCGACCATGGCGTTGTAGCGATCGACGTGGTGCGCTTGATGGCGCACCTCGGCCACGGTGGCCGGCACGGTATGGAGCAACGACGGCTCCAGCTCGAAGCTCACGAAGCCGTCGAGGCGGTGGCTGTCTTCGAAGACCGCATGGAGGCTGTCGGCGGCGCGCTGGATGTCATCGACCATGAGCGCCTCGTGGACGTGGCGCGCCGCCTTGCCCGCGGCCATCTCGCGGCGAATGGCCGCGTCGTAGTCGCTGCTGCCGCGGACGGCACGCTCATAGACCTGGGCATTGGCGGTGACGCCCTGAATGCCCTGCTTCAGCCGCTCGGACAGCTCGCCGGAGTGAATGAAGCTGCCTCGCAGATAATTGAGCCAGGTTGACTGGCCGAGGTCATGAAGTTGTTGCAGTGTTGCCATCGGGACTCCTGTTTGAGGGCGTGGAAACAGTGGTCAGTAGTCAGTGGGTCAGTGGGTCACTGGCTCAGTGCTCAGTGTCGCCATGGGGACTCCTAAGCGCCCATGGGTGCTAAGCAGAGCGCCATCCTTAGCATAGCGCGATGATCGGGCTTCTTCAAGGAAGTGCGATTGGATGACCGCCGGCCACCCCGCTATACTGCGTGGCGGCCCGGCGGCTTCCCTTTAAAGCCTAGCTCACGGGCCGGACGGTTGTCACCTATCGAAAGTCACCTCTTTTGGTCGTCAAATGTCACCTCAACTGTCACAAACGAGGCGCCGGCGGTGTTTAGACGTGTGAATGATGACGCTGAGCAGGAGCGGCCCTTGGCCACGCTGAGCGACGCGCCGGGCGAAGGCGCGCCCACCGATGACGCCCTGTTGGCCCGGACGGCCCAGGGCGACGCGGCCGGGTTCGAGATGCTGTTTCACCGCCACTATGACCGCGTGTACGGCATCCTGTTCCGGCTGGTTGGTGGGCGGGCCGAGGCGGAAGACCTGGCGCAAGAGGTCTTCCTGCGCCTGCACGACCACGCCCGGCGGCGGCGCGGCGACGAGGAGAACCTCGGCGCCTGGCTTTACCGCGTGGCCGTGAACCTGGGCTACAACGCCCTGCGCGACCGCCGCCGCCGCCAGGAGCGCGAGACGCTGCTGGCGGCCACGCCGCGGGCCGACGCCGAAGCGGCCGTCTTGCAGCGCGAGGAGCGGCGCATCGTGCGCGCCGCGCTGGCCCGGCTGAGCGCGCGGCAGGCGCAGTTGCTCATCCTGCGGCAGATGGAGTTCAGCTATGCCGAGTGTGCGGCGGTCATCGGCGTGGCGCCCGGCTCGGTGGGCACGTTGCTGGCGCGGGCGGCGCGCGACTTCCGCCGCGCCTATGAGCGCGAAAGCGCCGCGGGCCGCCAAGGGTAGGAGGAGAGATGGACGAGCAGGAGCACGACATCCGCGAGGCGCTGGAGCGGCTGGCCGCTCTGGCCCCCGACGAGCGCGAGGCGGCGCGGCCGCCCGGCGTCGCTCTGAACCGCTTTCGACAACACATCGCCGCGCGGCCCGGCCGCGCCGGCGAACTGAACACAAGGAGAACACAAGGCATGTCGACACGTCGTCTTGTCACCGTTGGTTTGACCTTGGGCGTGGCCCTGGCCGTGCTGATGGCTTTCCCATCGGTACGCGCCGCGGCCAGCGACTTCCTGGGCCTGTTCCGGGTGCAGAAGTTTGCCCCCCTGTCCGTCTCGCCGCAGCAGATGGCTCTGCTGGAGCGATTGGGCGAGGAAGGGCTTCAGCCGGGTGAGTTTGTCGTCACCCAGGAATTGGGCGATCCCCAGACCGTCGACTCCCCCGAGGCCGCGGCGGCCATCGTCGGCTTCATACCGAAGACCCTGCCCAGGCGCGGAGAGTTGATCCGCACCTACGTGATGAAGGGCGGCGCGGGCACCCTCACCGTGGACCTAGCCGGCGCGCGGGCCATCGTGGAGGCCGCCGGGGTTGACCCGCTGTTGCTGCCCGACAGCCTGGATGGGGCGCGGGTGGACGTGACGGTGCACGATGCCGTCGGCCAACTGTACGACAACGGCGCCATCCTGCTCCAGTCGCCCAGCCCGGACGTGAACTACCCGGCCGACGTTGACCCCACTGTGCTGGGCGAGGCGCTGCTG
>JRYK01013198.1_pt1 | contig 11302 bp, 9 predicted proteins | sample 235381 | NCBI WGS metagenome assembly JRYK01 (sample SAMN03074220, study PRJNA261476) | activated sludge metagenome | biome: Wastewater Treatment Plant; feature: Wastewater; material: Activated sludge; isolation source: activated biomass of a wastewaster treatment plant treating hydrocarbon... ...
ATTGGCGATAACTTTATAGTTCGGCGGCAGGAGGTCCAATCGATACTCTAATATGTCTTGACGAATTACCTCTAGACGACTGCTATCTTCTGCAGCCAAACTATTACTCCAAGCCAGCAAATCTTCATAGAGTTCTCGGTCATACTCAACTGCAGTCACGTCTGCCCCGGCACGCAGCAAGACTTCGGTAAGAGTGCCCAGACCAGGCCCTATCTCTAAGGCCTTTTCACCACGGCTTAGCCCTGCCAGGTCAACAATCTGCTGAAGTGTGTGTTCATCGTGCAGCCAATGCTGTCCTAATGATTTTTTAGGTTTAGGCTCGTTCATAATAGTTCATTTCATGAGTGTTGGCGGAACTTTCGCTACCACCACCGATTAACGCTCCAAAACGCATAGGCTTCATTCCAGCTGCCATACCGCCCAACCGCGTAAGAGTTGAAATGTTGCAGCTGGCATACCGCATCAGTTTCCCAGTTTGGGCAGGCGTTGATAAGAATTGTTGCATTGCAGCGTTGACCCAGTCCAATACAGTTATTGGCACTACGAGCTGCCGGCCGCCAGCCTGATTCTTTCGAGATAATAAAATCAGCGGCCGCATGCTGCGTGCTTGGTATGCCAGCTTGTGCCATTAGGGTTGCTTTGTCTCCCGCCACACTGACGTTTGGTGCGGTAACTTTTCGGCCTTTCACAACTACTCGCGTCACAGGGTTACTGATTACAACCTCTTGTAAAGGCACTTTTTTACCGTCCGGCGAAACTTCATAAACAACTACCTTTTTACCTGGCGCGCCAGCGGTTCGTACCTGTGTTTCTCCAACCGGCAGGCCTTGATCTTGAATAACTTCTTCATTGTTTGGTATGACTTCTTCGGTGCTGACAATTTGTTTGCCAGGATCAGTCACAAAGACTACGTCGTTAGCTTTTAGTTTAGTCTCAAGCGCTGGCAAAATTGATTGGTTGGCAATTTTTAGATTACGCTCCTCAGCCAGTTCAGCGACCGTCTCTGCGTGTGTTCTAATATCGTAAGTTGTACCATAAAGATTCATTTTTATGGGTGTCGCCCTGTCTATCACGACCTGGACTCCGATAACTCCCTGGCGTAGTGCAACATCCGGATCTTCGATTTCGACAATATCTTCAGGGTAAAGTTGATAGCCAGCCTGCGAGGCCATCACAACCGGCGTAGTATCAGCAATTTTTGCGACTACTTTCTTGCCGCCTTCATCAATTACTGTGACCGGTTTTGCGCGGTAGATATTTATACTAAAATCATCTCCCGTTATCGGACTGTCGAGCGACGGCTCCACTAAATCCTCACTAGCTAGCTCCACCTGCGAACGTTCAAGTAACTCTCGGACCGTCGCGGCCCGGGTTGGAATCTGTTGTTTTTTACCGGCTACATAGAGGCTAACAACTTTTGCATCAGCTGGTCTGACCACTTGGCCGCCAAATACCAAAAACCCGACCATGGAAAATACGATCAAACATGCCAAAGTAACCACCGGGACTACAAAGGGATGTCGATCGTTAAATGATTTTCTGATAGACGGCAATCGTTTGACTGCAGAAGGTTTTTTCATACCATAGCTTACCTTGAGGCAGGAGTAGTTGCAGGGCTAATATTCTCTGCGAATTATCTCTTGAAACCTCTCTCGGCAAGTTCTAAAATTATACCATTTTAAAGAGGTCAGGTGCAATTTGAGCAAGCAAAAATTGGTCGCCTTCTGACAACTCAACGGCGCTAATTTCATCCGGCTTAAACCACTTCGCTTTGGCGATTTCGATTTTTTGCAATTTAAGTGGCGGCTTCTGCTTGAGCTCTGCATTAAACAAATGAACGTTCATTTTCAGCCGGCGATTTATAATTGGCCCTGCCCAGACCTTATGCAGCTTTTCATAACGTAAAACGATGCCCACTTCTTCTTTAACTTCACGTAAAGCCCCTTCCTCTTCGGTTTCGTTGCTATGAATACCTCCTCCTGGTAGGGTCCAGTAATGGCTAAGCCTGGGCTTAATCAAAAGATACTCATCGCTGCAACGAATCATAACTCTGGTACGGTGAGAATCTTGAATAAACAGCAACTGCGCTGGATAAACGACAAATCTAAAAAATATTTTCTGAAACATTTGGGGCATTCCTGTTTATATTTTTTTTAATGGTGCAATTGATAAACTGAGTTTTTTAGCTCCAACTCCTTTAAAATANNGCCATCGATTTCTACCACCGTACCAACTCCAAACAGCTGGTGCTCAACTTGGTCGCCTTCCTCAAGTTCAATAACGTAGCGCGGTTCATTAGACGGTACTGGCGGGCGGGCGGCAATATCAGGATCATAAGCAGACTGCAGACTTTCAGGCATAACTGTTGCTAGTGACGCTGGACTGATCTCAGATAAAAATCGTGAAGGCGGATTTGATGATGGCGCGCCGTATAGCATCCGCGACATGCAGTATAGCAAATATAACTCTTCCCTCGCCCGGGTCATACCAACATAACAGAGCCTGCGCTCTTCTTCCATTTCTGATTGGTCGTAATGAGCCCTCGAATGAGGCAACAGACTTTCTTCCATGCCCGGCATGAATACGACTGGAAACTCGAGGCCTTTGGCAGCATGCAAAGTCATAAGCGTAACGGCTTGACCGTCGGTATGGCTTTCGTCAACACCGCCGACTAAAGACACCTCTTCTAAAAAGCCCTCTAGTCCAGCCTCGTGATACTCACTGGCAACGCTTAACAGTTCACGCACATTTTCCTGACGAGCTTCACCTTGCGGCGTTCGATCGTCTAAATAAGCCATGTAATCGATTCGCTTTATTAGCGCATCGATCAGTTCGGCTGGTCTATAATCATCAATCTTTTCCCTCAGGTCATACACCAAATTTCCAAATTCGCTAAAAGCTTTTCGAGCCCTCGGCGTAATTTCGTGACAGTCATTCACCTGTCCAAGTGCAGCTAAAAGTGACAGTTCCTGACGCATCTGCCAGTCAAAAAAATCCTGGATAGATTTTGGACCAATGCCTCGGGCTGGTACGTTAACAATCCTCTCGAAACTGACCCGATCTTCTGGCTGAAACAACAACCGAACATACGCCAAAATGTCTTTAATTTCCTTGCGGTCGTAAAATCGCTGGCCACCAACAATTCGATACGGCACACCGTAACGCAAAAACGTTTCTTCTAGCGCCCGGCTTTGGGCATTTGTGCGATACAGTACAGTAAAATCATTATAACGGCGCAGACCGCTTTCGATCTGTCGTTGAACACGTCTGACTATTGCTTCACCTTCAGCCCGTTCATTGTACAGTTGCAAAAGTTGGACCTGCATACCCTCGCCGGTATTAGTCCATAGTTTTTTATCTGATCGATTTGAATTTTTGCTGATAACGGCATGAGCCGCATCTAGGATATGTTTGGTACTACGATAATTTTGCTCGAGTTTTATAACGCAGGCATTTTTAAAATCTTGCTCAAAGCGTAAAATATTACGAAAATCTGCCCCACGCCAAGAATAAATACTTTGCCAGTCATCACCTACAACTGCAATATTTTGCTTGTCATTTACCAACAGGCGAATCAAACGATACTGCGCCGCATTAGTGTCCTGATACTCGTCAATCAAGATGTATCGAAATTGGTTTTGCCATTTGTGTCTGATTTCTGGAGCAGATTCAAGCATACGTACCGTTTTAATAATCAGATCATCAAAATCAAGCGCGCCGGCATTTTTTAAAATAGTTTCGTAGCGCGGAAAGACTTGGGCAACGGCCCGGGTCAGAGGATTATTAGCAATTTCTTGGTAAGCGCTAGCAGAGATCAGCTCGTTTTTTGCATTACTGATCATGCCTGCAATTTGTTTGGGCGGAAAGGCTTTTTCGTCAATCATCAGCTCTTTAACTGCTTGTTTGACGGCTGCTTGACGATCAGATTCATCGAATATAACAAAGTTCGAAGGCACACCTATATGCATACCGTCCTGACGAAGTAAACGCACACAAATACCATGAAAAGTACCCATAAACGGCAAAAAATAACGGTCGGTAGCGTCCTGGCCAAGCATGTGGCCAAGCCTTTCGCGCATTTCTTTGGCTGCTTTATTGGTAAAAGTAACCGCCAAAATCTGAAAAGGACTGGCAAGCCCTTGATGTAATATATAGGCTATTCGGGTGGTTAGCGTTTTGGTTTTGCCGCTCCCTGCCCCAGCTTGAATCAAAAGCGGGCCCTCTGTGGTAATTACCGCTCTTTCTTGTTCTTTGTTTAAGCCCACTAAGATATGATCAGACACCTATAAATTGTAACAAGTTATCTAGGTTGATTATAGTTCTTTGAAGCTTTTGATCATTTCTTGAAAGGCAGCAAACTGAGTGCCGGCCTTAAACGCTTCTTTCGTTACCACAACACCTGAAGCTTGGGCTGTTTTGANNTGTAGGTATTTTTCTTGGTCGGTAACTGAACTTGATCATTGGCATTGAATACGTTTCCACTGCCAGTGCAGTTTTCAAGACTCAATGACACCTGAGATACATTCGGTGCTTCTTGAGCGCTGTCTAAATACAACAAACGCATAGTCGTGCCAGCTACAATAACATCCTCACTCGAGCAGGTAGACAGTGACACCAGATCACTGGCATACTCGCTTGGATTAACCGTATTTTCAACTACAATGGTGGTTCGTAAAAATACTTCGGCATCTACGCTTGGGCTATTTTTGGCTGAAGTTTTAATTGTTTCGACCGGACTTTTTATGGTTACTTTGTCGCGAGTAGCAAATTCGCTGTCCTTGGATTTTTCAATCTGCCAATTTTTAGGGTGCTCGAAGGTTATGCCAAGAGCAGGATCGCTAAAAACAACTTTCTCTTCAGCTTTAGGTGCAGCCTCAGCGGGCGTTGCTTGACTTGGAGTGGGAACGATTTCTGTTGCCGCTGGAGTAACGGGTTCGGTTGAACTCCACATATCTTTACCTGGTCCAAGACCAAAATACCAACCCAGCGCGCCCAGCACCACAAGCAATAGAAGGGTTACGACACCTCTGAATTTACGCTTGCTCGGTGCCATATGCGTTTTTACATAATATTTTTTTGATGCAGCCATTGCCCGCAGCTCTTCTTGGATTTTGGCTTCCTTTTCTTCCTGTTTTTCCCGCTCTTTTTTGGTGTTTAAGCCTGATACCAGCGCTTCGACTGCGGCTGAATCCGAACCAGCCTCTTTTTCTTCCGAAGATTCATTCGTCTCAGGTGTTGCTTCATCGGACGCCTGTGGCTCTGCTGGAGCTTCTTCTACTGGTTGACTTTTCGGATCAGCTGCCTCGCTGTCGCTAACCGGTTGCAGTTTTTTCTCACTTTTAGGTTTATCGTAGAGAATCTCTTTTTCGGTTTTGGCTTCGATCGGCGTTGATTCGGCGACGGGCGCCACCATCGGGTCAGTTTGCATTGAATTGGTATGGCCGACGATCACTGGACGTGAAGTGGCAGCTGCCGGGGTTTCTGCAGGTTTTGCTACATCAAAAACTTTTGCTGGTTTTACCGGCGGCGATGTTTTTGCTTTTGGTGTTTTTTCGTCAGCCATTATTTCCCCTGTTTAGCCGATAGGCTACATCAATAATACCGCTGAATTTATGGAAATTAAGACTGGCACTGCCTACGAGCACGCCGTCGCAACCATCAATTGCTAAGTAACTCCCAACGTTATGCTGGTCAACACTACCACCATAAAGGAGTCGCATTCTGTTAGCTGCTGTTTGTCCAAATAATTCTTCTACCTGACTCCTGATGAACGACATCGCCTTGGCTATTTCATCTGGATTAGCCACCTGGCCGCCTAAATTACTGATTGCCCAAATCGGTTCATAGGCTACGACAATATGGGCTAAATCGTCCGAAGTAACATTGCTTAGCGCCGTTACAATCTGATCGTGAAGTACCTGTCTGGTTTGGCCTTCAAGCCGTTCAGTTGAAGTCTCGCCAATACACAAAATCGGGGAAATGCCATTTCGAACACCGGCTGCAACTTTATCCCGAATAATATCGTTGGTTTCGTTGAAATAAATGCGGCGCTCAGAATGACCGATTATCACATAATGAACAAGGTCGCGCAGCATTGAAAACGAGACTTCGCCTGTAAAACCGCCTTCGTCTTTAAAGTAGGCATTTTGGGCGGCTAGCCTAAAGCGGCGGCGATCTATTTCGTGACTAAGAGGCTGGATAGCTAAGAAATTTGGTGCCAGCACAACTTCAAGATCGCGATGACCGCCGATGTGCCGATGTAAATTTGCCGACAACTGACTGCACTGCGCCACATTCATGTTCATTTTCCAGTTGGCAACAATCAATGTTTTTCTGCTTATCATCCTTGATGCTCCTTATTTGCCAACGCCTCAACACCAGGCAGTTGTTTGCCGCTCATAAGTTCCATACTGGCACCCCCGCCAGTTGAAACGTGATCAAACATATCTACTAATTTGCGGTCTTCAATGTAGCCGACGGTGTCACCACCCCCTACCACGGTCTTGGGTCTATGGCCAAACTGACCCAGCATCGCTTCCATAACCAATTCGGTACCATGCGAAAACGGACCAAGCTTATGTTGAATGCCGGCAATTTCTGTCACGCCCATTGCGCCGTTCCAGATAACCGTACTGGCAAGCTGCATACTGCCGGCTATGAAAGCACCCGAAAACGGTCCGATATCCAATATTTTTTCCTGAGGCTGTACGATAGATGCCTCTCTGGGCGGATTTTTTGGATAACTTTCAATATCGGCAATAGCGTGCGTGCCCCAGTCGACAATTCTGGTGCTTTTGGGATGCTCCATATCTTCTGCCACCACACCGTCTTGAGGCACATAAAAGATAAATCTACTTTCTCTAGATTTTTGGCGAGCCTTATCCATTATTTCTTTTGCCAGAGGCACGTCGTCAGGGTCATGCAAGCTGCGGCCAATTTCATGCCCATTGGCTACCAAAAACGTGTTTGCCATCGCGCCGCCAACCGCCACAATATCGGCAATATCAATAAATCGATGCAGTAGATCAATCTTGTCGCTGATTTTTGCACCGCCAATTAATGCCATCAGCGGCCGCTCTGGCTGCTCCATTACACTGGTTATGGCGCTGACTTCACTAGCAACCAAGAAACCAGCAACGCTATGAATGTGTCTTGTGATTGCTTCGGTTGAGGCATGGGCACGGTGAACAACACCAAAGCCGTCCTGAACAAAAACTTCGGCGCCTTCAGCTAACCTACGTGCAAAATCATCATTATTGGCTTCTTCTTCTTTATAAAATCGCAAGTTTTCGAGCAGCAAAATCTCACGGCTTTGCAACTGGGAGGTTTTTTGCTTTGCCTCGTCACTTACACAATCGGTCACGAACTGAACGTTGGTCTGCAACATTTCACCAAGGCGTTTGCCAGTAACAGCTAGCGAGCAGGCTTTATCCTCTGGTCCGGTTGGTCGTCCTAAATGTGAACAAAGTACAATTTTACATTCTTTATCGAGTAAATATTGAATGGTCGGCAACGATTTTTGGATACGGTAATCATCAGTTATCAGTCCGTCTTTCAGCGGTACGTTGTAATCGACACGCACTAAAACGGTTTTTCCGGCTATATCTATATCTTCAATTGTTTGTTTATGAAACATGCATGCCACCCGAATTGCTATGAGTATATCTCCCTAGCAGTTTAGCATAAAAGCTTATGCGGAAATAGGTAACTTCGAGGTTATTTCGATAACTTTAGCTGCAGCTACGTTATGTTGTGGCGGTTCACTATGTGGCTGGCTTTTTCGATCATCAAACAAAATAATATTTCTAGCAGCTAAGACGTCTTTTAGTTGCTTATTGAAGTTTGTTTCACAGACTTCATTCAGATCATCCAGCATATGGCCATAAATAATTTTGATCTGTTCGCTTGTATAGGGCATAAGCTGAGTATTATCGGTCAAATATACCATTGGCTCAGCTGAGTCATCAGTAGTCCCTAAAATAAACGAATCCGGTCTAAAGGCTTCGGGCATAAGTCCAATACCAACGTCTTCATTATTCTCAGGATCAAGTTGGGATTCTCTCCAAAAACGTAAGCANNAAAAAGGGATACTTATCAAGTCTATCGAGGAAATACTCTAATCCTTCAAGTTGCATGAAATCATACATAGGTCGCTTCTCAATAAAACAACCGTCAGGTGTTTCTAATACCCGACGGTTCATAAGATTCGATGTGCCACGCAGATTCTCTTCCAGTATCGGCAGGTTTGCACCTGTAGATTCTTGGTTACAACCAGTGTTTCGTTCTGGAGTATGCATCGTGAACTTTCAAAAAGTTACTGTATATTAATTATACACATTATTAGTCTATTTGTCAATAGACGTTTATTGATAACTTTTTTGTAAGGTGTTTGTTAGGGACTTATTTTAATAGAACCCTTAATTGCAGATTACTCCCCGCCGCGCAGTTATTCAACACCCTTTTGCTTATAATGACTACAATAACTTCGGTAAAACTGTGTAAAACTTTATAGAATACGGACCTTAATCGTGTCTGTCGAACCGATCACACCAGGGTATTTTCCGCTCGCAGTGACAATAACGTCGCCACTACTTAGTACATCATTAGTCTTTAACCAGTTAGTCAGTTTAGTTGACGCATATTTACTATCAGCACGAATGAAGCTCTTGGTGCCATAGCTGATAGCAAGTTGATTAGCGACGCGAACTTCGCTAGTGATGGCAAAAATTGGCATACTAGGCCGCCGGGCGGCGATTTGTAGCGCCGTGGCACCTGATTTTGTTTCAGCTACCACTACACGGGCGTGCATTTTTTGAGCCAACGTGATGATAGATTCACATATAGCTGTTTGGCGACTAAGCGGCACGTCAACTTCGTTGAATTTAACTGACAGCGGTGAGTTCTTTTCGGTATAGCGAATCACTCGCTTCATGATGGATACAGCTTCGATTGGATATTTACCTGAGGCGGTTTCGTCGCTCAGCATCACGCAGTCAGCACCTAAAATAACCGCCGTTGCGACATCTGAGACTTCCGCTCTGGTTGGTTCAGGCGTCTCGGTCATACTGGCCAACATATGCGTGGCAACAATTGATGGCTTAGCATAGGCACGACAAAGTCCGATGATAGAACGTTGAACTAATGGCACTGCTTCAGGCAGCGTTTCAATCGCTAAATCTCCGCGGGCAATCATTACCGAATCGGCCGCTTTAACGATTTCATCAATGTTATCAACGGCAGCCGACGTTTCAATCTTGGCGATAATTTTGGCGCTACTACCGAGATTGCTAAGCATTCGGCGCAAATCTTCGATTTCCTTGGCAGTTTGCACAAAGCTAAGCGCTACATAGTCAACGTCATTTACCGAACCAAAAGCAATATCTTCTTTGTCTTTTTTGGTGATGATATCGCTACCAAAATCAGTATCAGGTAGATTAATGCCTTTACGCTTTATCAAAATGCCGTTATTTTCAGCTTTAACGTGGACGACGCCGTCTTTTACACTCGTCACAATCGTGCAGATCTTACCATCATAAAGATACAATCGCTCACCGCGTTTTACCTTCTTGCTAAGATCGTACTGAGTGGGAATGATGCCAAAGCGATCATAGTCGGCTTTGTAGCCAAAACGCAGGCTTTGGCCGGTTTGGACGTTGATAATGCCGTCAAAATCGCCTAAGCGGATCTTTGGGCCTTGTAAATCCTGGATGATTGCAACCGGTTTGCCGTATTCTTTGGAAGCTTTTCTGATCCAGGCAATTTGCTGTTTGCGTTCTTCGTGGTTACCGTGACTAAAGTTAAGCCGCAGTCCGTTTGCCCCGCTCTCAATCAGGCCAAGTATAGCCTCGTAGTTGTTGGATGAAGGCCCTACGGTAGCAATAATCTTAGTCCGCTTAAACTCGGATAGGTGCTTGTTGGGAATTTTGTGAGTGATTTTATTGCTGGGCATGCTAACTTTTCTAACTATCTTATTAGTTTACTTTTTAAACAAATGACCAGATTACCACAGAACTAGGTAGAAAATAAAGGCTATTTTAAGTTTTATATTCCGAGATGCTGTTCGGTTTTGAAGATGTCGATGGTGGTCTTAACAACGGTGTCAGGCGACAAGGAAATACTGTCAATTCCCTCTTCGACCAAGAATCGAGCAAATTCTGGATAATCAGATGGTGCCTGGCCGCAAAGACCGATTTTAGTGCCTTTAGATTTAGCAACCTTGATTACGTGTTTGATCAATTCTTTAACGGCTTGGTTATTCTCATTGTAGACGTGTGCGACCATGTGATTATCACGGTCAACACCAAGCGCCAGCTGTGTTAGATCGTTGGAACCAATCGAGAAACCGTCAAATAGTTCGGCAAATTGTTCAGCTAAAATCACGTTGGCCGGAATCTCTACCATCATGTAGGCTTGAAAATCATTATGGCCTCTTTGGAGCCCATTAGCAGCCATAATTGCGAGCACTTTGTGTGCTTCTTCAAGGGTTCGGCAAAACGGTATCATTGCCTTGACGTTTGTAAGACCAAATTCATCACGAACTTTTCTAAGCGCCCGGCATTCCAGCTCAAAAGCCTGATGGTAAGACTCGTCGTAGTAGCGACTAGCCCCACGCCAACCGATCATTGGGTTTCTTTCATCGGGTTCGAACTGTTGGCCGCCGATCAAGTTGGCGTACTCGTTTGACCGAAAATCACTAAACCGGATAATCACGTCGTTCGGATAAAACGCAGCCGAAATCATGCTAATGCCTTCAGCTAACTTATCGACAAAGTATTCCGCTTTGTCATGGTAGCCAAGAGTAAGTTTGTTAATCTCAGCTCGGACACTTTTATCTTTGAGTTCATTGAACCTTAAAAGAGCCAATGGGTGGATTTTAATATGCGAATCGATAATCAGTTCTTCACGGGCCAGCCCTACGCCGTCATTAGGAATCAACGAGTAGCTAAAGGCGTGGTCAGGCTCACCGATATTCATCATGATCTTGGTCTTAGGCCGTGGCAAATCTTTCACATCGGTCGTATTAACTTCATAGTTTAAAATGCCTTCATATACGGCGCCTTCGTCACTGCCGCCGCCACAGCTAACCGTCACGTCTTGGCCTTCATGAATTAATTCGGAGGCATTGCCCGTACCAACCACGCAAGGTATACCGAGTTCACGCGAGACAATTGCCGCGTGGCAAGTACGACCGCCTTTGTCGGTCACAATTGCGCTAGCAATTTTCATGATCGGCACCCAGTCCGGGTCAGTCATTTCCGTTACCAAGACCTGGCCTTCCTTAAAGTCGTCGATGTCTTTGACG
>JRYK01002851.1_pt1 | contig 11275 bp, 12 predicted proteins | sample 235381 | NCBI WGS metagenome assembly JRYK01 (sample SAMN03074220, study PRJNA261476) | activated sludge metagenome | biome: Wastewater Treatment Plant; feature: Wastewater; material: Activated sludge; isolation source: activated biomass of a wastewaster treatment plant treating hydrocarbon... ...
CGCGTTCTGCACGCTCTAGGGCGATTCCCTCCGCTCAGGATTATTTCCCGCCCCCTCTTTCCTTTTGTGAAGGTTTTGTATTATAATTGAAATGGGTCATTGGCACGTTTAAAAGCAGTACGGTTTTCCACCCGCACGGGCGTGAATGGGTCTCGCCGGGCGGCGTAAAAAAAATCCTCAGCAGGCCGGAAGAAACATGGTCAACCAGTGGGGGACAATCGGAATACCTTCCGAAAACAGGTTCGTGGGACTCTTCTACGAGCCCGAAAGCAAGCAGTTCCTGGCGCAGTTCCAGAACAGCCTCGGCGGGGAGTACGGCCCGAAGAGCATATATGCGAGGCACGTCACGGACGACACGTACAGGCGCATAACGCCCGAAACGGACGATCTTTCGTTCGAGGACATCCTTTTGTGTCCGCGCGCGTCTAAAATACTCGTGAACGTATTCAGCATCGTCAGGAAAGGGAACAGGCACGCGGGCAGGGAGTGGCACTCCGTGCAGGAGATAGACACGAACACGGGAGAGATAAGGACCCTGCTCACGCCGGACGATCTGCCTGTCGAGCCTCAGTACTCAAAGGCGTGGGTAAGCAGGCTGCGTAACGTGAAGGAAGAGAGCCAGGGGCACGGAAGGCCCGCGGAGCTGTCAGAGGATGAATACGTACGGGAGCCGGGGACGCACGCCGTTTACGGCTCGGGCGGCAAGGAGATACTCTGCACCGTGTCGTTCAAGAAGAAAAAGAGCGGACACGACGGGCCCGTAGAGGACTACCTCTGCAAGGTCTCGCCCGAAAGGCACGAGTACAGGAAGATATCCCGGATAACGGGTGCTGCAAAGGACCTCGCCCCGACTGATAAACCGTCCGCGGACAATCTCTCCGCGTGAGAGCAGCCGGGATTCCACAAGCCGCCCGTCGCGGGCGGACATTCCACATCACGGATCAATCCGTCGAAAGGAGCGTTTTGAACTCCTCGCGCGTACCGTTATAGACGTTTAGATCGACGAAGCCGTCTATGCCCCAGAGCCTCCCCCTGTTGGTGTACTGCCAGAACGACCATTCCCTGCCGTCGGCGAGGCGCGGGGACGAGTATATGTCCCTTATCCATATCATGTAGCCGGGAAGCGCGCCCGCGATAAAGTCCCTGTAAGACTGGTTCGTCGTATAGATGAGGGGGCGGCTGCCGTATTTGCGCTCTACCATGTCGGAGAACTCCCCGATCTCTTTAAGAAGCTCGTCCTTGGGGGGCCGGGCGCTGCAGTTGCCGCCGTACTCGATGTCGATAACAGGAGGCAGTAGCCCCGGCCCGTCGGGAACGGTATGCATGTAGTTCTCCGCCTGCTCCTTGCCCGATTTGCAGAAGGTGAAGTAGTGGTAGGCCCCTCTCGCGAGACCGAGCTCCCCCGCCCTCTTCCAGTACTCGGCGAACTTCGTGTCCTTGTGGTCGCCGCCTTCGGTCGCCTTGATGAATACGAAATCGAGATCGGCGCGGGCCAGAATCTGCCAGTCTATATCAGTCTGATGGTGGGATATGTCGATGCCGCGGACGGGGTACTTCTCCCTGCTCGGATAGTTGAAGCGTATGTATCCCTCTTCGAAAAATATTATCAGGACCGCGGCGAGGAATAACGTGGTTCCGGTGATCGCGAGAATGCGGTTCATGGCCGAGACTGGTACCCCGTAAATATTATACTGTTCCGGGGCGGTTTATCACTTATTAATTAAGGCGTTGCGGCATATTCCGCGCGTGCCGGGAAAGCACGGTATCCGATGGGGACGCCGAAATACGTTCTCATCCGGCGAGCGCTTTCTCTATGCGGCGGTCGGGTATGAACCACATGGCGGCGACCAGAACGTACAGCAATTCGGCGAACCACGAGTTCACGAACGAGAGCGGTATCGCCACGGCGTAGAGCACGAGAGATACCTTTCCCTTGAAGTCCCGGCCGACCGCTATCGCCAGAGTGGAATCCGCGCCCTGGTAGATTATCAGCATGCGCGTGAGGATAACGTAAGCGAACCCCGTCAATAACAGGACCGTTCCGTAAAGCGCGACAGGCCATGCGGCGAAGTGGTTTTCACCCATCCATCCGGTAGTGAAAGGGATGAGGGACAGCCAGAACAACAGGTTCATATTAGCCCAGAGAATACTGCCGTTAATCTGCCGGACCGCCTGTAACAGATGATGGTGATTGTTCCAGTATATCCCGATGTAAATAAAACTAAGCACATAGCTCAGGAATTTCGGTATAAGCGGGCGCAGAGCATCCAGACCGGCCTCGTGCGGTATCGTCAATTCCAGCACCATGATGGTGATAATTATTGCGATAACGCCGTCGCTGAACGCCTCTAATCTTCCTTTACTCATCTCCAATCTCTATGTCACATAAATGTGTTAACCGCCGGGATGTATATCACATGGCGCTGGTTTAACCGATGATTTCAGCGATTAATACAATGTTAATACAATGTTAATACAATATAGTCCCGCTGTACGCGAAGCGTCAGCGGCGCCTGCGGAGGGGGCGGCTTTTGGGGCCTCCGCTAACGTCCGGGACTTCTACGCCGAGGGCCGTCGCCAGGTCGATTTGATGGTCCTGCTCCTGAATCAGTATCTGGCGTATCTGCTCGGCCATCGCGTATTCTCCCAGCACTTCACATTGCCGGATGCGGTCACGGTAATTGCGGATGGTTTCGTTTTCATTCTCGAGATCGTACCGGAGCATGTCCTTCGGATTTTTCGACGTGCGCACCGGCCTGGGAGTGACCACGGGCATCTTGCCGAGATAATCGATCTGACGCGAAAGGATCAGCGCGTGATCGAGCTCCTGCTTGGCGTGGATCTCCAACTGGGCGGCGATGCTCATGTATTCGGCGCCGCTCAGCACCTGGGAATAGACCACGTAGGCGATGATGGCTTGATACTCGCGGGCAAGGTCTTCGTTCAGAAGCTCCGCGAGGCGGTCGCGGGAAATCTCCTTATTGTTCGCGGCGGATTTGGATTTAGCCATTTGATTCCTCCTTTGAATTGAAATACAGAATCTCTAACGGCACCACGACCCCCTCGTCGGACGGCAAGTGTCGTGTCCGTATGGGGAAACCCCCGGTCAGTACGGAGGAAAGGCGCGACACAGATCGTCCTCTCCTCTTATATACTCCCTTTGTGCTATTCTCGCACAAAAAGGAGCTTTGTGTCAAGGCGTCGAGCGGGCGAGCCAGTCATCGAAATGCGTCTGGCCGATGCGCGGGTTCTCTCCGGGCGTGAGGGACCGATCGTTAACCTCCAGGCCGTAGTAACGCGCATGGGCGTCCGTGACCACCTTGCGTGCGTCTTTGCTTGCGGTCAGATACCGCCTGACGAGCTCGTCGAGACGTATCTGCTCGGGACCGGCCACCTCGACCATGCCGTTCACCGGCGCTCCGAGCGCTATGTCGGCGAGCGCGGCGGCGACGTCGTCAGAGAATATAGGCTGCATAAGGGCGGACGGCAGCCTGACCGTTTGCCCGTCGGTCGCCGATTGCGCGATACCGCTCACGAATTCGAAGAACTGCGTCGCGCGGAGGATGGTATAGGGAATCCCGGAAGTTTTGATCAGCTCTTCCTGGGCCATCTTCGCCCGGAAGTAACCGCTCGCAAGAAGGCGGTCGGTGCCCACGACCGACAACGCGACGTGATGCCCCACGCCCGCGGCCGCTTCAGCGGCAAGCTGGTTACGGGTTGAAGTCACGAAAAAATCCATGACCGCCTTGTCCTCCCACGAAGGAGAATTCGTCACGTCGACGGCAGCCTGAGCGCCCGCGAGCGCTTCTGCCAGTCCCTCGCCGGTGAGGGTGTTGACGCCCGTGTTGGGCGATGCCGCCACCACCTCGTGGCTTAGCTGACGAAGCCTGTTCACGAGCTTCGATCCGATGAGCCCCGTGCCCCCGATAACAACGATCTTCATGATTTGCCTCCTTGAATTTTTAGTCCTGACCTTGCGACGAGACCCCGGTATTTTGCCGTCAGGCCATTCCGGCCGTCACTTGACCGGCACCAGTATCGGCGCGCCCTTGTCCTTGACAAATGCGACCAGCAATTTTGCAGGCTCGGTCGCGCTCGCGTTCCGACCCACGACATGAACATCCTCGGGCCCTTCGTAAAACGTCTGTCCCGGCTTGAGCGTCACTTCTTTTCCCCCTTTCACCTGCATTATAACAGTGCCTTCCAGCACGTATATAAGACCGTACGCGTTGTGAACGTGCACAGGATCAGACCAGCCCGGAGGATACTCAACCGTGATCATCGTGACTTCCTTGCCCGGACATTCCCTCAGGTCTTTCGACATGAGCGTCACGACCTGAGCCTCCTGAGCCGTCACAGCGCCCGTCACGAGGAAAAGCAGAAACAATGATATTGTCGCCCTTATAATATTTGATTTCTTATACATTCTTCACCTCCGACTGCAGTTTTTTTGTCCGAAGGCCCCGCCGATGCTCAAGGGCCGTCGGTCCTACTCATTTATGAAGGCGAGGAGATCGGTGTTGACCCGGTCCTGGTGCGTGGCTGTCAGGCCGTGCGGAGCGCCCGGATAGACAAGTACCTTCGCTCCCTTGACAAGCTTCGCCGATTTCTCCGCATGGTTCTTGACGGGGACGATCTGGTCGTCATCTCCGTGCATCACCAGGGTCGGTATATCGAACTTCCTTAGATCTTCCGTGAGGTCGGTCTCCGAGAACGCTTTTATGCTTTCGTAAGCGTTTATCTGGCCGCACTGCATGCTCCAGAGCCAGAATTGATCGAGTATCCCCTGGGACACTTTGACGCCTTTGTTGGCGCCGTAGAACGATACAGATAAATCCTTGTAGAACTGTGAGCGATCCGCGGCAAGCGCCGCCCTGAGACCGTCGAATACTTCGATAGGCAGGCCTTCAGGATTAGCGGGGGTCTTGAGCATGAGAGGCGGTATGGCAGCGACGAGGACCGCCTTGGCGACCCGCTTGGTTCCGTGCCTGCCGATGTAGCGCGTAACCTCTCCGCCCCCCGTGGAGTGGCCCACCAGCACCGCCTCCTCGAGATCGAGCGCTTCGATGACGGCCGCAAGATCGTCCGCGTAACCGTTCATGTCATTTCCCGAGGAAGTCTGCGTGGACCTGCCGTGACCGCGCCTGTCGAGCGCGATCGCACGGAAACCGTTCCGCACCAGAAAATGCATCTGGCCGTCCCAAGCGTCCGCATTCAGGGGCCATCCGTGGCTGAATACTACGGGCCGTCCCATGCCCCAGTCTTTGTAATATATGTTTATATCCGCTCCGTTTTCCTTACCTACGTTAACGTATGGCATTGTTACTCTCTCCTGTTATTTTATGTTGTTCTATTAACACATGATATGCTGATTACTACGAGAGATATGAGTGGAACAAGAAGGGAGTTTGCAAGCTAACTCCCTCCCCCCTAAAGAATTAATCTACGTAGAGAACCCAGCCGCCCGGCGATTGCTCAGCCCTTCCGGTAACCGTTACATCAGTATGGACGGGATTCTGCTGTATCTTGATCAACCCGTCCTGCAATCCCTGGAGGTAATATACTTCGCCCCCCTTGGTTATCAGCATGTGCGGATGCGGCGGCTGATTTTTACATGGTCCGGTAGCGATTACCGGATTAACGGTTCCCTTCTGATAATCGGGTATAAGGCAAATGACATTACCCGTTACCGTTACTGTCTCGTCCTTTGCAAAGCTAGAGCTAACTATCAAAGCAGAGGACATAAAAGCTGACATTAAAAACAGAATAAGAATGGTGTTTCTTCTCATCTGTGTCGCCTCCTTTTATCGAGTTTTTTACTTCATACCAAATAAGATCAATATTTATGGGAAAGAGATAGCAACTATTTTCTCAATTCAGGTAAATAGGCGGAAAGCTTATGCCTCAAGTACAGCCTTGCCCTGCGGATCCTGAATTTAACGGCAGTAACGGAAAGGCCCAATATCGCCGCCACCTCAGGGTTCGTAAGACCCTCCACGTCCCTCAAGTGGAAGACTATCCTGTAGGGAACTGCGAGTTCGTTAAGCGCCTGCTCTATTTTTTCCATCAGCTCGATGGAGTATGAGCCGTCCGGTTTGCAGATCGAATTCCTGATGTCAGCTCCGATAGACACCCCGTCCTCGATATTGAATATATGCTCCTCGAAGCTGAGGTCGTTCCTGTATTTCTTCTCGGCCCTGAGATAAGCGAAGCTTGCATTTGCAGTAACGGTGTAGAGCCACGTAGAGAATTTACATTCTCCATTGAACGTCCCGAGCTTTTCAACGAGTTTTAGGAACACCTCCTGCAGGACGTCTTCCGCTCCTTTCGTGTCGCGCGTAATCCTTAGCGCGGTCCTGAATATCTTCTCTCCGTACCTGTCCACTATTTCGTTGAAGGCGTCCTCATCCTGAGTTTTGACGAAAAGACCCACAATTTCGTTATCGTTAACATGTTTGTAATCCGGATCCGCATTATTTCTCTTCAGGTTTTGTCCCGCTAATGGCTTGGTTTTGGTTATGCTTTCTGCTGCCGGATTCATATTTTTCATTTTTCTCCTCATCTAATTCGATTTTTTAACGCCGCTTATCAATTCACCAAAGAGGCATGGCCATGATTTCTTCGTCTTTATCGCTGATTATTTCCACTAGTGCAAAGGATGTGCCAAATAGTGGAGTCGCTCAGGCGGCGATCTAAGTGACTGATATCGTTTTATCTAGGAAAATTTTTTCTTTATTCTTTCTCTTCACAGCCTGAGCCGTGTTAGGAAATATCATAAAGGTTAGGAAATATGACGAAAAAGATTGAAATATTGCTTCAGCTCTCTTGACGAATTTCAGCATATAATAGATAGTTTTCTTGGGGATAGCTTTAGTGATAACCGGGGTTACAAGTGGCCGCACCAAACTTTTTTGCCATCACATTACTGATCTCAAAAGCTTATACAAGGCTCATTAAATGTTCGGATATAACATTGAACTTATATTGAATGCCGCAGGCGAGGGACTCGCCAGTGCCGACATAAACGGGAACCTTACATTCATTAATCCGGCCGGGGCAAAAATGCTCGGCTGGGAAATCGAGGAGCTGATCTCTAAGCCCGGCCACGATATCATTCACCACACGAAACCAGACGGCAGCCCCTACCCGCTCGAAGAATGCCCGATTTACGCAGCCTTCCAGGACGGGAATATCCGCTACGCGGATAATGAAGTATTCTGGAGAAAAGACGGATCGCATTTCCCCGTTGAATACACAAGCACTCCGATTCAGGAAGACGGCAAGTTCGTGGGAACGGTGCTGGTTTTCAGGGATATTACCGAGCGAAAATCAGCCGAGAAAACGCTCAGAGAAACACTCGAAAGATTGTCCAAATTAAACCGGTATGAGACAATTATCAGCATTGTAACGCGTATAGTCCATAATTCGATCGATCTCCAGGAAGTTCTCGACAACGCCGTTGAAGCTTTGAGCGTAAATATAGATAAGGCTCAGCACGTCTCGATCTACATGGTAGAGGGGGGCGAAGCGGTGATGAGATCATACAGGGGCTATGCCGGCTGGTTTGTGGAACGTATCAAAAGAATCCCCTATCCAAAGGGCCTAACATGGAAAGTAATAATGGAAGGGATGCCGAGATATTGCGCGGATGTAGATCAGGACACGGCTATCGGTCCGTCCGCGAGGGAAGCCGGAATCAAGAGTTATATGTCCATGCCTGTTTTTTTCGAAGGCAAAAGCGTGGGTACTATCAACGTATCTTCCCTTCATAAAAACACCTTCAATAGTGAAGAGATACAGCTGCTTAAAAATGTGGCGCAGCAGATCGGAGCGGCCATTAATAACGCACAGCAGGCGGAGGCGTTAAAAAAGGCGCTGTCCGAGGTAGAAGAGCTAAAGAACCGGCTACAGGCCGAGAACGTTTATCTTCGGGAAGAGATTAAAACCGAATACAATTTTGAAGAGATTATAGGCCATAGCGAAGCCTTGCAAAAGGCATTGCGCAAGGTGGAGCATGTGGCTCCCACGGAAGCCTCAGTCTTGATTCAGGGTGAAACGGGTACAGGCAAGGAGCTCATAGCCCGTGCAATTCACAATTTCAGTTTACGAAAGGACCGGCCGTTAGTTAAGGTGAACTGCCCCGCTTTACCGGCGGGACTTATCGAAAGCGAGCTGTTCGGCCACGAGAAGGGAGCTTTTACAGGAGCCCTCTCCGATAAGGTCGGACGCTTCGAGCTGGCCAATGGCGGAACCGTCTTTCTTGATGAGATCGGGGACCTGCCTATCGAATTGCAGGCCAAGCTTCTGAGAGTCCTCCAGGAGGGGGAATTCGAGCGAGTCGGCAGCTCCCGCTCCATCAAGGTCAATGTCAGGGTTATTGCCGCGACGAACCGGGACCTCAAGCAAGCCGTGGAAGAAGGCAAATTTCGTGCGGACTTGTATTACCGGCTGAATGTTTTCCCCATTCAGGTTCCCCCGCTTAGGGAGCGAAAGGACGACATCCCGGTGCTGGTCAGACATTTTGTGATGAAATACGGCGCCAAACTAGGAAAGAAGATTGAAAAAATCTCTCAAGAAATGATGGAAGTACTGCTGGCATATCCGTGGCCCGGAAATATCAGGGAATTGGAAAATATAATCGAAAGGACGGTCATCGTCGCTCAAACCTCCGTCATTCAGATTGACGAGTCGCTAGATGTACGACTTGATGCTGATTTGGGGGCTCAAGGCTTAGGCACGCTGGAGGATGTAGAACGGGCTCACATCCTACGTATACTTGAAGATACAAACTGGGTTATTCACGGTAAGCGGGGTGCCGCCCTGGTATTGGGTATGAATCCGCACACCCTGCGATCCAGGATGAAGAAGCTCGGAATAAGAAAACCGGGCAACGACGGCTGACAATCAGGCAGCGGATCCCAAAGAACGCGGAATAACGGAATAGATGTGTGAGCAAATCAGGGAATTGATTCATGGCGTTAAAGCTCGATGAAGTGGTCCCGTTCGGGAGGTCGTTCGACGAGTACAGGCGTATATTCGCTCTCTCGGAGGAAGACCTCGGCAGGAGGATTATAAGCGTCGCGGACGGCCCGGCGGGGTTCAACGCGGAAATGAGAAGGCGGGGATTCAATGTCATCTCAGTCGATCCGGTTTACGAATTCACGGGGCGGGAGATAGAGAGACGTTTCCGCGAGGTCGTCGATAACATCATCGGCCAGGTGAAAGCAACGCCCGGCGACTGGACGTGGACATATCACAAGTCGCCCGACGGGCTGAGAAGGAACCGGGAGCGGGCTTTGGAAACGTTCCTCGCCGACTACGACGCCGGGAAGGCCGAGGGCAGATACGTCGTCGGGAGCCTGCCTCACCTCCCCTACCCCGACCAAAGCTTCGACATTGCGGTCTGCTCCCATTTTCTGTTTCTATATTCTGAACAGCTCGGGTACGAATTCCACAGGGATTCGATCCTCGAGATGTTGCGCGTTGCCGGGGAGGCGAGGATATTCCCGATAGTCGATCTCACGCCCGCGCCTTCGGTTCATCTGGAGCCGCTCACGAAGGAGCTCCGCTCACGCGGGTTTATCGTGGAGTTCCGGAAGGTGGATTACGAGGTCCAGCGCGGCGGGAATGAGATGATGAGGGTAAGGAGGGGGTTGAAATTAAATCTTGAATAAGTAAAATAACAAGCTAACAGCATTCTTGAATGAACAAGATGGGTTTCATATTAAAAATTTGGAAGTATTTGATCCTTGCAATACTTGTTTCAATAATATTGACCATCATATGGCTCCTGCCACAGTATCAGGTTAATTCCTTAGGAATCACAAATCCTGAAAAGAGATTTGAAGCTGAGAACGAAGCACGAAAAACAATTGCTCAGATCATTGGTGGCGCAGTAATCCTAATTGGCCTCTATTTCTCTTGGAGAACTTTAGAATCTCAGAGAGAGACCCTCAAGTTACAACGTGATGACCTTAATGCAACCAGAGAAGGTCAAATTACTGAGCGGTTTACAAGAGCTATAGATCAACTCGGATCAATCAGACCAGATGGTAAACCTAATTTAGAGGTACGATTGGGTGGTATATATGCATTAGAAAGAATCGCAACGGATTCACCAAATGATCACTGGACCGTTATAGAGATCTTATCGTCTTACATTCGAGAAAACGCACCCATATCATCAATTGATATTGAATCATACGAACCCCCCACTGCTGATATTCAAGCTACTATAAATATAATAGGTAGACGAAACTCAGTTTACGACAAAACAACTATTAATCTAAGTGATGTCAATTTACGTAAAATTGATTTTTGGAAAGCAAATTTCAGAGGAGCATTTCTATGGGGTTCAAACTTTCAGGGAGCTAACCTATATAATGCCAATCTAGCCGGAGCATATTTACAACACGCTAATCTTGAAGGAGTATTTTTTTCAGAAACAAACCTAAAGGGAGCTAATCTTTGTGATGCCACACTTACGGAATCTTTCGGGTTATCTATTGAACAGCTTTGTTTAGTGAAGACTCTGTATAACGCTAAATTGCCTGAAAAATGTTACGTTGGTGGAACAAAAAATCGATTTAAACTAAATGATGGGATGGAATGGGATTATTGGGAAGGAGGGACTGAAGTTGATTGTCTACAAGCTATAAAAGAGAGGTGTCCGGAACTCTTAGAGAAACCGGAATAATTCACGTTAATCAAATACCATCCATTTATCTTTAAAAGGTTTTGCGTCTTCATAACTAATAGAGTACCAAGAATATTGACCACTTTTTTGAATGTATATTTTCCTCGACACTACCTTATTAGGTACGATGAAGTATTCGACATCATCGCCACCTTTACGCAGATTAACAAAAACATAGATATGTGAATTTGATTTTATATCCTTTGAATGTTTATTGAGCAACCAGAAACTGAAGACCCTGGCGTTAGTCTTAACCTGAACTGACCAAGCTTTACTGCAATCTTTATCCGTAACAAGTAGGTCAGCACCGAAAGCACTTCGAGATGTTGGTGACACAATATAACCACGTTTCGATAATTCTGCGGCAACCAGAAAAACACCCCTCATACCGGTGTTATGTTTGGAAACAGGAACTACTTTTTTTGTATTTGAGGTTTTCATGACCATGATTATAAAAAATCCTCGAAGTAATGTATAGATATTATTTTAGTAATTTAAGACTGAAAATTGGATTACGAGGTCCAGCATGGAGGAAACGAGATAATGAGGGTAAGGAGTCACCCCCACCCTAACCCTCCC
>JRYK01000231.1_pt1 | contig 11273 bp, 9 predicted proteins | sample 235381 | NCBI WGS metagenome assembly JRYK01 (sample SAMN03074220, study PRJNA261476) | activated sludge metagenome | biome: Wastewater Treatment Plant; feature: Wastewater; material: Activated sludge; isolation source: activated biomass of a wastewaster treatment plant treating hydrocarbon... ...
GGAGGGATTTGAACCCCCGACCAAGGGATTATGATTCCCCTGCTCTACCACTGAGCTACGCTGCCACGTTGGCGGGAGCGCCGCGAAAGGCGAGCCCGAAGGCGGGCGATGTAAGGCGCGCACCCTTGGCCTGTCAAGCCGAAGGCTCAGTCGCGCGGACGGCGTTCCCAGGGCTCGGTCGTCCCGATCCGGAAAAGCGGTGCGTCGTCCGCGATAGCCTGAAGCGTGCCCTGCGATATCTCGTCGTTCGTCAGCCAGCGCGACCCCGCGCCTTCGATGACGAAACCCAGAACGATCTGCCGGTAGAGGCAATGAGCGGGCGGGTTCGCGAGCGCCCGCGCCTTGTCCAGCCGGTCGGGCCGCGACGGATCGCCGACCGCGCTGCCGAGCACATGGAAAAAGCGCCCCGGCGCGCCTGCGCGTCCCGTGCGCGCGGCCGCGGCCGGATTGACCGCCAGTGATGCCGAATGGCTCCAGACAAGCGCGAGGTCGAACGGCCCCGCCTGCGCCGCCGCGCGATCGAACGCAGTCGCGATCGCTGCCGCATCGCTCCAGTCGCACCGTATGTCGCTGATCGGATCCGGATGCGTCAGCGCCGGGCCGTGCCACCCGCGCCGCGAAACCAGCGTCAGCGCCCGCGCCGTTTGCGCGAGCGCCGAGGCCGCACCGGCCAGCATGCCGGTGCCCCCGACGATCAGAACGTGACCGTGATTCAAGCCGCCGCCGCGCTCGTCGCGACCGCGCGCGCGATCCATCCGCCGCCGAGAACGCGCGATCCGTCCTCGCCGCCGTAAAAGACGCACGCCTGCCCCGGCGCGACCGCGTGCTCCGGCTCCGCGAGTTCGACCTCGGCCGATCCCGGACGGCCCGCCCGGATGCGCGCGGGCGCGGGCGGACGCGTCGACCGCACGCGCGCGAAAATATCGACGGGCTCTTCGCCCAGCGCCGCGTCGCCCAGCCAGTTGATGTCCTTCACGAGCACGCGCTGCGTCGCCAGTGCCGCGCGCGGACCGACGATCACGCGCTGGCGCGGCGCATCGATGCGCACGACGAAAAGCGGTTCCGCCGCGCCGCCGGGCAGGCCCTTGCGCTGCCCGACCGTGTAATCGATGACGCCGTCATGACGGCCGAGCACACGTCCGTCGATATGCACGATCTCGCCCGCGGCCGCCGCGTTCGGACGCATCCGCCGCACGAAATCGCTGTAATGGCCCTGCGGCACGAAACAAATGTCCTGACTGTCCGGCTTCGCCGCGACGGAGAGGCCCATCCGCTCCGCGATGGCGCGCGTCTCGCGCTTGGGCAGATCGCCCAAGGGGAACCGCACGAAGTCGAGTTGCGGACGCGTCAGCGTGAACAGAAAATAGGTCTGATCGCGCGCCTCTTCCGCGCCGCGATGAAGCTCAGGCCCGTTCGCGCCCATCACGCGCCGCGCATAGTGCCCGGTTGCGAGGGCTTCCGCGCCCAGATCGCGCGCGGCCTGAAGCATGTCGCGAAATTTGACCTTTTCGTTACAGCGGATGCACGGCACCGGCGTTTCGCCGCGCGTATAGGCGTCCGCGAATTCGTCGATCACGTCGCGCCGAAACCGTTCCTCGAAGTCGAGCACGTAGTGCGGAATGCGAAGGCTATCCGCCACGCGCCGCGCATCGCGGATGTCGAGACCCGCGCAGCACGCGCCCTTCTTCTCAACCGCCTTGCCGTGATCGTAGAGCTGAAGCGTCATACCCACGACGTCGTATCCCGCGTCGCGCAGAAGCGCGGCGGTGACGCTGGAATCGACGCCGCCCGACATGGCGACGACGACGCGTGCGCCCGCGGGCAAACTCGGATCGCGAAGCGAAAGGGTCCCGGTCATGGCCCGGGGATATAGAGTGCGGCGCGAAACGCCGCAAGCGAAAGCGCGCTATTCGAGGAAGTCGAGCAGCGTCAACGTATTGAGTTGTGCCAAAACGCGCGCCGACGCCTGCTGCGCCAGCTGTTCCTGGTTAAGGCGCGTGATCGCCTCCGCCATGTCGACATCCTCGATATCGGAAATGAGCGTCTTCAGCACCACGCCCGAATCCTCGTGCCGCACGAGCGCATCCGCGACCTCGTTCTGCTTGAGGCCGTTTTTCGCCGCTTCGAGATTGAGATTTTCGGCCGCGCCGATGACGTTCTGCAATTCCGTCGTCAAAAAGTCGCGTTGCGCCGTCGTCAGCTCACCGGAGATCGGACCGTTCGGCCCGGAATTGAACGTCGCGATGCTCTTCAGCACCGTGAACAGCTCCGCGCCGAGATCGCTCGCGAGAAGTCCGTACTCGACCGTCTGGCTCTCGTCGACGCGCGCTGCGGGCTTCACATCGTTGTTGTCGAAAATCGACGCGACCGAGGGCGCGGCTTCGAGATCGGCCAGCGTCTCCACATTGACGGGCGCCGTATCGGTGCGCGTCCCCGCGTAGAGATAGCGTCCGTCGACCCGCGTGTTGAGAATATTGGCGGCCTGACGGAACACGCCGTCCAGGCGCTCCATGAACGCGATGCCGCTATTGTTGGCGAGCGCGTCGGTGATCGCCATGCGCAGCGTGTTCGTCTGATCCACCAGCGTGTTCACATGGAGATCCTGAAGCGAAAGACGGCTTTCGATCTCCTGCGCCGTATTGGTGTAGCTCTCCGAGCGCGAAAGCGTACGCTTCGCCGCCAGAAGAACGCCCGCGTCCTCCGCGATGTCGGCGAACTGATCGCCCACCTTGCCGGTCGAAATCTGCTCCTGCGTGCGCGCGAGCTTCGAGTTCGTGCGCAACAACTCGCCGAGAAGCGATTGCTGATGGAGGTAGGTAACGACGCGATCCATGGCCGTGTTCCTTGCCGCTAGACGATGTTCAGCAGCGCGTCGTAAAGCTCCTGCGCGGTGCGGAAGATCCGCGCCGAAGCGTTATAAGCCTGCTGATACTGCATGAGATTGGCGAGCTCTTCGTCGAGATTGACGCCCTCGATGCTGCCGCGCCGTTCGAACACTTCGGTCTTGAGCGCGGTGAGATCGCTCGCCTGACCTTCCGCGAGTGCCGCGCGCTGACCGGCATCGGCGAGGAACGTCGAGGCGTATTCGCCGATGGTCGAGCCCATCGCGCCCAGGAAGCCCGCCGCGCGGAAATTGACCGCCGTCGTTTCGACGTCCTGCAACGCCGTCGCGCCGCGGCTGTCGCCGATGCCGAGCACGATCGCGCCCGGCAACGTCGTCGGCGTAAGCGACAGCTTGGCGAGGCTGATAAGCGCGGGCGTGCTCTGCATCGGCTCGCGGATCGCATAGTCGGCGGCCTGATCCGCGACCGCCTGCGTGCCGAGACCGAAGAGTTTCGAGAAGCTGATCCCCGTGCCGCCGCGTGTCGTGTCGTCCGCGCCCACTTCCAGACGATAGCCCTCGTATCCCGAGGCCGTCGTCATGACGAGATGCCCGGTGCTGTCGAGATTGAACGATGCGAACCCGGCGAACTGCGTGTTCATCTGCGTGACGAGATCGTCGATGGTCGCGCCCGCGACCGTCAGCGTGGTCGAGAGCACTACATCGCCGCGCGGGCCGCGCAATGCGAAGTCGACGATCTGCCCCGCCGTGAACCCGTGCGCCTCGGTTCCCGTGACGCCCGTATCCGTGACGAACGACCGGCGCGCCTCGACGAGATCGTTGAGGCCGAAGAAATGCGCGAAGCCGCGCCCGCCGCGCGCCGAGGGATTGGTCTCGTCCTGCAGGAACGCGAAGCCATCGGTGCCCGTCGCGGCGACGGTCATCACGCCGTTCGTGAAATTGACCGAGCCGACGCCCGTCAGCGCCGTATTCAACCCCGTGACGAGACCGCCGATCGTACCGCCGAACGCCACCGCGCCGCCGCCATCGACGGAATACGTGCCGGCGTCGAAATCGATATCGACGCGCCGCACCAGCGTGCTGTCGTTCGCCGTGATCGCGAGCGTCGTCTTGCCCGTGAAGTTGAGCGCATCGGCCGCGAGCAGACCCGTGTTGCGGCCCGTCATCGAGGTGGGCGCGGGAACCGCCGTCGCGTCGTTATGCGCCGCGTTGATGCGGTCGCCCAGCGCGCCCGCAAGCATGCCCAATTCCTCGGCCAGCTTCGGCAGCGTGTTGTTGCGCATGTCGAGCAGGCCCGCGAGTTCGCCCGCCTGCAGATGCTGCTCGAACGCAATGGGCTGGCCGATATCCTGCTCGTTCCGCGGATTGACGCGCTGCGCCATGATCGACGGGAACACCGTGCCCGAGGCGACGACCGGCGGGCCGACATAGTCGAGCCGCACACGCAGATCGGAAACGAGCGCCAGACCCGACGGCGTCGAAACGAACGCGCGCCCGTCCGGCTGATCCTGCACGCGAACGTCGATATAGGTCGAGAGTTCGCGGATCGCGGCGTCGCGCTGATCCATGAGGCCCGTCGCGTTGTTCCCGACCAGAACCTCGTGCGCGATCTGCGGATTGAGCTCGTCGATGCGCTCGATAAGCGCGTTCACCTTGCCGATCACGCCCGTGATCTGCGTTTCCGAATCCGCGCGCAGCGCCTGAAGCTGCGAGGCGGTTTGCGAATAGTTGGTCGCGAGTTCGCCCAGCGACGAGAGAACCGCGTTCCGCCGCACGATGGACGAAGGGTCGATCGCCGCCTGCCCGAACGCGGACATAAGCGACGTGATCTGCGACGCCGTCGAAGTGTTCTCGTTGGGATCGCCCAGCAGCGTCTGAATGCGGTCGTGCAATTGCGCCTGCGCGTCCGCTTTCGCCGCGAGCGACGTCACGTCCAGCGACTCGCGCGCGAAGAACGTCGCCGCCATGCGGCGCACTTCCGAAATCTCGACGCCCGCCAGCTGCCCGCCGACAACCGCCGCCTGCTGTTGCACGACGCGGCGCTGATAGCCTTCGGTGTTGACGTTCGTGATGTTGGACGACGTCGTGCGCAACGCCGCCTGGCTGGTCTGCAAGGCCGAAAGCGCCGTATTGAGGATCGCATTGATCGTCATGGAGCCGTCTCTCCCGCGCCGCTAGGCAGGCTTTGCCCGGCAATCGCCGCCGCAATCGACGAACGGACGCACGGCCGGCGCCGCGAAGCGCTTGAAATCCTTGAGGCCGGCACGGCCCGCATGCGGTTCGTCTCATTCATCGCGGGAGGACTGCTGCAACGCAGGGGCCACATGCCGAAAAACGCATACTGCGCTCGCGAGCGGCCCGGTCGTTTTTGCCGCTGGGAAGGGAGTGCACGCGGCGACGACGCGGCGGCGGTGCGCGAAAACCCGCATGAAACATGGCGTTTCGGCGCGGCGCGCGCGCTGGCCCATCCGTTGCTTCATCTCTCGCGGGCAATTGCGGCCCGAGTGAACGATTGGATCGGCGATGACGGCGACGTCGGCTTCAGTGGAAGCATTGTTGAACGCGGCAAAGGGCGCCCGCAAAGGCCCCGCTGACAAAGCGGCGGCCCTCAAGGCTTCGAAGGTCGCGGGTGCGATGTTCGGCAAGGCGCTCGCCGCCNNCGGAAGGTCCGCGCCCGCCGAGGACGTAGCGACTGATAACGTATTCGCAGCGTCGACCACGCCCGTCGAACAGATCGCGCCGAAAAAGGCCGCATCGAAAAGCACGGGTGTGACAGCTCCGGTTGCCGCGTCCGTTACGCCCGAAGCGAAGCCGCGCGCCAACCCCGCCGCCGCGCAAGCATCTGCGACGCCGAAGGCCGACCCGAAAGGCGCCGCCACCGAAAACGCGCCCGAAGGAACCGAAATCCCCGCCGCAACGGCGCATCCGAAAAAAGCCGCTACCGCGAAAGCCGCCGCCGTATCCAACACGGCGGGCGAAGGCACGGAACAAGCCGCGCGCACCGCGAAGCCGGAAGCCGCCACGCCCGCTTTCGAGGTTTCGGATACGCAAACGAAGCACGAGTCCAAGAAGGCTGCGCCGAAGGCGGAAACGAAAGCCGCGGCCGACGCCGCCGCGCCGTCCGACACGCCCCGCCCCACGGCGCGCGCCGAAGCCGCGTCGCTTGCGCGTGCTGATACCCCCGCATCCGCGCAACAGGCGCAACAGCAGATTCAGGCGCAGGCCGCGAAGCCCGAGCCCGCCGCCCTCAAGGCCGAAAACGCGCCGCCCGTGACGACAGGCCTCCCGCGCGCGATCGAAGCCAGCACCAACGCGCAACCGGCGGCCCCGGCGCTCGCCCACGCCGCGCCGCATGCGGCGGAAGTTATCCGCCAGATCGCAACCGTCATGGCCCGCAAAGCCGGCGACGGCGCGAGCAGCTTCGACATCCGCCTCGATCCGCCCGAACTGGGCCGCATCGATGTGAAACTCGACGTTTCCGCCGATGGCCGCGTGCAGGCGCATCTCGTCGTCGAGAAGCCCGAAACGCTCGACCTCATGCAGCGCGATCAGCGCGCGCTCATGCGGGCGCTCGAACAGGAAGGCCTCGACGTCGGCGCGGACGGCCTGAACTTCTCGTTGCAGGACGGCAACGCGTCCGGGCGCGAGGCGAACGGCGAAGCCGCAGAAGGCGCGGGCCGCCTGAAGAACGCCGCCGCCGAGATCGCCGAAAAGGCGGCCGCGGCCGCCGCTTACGAGATCGCCCCGCGCGGCCTCGTCGACGTGAGGATTTAGGAGACCGCCATGGACATCGCCACCTCAACCGTCGCTGCCGCGCAGGCGCAAGGCCAGGCCTCCGGCGCCAACTCGCGCCTGTCGGCGAACTTCGACACGTTCCTGAAGCTCCTGACCGCGCAGTTGCAGAACCAGGATCCGCTCGAACCGATGGACTCCTCGGAGTTCACGCAGCAGCTCGTGCAATACAGCTCCGTCGAACAGCAGATTCAGACGAACCAGAATTTCGAGACGCTGCTGGGCCTTGTCGCCGCCAGCGCGCACAACAACGCCGTCAGCTATATCGGCAAGGACATTTCCGCACTGGCGAGCAACACAGGCCTCGCGGACGGCGAAGCGAGCTGGCGCTACGCGCTGCCGCAAGACGCCAAAACCGTGACGCTGACCGTCACCAATTCCGCCGGAAAGGTCGTCTACCGCACGTCGGGCGAGACGGAGACCGGCGCGCACGATTTCACCTGGGACGGCAAGGACACGAACGGCAACGAGATGCCGGAGGGAAGCTATCGCCTTTCCGTCGCCGCGCTCGACGCCGAGGGCAAGGCCATTTCATCCGCGATTTCGGTGAAGGGCATGGTCACCGCCGTCGATATGACGGGCACCGAACCGGTGCTCATCATCAAAGGCGCGCGCATCGCGCTGTCGCAAGTCATGGAAGTCTCGGCCGAGGCCGACCCGCTTTGAGGAATTGACGGGCGAGAAGGTCCGTCACTGTCAACACGCCAACACCCGGATGCGGACGGCATCAAGGGGAAGGCGCTGAAGGAGAGAGTAAGATGAGCCTCTATGGTGCGTTGTTTACGGGCGTGTCCAGCCTTGCGGCCAACAGCCGCGCGCTCGGCATCGCGTCGAACAATATCGCGAACGTCAACACGGTCGGCTACAAGGCGAGCCAGGCCCAGTTCTCGACGATGCTCGCCTCGACGACCGCGGCAGGCTCCTTCTCGAGCGGCGGCGTGCGCGCGACGACGCAGAACATGATCAACAGCCAGGGCCTGTTGCAGATCTCGGAATCGCCGACCGATCTCGCGGTCAACGGTTCCGGCTTCTTCGTGGTCGCGGAAAGCCCGAACTCCGCGACGACGTCATCGGACCTGCTCTTCACCCGCTCCGGCAATTTCTCGCAGGACGCGACGGGCTTCCTGCGTAACTCGGCCGGCGACTACCTGCGCGGCTGGCAGGTGGACGACACGGGCAACATCCCCTCGAACCGCAACGACCTGACGCCGATCAACCTCAACCAGTTGACGGGCACGGCGGAATCGACGACCCAGGTGGCGTTGCGCGCCAATCTGCGCGCGAGCGAAACGCCGATCACCTACGCCGCCGGCGACATGACCGCCGGCACCGTGACGCCGCAGTTCGAACGCACCATCGAAATCTACGACAGCCAGGGCGGCGCGCAGCCGATCCGCCTCGCCTTCGCGAAGACGGCGGCGAATACCTGGGCCTACGAAGTGATCTACGAAGGCGATCCGGCGAACCTCTCCTCCGCCAACCCCATCGCGACGGGCACGTTGACCTTCAATACCGACGGCACGCTCGCGACGCCGCTGACGGGCTCCGCGACGGTGACCATTCCCTGGTCGGCCGCGTCGGGCCTCGGCTCGCAGTCGATTGATCTCGATTTCGGCGAAGCGGGGGAACCGATCGGCGTGACGCAATACGACTCCACCTCGACGCTCATCTCGTCCACCGTCAACGGCGCCTTGTTCGGCGGCTTGTCTGGCGTGCGCATCGACGAAGAGGGCTACCTCACGGCGCTCTTCGACAACGGCGTGCAACGCCAGGTGTTCAAGCTGCCGCTCGCGACGTTCCAGAATCCGGACGGCCTTTCGGCGATCACGGGCAACGCCTATCTGCGCACCGACGACTCGGGCAGCTACACGCTGCTTGAAGCGCAAACGGGCGGCGCGGGCGCCATCGCATCGGCGGCGCTCGAAGCCTCGACCGTCGACCTCGCGAAGGAGTTCACGGACCTGATCACGACGCAGCGCGCCTATTCGGCCGGCACCCGCATCATCTCCACCGCCGACCAGATGCTGGAAGAACTGATCCGCATTAAGCGCTAAACTAGCCTGATGGCGCGCGGGCGGCGCTCTCGCCGCCCGCGCGTTTTGATTCAAACTAAAGCTTTCTACTTGTACGATTTTTTACCTTGGCGCTTAGCCCATCCTTTACGCGCGTGAACCTAATCTCGCGTGACATTCGGTTGATGTGCGTACCCAAGGAGCGACGAGGCGATGGTGGCAGAANNAAACGCTGGGTGATCCGCCGCAAGGCGGAAGTCGTCGCCGCCGTGCGCGGCGGTCTCCTCTCGCTGGAGGAGGCGTGCGACCGCTACACGCTGACGGTCGAGGAATTCCTCGCCTGGCAGCGCGCGATCGACCACCACGGCTTGCCGGGCCTGCGCGCGACGCGGGTTCAGCAATATCGCGGACAGTAAACGAAATCTGAATAAAGCGAGCGCGCGGAGGTTACGCACAACCTTCCGCGCGCCGCGCGCTTTTTAGTTGGCCGCTTAAACCTCTCTTTACTCCGGGCTGGGTAAATCTTGCCTAGCAACGTGCGCGATCCGCTTTGGGGTTGCGCCGTCGGTGGGTTGGGGAGCGGCTTTTGCCCGAGTTCTTGAGAAATTTCGGCATCGCGCGGCTTGGCGCAATGGCGGGCATGACCGCCGCGCTGGTCGGATTCTTTTTCTATCTCTCGACGGAAATTCTGACGCCGCCGAAATCGTTGCTCTTCTCGGGCCTCGATCCACGCGACTCCGCCGAGATCGTCGCGCGCCTCGAAGCGCAGAACGTCGATTACGAACTGAAGGGCGACGGCACGACCATTCTCGTGCCGCAGGATCAGGCGCTGCGCCTGCGCATGGAGATGGCGGGCCAGGGCCTGCCCGCAGGCGGTTCCATCGGCTACGAAATCTTCGACAATCAGGACGCGCTGGGCGCGACCTCCTTCCTGCAAAACGTCAACCTCGTGCGCGCGCTCGAAGGCGAACTCGCGCGCACCATCCGCTCGCTCTCCGCCGTCGATCAGGCCCGCGTGCATCTGGTGATCCCGAAGCGCGAGCTTTTCGCGCGTGAAAATCGCGACCCGTCGGCGTCCATCGTCATTCGCCCGCGCGGCCAGTTGAACGCGTCGCAGGTGCAGGCGATCCAGAACCTCGTCGCCGCCGCGGTCGAAGGTCTGACCGCGGGCAACGTCTCCATCATCGACGACAAAGGTCAGCTTCTGGGCGGCGGCATGGCGGGCACCGGCGAAAACGCCGTGCAGGCCTCGCTCGAAGAGCGCACCAGCGCCTACGAAACGCGCGTCCGCAATCAGGTGGAGGAAATCGTCACCTCCGTCGTCGGTCCCGGCAAGGCCCGTGTGCAGGTCTCCGCCGATCTCGACTTCAACCGTGTGACCAAGGAATCGGTGACCTACGATCCCGAGGGCCAGGTCGTGCGTTCGACCTCGACGACGAGCTCGCAAGCGAATTCGTCCGAGAGCGAAGCCCAGACTGCCGGCGTCTCCGTCGCCGGAAGCCTTCCCGGCGAGCAAGCGTCCTCGGGCGAGGCGGGCGAACCGAAATCGGTCAATGCCAAGACCAGCACCGACGAAACGGTGAACTACGAAATTTCGAGCGAACGGCGCACCGAAGTCCTTGAAGGCGGCGGCGTGCAACGCCTGTCGGTTGCGGTCGTCGTCGACGGCGCCTACACGACGGCGGCGGACGGCACGCGCTCCTATCAACCGCGCTCCGAAGAGGAAATGAAGCAGATCACGGCGCTCGTCCGCTCCGCGATCGGTTACGACGAAAAGCGCGGCGACCGCCTCGAAGTTGTGAATATGCGCTTCGCCGAAATCGAAGTGGAGCCGCTGGTTCCCGAAGAAGAGCCGTTCCTGGGTCTCACCAGCGCCGATCTGATGCGCCTCGTCGAAGTGTCGGTGATGGGCGTCATCTCGCTGCTTCTGATCCTGCTCGTGTTCCGTCCGCTGATGAACCGGCTTCTGAGCCCGCCCGCGGGCGGCCTGCCCGCCCTCGCGGGCGGCGTTCCGGGCGGCGAAGGACAAGTTGCACTTCCGAACATGCCTGGCGCGCCCGCGCTTCCGGGCGGACAGCAAATGGCGCTTCCCTCCGGCATGTCCGGCGGCGCCCCTATGGCCGCCCTTCCCGGACCCGGCGGCGCGCCCTCGATGATCGACATCGCGCGCGTCCACGGTCAGGTGAAGGAGAACTCGGTCAAGAAAGTCGGCGAGATCATCGGCGCGCATCCGGATGAGGCCATGGCGATCATGCGCACCTGGCTGCACGAAGCGAGCTAGAGAACCGATCCATGGCCCGCGCCGCAAAAGCCCCCGTCATCGAAGATATCCGCCAGTTGCGCGGCCCCGAACGCGCGGCCGTACTGATGCTCGCCCTTGGCGAGGAACATGGCGCGCCCATCTGGAAAATGATGGACGACGAAGAGATCAAGGAAATCTCGCAGATCATGGCGAGTCTTGGCACCGTCTCCGCGACGCTTGTCGAAAAGCTGCTGATCGATTTCGTCTCGCAGCTCTCTTCGACCGGCTCGATCATGGGCTCGTTCGACTCGACCGAGCGCCTCCTCTCGAAATTCCTGCCGCCCGATCGCGCCTCGCAGGTGATGGAGGAAATTCGCGGCCCCGC
>JRYK01008582.1_pt1 | contig 11267 bp, 9 predicted proteins | sample 235381 | NCBI WGS metagenome assembly JRYK01 (sample SAMN03074220, study PRJNA261476) | activated sludge metagenome | biome: Wastewater Treatment Plant; feature: Wastewater; material: Activated sludge; isolation source: activated biomass of a wastewaster treatment plant treating hydrocarbon... ...
CCGGCGTGGGTTTTTCGCTTCCGAGCCTGTAGAATTTCCTCTCTTCCAGAATTCTCAAGAGCTTCGTCTGGAGCTCGGGCGGCATATCGCCGATTTCGTCTAGGTGCAGGGTGCCTTTGTGAGCCTCTTCGAACCTGCCCTGCTTGGGCAGGGACGCTCCTGTGAACGCGCCCTTCTCGTAACCGAACAGCTCGCTCTCGAGGAGCTCCTTGGGTATGGCGGCAATGTTCACGGCGACCATCTTTCCCTCTCTCCTCATGCTGTTCTGGTGTATCGCCCGCGCCACGAGCTCCTTCCCCGTCCCGCTCTCACCCACCACGAGCACGGTGATGTCGCGCTCGGCCACTCGGCCTATCATCTTGTATATATTGAGCATCACCTGGGACTTTCCTACTATGTCCTGGAGGGAATCGGATTCGGATTCCGTCCTCAGTATCTCGAGCTTCTTCGAGTTCTCGTAACTCTCTATCGCCCTCTGTACCGTGAGCTTGACCTCGTCCAGGTCAAAGGGCTTCGCGATGTAATCGTAAGCACCCTGCTTCATGGCGTCTATGGCGTTCTTGACCGTATTCTGGGCCGTGATGATGATCACGGGCGGATTGACGCCTTTCGCCCTGAATTCCCTTAGCACGTCGAACCCGCTCATGTCGGGCATCGTTATGTCGAGGACTATGGAAGAAAAACCTTCCGACGAGGCGCTCTCGATTGCCTTCGCCCCGTTATCGGCGTAGCGGACCACGTAACCCGCCTTCTCCAGGCACTTCCCGAGCACCCATCTTATGCTTTCTTCGTCATCTACGACCAGCACCTTTTTTTTCGTCATATGTGTTGTCGAATCCTTCTCCCGTGCCCCGGCGCGGGGCTTATACTCCGGAAATCGGGAGGAATACCTTTATTGTCGTACCGACTCCGACGTCGCTGTCTATGAAAATTGCCCCGCCGTGCTTGGCGATTATCTGATACGCGAGGAAAAGGCCGAGACCCGAGCCCTCTTTTTTAGTAGTATAAAAGGGGTTGAATATTTTTTCCAGAGAATCGGGCGGTATCCCTGCGCCGTCATCGCTTATCTCTATCGACATCGAATTCTGACCCTTCAGCTTGTGCTCGGTTATCCACCTGGTCGAGACCTCGACCTGGCCCTTGTCCGTGATAGCCTCGGCCGCGTTCTTGATGAGGTTGAGAAATACCTGCTTGAGGGCGTTCCTGTCGCCGTGTATGGGAGGGATGGTAACGTCGTAGTTCTGCTTATACTGTATGCGCTCTCCCGATTTAGACATGGATTCGAGATATATGGTCTCCATGAGCAGCTCGTGTATGTCTATGAGCTCGAATACCTCTTCCGCGAAGGGCTCCAGCTGTTTCAGCGTATCGAGCAGCGACCGCAGCCTGTCCGCCTCCTTCGTTATTATCTGTGCGCATTTGAGCGCCTCGTTATTGGGAGCGTCTTCGGCCAGGAGCTGGGCCGCTCCCCTTATTCCGCTGAGCGGATTTTTGAGCTCATGCGCTAGCCCGAGCACGAGGTTCTCGAACTTGGCGGCTGATATCTCCTGTATGCTCTTGCTGCTGAGGAAATTCGTTCCCGACATGTCCTTTATCTGGAGTATCGCTCCCTTGAGGTCTCCCTCGTGGGTGAAGATAGGGGAGGCGACCGCCTGGATCGAGATCCGCTCACCGCTTCTCAGCGTGGGCTTTATCTCGTCTCCTATCACGGTCCTTCCCTCTCCCATTGCCATCAGCGCGACGCGGTCTATCTCTTCGGGCATGAACACTCTCGAGCGCTGTCCCCTTGCTTTTTCCCTGGATATCCTGAAGGTGCTTTCGGCATTGTCGTTCATATCCAGAACGCGGAGGTCCTTGTCTATTATGATGATCGACTCGGGCAGCGAATCGAATATTTCCTCGAAATTGATTTTTTTTGTCATGGGACTCACGCCCGATTAATTCCGAGTGTATCGCAAGGGCCGGTTTCCCCTGTTCCCGGATGCGGAGTATGGAGATCGACGAGACTGCCGGCACGGCCGCGTATCATAGGTCCTCTATCCTTATAAATGTGGTTTTCGCCCGTATTGTCGGGAACCTGTCTATCTCGCGGAGTGAGGCAAGGAGGTCCTTCTCCAGGGATTCGTGCGTCATTATCACAACCGGTACGTCCCCGCCGCCCAGGTGTCTTCCTTTCTGTATAACGGACTCGATGCTGATACCGTGTTTGCCGAGGCTCCCCGTGATCCTGCCGAGCACGCCGGGCCTGTCCGCGGCCTGGAACCTTAAATAGTATTTATTCGTCGTATCGCTCATTTTAATCAGAGGCGATGCCTTCCCCCCGTAGAACCTTGGAGGGGACGAGTGGGTGTTCCCGAGGGACAGGTCCTTCGCTATCTGAAGCACGTCGCTCACCACCGCGCTTGCCGTAGGCAACATTCCCGCCCCCTTGCCGTAGAGCATCGCCGGGCCGACCGCGTCGCCTACGAGATAAATAGCGTTGAACGCGCCCGATACGTCGGCGAGCTGTGTTTCCTTCCTCACGAGCGCCGGATAGACCCCGGCTTCGAGCCCTTTCTCCTTCGACTTCGCAACGGCAAGGAGCTTTATCTTGTACCCGAGCTCGTCGGCGTACGCGATATCGAGAGGGGTTATTCCTCTTATCCCCTCTGCGTGTATCTTTCCGAAGTCTATGAATATGCCGTAGGACAGCATTATGAGTATCGAGAGCTTGTGCGCGGCGTCTATTCCGTCGACGTCGAATGAAGGATCGGCCTCGGCATAACCTTCTTTCTGGGCCTCTTTCAGGACATCCGAGAACTCCGAGCCCTCCTCCGTCATCCTGGACAGTATGTAATTGGACGTTCCGTTTATTATTCCGTGTATGGAAAGTATGTTGTTTGCGGCGAAACTCTCCTGTGTCGCCTTGATAATGGGTATCCCCCCGCCTACGCTCGCCTCGAACCCGATATCGACCCCCTTCTCCGCGGCGGCTCCGAATATCTCCCTGCCGTAGTGAGCGAGGAGCGCCTTATTGGCCGTGACTACGTGCTTCCCGTTCCTTATAGCGCTCATCACGAAGTCCCTGGCTATCCCCGTTCCGCCCACGAGCTCGATGATTATACGGATCGAGCCGTCCTCGATGAGCTCCCTCGCGTCCCTGGTCAGTTTTCCTTTCGGGATTTTGACCGGCCTCTTCCTGTCGGGGTCTATGTCGGCTATTTTTTTGAGGTTAAGCCTTATGCCCGTCCTTTTTTCTATGATGTCCCCGTTCTTGTTGAGGACCTCGATAACTCCGCATCCGACAGTGCCGGCGCCGATCAGGCCGACGTTCACAACGCTCATTAAAATTCTCCTTTCAAATCGAGACAAAATTGAGTATAAGCTAGGAATTATACATTATTTTATTTGACTTTAAACGAATGAGCACTTAAATTAATACCTTCCGTGGGGCCGTAGCTCAGTTGGGAGAGCGCATGAATGGCATTCATGAGGTCGAGGGTTCAAATCCCTTCGGCTCCACCACTAAAATCAATAGCCTGCATGTTTCAATCGGTTCTTCTTTGTCAGCAGTCATATTTAAACGTGCTGAGAGAGATTCTGAAGCGTCGCTTGTTGAATCTACCCCCATCTTCTCAAGACTTGTTTTTACTAGATTCCGGAAGGGACGGCTCCTTAATGACATATCCCTCGCGTTTCATTACCTCGTGGACCCATCCACGGATCAATTCGGAGACCATCAGATGATTTTGTTTCGCATATCGCTGTATGAACTCGAATTCGGTTTCGTCCAGCCATACCTGTAATCTTTTTCTGTCGCTCATAGAGTATATTATACTCCACAAAATATAAATAAAAATGGTAAAATAATAGAATGTTCGAACTCAAGATTTTTGAGGAAATCAGAAACGCGTGGATCGCGGATATGAAAGATCCGCTCCGGGGCAGGGATAGGAAGCAGGCGCCCGATCCGGCTGTTCTGCAAATCTTGATCGAGGAATCGTTTCTGGCAAGCTTGAAATCGGAAGAAGGAGTTTACACTAATATTTCTATTACGTATCTGCCGCTTGCAAACGGCGATTTGAATGAGCTTGAAAGCTACATCGAAGAACTCGAAATTCTGAGATTCAAACAGGAACTGGAGTTTAATTCCGAATCTCTGAGAAAATTATCCTCCAGCTGCAATACCGATAATAGTTCTCTCGTCGTTATACGCGATCATTCAGGTGATTTTAAAATAGTGGGTATGGACTTTTTTCATTCGCCCACGAATTGGCTTGATAAAATTCCGTACACAATTACAGGATATTCCAGTACGAGACCGGATCATTTAATGATAAATTGTTATGCTCCCGGTTCATTTAACATATGCAGAGGGAATACCAGGCTCGGCAGGTTCATACTCGGAGAATTTATTACGTCCAAACCCGATCCGTTTTATTCCAAAGCCATGGGGAATTATATAATGGATGCCCTCTCAAAGAACCAGGGGCCTAAGGTTCTTGAGGAATCGTCTTTCTATAAAAATACGATCAGCGTTCTGTTAAAAGAGATTTCATCAAGAACAAAAGGGGCCAGTCTGATCTTTATTCCTGATGATACGGAGGAATACACGAACTCGATAAACATAAAATACCGTATTCATGATACGCTTAGAATAATGTATTTAAAGGAACTTATGTCTAACAAGCTCTACAATAATACCGAAATAACCAATATGGGAATGAGACGGTTTCTTCATGAGAGCTTGAAGTTCCTGGCCAATCTGGCTTGCTCTGACGGAGCGTTAATCCTGACAAGTAATTTTGAAATCGTAGGATTCGGGGCTACCCTGCAAAGTCCGACCTGGAATGGAAATGTTCTTATAGGGCCCGATGGATTCGGTCACGAGGGAGGCAATTTTCATATTAAAAAGTATGGGACGAGACATAATTCGATGGTGAACTACATAGGGGAGAAAAACGATTGCTTTGGATTCGTTTTTTCTCACGATGGTCCCATTCGGGGGTTTTATAAAGTAGACAAGGACACAGTGTACTGTTGGCCCGACTGCAGTGTTTCGATGTTCGAATTTTGACGAGAGTTATGATGGATATCATTCATGAGGCCGGGGTCCCGAATCCCTTCCGCTCAACCGGTTATGCGAACGGGCTGCAACCCATTCAATTGCATATATCTTAAAGAGATATGACGAATCCGGTATTTATTTTAGTTATGGCCCTCAAGGAAATCCGGCGGGAAAGGCAGTACCGGGGGCTCAAGCGTTATGTCCGCAACCTGCAACGCAGGAAGCCCCTTCTTAACGGGAAGGAGAAGTTTATCTTAAAGGGGGCTGTCGCTTACTTGAATCGGCTCCAGGCGGACAGGAGGGCACGGTCGCTCGGGCTCAGCGAGTATGTTCCTTATGGCGAAAGGGGGGATAAGCCCCATAGGAATATTATGCCGACCGACTACAGGGTATGGGATAGAGCTATGGACTCATTCCATGGACATACCTCGTAAGTCACTATAAGGCTTGTAATAGTGTTTTCCTGCAGACGGCTTCATTTCCTGCCTGCATCTTCTGTGGCTGGCACCCCTATTTAATTATTCCTTATAATTCGGTTAAAATTTGTCATCCATGATGGAGGATTCGGGTAGTAAACTATTGTGATATGGAAAGAGCGGTAAAGCACATCGAATCCAGGGTTAAGGACAAGCAGCTCATAGAGCTCCGCAGGATGGAGATAGTCAAGGCTGCGGTCGAGCTATTCGTGCGCAAGGGTTTTCATCGAACGACCGTGCGGGAGATAGCCCAAAAGTTCGGGATGAGCGTAGGCACGCTATATGAATACATCAGGACGAAGGAAGATATTCTCTACCTGGTGTGCGATTACATACATACGAGCGTAAGCGAGAGGGTCAGGCCTTCGCTGGAAACGACGGGTAATACCATAGAAAGGCTCAGGAACGCTATCAGGTCTTACTACGTGATCGTTGATGAAATGCAGGACTACGTGCTGTTCCTCTATCAGGAAACAAAGTCCCTTTCTTACAATGCGAGAAAGTACATTTTCAAGTCCGAAGAGGAGATGACGTCGATTTTTGAAGAGATCATTCTCCAGGGCATAGAGGACGGAACGTTCTCGATCAGTAAAAAGGACGTCAATTTCCTGGCGAACGAGATCATGGTTACGGCCCAGATGTGGGCTTTCAGACGCTGGATGCTCCAAAAAAACTATACGCTCGAGAAATTTATCGAGTTAAAGAGCGGTCTAGTCGTAAAAGAGCTGACCTCCCGGGATTAAGACCGTTTAAGCCCCTACATCTTATGCGGCGATTAACATTTTCTTTCCGGTGCGGGGCCAAATCGACTGAACGTTCGGTCAGTATGCTTCTAACCGGCTCGGAAACCAGTATTTTTTCTTTTTCACGATCTTGAGTGCGCTGTGTGTTCTATTTATTTATCTGTATTTATTGGTTATTTTATTTGCGCCATTTGTCATCAAAAAACGCTTGACATGAAAGTATATAATGTTCTATTATGGATATACTGAACGAACGCTCAGTCGCCGGGCGTTGGTTGAGAATCATAAATAAGGGGGTTAATAAGATGGGACTGCAAGCTAACGAGTATAGCAATCCCTGGCTGAGTGAAGGCGAAGTGCCGCCGTTACCGCTCGACAGGGACAGGATTCATATCATAAGCCAGGGGGTTGCCGACCCTTGCTATGACTACGATGTAATACCGCTCACCTATACGGAGAGCCGCTGGATGGCGTTCGTCATACGCGCCGACAGGAACGATATGAAGGCCGTTTTGCCCGAGCCGCTCGAGCTCGAGGACGACGTGATCGAGTTCTGGTATGTCATACACAGAAATACGATGATAGGGCCGTACATGGAGATGGGGGTGACCTTCGCGGCTTCCCTTAAATCACAGGACGGCCAGACGTATAAAGCGGGCTATTATCCCTACATGTACCTCTCGAACGACTCGGGGGTATTTGCGGGCAGGGAGCCTTTCGGGTTTCCGAAGAAAGCTGCTTACATCGCCGCGTACGAACACGGACTGAATAACAATTATTTCAATATGCTCATGGAGAGACGCGGCTATATACTGCATACGGCGAACGGCCGTTATTCGGACAAGCCTCTTTCCGCAAGACCCGCTTTCTATGGAAAGACGGATTGGGGCCGCATGAATTACCGTATCACGACATCTCCCGACGTAACGAACAGCATACACGAGGTGACGTATCTTCCTTCCGACCTCCCTCCGGGCTTCGGGACGGGACACCGCTTCATGATGGACGCGTCGAGCATCCGCACCGCCACGGGCAGGGATATACGCTCGTGGTTCATGCAGGGCACCCCGTTCGATTATATGGGCGGTCAGATTCCGGCGAAGGAAGTCGTGGGGATCATAAGCTTCACGTTCAATCTGATCATTCCCGGCGCCAAGACCATATGGTCGAAGACGGTGGAAAGAAAGGATGCGGATTTCGGCTCGATCATGTACTCGACTCCGTTCAAGTACACGATGCGTCACCGCTTCCTCCTCCCGCAGTACAGTCAGGGCGGAGAGATCTGAGAGGCGTGAGGAAACAAAACCGGAAGGCGGTTTGTATTCGTGATTTGCCTGAACCCATTGCGTGATTATCTCCTGTTCCTATCCTGTGACGTCTCCTGGCGCGTTACAGGGTAGGAACTTATGAGCGCGGTGCGGGGCTGTGGATTTTATACGGTCGGAAATATATTTGGGCTGGTTCTCATATAAATCCGAGACTTGAATCATAGCTGTTTTGATCGGAGGGATAAGGCATAGCCTGAAACCGCTTTTATGCGGCCGGCGTAAGAGTTTAACTTTTATACTTTTATAGGGAGAGCATTTGATGAGTTTAGAGAACAGGACGACAAAAGGGCTAGACGAGGCCAGGAAGCATTGGGAAGAAGAGTACAGGAGCGCCGGAAAGAGGGAGGCCGATTATACCACGATCTCCGGAATGGAGGTTCCTCCGCTCGCAACGCCGCTCGACCTGAACGGCTTTGATTACGGGGATAAGCTCGGGTTCCCCGGCTCTTATCCGTTTACGAGAGGCATTCACAGCACGATGTACAGGGGCCGGCTCTGGACCATGCGTCAATTCGCGGGCTTCGGGAGCCCGGAGGACACGAACAGACGCTTCAAGTATCTGATGAGCCAGGGACAGACCGGTCTCAGCACCGCATTCGATATGCCGACGCTCATGGGTTACGACTGTGACCACGAACGCTCGAGGGGCGAGGTCGGGAAGGAAGGGGTGTCCGTCTCGTCGCTCGCCGATATGGAGGTCCTCTTCGACGGCATCGACCTCGGGAAAGTGACCACGTCCATGACCATCAACTGCAGCGCGGGCATCATATTCGCGATGTATCTGGTGATGGCCGAGAAGAAAGGCGTTGACTGGCGGAAGCTCCGGGGCACGCTCCAGAACGATATGCTTAAGGAGTTCATAGCCCAGAGGGAATGGATATCGCCGCCCGAGCCGTCGGTCAAGATCGTGGTCGATATAATCGAGTTCTGCGCAAGGGAGGTCCCTCACTGGCACCCGGTATCCGTGTCCGGCTATCACATACGGGAAGCGGGCTCGACCGCTGTGCAGGAGCTTGCGTTCACGCTCGCTGACGGCATCGCATACGTCGAGGAAAGCGTAAAGCGGGGGCTCGACGTGGACGATTTCGCCCCCCGCCTCTCATTCTTCTTCAACGTGCACAACGACTTTCTCGAAGAGATAGCCAAATACAGGGCCGCGAGAAGGATGTGGGCGAAGATCATGCGTGAGCGTTTCGGTGCGAAGAACCCGAAGTCCCTCATGCTGAAAACCCACGCTCAGACGGCAGGCGCGAGCCTGACGGCGCAGCAGCCGCTTAATAACGTCGCGAGGGTGACTATACAGGCGTTAGCCGCCGTACTCGGCGGAACGCAGTCGCTCCACACGAACTCTATGGACGAGACCCTCGCGCTGCCGACGGAAGAGTCGGTAATGGTCGCGCTCAGGACTCAGCAGATAATCGCCGAGGAGAGCGGAGTCGTAAACAGTATCGACCCCTTCGGCGGGAGCTACGTGATGGAGTCGCTCACCGACAGGATGGAAAAAGAGGCGTTCGAATACATTAAAAAGATAGACGATATGGGCGGTATATTCAGGGCGATCGAATCCGGTTATCCGCAGAAGGAGATAGCGGACGCGGCATATAAGTATCAGAGGGAGCTGGATACGGGAGCCAAGACTATCGTCGGGGTGAACAAGTACAATACCGAAGGCGAGGTTGCGATACCGACACTCAAGATAGAAGAAGAGGTCGAGACGGGCCAGATAGAAAAGCTCCGGGAGCTTAAACGAAAAAGGAACGACAAGGCCGTTCAGGAAAGGCTCAGCCGCATCGTCACTGCCGCGAGGAACGGGGACAACCTCATGCCGTCGATAATCGACGCGGTGAGGGAATACGCCACCCTCGGGGAAATTTGCGATATATTCAGGGAAGTGTACGGAGTTTACAGGGATCCGGGATATTTTTGAGGCATGATTAGGTCGAACGCGTCAGGCCGAATCCGCCGTGTCCGCAAAAGACAACAGGTAATATAATCTTAAAACCATGACTAAGAGTGTACGGAGTGTTCGATATGGGTGAGGGTTCGAGAACCAGGATACTGATAGGGAAGGCGGGCCTCGACGGTCACGACAGGGGCGTGAAGATAGTCGCGCGCGCGCTCAGGGACGCGGGTTTCGAGGTCATTTACACGGGGCTCCACAACACGCCCGAGGCTATAGTCGAGACGGCGCTCCAGGAGGACGTCGACGCCGTAGGCATAAGCATACTCTCGGGTGCTCACAACTATATCTTCCCCGAGGTCGTGCGCCTTTTGAGGGAAAAGGGCATAGGCGACGTTACGGTCTTCGGCGGCGGTATAATACCCAAGGAAGATATAGAGGGTCTAAAGTCGAAGGGCGTAAAGGCCCTCTTCGAGCCGGGAGTCTCGACGGACGAGATAATAAACTGGGTGAGGGAGAACGTCACTCCCAGGGCGCTTTAGGTCGATGAGATGAAGTGTGTGAGCTGCGGCAAGCGCAAAGCGAAGAGGCATTGTCCCGCGCTGAGCGGGTCGATCTGTCCCGTGTGCTGCGGGGAGAAAAGGGGTGTCGAGATAAAATGCCCGCAGGACTGCGTCTATTTCGTCGAGGGCCAGAAGCATCAGCAGTTGAAGGTCATGCACCAGAGGTTAAGGAAAGAAGGCGCCGTCAGTTATGTGCGCCGGGCCGAGCTGTATAACCGGAACCCCGGGGTTTTCGCCGGGATCGAGAAGATATTCGCCGATGCCTTTCGCGCCAACAGGAAGCTCAGGAACGAAGACGTCGTCGCGGCGCTTACTCTCGTGAAGAACACGCTGGATACGGAGAAGAAGGGTCTCATCTATCAGCATCAGAGCGAGAACAGTTATGCGAACGAGCTGTCGACACGGATACTTATAGCGCTCACGGACTTCAAAGACAGCCCGGAGATAAGGGAAGACCGGGTCACGATAGACTTTGCCGGGAGCGTCGTCGAGGAGTTTCTCAAGGAAGCGAAGTTCTATATGGAGAACGACTCCAACCCGGAAAGCTACCTCGTGCACATCCTGCGTTATTATCCTGAAGACGAGGCTTCGCCCGGAAGGCAGAGCGATCAGCTTATCATTATGCCATGATTGCGGAGAGGACCTCCGTGCCGGGACGGCGCTTCTATTCTTTGCTGCCGGCGGACGGAACGGTGTTGATGATTGCCGAGATTATGAAGGCTATCACGGCTACTATCGAAAGAATCTTGAAATAGGCCTGCCAGTTCAGCTTTAATCCCAGATAAAAACCTACGCCGATGAACGAAAGAACTATGAGTATTATCAGTATTGCGCCGGGTATGTTTTTTCTCAGCATTTCTATCAAGACTCCTTAATCATTATATAATTCTGGAAGCGGACATAATATTATCTGAGTTTGCCCGTATATTCAACACCCTCGGTCATGAGTCCGGAGTGCACTCCCTGCGGCGCCGGCCGCTCGCGGGTTTGAATTTGTGCCGTAATATATGTAACATTACATGATAATTTACTCTGAACGTGACGCGATTCCCGCTTGCCATTTATAGACACAATAACGAAATTCCAACCAATGGTGATTTGCAATATCCAGTGATTTATATATGAGAATTCCCAAACCGAAAGAGATTCTTAAGCTTTTAAAGACTACCGCCCGCGCGATGAGGACGAAAGAGATTTCGAGACGCCTTGG
>JRYK01001819.1_pt1 | contig 11254 bp, 9 predicted proteins | sample 235381 | NCBI WGS metagenome assembly JRYK01 (sample SAMN03074220, study PRJNA261476) | activated sludge metagenome | biome: Wastewater Treatment Plant; feature: Wastewater; material: Activated sludge; isolation source: activated biomass of a wastewaster treatment plant treating hydrocarbon... ...
ATCAACGTTACAGTCCACTAGTTGCAGCTGCGCGCGTGATCCCAGCGCGCCTTGGTGCACTCCGAGGTGTACACGCCGTAGATGTCGCTCTGCAGCGTCTTGTCCAGGCAGAACTTGGTCGCCCGGCGTGCCGCCGAGAGGCAGGCCTCCGAAGCGTTGCCGGGGACCGCCCAGCGCTCGGCGATCGGCCACTCGCGCTCGGGCGGGTTGGCGCCGCACCCGCCGAGCGCGAGCGCTGCGAGGCCGATCGCGAGCGCCCTCATGCCGCCGCGCGCCGCGCCGCGGGCTGCGCGCCCTCGGTGAGCGAGAGATCATGCGGGAAGTCGTCCACGCGGATCACTTCGTCGCGCAGCGCCGCGGCGCGCGCAAGCTGTGCGTGCTCGGCCGGCGCGATGACGCCGGCCTCGAGCGCCGCGCGGGCGAGCTCCGCCGCACTCTCGCCCGCGATGCGGCCGGCCTTCTGCGCCTCGCGCAGCTTGCGCTCGACCGGCTCCGCCGCGATCGCGGCGTGCAGCGCAGCCTCCAGCCGGCCCATCACGTCGCTCTCCGTGCGCGGGACGTAGGTGCCCGCGGTGAGCCGGTCGCGGGTCGCGGACGGCTCGATGAGCAGCTTCGCGACCTCGTGGCCGAGCCGGTCGGACGGCACGACGTACGGCCGCCCGAGCGGGAAGACGATGCGCCGCAGGATCCAGGCGGCGACCCGGCTCGGGTAGTTCGAGATCACGCCTTCGAAGGCGTTCTGCGCCCGGAACATCGCGTCCCAGATGCCCCAGTCGAGCAGCGGCTTGTCGGCGCGCTGCCTACCTTCGTCCTCGTAGCGCTTGAGGGCGGCGGAAGCGAGGTACATGAGCGAGAGGATATCCCCGAGCCGCGCCGAGAGCTTCTCGCGCCGCTTGAGGTCGCCGCCGAGCACCAGCATCGAGACGTCCGAGAGGAAAGCGAACGCGGCCGAAAAGCGCGTGAGCTGCTGGTAGTAGCGCCGCGTTTCCGGCGCCGCGGCCGGCGGCACGCGCACCCAGTGGGAGCCGGTGACGCCCATCACGAACGCACGCGCGGCGTTGGTGAGCGTGAACCCGACGTGGCCCCACAGCGCGGCGTCGAAGTCGCGCAAGCCTCCCGCCCGGTCGCGCGCGCGCGCCGCCTGCATCTCCTTCAGCACGAACGGGTGGCAGCGGATCGCGCCCTGGCCGAAGATGATGAGGCTGCGCGTGAGGATGTTCGCGCCCTCCACCGTGATCGACACCGGGATCTGCTGGTACGCGCGCCCGAGGAAGTTGTTCGGGCCGAGGCAGATCCCCTTGCCGCCCTGGATGTCCATCGCGTCGTTGACGACCTGGCGGTTGCGCTCGGTGACGTGGTACTTGACGATGCCCGAGATCACCGAGGGCTTCTCGCCGAGGTCGATCGCGCCCGCGGTCAGCACGCGCGCGGCGTCGGTCACGTACAGGTTGCCGCCCATGCGGGTGAGCGCCTCCTCGATGCCCTCGAAGCGCCCGATCGGGGTCTTGAACTGGCTGCGCACCCGGGCATAGGCGCCGGTGCCGCGCACCGCGAGCTTCGACATCCCGACGTTCGACGACGGCAGCGAGATCGAGCGGCCGGCGGCGAGGCACTCCATCAGCATGCGCCAGCCCTGGCCGGCCATCTTCGGGCCGCCGATGATCCAGTCGAGCGGCATGAAGACGTCCTTGCCCCAGTTGGGCCCGTTGTGGAACACCGCGTTGAGCGGGAAGTGCCGCCGGCCGATGTTCACGCCCGGATGGCTCGTCGGGACGAGCGCGCAGGTGATCCCGACGTCCTCGACGTCGCCGAGGAGGCGGTCGGGGTCGCGCAGGCGAAACGCCAGGCCGAGCAGGGTCGCGACCGGCCCGAGCGTGATGTAGCGCTTGTCCCAGGTGACGCGCATGCCGAGTACCTCGCGCCCCTCCCACGTGCCCTTGCACACGACGCCGGTGTCGGGGATCGACGCGGCGTCGGAGCCCGCGTGCGGGCCGGTCAGCGCGAAGCACGGGATCTCGAGCCCCTTCGCGAGGCGCGGCAGGTAGTGGCGCTTCTGCTCCTCGGTGCCGTAGTGCAGCAGCAGCTCCGCCGGCCCGAGGGAGTTGGGCACCATCACCGACACCGCCGCCGCGCTGCAGCGGGTCGAGAGCCTCATCACGACCTCGGAGTGGGCGTAGGCGGAGAACCCCTTCCCGCCGTACGCCTTCGGGATGATCATCCCGAGGAAGCCCTTGTCCTTGATGTACTGCCAGACGTGCGGCGGCATGTCGCCGAGCGCGTAGGTGTCCCAGTCGTTCGCGATGCGGCACAGCTCCTCGGTCTCGTTGTCGAGGAACGCGCGCTCGTCGGGCGCGAGCTCGGGTCGCGGGAAGGCGAGCAGCTTCGCCCAGTCGGGCCTGCCCGAGAAGAGCTCGCCGTCCCACCAGACCGTGCCGGCGTTGATGGCGTCGGCTTCGGTCTGCGACATCGGCGGCAGCACCTTGCGGAACGCGCGCAGCAGCGGGCCGCTCAGGAGCGCGCGCCGCAGCGGCACGACGTTGGCGAGCAGCGCGAACGCGACGAACGCGCCGCCGAGGACCGCGACGGCCGCGCCCGGCAGGCTTCCGAGGACGGCCAGCCCGGCGGCGAACGCGCCGGCGAGGATCGTCCACAACCAGGCGGGCGCGGCGAGGTAGGCGGCCGCGAGGAAGAGCGCGAGCGAGACGGCGAGGAACGCGAGCAGCATGGCTTCTTCTCCCGGGCGGCGCCTCGGGCCGCCCTGACCGCACAACCTGGAACCGGCTCCAACCCGTGGGTCGGAGCGCGGCGGCGCGCCCGCAGGCCCGCCTCCAGGGAAAAGATCGGGTCGGGGCGCGACGGTGTCAAGCGCGCAGTTAGAATCGCGCCTCTAGCGTGAGCATTATTGCGGCGGCCGGCTCGCCCCGCCGCGCGCCACAGTCCCGATGCGCCGACACGACTCCGCCGCGCTCCCGCTCCCCGCCGAGGGGCGCGCCGGGGCCGCGCGGCCGCGCCGCAACGAATGGCACGCGTTCGGCCTGCTGCTTCCCTACCTGTGGGAGTTCAAGGGGCGCGTGCTCGTCGCGCTGGTGTTCCTCGCCGGCGCCAAGCTCGCGAACGTCGGCGTGCCGCTCGTCCTCAAGGAGGTGGTCGACGGCCTCGACCGCGACGCCGCGGTCGTGGCGGTGCCGTTCGCGCTGCTGGTCGCCTATGGCGCCCTGCGCTTCTCGAACACCCTGTTCGCCGAGCTGCGCGACGTCGTCTTCGTGCGCGTCACCCAGCGCGCGATCCGGCGCATCGCCCTCACCGTGTTCCGCCACCTGCACTCGCTCAGCCTGCGCTTCCACCTCGAGCGCCAGACCGGCGGGGTGTCGCGCGACATCGAGCGCGGCACGCGCGGCATCTCGTCGCTGCTCTCGTACATGCTGTTCTCGATCATCCCGGTGCTCCTCGAGTTCGGCCTGGTCGCGGCGGTGCTGCTGGCGAAGTTCGACTGGCGCTTCCCCGCCATCACCTTCGGCGCGGTCGCGGTGTACATCGCGTTCACGATCTGGGTGACCGAGTGGCGCATCGCCATCCGCCGCCAGGCGAACGAGCTCGACTCGAAGGCGAACACGCGCGCGATCGACTCGCTGCTCAACTACGAGACGGTCAAGTACTTCGGCAACGAGGACTACGAGGCGCGGCGCTACGACGAGAACCTGCGCCGCTACGAGGACGCGGCGGTGCGCAGCGAGTCCTCGCTCGGGCTGCTCAACATCGGGCAGAGCCTGATCATCGCCGCGGCCGTCACCGCGCTCATGGTGCTCGCCGCGCAGGGCGTGGTCGCCAGGACGCTGACCCTCGGCGACCTCGTGCTCGTCAACGCGCTGCTGATCCAGCTCTACATCCCGCTCAACTTCCTCGGCATGGTCTACCGCGAGATCAAGCAGTCGCTGATCGACATGGACCGCATGTTCCGCCTGCTGGAGGAGAACCGCGAGGTCGAGGACGCGCCCGGCGCGCTCGACCTGCCGCCCGGGCCGGCGGCGGTCCGCTTCGAGCACGTCGATTTCGCCTACGAGCGGAGCCGCCAGATCCTGTTCGACGTGAGCTTCGAGGTGCCGGCGGGGAGCAAGGTCGCGGTGGTCGGCCACTCGGGCTCGGGCAAGTCGACGCTCGCGCGCCTGCTCTACCGCTTCTACGACGTGAACGCCGGCCGCATCACCGTGAACGGCACCGACCTGCGCGATCTGAGGCAGGCGAGCCTGCGGGCCGCGGTCGCGATCGTTCCGCAGGACACCGTGCTCTTCAACGACACGCTGCGCTACAACATCCACTACGGCCGCCCCGAGGCGACCGCAGGCGAGGTGGTCGAGGCGGCGAAGAGCGCCCACATCCACGAGTTCATCGCGGGCCTGCCCGACGGCTACGAGACGGGCGTCGGCGAGCGCGGGCTCAAGCTCTCGGGCGGCGAGAAGCAGCGTGTCGCCATCGCCCGGGCGCTCCTGAAGGACCCGCCCATCCTGATCTTCGACGAGGCGACGAGCGCCCTCGACTCGAAGGCCGAGCAGGCGATCCAGGCGGAGCTCGACCGCATCGCGCGCGGGCGCACGACGCTCGTCATCGCCCACCGGCTGTCGACCGTCATGGACGCCGACCAGATCCTCGTCCTGGACCACGGGCGCATCGTCGAGCGCGGGACTCACTGGGCTCTGCTCGCGTCCGGAGGGGCTTACGCCCAGATGTGGGCGCTGCAACAGCGCGAGAAGGAGGCGGCCGGGGAGGGATCGGCCCCCCAGCCGGCATAGGCCGTCCTTATGACAGTGTCAACTCTTTGGCGTATCCCCTTATTTTTGCTTGCGAAAGCCCCTCGCTCCCGGCTAGACTGCGGCCTCGATTCAGGGAGCGGGGCCCAATGACGATCCTGCGGCGCATCGCGTCGATCCTGGCCGCTGCGGCGCTGGCCGGCTGGGGCGCGCTCGCCGCGGCCGCGGACGAGCCGGCACTGCGCTCGGCGGCGGCGCTCGTGGTCGACGCCGACACCGGCGAGGTGCTGCACGCCAAGAACGCCGACGCGGTGGTGCCGATCGCGTCGATCACCAAGCTGATGACCGCGATGGTCACGATCGACAAGGTCCTCCCCCTGGAGGAGTCGATCACGATCACCGCGGAGGACGCGCAGGCCGCGCAGGCGAAGCGCCGGGCGCGGGTGCCGGTCGGCACGACGCTCACGCGCGGCGAGCTGCTGCAGCTCGCCCTGATGGCGTCGGAGAACGTCGCCGCCGTCGCGCTCGGGCGGACCTACCCCGGCGGCACGGACGCGTTCGTCGCCGCGATGAACGCCAAGGCGGCGGCGCTCGACATGGCCGGGACCCGCTTCGTCGAGCCGACCGGCCTCTCGAGCGAGAACGTCTCGACCGCGGGCGATCTCGCCAAGCTCGTGCGCGCCGCCGCGGAGTACGCCCGCATCGCCGAGTACTCGACCACGCCGAGCGCGGAGTACACGATCCGCGGCCGGCGCGTCCCGTTCGTCAACACGAACGGACTGGTGCGCGGCAACTCCTGGGAGATCGGCGTCTCCAAGACCGGGTTCATCAACGCCGCGGGCCGCTGCCTGGTGATGGAGGCCAAGGTCGCCACGCGCACGCTGATCATCGTGCTGCTCGACTCGGTCGGGAAGTACACGCGCATCGGGGACGCCAACCGCATCCGCGAGTGGCTGGAGCCCGGCTTCCTCGCCCCGGCCGAGCCGCGCGAGCGGGCGGCGCGAACCAGGGCGGCGCCCAAGCCGCAGCGCGCCGCCGAGGCCCGACCCCGCAACCAGGCCACGGCGCGCACGTTGCGCTAGCGCGATGCGCGAGCGCCCCTCGTCGCGGCGCGAGGGCGTCGGCATCGTCCGGCACTACAGCCTCCTCACGCACGAGACCTCCTTCCTCGAGGACGTCCTCGCCGGCCTGGCGCGGCCGCAGAAGGCGATCCCGCCGAAGTACTTCTACGACGAGCGCGGCTCGCAGCTCTTCGAGCGCATCTGCGAGCTGCCGGAGTACTACCCGACGCGCACCGAGCTCGCGATCATGGACCGTCACGTGGACGAGATGGCGGCGCTGCTCGGGCCGGACACCCAGCTCGTCGAGTTCGGTTCGGGCGCGGGCGTGAAGACGCGGCTGCTCGTCGACCGGCTCGAGCCTTCGCTCTACGTCCCGATCGACATCGCGGAGAGCACGCTGCGCGAGGCGTGCAAGCGGCTCGCGCTCATGTTCCCCTGGCTCAACATCAGCGCGGTGCTCGCCGACTTCGCCCGGCCGGTGCGGCTGCCCGAGTTCGTCGGCGTCCCGGTGCGCCGGAAGGTGGTCTATTTCCCCGGCTCGACCATCGGCAACTTCACCCCCGACGAAGCGGTCGCGTTCCTCGAGGGCGTGCGCGAGCTGGTCGGTGCGGGCGGGATGCTGCTGATCGGCGTGGACCTGAAGAAGGACAAGCGGGTGCTGGACGCCGCCTACGACGACGCGCAGGGCGTCACCGCCGAGTTCAACCTGAACCTCCTCCACCGCATCAACCGCGAGCTCGGCGGCGACTTCCAGGTGAAGCGCTTCCGCCACAAGGCGTTCTACGACGAGCACAAGGGCTGGATCGAGATGCACCTGGAGAGCCTCTACAGCCAGTTCGCGCACGTGGCCGGGCGGCGGTTCGACTTCCGCGTCGGGGAGACGATCCACAGCGAGATCTCGTGCAAGTACTCGGTGGAGGAGTTCCAGGCGCTCGCCGCGCGTGCGCGCTTCCACGCGGAGAAGGTGTGGACCGACCCGGCGAATCTCTTCGCCGTGCACGCGATGATCGCGGTCTAGCGCCGACCGCGCTGCTCGCCGTCGCGGGTCAGCGCGGCTCGACCCCGCGGCTCCCCCGCGTCACGCCGCCTGCGCGCTCCGGTGGCCGATCGCGCGCGAGATGCGCTCGGCGGTCTCCTTGACGAGGCTCGCCCACGCCGGCTTCATGCGCTCGGCCGGCGCCGACACCGACAGGCCCGAGACGAGCGCGCCGCTGTCGTCGCGCACGCCCGCGCCGATGCAGCGCACGCCGAGCTCCGCCTCCTCGTTGTCGAGCGCGTAGCCCTGCCGCCGCACCTTCTCCAGCTCGCGCTCGAGCAGCGGCAGGCTCTGGATCGTGTTCTTCGTGTAGCCCGGCAGCCCGGTGCGCTCGGCGTAGGCGCGCACCCCCTCCGCCCCGTCGTCGAGCAGGAAGAGCTTGCCGACCGCGGTGATGTGCAGCGGCGCGCGCGCGCCGATGATGTTCACCACCCGCATCAGCGAGCGGCCGCTCGAGGTGCGCTCGATGTAAACGATCTCGTCGTCGCGCCGCACCGACAGGTTCACCGCCTCCCCGATCTGGGCGTGCAGCTCGCGCATGAAGGGGAGCGCGTGCTCGCGCACGCTGATGCGCGACTTCACCAGGTTGCCGAGCTCGAGCAGGCGCATGCCGAGCCGGTAGCTGCCCTGCTCGACGCGCTCGGCCATGCGGTCGCGCACCAGCGCGGTGAGGATGCGGTGCGCGGTGGACGGGTGCAGCCCCGCCTTCGCGGCGAGGATCTTCAGGCTGACCGCGTCGGCCGAGTCGGAGAGCACGTCGAGCAGCTTCATCATCCGCTCGATGACCTGGATGGAGTTCTTGGATTCCTTGTCGCTCACGGGCGATGCGGGTGCGCGGCTGCCGACGGGCGAAAGTCTACACCGCGATCCGGAAGCGGCGCGGGGCGCGGGCGAGAACCCGTGTGCTAAGCTTCGCGCGCCCCGCAGCACGACAAGAACGCGATGCGCGTCGGTCTCTTCGTCACCTGCCTCGTCGACCTGATGCGCCCGAGCGTCGGCTTCGCCGCCATCGAGCTGCTCGAGGCCGCGGGCTGCGCGGTCTACGTCCCGCCGACCCAGACCTGCTGCGGCCAGCCCGGCTACAACTCGGGCGACCGCGCGGCGGCGCGCGCGCTCGCGGAGAAGGTGCTCGCCGAGTTCGAGGACTGCGAATACCTGGTCGCTCCGTCGGGGTCCTGCGCCGGGATGATCAAGACCCACTATCCCGAGCTCTTCGACGACGCCCCGGCGCTGCGCGCGCGCGTCGAGCGCCTCGCCGCGCGCGTCCACGAGCTCACCGATTTCCTCGCCAACGTGGCGCGCCTCGCGCGCGTGCCCGGGGGCTTCCGCGGCCGGATCACCTATCACGACTCGTGCTCGGGCCTGCGCGAGCTGGGCGTGAAGGGGCAGCCGCGCGCGCTGCTCGCGCGCATGCCGGGCCTGGAGCTGGTCGAGATGGGCGACTGCGAGCAGTGCTGCGGCTTCGGCGGGACGTTCTCGGTCAAGTTCGGCGAGATCTCCGGCGCGATCGCCGAGCGCAAGTGCCGGGCGATCGAGGCGAGCGGCGCCGACGCGGTCGTGCTCGGCGACCTCGGTTGCATGCTCAACATCGAGGGCCGGCTGCGGCGGCGCGGCAACGAGACGACGAAGGTGCTGCACGTCGCCGAGGTCCTCGCGGGCAAGAGCGGGCGCTGATGCAGGTCCAGTCGCTCCACTTCAAGCGCCGCGCGCACGAGGCGCTCGGCAACGCGACGCTGCAGTCGAACCTCGAGAAGTTCGGCGCCGGCGGGCTGGCGCTGCTGCGCGCCCGGGCGGTCGAGGCCTACGGGCGCGACGCCTTCGAGCGGCTGCGCGACGCGGGCGCGGAGATCCGCGACCGCTCGCTCGCCGACCTCGACACGCTGATCGAGCGCTTCGAGCGCGAGGCGACCGCGCGCGGCGCGACGGTGCTGTTCGCCCGCACCGGCGAGGAGGCGCGCGACCTCGTGCTCGAGATCTGCCGGCGGCACCGCCTCACGAAGGCGGTGAAGTCGAAGTCGATGCTCTCGGAGGAGGCCGGCCTCAACGAAGCGCTCGCCGCCGCCGGCGTGACCCCGGTGGAGACCGACCTCGGCGAGTACATCATCCAGCTCGCCCACGAGGCGCCGTCGCACATCATCGCGCCGGCGGTGCACAAGTCGAAGGACGAGGTCGCCGACCTGTTCGCGAGCACGCACGCAAAGCCGCGCAAGACCGACATCCCCGCGATGACGCGCGAGGCGCGCGAGGCGCTGCGCGCGCACTTCCTCGAGGCGGATCTCGGCATCTCGGGCGGCAACTTCCTCGTCGCCGAGACCGGCTCGGGCGCGATCGTCACCAACGAGGGCAACGGGCGCATGGTGACGACGCTGCCGCGCGTGCACGTCTGCATCACCGGAATCGAGAAGGTGATCCCGACGCTCGAGGATTTCGCGACGCTGATGCGGCTGCTGCCGCGCTCGGCCACCGGGCAGCCGATCTCGAACTACGTCAGCCTCTTCACCGGGCCGAAGCGGCCGGGCGACCGCGACGGCCCGGAGCACATGTACTTCGTGCTGGTCGACGGCGGGCGCACCAACCTCGTCGGCACGGACATGGAGGAGATGCTGCGCTGCATCCGCTGCGGCGCGTGCATGAACCACTGCCCGGTGTACAAGACCGTCGGCGGTCACGCGTACGGCTGGGTGTACCCGGGGCCGATGGGCTCGGTGCTCACGCCGGCGTACGTCGGGCTCGAGAACGCGCTCGACCTCCCGCACGCGTCCACGCTGTGCAACCAGTGCGGCGTGGTGTGCCCGGTGAAGATCCCGCTGCCCGAGCTGCTCAGGAAGCTGCGCGAGAAGCAGGTCGACCGCGGCCTGCGCCCGTGGACCGAGCGGGCGGGGCTGCGCCTGTGGGCCTGGGCGGCGCTGCATCCGCGCGTGTACGCGTTCGGGACGTGGTGGGCGGCGCGGTACCTGAGGTTCATGGGCGGCGGCGCAAAGCGGATTCGCAAGCTGCCGTTCGCCGGCGGCTGGACCGTGAGCCGCGATTTCCCGGCGCCGGAGGGGAAGACCTTCCGCGAGCTCTACCGCAAGCGGCGCGGCGCCTGAGCCTTTCTCGAGGAGGAGGGGATCATGAGACTGCAGCTACGCGTCGTCGCGACGCTCGCGCTCGCCGCGCTGTGCGCCGGCGCTCAGGCCCAGTACCCCGCGAAGCCGATCCGGCTCGTCGTGCCGTTTCCGGCCGGCGGCGCGGCCGAGCTCGGCGCTCGCGTCTTCGCGCAGCCGCTCGGCCAGGCGCTCGGCCAGCCGGTGGTCGTCGAGGCGCGCCCGGGCGGCGACGGCGTGATCGCCGCCGAGGCGGTGATGAAGGCAGCCCCGGACGGATACACGCTGCTCTACGCGACCAACACCGCGTTCAACTGGGTGCCGGCGACGCGGAAGCAGCCGCCCTACGATCCGGTCGCGGACTTCACGCCGGTGTCGCTGATCGGCTACTTCGGGTTCTTCCTCTTCACCCACCCGAGCGTGCCGGCGCAATCGGTCGCGGAGCTGCTCGCCTACGCGCGCGCCAACCCCGGCAAGCTGAACGCCGGGACCGGGAACAGCACGAGCCAGCTCCTCAGCGCGCAGCTCGCGGCCCTCGAGAAGCTCGACATCGTTCAGGTGCCCTACAAGGGCGACGCCCCGCTCACCATCGACCTCCTGGGCGGGCGCGTGCAGATGGCGTTCGCCACCCCGGGAAGCGCGCTGCCGCAGGTGAAGGAGGGCAAGCTGCGGGTGCTCGCCGCCATGTTCCCGAACCGCAGCCCGCTCATGCCGGAGGTGCCGACCGCCGCCGAGGCGGGGCTCGGCAAGCTCTCGATCACCCCGTGGGGCGGGGTGTTCGGTCCGGCGCGCATGCCGAAGGAGGTGGCCGACCGGCTGGCGCGCGAGATCGCCCGGGTGCTGCAGCGGCCGGAGGTCCGCGAGGGCTTCGGCAAGATCGCCTTCGACCCGAAGAGCTCGACGCCGGACGAGCTGACCGCGCTCCTGCGGTTCCAGATGGAGATCTGGCGCCGCACCGCGGAGTCGGTCGGCATCACGCCGAAGTAGGGCGGCGGCGCAGTCGGCGCGCCGATTCGGGGCAAAATAGCGGCTCTCGCGCCAGGAGAGCCCGCATGAACAAGCCCGTCGAAGTCCAGACCCTCCCCCATTGGATCGGCGGCAAGCCGGTCGCCTCGACGAGCGGCCGCTCGGGCGAGGTCACCAACCCCGCGACCGGCGCGGTCACCAAGCGCGTGCCGTTCGCAACCGCGGCCGAAGTCGACGCCGCGGTGAAGGCCGCGCAGGCGGCGCTGCCGGCGTGGCGCGACGCCCCGCCGCTGCGCCGCGCCCGGGTCATGCAGAAGTTCCTCGCCCTGCTGCAGGAGAACCAGGAGCCGCTCGCCCGGC
>JRYK01001260.1_pt1 | contig 11251 bp, 9 predicted proteins | sample 235381 | NCBI WGS metagenome assembly JRYK01 (sample SAMN03074220, study PRJNA261476) | activated sludge metagenome | biome: Wastewater Treatment Plant; feature: Wastewater; material: Activated sludge; isolation source: activated biomass of a wastewaster treatment plant treating hydrocarbon... ...
GCCGTGCGCGGGGACGATGCGGCGCTCGCCCCATCGGCGGCGGGCATGCGCGAGGGCGGGCCGGCGTTCGCCCGGGTGGCCGACGCGCTGCTGGCCCTGGCCGCGGGCGACCGGGAGGCCTACCGGAGCGCCGTGCTGGCCATCGTGGCCGACTTCGAGGGGCGGGCCGAGCACCTCACCGGGGTGCCGGTGGCCGACACCGCGGTCATGCTCGAGGAGCTGGCCGGGCGCCGGGGCATGGCCGCCGGGGTCCGCTCGTGGATGCTCCCTCCGCGCCCGCGCGCGGCACGGGACTCCTGAACGGGCCGCCGGCGCCGATAGCCCGGGCGTGAGGATCGTGTCCACATCGTGCCTGCGTGCGGGCATGACCCTGGCCCGCAGCGTGTGGTCCACCAACCGGGGCGTGCGCCAGGCCCTGCTCACGGCCGGCACCCCGCTGAGCGAGGGCTTCCGGCGCGGGCTGGAGCGCAGCGGGGTGTGGGCGGTGTACGTGGACGACCGCTTCGGCGCCGGCGTGGAGCCGCCCGAGGTGGTCTCGCCCGAGACCCGCGAGCGGGCCATGCAGGCCATCGGGGGCGTCTACCAGCGCGCGGCCCAGGCCGGCGGGCACACCCGGGTCACCGGGGACGACATGGAGGAGCTCGACCTGCTGGTGGCCCAGGTGCTGCGCGAGATCACCGCCAGCGGCCGCCTGGTGTGGTGCCTGGACGACCTGGGCAGCTTCGACCGCTACACGCTGCGCCACTCGGTGAACGTGATGGTGCTCGGGCTCATGGTCGGGCGCGAGGCGCTGGCCAGCATGGGCTGGTCGGACTGGCGCGGGGACGTACGATTCGACCAGAGCGACGAGCGACTGCGGCGGCTGGGACTGGGCCTGCTGCTGCACGACATCGGGAAGGTCATCATCCCGGAGCCCATCCTCAAGAAGCCCGGGCCGCTCACGCCCGACGAGATGGACATCGTGCGCCAGCACCCGCAGGCCGGGGTGGACATGGTGCAGGGCGACACCCTGGGGGCCCTCTCGCGGGTGGTCATCCTGCACCACCACGAGCGCATCGACGGGTCGGGATACCCGCACGGGCGCGAGGGCGACGGCGTGCACGTGCACGCGCAGATCGCCGCCATGGCCGACGTCTACGACGCGGTGTCCTCCACCCGCGTCTACGCGGCCCGGCGCCCGACGCACGAGGCGTGGGAGCTCGTCATGTCGATGTCGGGCACGGGCTTCGCCCAGCCGCTGGTGGAGGTGTTCAAGCGGGCCGTCGCCCCCTACCCGGAGGGCGTCGCGGTGCTGCTGTCGGACGGGCGGCGGGGCATCGTGGCGCGCAACGACCGGGAGCACACCAGCCGGCCGCTGGTGCGGGTGACGCACGACGCCCAGGTGCGGCGCCTGCCCGACCCGGAGGACGTCGAGCTGTTCGCGCACCGCGCGCTCACGATCGTGGACACCCTGCCCGACCTGGAGGGCGACCCCGGCGCGCCCGACCCGGACCGCCTGGAGCAGGCCGCCTTCGCCGCGGACGTGCGGGGGGAGCTCGCGTGCATGCCCGAGGTGGAGCCCGGGCACGCGAGGACGGCCGCCTGAGCACGCCCCACCGTGTGGTGGTGGTCGGCGGCGGCTTCGCCGGAATCCGCTGCGTGCGCGCGCTGCGGAAGGCGCCGGTCGAGGTGACGCTGGTGGACCGGCGCAACTTCCACCTGTTCCAGCCCCTGCTCTACCAGGTGGCCACCGGCGGGCTGTCGCCGGGCGAGATCGCGGTGCCCCTGCGCGGCATGCTGCGCCGCCAGCGCAACGCGCGGGTGCTGCTGGCCGAGGTCACCGGGTTCGACCTGGGCCGGCGGCTGGTGCACGTGCACGGCCCCATCGCGGACGGGCACGACGCGCAGGAGCTGCCCTACGACACCCTCGTGGTGGCGGCCGGCGCCCGGCACGCCTACTTCGGGCACGACGAGTGGGAGCGCGACGCCCCGGGGCTCAAGACCCTGGAGGACGCCATCGAGATCCGCCGGCGCATCCTGCTGGCCTTCGAGGCCGCGGAGGCCGAGGAGGACGCGGCGGCGCGCGAGGCGTGGCTCACGTTCGTGGTGGTCGGGGCCGGCCCCACCGGGGTGGAGCTGGCGGGCCAGGTGGCCGAGATCGCCCACGACACGCTGCGCGGCGACTTCCGCACCATCAACCCGGCCGGGGCCCGCATCCTGCTGGTGGAGGGCGCCGACCGGGTGCTGACCGCCTTCACCCCGTCGCTCTCGGCCCACGCGGCCAGGCAGCTGGCCCGCCTCGGGGTGAGCGTGGTGGAGCAGGCGCTGGTCACCGACGTGCAGCCGGACCGGGTGCGGGTGCACGGGCGCGGCGGCGACCGCGACATCGCCACCCGCACCGTCATCTGGGCGGCCGGCGTGGCCGCATCGCCCCTGGCCGCCCTGCTGGGCCGGGCGACCGGCGCGCCGGTGGACCGGGCCGGGCGGGTGGCCGTGGGCCCCGACCTGACGCTGCCCGGCCACCCCGAGGTGCTCGCCCTGGGCGACATGGTCACCCTGCAGGGCCGGGACGGCCGGCCGCTGCCCGGCGTCGCCCCGGTGGCGATGCAGGAGGGGTCCTACGCGGCCCGGGTGGTCATGCACCGCGCCGGCGTGGGCGACGACCCCGGGGCGTTCAGGTACCACGACAAGGGCAACATCGCGACCATCGGCCGCGCCGCCGCCGTGGCCGACATCAAGGGCCTCCATCTCTGGGGCGTGCCGGCCTGGCTCGCCTGGCTGTTCGTGCACCTGATGTACCTGGTGGGGTTCCAGAACCGCCTAATCGTGCTGGTGCGCTGGACCTTCTGGTACCTCACCCGGGGCCGCGGGGCGCGGCTCATCACGGGCGGGGAGGCGCCGCCCCCGCGCCGGGCGCAGGCGCCGTCCCCGACCACCGGCCCGCCGGCCGGGGACCCCCGCTAGGCGGGTCCAAGAACCAAGGGCCGCCAGGCTGCCTGCGAATCGCAGGCAGATCGGCGACCGCAGAGTGGTGGGCCGGCTCCCTGGACAGGCCCTAGCCCGAGGCCGCCGCCGACGAGCGCTCGCGCACGGCCTTCACCTTGACGGCGCCCGGGGCCAGCGAGGGGTCACGCTCCACGCGCACGCGCCGGCCCGTGGACGCCTCGATGTCGGCCACGATGGCGCCCTCGTCGGCCAGCAGCACCGCGGCCACCCTGGGGTGCACGCTCACGGCGACCTGCTCGGCCGAGACGCCGGGGATCTCGGCCCGCATCTGGCGCTCGGCCTCGATGGCGTGGGTCTCGTCGCTCACCACGAAGCCGTCGCCACCGCAGGTGGGGCACGCCTCGGTGAGGATCTCCCGCGGGCCGTCGCTGATGTTCTGCCGGGTCATCTCGACCAGCCCGAGCGGCGAGATGTCGACCACGTAGGTCTTGCTGCGGTCCGCGGCCAGGGCCGTGTGCAGGGCGTCGGACACGGCGCGCCGGTTCTTGGCGTCGTCCATGTCGATGAAGTCGATGATGACGATGCCGCCGATGTCGCGCAGCCGGAGCTGGCGCACCACCTCGTCGGCCGCCTCCAGGTTGGTGCGGGTGATCGTCTCCTCGAGGGTCGTCGACCCCCGGCCCACGTTGCGGCCGGAGTTGACGTCGATGACGGTCATGGCCTCGGTGTCGTCGATGATCAGGTAGCCGCCGGAGCGCAGCGGCACGCGGCGCTGCAGCGTGGAGCGGATGGCCGCGTCCACCCCGTGCGCGCGCATGAGCGGCTCGGGGCCCTGCCACAGGCGCACGCGGTCGGCCAGCTCGGGCGAGGTGCGCTTGAGGAAGCCCAGGATGCGCGCGTGCTGGCGCTCGTCGTCCACCAGCACCTCGTCCACGCCCTGCTGGAAGATGTCGCGGATGACCTTGAGGGAGTTGTCGGCCTCCTCGTACATCAGCGTGGGCGCCTTGGCGGCCGCCGCTCGCGCCTGGAGGGTCTTCCACAGCAACTGCAGCGAGGCCAGGTCGCGGGCCAGCTCGGGCGCCGACACGCCGGCCGCGGCGGTGCGCACGATGACGCCGCCGCCCTGGCGGGGCAGCTTGCCGCACACCGCGCGCAGGCGGTCGCGCTCGTCGTCGTCGAGCCGCTTGGACACGCCGATGCCGTCGCCGAACGGCACGTACACCAGGAAGCGCCCGGCGATGGACAGCTGCATGGTGAGCCGGGCCCCCTTGGTGCCCATGGGGTCCTTCACGGCCTGCACCAGGATCTCGTCGCCCTTCTTGAGCAGGTCGGCGATCTGGCGCTTGTGCTTGGGCACGCCCATCGCCACCACGTCGTCCACGTGCAGGAAGCCGTTCTTGGCGATGCCCACCTCCACGAAGCAGGCCTCCATGCCGGCCAGCACGCTCTCCACCCGGCCCTTCCAGATGTGACCGACCACCGACCGCTGCCCGCGCCGCTCGATCTGGACCTCGCTGACCCGGTCGTCCTCGAGGATGGCGACGCGGGTCTCCGCCCGGTCGACCGACACCAGGATGCGCTTGCTCACACGCCGTCTCCTCGTCCGCGCACGCGCGCCAGCAGGCCCGAGAGAGCCTTCGCCGGGTCCGGCCGAGACCGGTCCGCATGCGCCCCGTCGCCGTTGCCGCCCCGCCCGAGCCGGGCCTGGACCGCCGCGCGCAGGGCGGTGAGCGGCTGGTCGGCCGCCGCGCCCCCCCGCGCCATCCAGCGGCCGGCCACGTCACCCACCACCCGGGTGGTGCCGTACGCCACTCCCGCGCGCGCGAGCCAGTCCGGCCCGCCCAGCGCGCGGCCCGCCTGCCGCGCCACGAGGCGCCAGGCCCAGCCCGCGGCGATGACCCCCACGACCTCGGGGATCCGCTCCCGGCCCATGGGCCGCCCGCTCGCCGCCGCCATGCGCTGCACCAGGTTGACCTGCATGTAGACGCCGCCGGGCAGCATGTTGGCCGCTCCCAGCACGCCCACCTGACGCGCCGTGTCCTCGACCAGCCGCCGGTTCACCGCCGGCCGGAGCGCGGGCAGCCGCCGGGCCGCCGCCACCTGCTCCGGGCCCAGCGCCCGGGCCACCGCGTCGCACACCATGCGCTCGCCGGCCGCGCCCTCGAGCGTGGGGATGTGGACGACGTGCAGCACGGTGAGCCCCTCGGCGATGTAGGCCGCCTCCAGGTCCCTGCGCTCGTCGGGCTCGCCGGTGAGCAGGACGATCGCCGGCCCGCCGCCCCGCACCCGTGCCGACATCTGCGCGACGGGCGCCGTGGGGTCCTCGCCGGGCACGGCCACGTGGATGAGCACGCCACCCTCGGGCGGCAGCATGTCGCTGCCCGCGGTACCCAGGATCTCCTGCACCCGCCCGGTGGCCGCGACGTCGCCGGGCAGGATGCGGATGCGCCCCCGGGCCGGGTCGACGGCTTCGGCCTGGATCTCCCTGATGGCGTTCGCGGCCAGGGCCAGGCGCAGGGCGCGCTGGCGCAGCGCGCTCACGCGGCGGGCCTCACAGCGGGCGCGGCAGGACCGACCCGCGGCGGTTGATGTTCAGCAGCAGGCCGACGGCGACCAGGTTGGTGATGGTGTGGCTCCCGCCATAGGACATGAAGGGGAGCGGGATGCCGGTGATGGGCATGATCCCCACGTTCATCCCGATGTTAACGAACACCTCGAACGCGAACATGGCCACGATGCCCGCGGCCACCAGTTGGTCCAATCGCGTTCGCGCGCGCGCCAGCACGCGCAGCCCTCGCCAGACCACCAGGGCGTAGGCCAGGATGAGGATGCCGCCGCCCACGAAGCCGAACATCTCGGCCACCACGGCGAAGATGAAGTCGGTGTGGTGCTCGGGCAGGAAGTCGTTGATGGTCTGCGTCGCCCCGTTGGGGCCCTTGCCCAGCGCCCCGCCCGACCCGATGGCCGTCTTGCTCTGCTCAAGCTGGTAGCCGGTCTCCGAGCGGTCGGCGCCCGAGGCCACGAACGCCGTGAGGCGGTCTACCTGGTAGGGCTTGAGCACCTGCACGCCCACCGCCGGGAGCGCCCACAGCACCAGGATCACCACCGTGGCGATGATGGCGCCAAACGCGGCGAAGTGCGTCCAGGGCTGCCCGGCCACCCAGAGCACGGCCATGAGGATGGCCATGTAGACCAGCGCGGTGCCGAGGTCCGGCTGCAGGAACACGATGCCCGCCGGCACCAGGGCGACGCCGGTGGCCAGCAGGGTGAGCCGCCCGGGTGACATCTCGCCCGACTTCTGCACGATCACCGCGGCCAGCACGACCGCGATGACCACCTTGCCCAGCTCCGAGGGCTGCACCTGGGCGGGCCCGAAGTCGATCCACCGGGTCGACCCGCGCGCGCCCGAGCCGATCACGAACACCACGGCCACCGCGGCGCAGAGCCCGCCCCAGAGCACCCAGGCCCACCCGGCCAGGCGCTCCAGGTCGATGTAGAGCGCGCCCACCATGCCGAGCAGCCCGACGATGGTGAACGAGAGCTGCCGGGTGAAGTAGAAGGACGGGTCGCCCGGGATGTCGGTCTGCGTGGCGGCGCGCACCACGTACACGCCGAAGCCGGAGATGGCCGCGGCCACGGCGACCAGCCACCAGTCGATGCCGACGGCCGCCCGGCGCAGCCGCTCGGGCATGTCCATGCGCCGGCCGCGGGTGGCGAGGGTCGTCATCAGTTGGCCTTCCCGCCCGTGCCGCAGCGCGACGGCGAGTACCGGAAGTACGCGGCCATGGTGCGGCACACCACGGGGGCGGCGGACGAGGCGCCGGTGCCGCCGCGCTCGATGATGACGGCCACCACGATGCGCGGCGGCGAGGTGGCCGGCGCGTAGCCCACGAACCAGGAGTGGTCGATGCCGCTCGGGTTCTCGGCCGTTCCGGTCTTGCCGGCCACGCGGAAGGCGTCGGGCAGGTTGCCGAAGATGTCGGTGGCCGTGCCCTCGTTGCCGTTGGCCGCGCGGTACAGGCCCTCGCGGATGGCGGCCAGGTCGCTGGGCTTGATGGCCGGCTCGATGCGCCGCTTGGGCCGCCCGGCCACCAGGTCGCGCAGCTTCCGGCCGTCCTGGTCGACCACGGCGTTGGCCACCGTGGGGGTGACCAGGGTGCCGCCGTTGGCGATGGCCGCGTAGGCCACGGCCATCTGCAGCGGGGTCACCAGCACGTTGCCCTGCCCGATGGACATGTTGATGGAGTCGCCGGGCAGCCAGGTGCAGAACAGGGGCGCGTTCTTGGGGTCGCAGACCTGGCGCTTCCAGGCCAGGTCGGGCACCAGGCCGCTGGCCTCGCCGCCCACGTCGATGCCGGTGGGCCGCCCGAGGCCGTACCGGCGCGACCAGTCCTGCAGGGGCGTCCTGCCCTTGGCCTTGTACATGAGGTCGGCGAGCTGGTAGAAGTAGGTGTCGCTGGACACCTCCAGCGCCCCGCGCACGTCGACCATGCCGTGGTCCTGCTTCTCGAAGCCGGCCCACTCCCGGTTGTAGAGCTTGATGACGCCGGGCGACTCGAGCTCCCGGTCCGGCGTGATGAAGCCGTCCTCCAGGGCCGCCGTGGCCGAGATGGGCTTGTAGGTCGAGCCGGCCGGGTACTGGCCGCCGATGGCCCGGTCCAGCAGCGGGGTGGCCGGGTCCTTGAGCAGCCGCCGCCGGTCCTTCGCGGTGCCGCGCACGAACACGTCGGGCCGGAACGTGGGGTACGACGCGATGGCCAGCACCTCGCCGGTGCGCGGGTCCAGCGCCACGCCGCCGGCCCCGGACGACAGGCCGGCGATCTGCACCTGCTCGCGCAGCGCCTGCTCCAGGGCCTTCTGGGTGGGCAGGTCGATGGACAGGCGCAGGGTGCTGCCGGGCTCCGGGGGCACCGAGGAGATGACCCCGCGGCCCACCGGGGCGCCCGAGGCGTCGACCTCGACCTCGGAGCGGCCGGCCACGCCGCGCAGGTACTGCTCGTACGTGCGCTCCACGCCGGCCTGCCCCACGCGCTCGTTGCCCAGGTAGCCGCTGCGCCGGAAGGCGTCGACCTCCTCGGGCGTGATGGCGCCGACGTACCCGAGCACGTGGGCGGCCAGCGTGCCGTCCGGGTAGTCGCGCAGGAAGGCCGCCTGCAGGCCGACGCCCGGGAACTGGCGCCGGCGCTCCTGCAGGTAGGCCTGGGTCATGACGTCGACGTCGTCGGCCAGCACCACGGTGTCGTACGGCGTCTGCTTCTGCGCACGCTCGACGCGGGCGATGAGCTCCCGCGGCGGCACATCGAGCACCCGGGCCAGCCGCGTGAGCACGATGCGACCCCGGCGGCCGGACAGGTCCTGCGGCCGGGCCACGACGTCCTGGCCGGCGCGGTTGGTCACGATGGGGGTGCCGTGACGGTCGGTGATGACGCCGCGGGGCGCCTCGGTGACCAGCGTGCGCAGGCGGTTGGCCTCGGCCCGCTGCTCGTACTGGCCCCCGCGCACCACCTGCAGGAACCACAGGCGGATGAGCAGCACGGCGATGAGGGCGAGCGCCACCATGCCGAGCGCGGCGATGCGCACGGCGGTGCGGGGGGTCAGCGGGCCCAGCCGGCTGCCGGGGCGCCGCGGGGGGCGGCCGAGGGGCGGCCGCGGCGGGCGGAGCGTCGTGCTCACCGGGGCAGCATGTAGGGCTCGACGACCCGCGGCTCCCCGAGCAGTCGCCGCACGACGAGCAGCACGGGCGGCCCGAGCAGCGCGGTGAGGCAGACCGAGGGCAGGATGACCCGCCCCACGGCCCACGACCCGGAGACCTCGGTGCCCAGCAGCAGCTGCGTGGCCGCGTAGCCGAGCTGCACGAAGGTGGCCGCGCCCACCACCAGGGCCAGCGGCACCCTGAGCGATGCGGCCTCGGGCCGCTCGGTGTACCGGCCGCACCAGGCGCCCACGGCCAGGTAGAGCAGCGCGAGCACCCCCAGGGTGCCGACCGGCGCCGTGAGCTCCACCAGGAGGCCCGCGGCGAACCCGGTGACGGCCCCCACCAGCGTGCCGCGCAGCACGGCCACGGCCACCACGAGCGCCACCACGATGTCGGGCACGCCCTCGGCCACGCGGATGTAGGGCATGACGGTCACCTGCAGGACGACCGCGATGAGCGTGAGGCCGGCCACCCACCCGAGCCGGGGCCCGAGGTCGGCGGCCCCGAGCCGGCGCCCGGATCCCGCCGCCTCCACCGTGGGCGGGAGGGTGGGCGTCTCCAGCGTCACCGGCCGGCGGCCCTCCGCTTCGCCTCGGGGCTGACCGGGGCCAGCACGGCGACCGTGGACAGCGTGCGCACGTCGACGTATGGGGTCACCTGGATGGTCTGGTACACGTCGACCTCGCGGCCGCCGGCGCCGCTCACCTGCCCCACGGGGATGCCGCGCGGGTACACCGAGGGCAGGCGCATGTCGGCCGTGAAGCCCGCGGTGCGCACCACGGCGCCGTCCTTCACGCCGAAGTCGCGCGGCACGTTCTCGAGCTGCAACTGGCCGCCGGTGGTGGCGCGCAGGATGCCGAGCGCCCCCTGGGAGCCCTCCACGAACGCGCCCACCCGGGTGTCGCCGTCGGTGATGAAGCTGACCACGCTCTGGGTCGGCGTGGCCGAGGTGATGACGCCCACGAGCGCCGCGCCCCGGCTGGAGCTGGCCACCACGGGCGAGTTGACCACCACGCCCCGGTCGCTGCCCACGTCGAGGCGGGCCCGGGCGTACCAGGAGGTGGGCGACCAGCCCACGATGCTGGCGTTGACCGGCTTGTAGCCGGTGGACACGTCGTTCTGCAGGCGCAGCTGGGCGCGCAGCCGGGCCAGCTCCTCGCCCTGGTCGGACAGGGTCAGCAGCCGCTCGCGCAGGGCGGCGTTCTCCCGCTCCAGCCGCGCCTTGTCGCCGCGCGCGTTCACCAGGCCGGTCACCCAGCCCCAGGCGTCCTGGAAGGGCTGGACCGCGCGCTTGGCCACCGACTGCACGGGCTCGACGATGGTGCCCGCCACGTCCTGCGCGGAGTGCAGCGCCCCGCCCCCGGACTCCCGGAAGTACGCGGTGAACGCGCCGAGGCACAGCACGACCAGGACCACGAGCACGGTCCGTCGCACCATGATGCGGCGCCGATGGAGGCTGTTGCTGGGCTGCGTGGAGATCTACGCGCTCCCCTCGGGCGGCCGGCCGGCGGCGCCCCGCCCCGGGCCTTCCGGGCGAACGACCACGATACCCGTATCGGCCGACGGCCGTGCGGCGGGCGGGTGCCGGCGGCCCCTCAGACGCCTAGTAATAGCGGGCGTACCGCTTGCCCTTGCGGGACTTCCGGTTGGAGCTGCGGCGGATGACGTCGAACTCCTCGAGCGAGCGGCCGCTGCCCACGGCCACGCAGGTGAGCGGGGACTCGGCCACGTGGATGGGCATCTCGGTCTCCCGGCGCAGGCGCTCGTCCAGGCCCTGCAGCAGCGACCCGCCGCCGGCCAGCATGATGCCCCGGTCCATGATGTCGCTGGCCAGCTCGGGCGGGGTGCGGTCGAGGGTGGTCTTGACCGCGTCGACGATCTGGGTGACCGGCTCCTCGAGGGCCATGCGCACCTCCTCGGAGGACAGCACCACGGTCTTCGGCAGGCCGGTGATCATGTCGCGGCCGCGGATCTCGGCCTGCACCTCCTCGCGGAGCGGGTAGGCCGAGCCGATCTCGAGCTTCACCTCCTCGGCCGTCTGCGAGCCGATCATCAGCTTGTGCTCCTTCTTCACGTAGCTGGTGATCGCCTCGTCGAGCTCGTCGCCGCCCACCCGGATGGACTGGGCCACCACGATGCCGCCGAGGGAGATGACGGCCACCTCGGTGGTACCGCCGCCGATGTCCACCACCATGTTCCCGGTGGGCTCGGCCACGGGCAGGCCCGCGCCGATGGCCGCGGCCATGGGCTCCTCGATGAGGTAGGCCTGGCGGGCGCCGGCGGACAGCGTGGCCTCCTCGACCGCGCGCTTCTCGACCCCGGTCACCCCGGACGGCACGCAGACCACCACCCGCGGGTGCGCCCAGCGGTTCTGGTGCACCTTCTGGATGAAGTGGCGCAGCATCTGCTCGGTCACGTCGAAGTCGGCGATGACGCCGTCCTTCAGCGGCCGGATGGCCGTGATGTTGCCCGGCGTGCGGCCGAGCATCTGCTTGGCCTCCGAGGCCGACCGCGTGGATCATCCGCTTGCCGTTGGGCCCGCCTTCCTGGCGGATCGCGACGACCGAGGGTTCGTCGAGCACGATGCCCTTGCCGCGCACGTAGATCAATGTGTTGGCGGTGCCGAGGTCG
>JRYK01000775.1_pt1 | contig 11243 bp, 8 predicted proteins | sample 235381 | NCBI WGS metagenome assembly JRYK01 (sample SAMN03074220, study PRJNA261476) | activated sludge metagenome | biome: Wastewater Treatment Plant; feature: Wastewater; material: Activated sludge; isolation source: activated biomass of a wastewaster treatment plant treating hydrocarbon... ...
CGGCGTGACGCTGTGCTTCGGCGAGACCACCGAGATCACCGGCGGCGAGCACCTGGTCGCGGCGCGCTGCCGGACGCCTGCGATCCGCGAGCGGTTCATGTTCATGTTCAACCGCTATCAGGACATCATCAACCGGCACAAGACGAGCGACCTCTCGGACTCCCAGCCGACCAAGGGCAACATCGCCGGCGGCCTGACCACGATCGAGGAGAAGGCGCTCGGCAACATCCAGAAGATCGGGCGCAAGTGCAGCGTGGACGGCGTGCTCGACAAGGCGGAGGCGCCCACCCACCCCGGCCTGTGGTTCATGGATTCCTCGTCCGCGGCGGCCGAGATGGTCACGCTGTGCGCCGCGGCGGGGTTCGTCGTGCACTTCTTCCCGACCGGCCAGGGCAACGTGATCGGCAACCCGATCCTGCCGGTGATCAAGCTGGGCGCGAACCCGAAGACGGTGCGCACGATGGCCGAGCACATCGACGTCGACGTGTCGGGGCTGCTGCGGCGCGAGCTCACGATGGACCAGGCCGGCGACAAGCTGCTCGAGTGCATGTTCGCGACCGCGAACGGGCGCTGGACCGCGGCCGAGGTGCTCGGTCACCGCGAGTTCGTCCTGACGCGGCTGTACGAGAGCGCCTGACCCGCGCGCCGTGCCGAGCCGCGTCTGCTACGTGCTCGCCGCGCTGCTGATGGCGCTGTACGCCGCGGCGGTCGTCGCGGGCAAGCTCGCGGTGAGCGCGGGCACCCCGAACCCGCTCGCGCTCGGCGACGTGGGCGAGTTCCTCGTCGTGCTCGCGTCGATCGCGCTCTTCGTGACCGCAATCCTGCTCGCGCCCGCGCGCGGGCCGCATCCCCGACCGGCAGCACCCACACAAAGGAGGAGACCAGGATGACAAGACCCCCGCACGCGACCCGCATCGACCTCGAACGGCGCCGCTTCATGGCGGTCGCCGGCCGCTACGGCTTCACGACCGCCGTGCTCGCGGCGTCGGGTGGCATCCTGTGGAGCGAGCGCGCGCTCGCGCAGAGCGCCGCCGAGGAGGCCGCCAAGCAGAAGGCGGCGAAGGTGACGATGCTCTTCGCCACCGAGTACAAGATCGAGGACTGGGCCGTCTACCCGGTTCCGCAGGCGCAGTTCAAGCACAACCTGGAGGCGGCGTCCAAGGGCCAGATCTACGTGAAGCTGCACCCGGCGGGACAGCTCGGCATCGGCGCCGCGCTCGCGCAGAAGGTGCAGGGCGGGACGGTGCAGGGCGGCGCGGTGTCGCTGTCCAACTTCTCTCCCTACGCGCCGGCGGTCGACCTGATCAACATCCCGTTCTGGTGCGGCGAGAACCAGCGCTTCGCCAACCTGGTGACCTCGCGCGCGTGGGACAAGGAGATCACTCCGCGCGTGATCGGCCGCGGCTTCAAGCCGATCTTCTACTTCACCGTCGACCCGCGCACCGTCGCCACCCGGCGCGGCCACAAACCGGTGCGCACGCCGGCCGACATGCAGGGCATGAAGATGCGCGTACCGCCGTCCCAGCTCCTGCAGCAGTTCTACCGCCTGGCCGGCGCCAACCCGACGGTGGTGCCGTGGGGCGAGACCCCGACCGCGCTCAAGCAGGGCGTGGCCGACGGACTCGACCCGGCCATCACGGCGCTCGCGGTGTTCGGGTTCCAGGACGTACTCGCCAACATCCTGGCGGTACGCTCGGTGCCCGACGCGCAGATGTTCGCCGCCAACGCGGGCTGGTACAACCAGCTCAACCCGGACCTCAAGAGCGCCTTCGACCTCGCGGCCGCGAAGACCCAGGCCGAGAGCTTCGTCCAGATCGCGAAGGCGCGCGCCAATGCGATCGCGATCCTGAAGAAGGGCGGCGCGCAGATCGCGGTGCCGACCGACGCGGAGTACAAGCAGTGGGTCGAGGCGTGCGGCGAGCAGCGCAAGGAGTGGCACGACTTCAAGGTGAAGCTCGCCGGCTCGATCGACACCTTCGAGCGGTTGAAGGAGGCGGCGAACACCAAGGGGCCGATCACCGTCGCCGACTTCACCGGCTAGCGAACCCGGCGCGCGCGCCGGCCGGGGCCGGTGCGCGCGCCCCACCGCCATGCGCAGAGTCCTCGCCGCGCTCGACGCCAACGCCGAGCGCTACCTGATGCTGGTCTGCTACACGTTCTGCTGCTTCGTGATCGTGCAGGAGGTGGTGCGCCGCTTCGTCCTCAACTACTCCTCGGCCTGGGCCGAGGAGACCGCGCGCTACGCATTCATCTACCTCGGCTGGATGGGCGCCGCGTTCGCGGTGCGCGAACGCGCGCACATCCGTTTCGACATCCTGTTCGGCCTGCTGCCGCAGCGCCTGCACGGCTGGCTGTGGCTGTTCGGCGAGCTGATGACGCTCGTGTTCGCGTGCATCGCCTTCTACTACTCGATGCACACGATCCGGCAGCTGCTCGAGTTCGGGGGCACGACGCCGGTCCTGCGCGTGAACAAGGCCTGGTTCGAGGCCGCGGTGCCGCTCGCCTTCGCCCTGATCGTCGTGCGCACGCTGCAGGCGATGCGGCGCGACCTCGCCGACCTGCGCGCCGGGCGCGAGGCGTACGCCGGCAAGGCCCTGTTCGACGAGTAACGCGATGGCCGTCGCGCTGAGCCTGCTCTTCATCGTCGTCCTGCTCGCGGTCGGGGTGCCGTTCTGGGTGTGCCTCGGGCTGGGCACCGTCGCGATGCTCGCCGGCACCGGCGTGCTGCCCCTCACCCTGGTCGGCGAGGCGCTGTTCGAGGGCGTCGACTCGTTCGCGCTCATCGCCATCCCGCTCTTCATCCTGACCGGCGACGTGATGGTGCGCAGCGGCCTCGCCCATCGCCTGCTCGGCTTCGCCGAGGCGAGCCTCGGCTGGCTGCGCTCGGGGTTCGGGACCTCGACCGCGATGGGCTGCGGCCTGTTCGCCTGCATCTCCGGGTCGGACGCCGCCGACGCGGCGGCGATCGGCCGCATCACGATGGACAAGCTGGTCGAGAAGGGCTACCCGAAGCCCTACGCGTGCGCGCTCGTCGCCTCCGGCGCGTGCACCGGCATCCTGATCCCGCCGTCGATCGCCTACATCATCATCGGGTTGGTGCTGGGGATCTCGTCGGCGACGCTGTTCCAGGCGGCGTTCGTTCCCGGCGTGATCGTCCTGGTCGCGGTGATCGTCACCAACGCGATCGTGAACCGCGTGCGCGGCTACGAGCGCTCGACCGCGGGCTTCTCGGCCGCGGGCTGGGTGCGCTCGCTCAACGATGCCAAGTGGGCGCTCGCGATCCCGGTGATCATCCTGGGCGGCATCTACTCGGGCGTGTTCACGCCCACCGAGGCGGCCGCGGTCGCCGCGGCGATCGCGCTGATCATCGGCATGCTGCAGCGGCGCATCCGGCTCGCCGACTTCCCCGCCATGCTCGGCACCTCGGCGCGGGTGTGCGGCGTCGTGCTGCCGATCATCGCGGTCGCGCTGCTGTTCGCGCAGGCGCTGACGGTCCTCGACGTGCCGCAGCGGTTCGTCGAGTGGGTGGTCTCCTTCGGCGCGGAGAAGAACGAGATCATCGTGCTGATGCTGGCGATCTGGATCGTCTCCGGGATGGTGATGGAGACCACCCCGAACATCGTCGTCCTCGGCCCGCTGCTCTTCCCGCTGGCGCAGAAGATCGGCATGGACCCGATCCACTTCTGCGTCTTCATGATCACCACCCTGGGCCTGGGCTTCATCACGCCGCCGTTCGGCCTCAACCTGTTCGTGATGGCGGGGCTCACCCGGACGCCGATCACCGCCATCGCGCGCCAGGCGGTGCCGTTCGTGATCGCGCTGGTCGCGGTGTCGGCCGTCATCGGCTTCGTGCCGTCGATCTCGCTCTTCAGCCTCGGCCGCTAGCGCCGCGCACCGCACTCGAGGGATCCCCATGGCAACCACGTACCTGAAGAAGGCCGCAAAGACGCCCGAGTCGGAGACCGGCACCGCGCAGGCCGTGGTTGCGGAGATGCTCGCGGAGATCCGGGCGCAGGGCGAGGCCGCGGTGCGCGCCTACGCCGAGCGGCTCGACAAGTGGACCGGCGAGATCGTGGTGCCGCGCGCGGAGATCGAGCGCCGTGCGCGCGAGGTGCCCGCGAGCGTGCGCCGCGACATCGAGTTCGCGACCGAGCAGGTGCGCAGGTTCGCCCTCGCGCAGGCGCAGTCGATCCGCGAGTTCGCGGTCGAGCTGCACCCCGGCGTGACCGCCGGCCAGCGCCTCCTGCCGGTGAACGTCGCCGGCTGCTACGTGCCGACCGGCCGCTACGCGCACATCGCCTCGGCCTACATGAGCGTCGCGACCGCGAAGGCCGCCGGCGTGCCCACCGTGGTCGCCTGCTCGACCCCGTACAAGGGGCAGGGCATCCATCCCTACGTCCTGTACGCGATGAAGGTCGCCGGCGCGGACGTGGTGATGACGCTCGGCGGCGTGCAGGCGGTCGCCGCGATGGCCTACGGGCTCTTCACCGGCAAGCCGGCGGACATCATCGTCGGCCCCGGCAACAAGTTCGTCGCCGAGGCGAAGCGGATGCTGTTCGGGCAGGTGGGCATCGACGTCTTCGCCGGCCCCTCCGAGGTGGCGGTGATCGCCGACGACGCCGCTGACCCGGCCATCGTCGCCTCCGACCTCGTCGGCCAGGCCGAGCACGGGCACGAGTCCCCGGCGTGGCTGTTCACCACGTCGCGCGCGCTCGCCGACCAGGTGATGACGCTCGTGCCGCGGCTCATCGAGGCGCTGCCGCCGACTGCGCGCGACGCCGCTGGCGCCGCCTGGCGCGACTACGGCGAGGTGATCCTGTGCGACACGCGCGCGGAGGTCGTCGGCGTCTCCGACCGCTATGCCTCCGAGCACCTCGAGGTGCACGCGCGCGACCTCGACTGGTGGCTCGCGCACCTGACCTGCTACGGCTCGCTCTTCCTCGGCGAGGAGACCACCGTCGCGTTCGGCGACAAGACCTCGGGGCCGAACCACATTCTCCCGACCAAGGGCGCGGCGCGCTACTCGGGCGGGCTCTCGGTGCACAAGTTCATGAAAACGCTCACCTGGCAGCGCATGACGCGCGCGGCCGCGCGCGAGCTCGGCCAGGTGACCGCGCGCATCTCGCGCCTCGAGGGCATGGAGGCGCACGCGCGCACCGCCGACGACCGGCTGCGCAAGTACTTCCCGGACGAGGCGTTCGACCGCGGCGAGCCGGTGCGGGCCTAGGCCGATGCGGCCCTCGATCGCGAGCCTCTTCGATCTCGGCGGACGCGTCGCGCTCGTCACCGGCGCGAACTCGGGCATCGGCGGCGAGATCGCGCGCACGCTCGCCGCGGCCGGCGCGGCGGTCGTGCTGGTGGCGCGCCGCAAGCCCGAGCTCGAGGCGGCGGCGGCACGGATCGCCGGCGACGGCGGGAGAGCCGCGGTCATCGCCTGCGACCTCTCCGACCGCCGCGCGGTTTTCGACTGCGCGGCGCAGGCGCCGGGCTTCTTCGGCGCGCCCGACATCGTGGTGAACGCGGCGGGCGTCAACATCCGCCGGCCGATGCTCGAGATCACCGAGGCGGACTGGGACGCCACGCTGTCGCTCAACCTCGCCGCGCCCTTCTTCCTGTCGCAGCGGCTCGCGCCGGCGATGATCGCGCGCGGCTGGGGGCGGATCGTCAACATCGCATCGATGCAGTCGGTGCGCGCGTTCGGCAACAGCGGGCCCTATGGCGCCTCGAAGGGCGGCGTCATGCAGCTCACGCGCGCGCAGGCCGAAGCGTGGTCGAAGCACGGCGTCACCGCCAACGCGATTGCGCCCGGCTTCTTCGCCACGCCGCTCACCGCGCCGGTGGTGAACGACCCGGTGCGCTGGCAGAAGATGGCCGACAGCACCTTCATCGGGCGCAACGGCGAGCTCGCGGACCTGCGCGGGGCCGCGGTGTTCCTCGCGAGCCGCGCGTCCGATTTCGTGACCGGACAGACGATCTTCGTGGACGGCGGGTTCTCCGCCGGATGAGGAGGCGCGCATGAAGGCGCTCGTGTACACCGCCCCCGACGAGGTGACCTACCGCGACGAGCCGGCGCCGGCCGCCGCCGAAGGCGAGGTGCTGCTGCGCATCGAGGCGGTCGGCATCTGCGGCTCCGACATGCACGCCTACCACGGCCACGACCCGCGGCGCGTGCCGCCGCTGATCCTCGGCCACGAGTTCTGCGGCACGATCGTCGAGGGACCCGGCCGCGGCCGGCGCACCACCGGCAATCCGCTGATCACGTGCGGCACGTGCGAGTTCTGCGTGCAGGGCCGCGACAACCTGTGCGCCAACCGGACGATGGTCGGCATGACGCGCGCCGGCGCGTACGCGGAGCTGATGTCGATCCCCGCCCGCAGCCTGGTGGAGGTGCCGCAGGACATGGCGCCGGTGAAGGTCGCGCTGGTCGAGCCGGCGGCGACCGCGCTGCACGCGCTCAACCTCGTCATGCGCGCCTCGCTCCGGCCGCTGCCCGAGTGCGCGGTGCTCGTGATCGGCGGCGGCGCGGTCGGCATGCTGAGCGCGCTGCTCGCCCGCAGCTACGGCGTGCGGCGGCTCAGCGTCGCCGAGACCAACCCGCTGCGGCGCGCCTCGGTCGAGCGGGCGGTCGGCTGCCCGACCTTCGATCCGCGCGCCGGGGGCGCGCCGGCCGACGGAACGATCGACGTCGTGGTCGACGCGGTCGGGGCGAAGGCGACGCGCGCCGCGGCGTTCGCCGCGGTGAAGCCGGGCGGTGTGGTGATGCACATCGGGCTGCAGGACTGGGCGAGCGAGATCGACATGCGCAAGCTCACGCTGGCCGAAGTCACGCTCATCGGCACCTACACCTACACCACCGCAGACCTGCGCGCCACCGTCGCGGCGCTGCACGGCGGGGTCTTCGGCGATCTCGCGTGGGTCGAGGAGCGGCCGCTCGCCGCGGGCGCGGCCGCGTTCCGCGACCTCGCTGCCGGACGGTCGGCGGCGGCGAAGATCGTGCTGCGGCCCTAGCACGCCATGGCCGGCAATCCGTTCTTCGAGCGGGAAGCCCGGCCCCACGTCGAGGGCGACTTCGCGCGCGACGAGCTCGCGCTCGCGTACCGCAACTCGGCGCTGCCGCTCGAGGCGCTCGCCTACGACGTCACGCCGCTCGGCCTCCACTACACGCTCAGCCATTTCGACGTGCCGCGCCTCGACGAGGCGAGCTTCCGGCTCGCGGTGGGCGGGCGCGTGGCGCGGCCGCTCGCGCTCGCCCTCGACGAGCTGCGCGGGCTGCCGGCACGAACCGTGCGCGTGACGATGGAGTGCGCCGGCAACGGCCGCGGGCTCATGCGCCCGCGCTATCCGAGCATGCCGTGGCTGCACGAAGGCGTCGGCACCGCGGAGTGGACCGGGACGCCGCTGCGCCACGTCCTCGAGCGGGCGGGCCTGGCAAGCGGCGTCGCGGACGTCGCCTTCCTCGGCGCCGACCGCGGCTTCGACCGCGGCGTGGAGCACGACTACGGGCGCAGCCTCGCGGCGGCCGAGGCGCTGGGCGAGGACGTGCTGCTCGCGTACGCGATGAACGGCGCGCCGCTCGCCCCGCAGCACGGTTTCCCGCTGCGCCTGGTCGTGCCCGGGTGGTTCGGCATGGCGAGCGTGAAGTGGCTCACGCGGATCGAGGTGCTCGACCGCCCGTTCGACGGCTTCCAGCAGGCGATCGGGTACCACTACCGGAAGCACGCCGGCGACCCGGGCGTGCCGATCACCCACGCGAAGGTGAAGTCGCTCGTCGCGCCGCCGGGCATTCCGGACTGGTACACGCGGCGGCGGCTCGTCGAGCGCGGGACGGTGCGGCTGCACGGCCGGGCGTGGTCCGGCGCCGGCGTGGCGATCGCGCGCGTCGAGGTGGCCATCGACGGCGACTGGCGCGAGGCCGCGGTCGACCCGCAGCGCGACCGATTCGCGTGGCAGGCTTGGCGGTACGATTGGGACGCCGCTCCGGGCGAGCACGAGCTCGCCTGCCGGGCGACCGACGCGCAGGGGGCGACCCAGCCGCTCGCGCCCGACTGGAACACGAACGGCATGGGCAACAACGCGGTGCAGCGCGTGCAGGTGACGGTACGATGAGGATCGTGATCAGCGAGTTCATGGACGAGGGCGCGGTGGCGTCGCTCGCGCGCGCCTTCGACGTGCGCTACGACGCGACGCTGGTCGAGCGCCGCGCCGAGCTCGCCGCCGCGCTCGCGCAGGCCGACGCGCTGATCGTCCGCAACCGCACGAGGGTCGACGCCGAGCTGATCGGGCACGCGCCGCGGCTGCGCGTGGTCGGCCGGCTCGGCGTCGGTCTCGACAACATCGACCTCGCGGCGTGCGCGGCGCGCGCTATCGAGGTGATCCCCGCCACCGGCGCCAACGCGCTCGCGGTCGCAGAGTACGTGGTGTGCACCGTGATGCTCCTGCTGCGCGGGGCGTACCGCGCGAGCGCGGACGTCGCCGCCGGCAAGTGGCCGCGCACGGCGCTCGGAGAAGGGCGCGAGACCGCGGGGAAGACGCTCGGCGTGGTCGGTTTCGGCGGCATCGGGCGGCTGGTCGCGAAGCTCGCGCAGGGGCTGGGGATGACGGTGATCGCGTCCGACCCGGCGATCGCCGCCGGCGAGCGGATCTGGCGCGAGTCGGGCGTCGCCTACCGGGGGCTCGACGACCTCCTCGCCGAAGCGGACGCGGTGACGCTGCACGTGCCGCTCGCGCCGGAGACGCGCCACCTGATCACCGGCGGCCGGCTCGCGCGGATGAAGCGCGGCGCGGTGCTGATCAACACCGCGCGCGGCGGCCTGATCGACCTCTTCCCGATGGGCTCGCCCATGCCCTACCGGGTGGATCTGTTCGACGACGAGATCGACTCCATCCGCAGCTTCGACCCCGACAGCCAGCGCAGCCTCTACCCCGTGCCCGAGGTGCGGCTGCTGCCCGGGCGCGAGTTTCCGATGGACGAGGACGCGCGCGCACGCTTTCGCCAGCGCTGGCGCGAGCTGCTCGAAGGCGACCCGACCAAGGCGCGCCTCTACAAGGACATCGGCAACGGGATCGCCACCGCCGGCATCGAGTACTACCTGCCGCTGTTCTTCGACCACACGGCCACGGTGTTCGACTATCTCGGCAGCGGCGCCACGCTGGTGCTGCATGGCGAGCTGGAGGCGAGCTTCCAGCAGTTCAGCCAGGACACGCGCGAGCGCTGGCGCCTGGCCCAGGGCGATCCGGAACGCCCGGTGCTGCCGCCCGAGGCGCTGTTCCTGAACGCCGAGCAGTTCTATCTGCAGGCCAAGGCCTGCCCGCAGGTGGCGCTGCGCCCGGGCGTGGACGACATCGAGCACAGCGCCTTTGCCCAGAAGCTGCCGCCGCTGACCGTGGTGCGCGGCGCCGACGACCCGCTGGCGCGCCTGCAGGCGCACCTGCGCGGCGCCGCGCGGCGCCTGCTGGTGCTGGCCGAAAGCGACGGCCGGCGCCAGAGCCTGCTGGACTTTCTGCGCGCCAGCGGCCTGAACCCGCCGGCCTTCGACACGCAGGCCGAAATCGAGGCCAGCACCGAGCCGGTCGGCATCGCCACCGCCGCGCTGGCCGAGGGCTTTGCCTGGGTCGAAGGCGGCATCGACTTCGTCACCGAGACCGAGCTGTTCGCCGCCGCGCCCAGCGCGCGCCGGCGCCGGCGGCAGGAGCAGGTCAGCGACGTCGACGCGCTGATCAAGGACCTCTCCGAGCTCAACGTCGGCGACCCGGTGGTGCACAGCGCGCACGGCATCGGCCGCTACCGCGGCCTGGTGCACCTGGACATGGGCGAGAAGAACGCCGACGGCACGCCGGCGCTGCAGGAATTCCTGCACCTGGAATACGCGCAGCAGGCCGTGCTGTACGTGCCGGTGTCGCAGCTGCACCTGATCGGTCGCTACACCGGCGGCAGCGCCGACGAGGCGCCGCTGCACCGCCTGGGCAGCGGCCAGTGGGACAAGGCGCGGCGCAAGGCCGCCGAGCAGGTGCGCGACACCGCTGCCGAGCTGCTCAACCTCTACGCCCGCCGCGCCGCGCGCCAGGGCCATGCGTTCCGCTATTCGCCGCACGACTACGAGCAGTTCGCCGCCGACTTCGGCTTCGAGGAAACCGCCGACCAGCAGGCCGCCATCCACGCCGTCATCCAGGACATGATCAGCCCGCGGCCGATGGACCGGCTGGTGTGCGGCGACGTCGGCTTCGGCAAGACCGAGGTGGCGCTGCGCGCCGCCTTCGTCGCCGTCACCGGCGGCAAGCAGGTGGCGGTGCTGGCGCCGACCACGCTGCTGGCCGAGCAGCATTACCAGACGCTGGTCGATCGCCTGGCCCGCTGGCCCATCAAGGTGGCGCAGATGAGCCGCTTTGCCTCCGGCAAGGAAACCGCCGCCGCGCTCAAGGGCCTGGCCGACGGCAGCGTGGACATCGTGGTGGGCACGCACAAGCTGCTGTCGGAAAAGACCCAGTTCAAGAACCTGGGCCTGCTCATCATCGACGAGGAACACCGCTTCGGCGTGCGCCACAAGGAGGCGATGAAGAAGTTCCGCGCCGAGGTCGACGTGCTCACGCTCACCGCCACACCCATCCCGCGCACCATGGGCATGGCGCTGGAAGGCCTGCGCGACCTGAGCGTGATCGCCACCGCGCCCGAGCGCCGCCTGGCCATCAAGACCTTCGTGCGCGACGAAGGCGCGGGCGTGATCCGCGAGGCGGTGCTGCGCGAGTTGAAGCGCGGCGGCCAGGTNNTGGCGCAGCTGCACCAGTTGCGCGGCCGCGTGGGGCGCAGCCACCACCAGGCCTACGCCTACCTGCTGGTGCCCGACCAGCAGAGCCTGACCAAGCAGGCCGCCCAGCGGCTGGAGGCGATCCAGCAGATGGAGGAGCTGGGCAGCGGCTTCTACCTCGCCATGCACGACCTGGAAATCCGCGGCGCCGGCGAGGTGCTGGGCGAAAACCAGAGCGGCAACATGATGGAAATCGGCTTTCAGCTCTACAACGAGATGCTGGCCGAGGCCGTGCGCAGCCTCAAGGCCGGCCACGAGCCCGACCTGCTCGCGCCCTTGCCGGCCACCACCGACATCAACCTGCACGCCCCCGCCCTGCTGCCCGATGACTACTGCGGCGACGTGCACCTGCGCCTGTCCTTCTACAAGAAGCTGGCGACGGCGCGCACCGGCGAGCAGATCGACGCCCTGGTGGAAGAAATCGTCGACCGCTTCGGCAAG
>JRYK01001032.1_pt1 | contig 11242 bp, 21 predicted proteins | sample 235381 | NCBI WGS metagenome assembly JRYK01 (sample SAMN03074220, study PRJNA261476) | activated sludge metagenome | biome: Wastewater Treatment Plant; feature: Wastewater; material: Activated sludge; isolation source: activated biomass of a wastewaster treatment plant treating hydrocarbon... ...
GGCCGAGACCCGCATGGGCTCGGGCAAGGGCTCTCCGGAGTCGTGGGTGGCGGTGGTCAAGCCGGGCAAGGTCATGTTCGAGCTGGCCGGCGTGCCCGAGCCGCTGGCCCGGGAGGCGATGCGCCTGGCGGCCCAGAAGCTGCCCGTGCGCTGCAAGTTCGTCACCCGCGAGGATCAGTAGGGAGCGTCGATGCCGCAGGTGAAGGCCAAGGAGCTCAGGGAGCTCAACGACGAGCAGCTGGGCCAGCGCCTGCTCGAGGCGCGGGAGGCGTACTTCAACCTGCGCTTCCAGCTGCCCTCGGGCGCGCTGGAGCGCACGAGCGAGCTGGCGATGCGCCGGCGCGAGATCGCGCGCATCCTGACCATCGCGCGGGAGCGCGAGCTGGCCCTGGAGGAGCAGGACAATGGCTGAGACGCCGCAGGAGTCCGTGGCCGCGCGCAAGGCGCGCGTGGGCGTCGTGGTGAGCGACAAGCGTGAGAAGACCATCACCGTGCGCATCGACGTCGCGCGGCCCCACCGGCTGTACGGCAAGACCGTGCGCCGCTCCTCGAAGCTGCACGCGCACGACGAGCGCAACGAGGCCGGCGTGGGCGACCTGGTGCGGGTGGTCGAGTGCCGGCCGCTGTCCGCGCAGAAGCGCTGGCGGCTGGTCGAGGTCATCGAGAAGGCCCGGTAGGCGGGGGGACCTGGCGTGATCCAGAACGAGACACGGCTGCGCGTGGCCGACAACACCGGCGCGCGCGAGATCCTCTGCATCCGGGTCATGGGCGGCCACCGGCGGCGCTACGCCCGCGTGGGCGACGTGATCGTGGGCACGGTCAAGACGGCCACGCCCAACGGCTCGGTGAAGAAGGGCGACGTGGTGAAGGCCGTCGTGGTCCGCACCAAGAAGCCCTACGCCCGCGAGGACGGCACGTTCATCGCCTTCGACGAGAACGCCGCCGTCATCATCGACAACGCGCAGAACCCCCGCGGCACCCGCATCTTCGGGCCCGTGGCCCGGGAGCTGCGGGAGAAGCAGTTCATGAAGATCGTCTCGCTCGCGCCCGAGGTGCTCTAGTGCCGGCGCGCATCAAGAAGGGCGACGAGGTCATGGTCGTCGCCGGCAAGGACAAGGGCAAGACCGGCAAGGTGCTCGAGGTGCGCCCGAAGGACGAGCGCGTCGTGGTCGAGGGCCTCAACATGGTCAAGCGCCACACGAAGCCGCGCCCGCCGAACGACCCGGGCGGGGTCATCGAGAAGCCTGCCCCCCTGCACATCTCCAACGTGATGCCGCTCGACCCCGGCGACAAGAAGCCGTGCCGGGTGCGCATCCAGGTCATCGACGGCAAGCGCGTCCGCGTGTCGGCGCGCAGCGGGAAGACGCTGGACTGACATGAGCACCGACACCGAGACCACAGAGGCCCCCGCCCCGCCGCCCCGGCTCAAGGACCGGTACGCGGAGGACATCCGGCCGAAGCTGCAGGAGCAGTTCAACTACGGCTCCGCCATGCAGCTGCCGCGCCTCACCAAGATCACCCTGAACATGGGCGTGGGCGAGGCCAAGCAGAACGCCAAGAGCCTGGACGAGGCCATGGAGCAGCTGGCCCTGATCAGCGGCCAGAAGCCGGCCATCACCCGGGCCCGCAAGAGCATCGCGCAGTTCAAGCTGCGCGAGGGCATGGCCATCGGCTGCATGGTCACGCTGCGCGGCGCGCGCATGTGGGAGTTCTACGACCGGCTCACGTCGATCGCGCTGCCCCGCATCCGCGACTTCCGCGGCGTGAACCCGGACAGCTTCGACGGCCGGGGCAACTACAACCTGGGCCTCAAGGAGCAGACGATCTTCCCGGAGATCGACTACGACCGCATCGACAAGGTGCGCGGCCTGAACGTGACCATCACGACCACGGCCGGCACCGACGAGGAGGCGCGCGAGCTGCTGCGCCACCTCGGCATGCCGTTCCGCGCCGAGGGCTACAGCGCCGAGGAGCGCGCGGCCCGGCACCGGGCGAAGATGCGCAAGTACGGCCGCGGCCGCGGCGCCAAGAAGAAGCGTTAGGAAGGGGAACCCCGAAGGTGGCGAAGACCTCGCTCCGCGTGAAGGCCAGCCGGCCGACCAAGTACAAGACGCAGGCCTACCACCGGTGCCACCGGTGCGGCCGCTCGCGCGCCGTGTACCGGAAGTTCGGCCTGTGCCGCATCTGCCTCCGCGCGCAGGCGCACCAGGGCGTGATCCCCGGGCTGACGAAGGCGAGCTGGTAGGCATGCTGACCGACCCCGTGGCGGACATGCTCACCCGCATCCGCAACGCCAACCTGGCGCTGCACGACCAGGTCGCGATGCCCGGCTCCAAGCTCAAGGCGGACATCGCCCGCGTGCTGGAGCAGGAGGGCTACATCGCCGGCTATGAGCTGGCCAGGGAGGGCGACCGCCAGGAGCTCACCGTGCGCCTGCGGTACGACCGCGACCGGCGCCGGGTCATCTCCGGCATCAAGCGCGTGTCCAAGCCCGGCCGGCGCATCTACGCCGACAAGGACAACCTGCCGCGCGTGCTGGGCGGCATGGGCGTCGCCATCGTCTCGACCTCGCAGGGCGTGCTCTCGGGCCAGGAGGCCAGGAAGCGCGGCATCGGCGGCGAGGTCCTGTGCACCGTCTGGTAGGAGCGCCGACCACATGAGCCGCATCGGACGCGCGCCGATCCCCGTCCCGGACGGGGTCGACGTCGACATCAAGGGCCAGCGGGTGACCGTCAAGGGCCCCAAGGGCACGCTCGAGCACGTGGTGGTCGAGCCCATCCGCGTGGCCCGCGAGGACGGCACCCTCGTGGTGACCCGTCCCACGGACCGCGGGCCGCACCGCGCGCTGCACGGGCTGTCGCGCACCCTGGTGGCCAACATGGTCCAGGGTGTCACCGAGGGCTTCGAGAAGCGCCTGGAGATCGTGGGCGTGGGCTACCGCGCCCAGATGAAGGGCCAGGCGATCGAGGTGGCGGTGGGCTACTCGCACCCTGTTACCATCGCCCCGCCCGACGGCATCACGTTCGAGGTCCCGGCGCCCACCCAGGTCGTGGTGCGCGGCATCGACAAGCAGCGGGTCGGGCAGGTGGCGGCGGAGATCCGCGCCGTGCGCCCGCCCGAGCCCTACAAGGGCAAGGGCATCAGGTACGCGGGCGAGGCCGTCCGTCGCAAGGTCGGGAAGCGGGCCTAGGAGGCCGGGGGCAGACATGGGCAAGATGACCACGCGAGAGGCGCGCGCGCGCCGCCACCGCCGCATCCGCGGCAAGGTGCACGGCACCGCCGCGCGGCCCCGGCTCTGCGTCACGCGCTCCAACCTGCGCATCTACGCGCAGATCATCGACGACGACCGGGGCCACACCCTGGCCGCCGCGGGGTCGCACGAGGCGGCGCTGCGCGACCTGTCGAAGGGTGAGGCGGCCGGCGCCGTCGGCAAGCTCCTCGCGGAGCGGGCCAGGGAGGCCGGCGTCTCCGCGGTCGTGTTCGACCGGGGCGGCTACCTGTACCACGGGCGCGTGCGCGCGCTCGCCGAGGGGGCCCGCGAGGGCGGGCTCGAGTTCTAGAAGCGTTCCGAGGGCGGGAGAGGACACAGGGTGGCCGAGCGGCGCAGGCGTGAGAAGGTCAGCACGGAGGGCATGGAGCTCTCCGAGCGGGTGGTGCAGGTCAACCGCGTGGCCAAGGTCGTCAAGGGCGGCCGGCGGTTCTCGTTCTCGGCCCTGGTGGTCGTGGGGAACGAGCACGACGTCGTCGGCGTGGGCCACGGGAAGGCGAACGAGGTCCCGCTGGCCATCCAGAAGGCCGTGGACGACGCCAAGAAGAACCTGTTCCGGGTGCCCAAGTACAACAGCACCATCACGCACGAGGTCATCGGCCGCCACGGCGCCGGCCGCGTGCTGCTGAAGCCGGCCTCGCCGGGCACCGGCGTCATCGCCGGCGGCGGGGTGCGCGCCGTGCTGGAGCTCGCCGGCGTGCGCGACATCCTCAGCAAGTCGCTCGGGTCGACCAACCCGATCAACCTGGTCACCGCCACCGTGGAGGGGCTCAAGCAGCTCCGCACCCCGGAGGAGGTCGCCGACCTGCGCGGCAAGACCGTGGCCGAGATCTTCGGCACCGCCGCCCCGCGGGCGGCCGCCGACGAGCCCGTGGCCGTGGCCGGGGCGGAGGCGTAGGGCCATGGCGCTGCGCATCACCCAGGTCCGGTCGGAGATCGGCACCACCCGGCGGCACCGCGGCACGCTGCGGGCGCTCGGGCTGGGCAAGATCGGCCGCAGCAGCGTGAAGCAGGACACGCCCGAGGTGCGCGGCGCGCTGCGCAAGGTGGCGTATCTCGTGCGCGTCGAGGAGGAGACGGCCAATGGCTGACGAGCCCATCGTCGACCCCGAGGACGTCCGTCTGGAGCGGCTCGCCCCGGTCCCCGGCTCCCGCCGGCCGCGCAAGCGCGTGGGCCGCGGCATCGGCTCGGGCCACGGCAAGACCTCCGGCCGCGGCACCAAGGGCGCGGGCGCCCGCTCGGGCCCCGGCCCCGTGCCCGGCTACCGCGGCGGCGCGATCCCCGTGCACATGCAGAAGGGCAAGCTGCGCGGCCCGAACCACAAGAAGTCGATGCCCATCGGCCCGTTCCGCACCCACGCCATCCCGGTCAACGTGGCCGCGCTCGCCGAGCGCTTCGAGGCCGGCGCCGTGGTGGACGTGGCGGCGCTGGAGGCCGCGGGCCTGGTGAAGAACAACGCCAACCGCGGCTGGCCGGTGAAGATCCTGGCCGAGGGCGAGCTGGACCGCGCGCTCACCGTGCGCGCCCACGCGTTCAGCGCCGCGGCCCGGGCCAAGATCGAGGCGGCGGGCGGGACGGCCGAGGTCGTGCCGCTCGTGCCCGCCCCCGGCGACGCCGAGGAGTAGCCCCGGCGCCCGGCCCCGTCGCCCCCGGTCGTCCGGGGATGCGACGGGCCCGGGCGGGGACTAGCCTTCGCCCGAGATGCTGGCCTCGATGCTCAACGCGCTCCGGTCCCCGGAGCTGCGCAAGAAGCTGGCCTTCACGGCCGCCATGATCCTCGTCTTCCGGTTCGGCTCGTACGTGCCGGTGCCCGGGGTGAACGCCGACCGCCTGGCCGACGCCATCAGCCAGCGCGGCACGACGAACATCCTGAACTTCCTCAACCTGTTCGCCGGCGGCGCCCTGACGCGCTTCGCGGTGTTCGCGCTGGGGATCATGCCCTACATCACCGCGAGCATCATCCTGCAGCTGATGACCGTGGTGATCCCCTCCCTGGAACGGCTCCAGAAGGAGGGCGAGTCGGGCTACGCCAAGATCACGCAGTACACGCGCTACCTCACGGTGGCCCTGGCCGCGCTGCAGTCGCTGGCCTACGTCCTGTACTTCCGGTCGCAGGACGCGCTGCCCGACTTCAGCTGGGGCCGGCTCTACCTCATCGTGATCTCGCTCACCGCCGGCACCACGCTGGTGATGTGGCTGGGCGAGCTCATCACCCAGCGCGGCATCGGCAACGGCATGTCGCTGCTCATCTTCGTGGGCATCGTGGCCAGCCTGCCCAGCGCCATCCGGGGCTGGATCGACCTGCCGCCGGTCACCGCGATCATCATCGCCATCATCGCCGCCGCGGTGGTGGTGGGCGTGGTGTTCGTGAACGAGGGCCAGCGCCGCATCCCCATCCAGTACGCCAAGCGCGTGGTGGGCCGGCGCATGACCTCGGGCGGCACCACGTACATGCCCCTGCGCGTGAACATGGCCGGGGTCATCCCGGTCATCTTCGCCTCGTCGGTGGTCATCCTGCCGCCGACGCTGGCCGAGCTCGCGGGACGCGGGTCCTTCTTCCAGGACGTGGCCGACTTCCTGGCCCCGGGCTCCTGGTACTACATCATCTTCGAGGGCCTGCTCATCGTCCTGTTCACCTACTTCTACACCGCGGTGCAGTTCAACCCGGTGGACCAGGCGGAGAACCTGAAGAAGTACGGCGGCTTCATCCCCGGCGTGCGTCCCGGGCGCCCGACCGCGGTGTACCTGGACCGCGTCATCACCCGGCTGACCCTCCCCGGCGCGATCTACCTCGCGCTCATCGCCGAGCTGCCGAACGTCATCTTCCGGTACCTGCCGGAGTCGAACGTGTTCTTCGGGCTGTTCGGCGGCACGTCGATCCTCATCGTCGTCGGCGTCGCGCTCGACACCATGCGCCAGACGGAGGCTCAGCTGATGATGCGCTCGTACGAAGGGTTCCTCCGATAGCCCGGCTCGTGCTGCTCGGGCCCCCCGGTGCCGGCAAGGGCACCCAGGCCGAGCGGATGAAGGACGAGATGGCGCTCACCCACCTCGCCACCGGCGACCTGCTGCGCGCGGCCGTGGCCGCCGGCACGCCGCTGGGCCTCGAGGCCAAGCGCTTCATGGACGCCGGCGAGCTCGTGCCCGACGCCGTGGTGGTGGGCATGATCCGCGAGCGGCTCGACGGCGCCGCCGACCGCTTCCTGCTGGACGGCTTCCCGCGCACCATCGCCCAGGCCGAGGCGCTCGACGCCATGCTGGCCGAGCTCGACGCCCCGCTGGACGCGGTCATCCTGCTCTCGGTGTCGCGCGAGGAGCTCATGCGCCGGCTGGCCGGCCGCTGGCTGTGCCGCAGGTGCGGGCGCTCGTTCCACGAGACGTCGAACCCGTACGACCCCGCGAACGATCCGTGCCCGTCCACCGGCGGCCCGTGCGAGCTGTACCAGCGCGACGACGACCGCCCGGAGACCGTGGCGAACCGCCTGGACGTGTACGACGAGCAGACGGCGCCGCTGATCGGCTACTACGAGGAGCGGGGGCTGCTGGTCGCCATCGACGGCGAGCGGTCCCTGGAGGACGTCTATGCGCAGATCCAGGCGGCCGTCCCAGCGCGGGGGTAGGGGGCGGGTCCCCCCGCCGCCGCCCGGCGTGCCGACCCCCAAGACCCCCGGTGAGGTCGAGGCCATGGCCGCGAGCGGCGCGGTGCTGGCCGAGTGCCTCGACCTGCTGGCCGGCGAGGTGCGGGTGGGCGTGACCACCATCGAGCTCGACCGCATCGCCGAGGAGTTCATCCGCGGCCGTGGCGGGGTGCCGGCCTTCAAGGGCTACCGCGGCTTCCCGGGCTCCATCTGCCCCTCCGTGAACGAGCAGGTGGTGCACGCCATCCCCGGCCCGTACGCGCTGCGCGACGGCGACCTGCTCTCCATCGACTGCGGCGTGGTGCTCGACGGCTGGGTGTCCGACTCGGCCCGCACGCTGCCCGTGGGCGAGGTGTCCGACCTGGCCCGCCGGCTCATGGCCACCACCGAGCGGGCGCTCGAGCTCGGCATGGCCGCCGCGCAGCCCGGGGCCCACGTGGGCGACATCGGGCACGCGGTGCAGGCCGAGGTCGAGGCCGCGGGCTTCGCGGTGGTGCGCAGCCTGGTGGGCCACGGCGTGGGCCGCACCATGCACGAGGAGCCCCAGGTGCCCAACTTCGGCCTGCCGGGCACCGGCCCGGTGCTGGTGGAGGGCACGGTCATCGCCATCGAGCCCATGGTCAACGCCGGCGACCACGAGGTGGTGCTGGCCGACGACGGGTGGACGATCTCCAGCCGCGACGGCAGCCTGTCGGCGCACTTCGAGCACACCGTGGCGGTCACCGCAGGCGGCCCGCGCATCCTCACCCAGCGGGCCCCCGTGCCCGCTTCCTGACTCGGAACGTCTGCTACGATCCGTCGCCGCGCGTGGAGCGATCCGCGCTTCCCCGCGTGTCCGCGACCCCGGCCCTGCCGAGGCCGGCGTCAAAGCGCGAGCGGGGTGCCCGCCCGGTCCGTCCGCCCGGGCCCGCCTCTTTCGCGCTCGTCAACACCAGGAGGCACCCGTCCAGTGAAGGTCCGCCCGTCCGTGAAGCCGATGTGCGAGAAGTGCCGCGTCATCAAGCGGCACGGCAAGATCCTCGTGATCTGCGCCAACCCGCGCCACAAGCAGACCCAGGGCTAGCGCGATGGCTCGCATCGCCGGCGTCAACGTGCCCCGCGAGAAGCGGGTGGAGATCGGGCTCACCTACATCTACGGCATCGGCCGCTCCACGGCCAACAAGGTGCTCGACCAGGTGGGCATCAGCCCGGACACGTACGTGCGCGACCTCACCGAGCAGGAGGTCACGCGCCTCCGCGACGTGATCGAGAAGGAGCTCATGGTGGAGGGCGACCTCCGCCGGGAGCGGGCGAACAACATCAAGCGCCTCATGGACATCGCCTGCTACCGCGGCCTGCGCCACCGGCGCGGCCTGCCGGTGCGCGGGCAGCGGACGAAGACGAACGCGCGGACCCGCAAGGGGCCGAAGAAGACCGTCGGCAAGCAGCGCAAGAAGTAGCCAGCGCACGAGCGAGGGAGTCGAGGAAGCCCATTGGCACGGCAGAAGGCCACGCGCGGCCGTACGCGCCGCAAGGCGCGCAAGAACATCGCGGTCGGACACGCGCACATCAAGACGTCGTTCAACAACACGATCGTCACCCTCACCGACCGCGGGGGGAACGTCATCGCCTGGGAGACGGCCGGCTCGGCCGGCTTCAAGGGGTCGCGCAAGAGCACGCCGTTCGCCGCGCAGGTGACCGCCGACTCCGCCGCCCGGAAGGGCATGGAGCATGGGCTCCAGAAGGTGGACGTGTTCGTCAAGGGCCCGGGCTCCGGTCGTGAGACGGCCATCCGCTCCCTCCAGGCCGCCGGCCTCGAGGTGATGTCGGTCACCGACGTCACGCCCGTCCCGCACAACGGCTGCCGCCCGCGCAAGCGGCGGCGGGTCTAGGGGGTTCCTGCATGGCCCGCGACCGCGACCCGCAGTGCCGGCAGTGCCGGCGCGAGGGCGAGAAGCTCTTCCTCAAGGGCGAGCGCTGCCTCACCGACAAGTGCGCCATCGAGCGCCGCAACTACCCGCCCGGGCAGAACGGGCGGGGGCGCATCCGCCAGTCGGAGTACCTCATCCAGCTGCGCGAGAAGCAGCGCGCCCGGCGCTACTACGGCGTGCTGGAGAAGCAGTTCCGCCGCTACTACGAGAAGGCCAGTCGCCAGTCCGGCATCACCGGCGAGAACCTGCTGCGGCTGCTCGAGCTCCGGCTCGACAACGTGGTGACCCGCCTGGGCTTCGCCGCCTCGCGCCGCCAGGCCCGCCAGCTCATCCGCCACGGCCACTTCCTGGTGAACGGCCGCCGCGTGGACATCCCGAGCTACGGCTGCCGCGCGAACGACGTGATCACGCTCAAGAGCGAGTCGCCCGCCGAGTCCATCGTGCGCTCCGCGACCGACATGGTGGCCAGCGTGGCCCCGTGGCTCCAGGCCGACTACGACGCGCTGTCGGGGAAGGTGCTCAAGGCGCCCGACCGCAGCGAGATCGACACGCCGGTGCGGGAGCAGCTCATCGTGGAGCTCTACTCGAAGTAACCGGGCCTCCCGGGCCCGGCACCCGGGCCGGCAGCGCGATGGCCGGCCGCCCCTGACGCGGGGGCGGCCCGCCGATGCCGCCGGCCCGATCCGCGTTCATCGACATTCCGGCCCAGGTGCCGGAGGGGGAAGTGACCAGCGTGCTCGACATCCAGACGCCCCGCATGACCTACGAGCCCGTCTCCGAGACGCTCGGCCTGTTCGAGGTCGAGCCCCTCGACCGCGGGTTCGGCCACACCTTCGGCAACTCGCTGCGCCGCGTGCTGCTGTCCTCGCTCGAGGGCGCCGCCGTGACCTCGGTGAAGATCGACGGCGTGCAGCACGAGTTCACCAGCGTGCCCGGGGTCAAGGAGGACGTCACCGACATCATCCTGAACCTGCGCGGCCTGGTGGCCCGCCTGCACGGCGAGGCCGGCGAGGTGGAGGTCGAGCTCTCCCGCGTGGGGCCCGGCCAGGTCACCGCGGCCGACATCTCCTGCCCGGCCGACCTCGAGATCCTCAACCCCGAGCTCGAGCTGGCCAACCTGGAGCCCGACGCCCGGCTGGACATGGTGCTCACCATCGCCCGCGGCCGCGGCTACGTGCAGGCCGAGGGCAACAAGGGCCCGGGCACCACGATCGGCGTCATCCCCGTCGACTCCAACTTCAGCCCGGTGCGCCGCGTGCGCTACGACGTGAGCGCCGCCCGCGTGGGCCAGCGCACCGACTACGACAAGCTGACCCTCGAGATCGAGACCGACGGCAGCGTCGACCCGCGCTCGGCCGTGTCGGAGGCCGCCGCCATCCTCATCGAGCGGCTGTCGATCTTCGCCGACCCCAAGGACATCCGGCTGCTGGGCGAGGAGGAGCCCGAGCCGGCCCCGCCGGGCGGCGAGATGGCCAACATCCTCATCGAGGAGCTGGAGCTCGGCGTGCGCTCCTACAACTGCCTGAAGCGCGTCGGCGTCGAGACCATCGGCGACCTCATCTCCAAGACCGAGGCCGAGCTCTCCGCGATCCCGAACTTCGGGAAGAAGAGCATCGAGGAGGTCAAGGAGAACCTCGCCCGCCACGGCCTCGGCCTGCGCAGCGACGACTAGCCACCGCACCACCGCAAGGAGCAGACCGTGCGTCACCGCCGTCAGGGACCCAAGCTCGGCCGCGACAGCGCCCACCGGCAGCACATGGCGGCGAACCTCGCCACCGCGCTGCTGACCCACGGGCGCATCCAGACCACCGAGGCCAAGGCCAGGCTGGCCCGCCAGGTGGCGGAGCGCGCCATCACCCTGGGCAAGCAGAACACCCTGCACGCCCGGCGGCAGGCCATCGCGCTCTTGCGCAACAAGCCGGTGACCTACCGGCTGTTCAACGAGGTGGCGCCGGTCTTCCGCGACGTCCCCGGCGGCTACACCCGGGTGCTCAAGCTGGGCCCCCGGCCCGGCGACGCCGCCCCCATGGTGCTGCTCGAGCTCTCGCGTGAGGTGCCGGCGGCGGTGACGCGGTGACGCGACGCGCGCTCGCCGGCGCCGGCGCGCTCGCGCTGGCCCTGGGCGCGGCCGGCCCGGCCCTGGCCACCCAGCCGGCCAGCCAGACCGAGATCGACGGCATCGTGAACGGCATCAACACGTTCACGACCGCGCAGGGGTACACGTTCAGCGGGTACCTGGTGCAGCAGATCCGGGTGTCGAGCGTCGACCCGACCTATGCCGCGGCGCAGATCGTGCCGAGGGCCAACTACCGCGGCCCCCTGCCCGCCCCGGCCATGGAGCTGACCGGCTCCGGGTCCAGCTGGCAGGTCATCGACCAGGGGCAGGACTTCTGCGACGGCTCCGCGCCGGCGGCCGTGGTGAAGG
>JRYK01002043.1_pt1 | contig 11209 bp, 8 predicted proteins | sample 235381 | NCBI WGS metagenome assembly JRYK01 (sample SAMN03074220, study PRJNA261476) | activated sludge metagenome | biome: Wastewater Treatment Plant; feature: Wastewater; material: Activated sludge; isolation source: activated biomass of a wastewaster treatment plant treating hydrocarbon... ...
CCTGATCGACGGCCTCGACGGTCTCGCGGGCGGACTGGGACTCATAATAGTTGCCTGGCTCAGCATCTGCAGCGTCGTGTCTGGCAACGCCGAAGGCGAGACACTGAATGTGATAATGGCAGGGGCGCTCGCCGGATTCCTGGTCTATAACTTACGTCATAAGTTCCGCCGCAGGGCTAGCGTATTTTTGGGAAACTCCGGTAGTCTGGGCCTCGGTTTCACGCTTGCATGGCTCACGATCGGGCTGTCGCAGGGTGAGGGAGCGGTCATACGGCCTATATCAGTCGCATGGCTACTCGCTCTTCCCATCTATGATATATGCGGTCAGTTTGCACGCAGGATAAGTCTCGGACGTCACCCATTCGATCCGGACAGGCACCATTTCCACCATCATTTCCTCTACGCCGGGCTCTCGGACGGTCAGGCGACCGCCGTGATTCTATCCGTCTCTTTCCTCATGGGACTTATTGGCGTCGGAGGCATATGGATAGGCCTGCCCGAATACTTTTTAACCTATATCTGGATAGTGCTTCTATTAATGCATATATACCTGTCCATGCGGCCCCTTCGTTACCTGGAATTGTTGCTGCCTTTCCGCGGCAAGAGCATAGACAATATAATCGGTCAGCTGATTCTCGAATCGGGAGCGATAAAGGAAGCCCAGCTTGTTGAGGTGCTTGAGTATCAGGGTAAATACGGCGGAAAGATAGGCGAGCTGCTCGTCGAAAAAGAATACATATCGCAGCCCGAGCTTGATTTCTTCTTGAACTTACAGATAGTGAGGAACGCCAACGAGCAGGTAGCGGACGCCAACCGTAGGAGGGAATTTCTGCTTGGGGAGATAATGCTGGCTTCGAGGCTGATAACCAACGCCCAGCTGAAGGAGGCATTGGCCTACCAGGAAAAGAAAGGCGGCTGGCTGGGGCAAGCTCTGCTCACGATGGGGTACATTTCCGAACCCGCACTGAAACAATGTCTTGACACCCAATACTCGATAAGAAAAAAGGCCGAAATGAATCTATGAGCGCGTTGCGGCCTCTTGAGTCATGACCCACGCGTATCCTTCAGAGTTCGTCGTTTGTATCGTTTGTATTTTTCACCATGCGGTCGTAGATGCTTGTGCACAGTCCCAGGAGAAAAGTGAAGTAATAAGCGTTTGAGGGGATCTGGAAGGTGAACTCCGTGATAGCATGCGCCATCATGCCCAACAATCCGGTCAGGCTTCCCAGCAGCAGATAGAACCTGAGAGGATCCCTCTTCGGATTGAAGTCCCTCACGACTGCGTACATGGCCATAAAAAAGGAGATCAGTCCCCACATGACCAGAGCGAGTCCGGGAATCCCCGTCTCGACCGCGAGCTCGATGTAATCGTTATGGGCATGGTCGTAGACATAAGGCCCTGCGGCTTCTTTCTTATAAAGCGTATAGGCGAGATTAAAATTCCCGAGGCCGCTCCCGGTGACGGGGAAATCACGTATCAGGTTGAGCGAATCCTTCCATATCGAAGTACGGGCGGGGAGCTGCCTTGTCGTTTCCGAGAACTTTTCGATCACCGGATCGAGCCCTATCCATACCGAGTAGATGATTACGAGAACGAAAAAGACCCCCAGCAGCAGTCTGACCGAGCCGCTCTTCTTGTTGCGTGAAATCAATATATAGAAGAAAAAGATGGAAACCACGAAGGAGAATATGGCTCCCCGCGACTGGGCCATTATCATGCCTATCGTTGTAAGAGCTGTCGCGAACATAAGGAGTGTCTGTGTCAAGGAATGTATTCTTAACTTGTTTTGCCATCTGATTGGTGTCGAGCCCTTGACCGTTCCCGAATAAAGCACGTATCCCAGAAAAAGCGGTATCGCGAGGAGAAGCAGTCCCGCGAAATGGTTGGGATTTATGTAAGTACCGGACGCAGGCACGTGACCCCCGCTCGTTATATATTGCATTAGTCCTATCACCGTCTCGATTATCGTCACGGCGAAGATGACCCAGAAAAACCTCTTTATGTGCCTGCTGTTTCTGACATAGTTTGAAACGACAAAGAAGAATGCGGCGTACGAGAGATAAAGAAGCAGCTTTTCTCTCGTCAGGAATGGGTAGAGGCTGATGGACGAAGACAGCTCTATGCCGCTTCCGAATATGCGAGTTAACGCGTCATATCTCGCCCGGAAGAGCTCAGCTTTGTGAGGGGACAACAGCCCCAGGAGAAATTCCGGGAGGTTCACTGTTTGAAACAGGATTACGATAAAGAAAAGTCCGAAAGGCAGATACAGGCGGGACGGTGTTATGCGTATTCGTCTTTTCAGAATTTCTCCGGTCAGCCACGCCGTGAACGTCAGGAAAGTGATTATCTCGAACAACGACACAGACCATGTCTCCACGTTTCCGAAAGGAAGCGGGGAGCAAAGGGTCAATATGATCCCTATGGTTATGCAGAGGGGTATCACTCTTTCTTTGATATATCGCATCTGCCGTGGTGCTATCTGATTTTTTTGAGGTTCACGTCGTCGATCCAGACGGTCCCCTTCATATTTCCGTATATTCTGTCGCTCGGATAGCGTCGCAGCACTATCCTCAGCTGGTCGCAGTTCCCGGGTGTTTCGAATGTGACCGAGACCCTGTGCCAGTCGGTCGTGCCGAGCACTTCTTCAGATTTGGCGTACAGCCCTTTTATCCGGGGACAGTATGCTTCCCAGAAAACGCCGTTTCTCGACGGCAGGTCATTGCTTTTCATCCACGCGCTCAGCTCGTACTCCGTGTTTCCCTCGGCCGGGAGATTCTGCCGGAGATTGTAGAAATCGATGTTGCTGCTTCCGTCAAACTCGACTCTCACCGTGTTACCCCGGCCTTTGACCGTCTCGTCCAGTACTATCCTGGTCCCTTCGGAGTCGTTGTATGTCCAGTCGAAGCCGCTGTTCGTAAGACCCTTCTCAAAGCTCCCGTTCCATACCCCTTCCCAGTCTCCGTACTTGCCGGCCCAGGCTTTTTTAGCGCTCTTGATGATGCCCTTGTCGATGAGCATGCTCACATACCTGAGGAACGTATACCACGGGATTTGGTCGGAATTCGGCAGCTTGTCCCAGACTTTCCGGGCCTCCTCGATCCTGTCCGTGTCCATAAGGAAGTTCAGGTAATCGTTATAAGCCGTCTCGGTGATTACGGGCAGTATCTTGTCTCCGTTCCTGAGCGATTGCCAGAGGACTATAAATGCCTTTTTACGCCGTTCGGGGTCGAACTGTATAACGGCCTGCAGGTTGGTCTTGAGCGCTTTCTCGTCACCGAGCCTCGACGCCAGGATCCCGGCCGCCCACCTGAGGGATACGACCCCCGGAGCGAGCTCTGTGGCCTGGTTTAAGGAGAATAACGCCAGGTCCCTTTTCCCTTCCGTGGAGAGGAACTCGGCAAGGTAGTACCAGTAGTTGTAGTTGAGCGGGTTCAGCTCGAGCGCTTTCCTGTAGAGCCCCTGGATATCGCCGCGAGGTACCGTGAAGTCGTAATTCTCGTAAAACTGCGCCAGGAGGAAGTATAGCTGTGAGTTATCGCCCTCGACGCCTATGGCTTCGGTAAAGCCGCCCGGCGGAGGGTCTCCGGCGTAAATATAGGAGAACCAGCTTTTTGCAGCGCTCCAGCTGAGAAACAGCGAGACGAATATCGCAAGCAGTATCGATGAATATAGGGAGAGCCTCGAGTTCAGCTTAAATTTCATGACAATAGAACTATCAGAGTCTCGTGCAGAAAACGGGTAAGCGCACTGGTAGCCGGAGATATATTACGGCCCGCAATATCTCCGTGTTTCGAATAATACTAAACGGATTTACCTAAATCGTCCTGTCTCTTGTTCTCCGAGGATTTTGTCGCCGCAGTGAGCTTTTTCTTCTGTTCTTCCTCGCCGTAATAATAGTTATACGATTTATAGTAATAGCTGTTCTGGTTGAGCTCTATGCCGTTGACGATGACTCCGAGGAAGTTCGCCTTGAGTGTCCAGAGGCGGTCTATGAGCTCCCGTATCGAATTCTTCGGTGTTTTTCCTGCCCTGACGACGACGGCGACCCCGTCCACGATGCTCGATATTATGTGTGAATCCACAAAGCCGAGTGCCGGCGGTCCGTCCACTATTATATAATCGTACTCCGTCGTCAAGGTCTGTATCAATTCCCTCATGCGGCTGGAGCCCAGCAGCTCCGCCGGGTTTATCGGTATCGGGCCTACGGGCAGCACGTAAAGATTCGGTATCTCGCCCTGGGATATTACCTCGCTCAGGCTCGAATTCCCAGTCAGATAGCTGCTTAGTCCGTTCCCGTTGTTCCCGAGCACGGTCCCGATCCTGGGACGCCTGAGGTCCGCTTCGAGAAGCAGGACCTTGCTCCCCGCCTGCGCGAAGGAGGATGCCAGGTTGATCGATACCGTGGTTTTTCCCTCGGCCGGGAAGCAGCTCGTTACCAGTATAGATCGGGGCGGCTTTCCGGGTGTCGAAAGCAGCAGCGATGTTCTGATCGTTCTGAATGATTCAGCGATATGCGACCTCGGGTCGAGGAGGAAGGACTTTTCCACCGGGGCGCCGAGGCTCTCCGACTGGCTCGATTCGAATACCCCGCCTAAAACGGGCAGCTTCAGCTTGTCTCTTACCTCTTCGGACGTCTTGACCGTGTTGTCGAAGAACTCAAGGGCAAAGGCCAGGAATACTCCTCCGCCGAGCCCGATTATACACGCGAAGAGCATATTCAGGGTCACATTCGGCTTGAACGGGATCACGGGCACCTGGGCATAGTCCACTACCTGTATGTTGCTCGCTTTTATAGCCGAGGAGACTTCCGTTTCCTTCAGTCTCTGTAAAAGTGTGTTGTAGATAGTTTCGTTGGATTCTACCTCTCTCTTCAATATGTTGTACTGTATCGACTTGTCGTTNNGTCGCGCTCATCTGGCTGTACTCGGAATACGCCTTGGCATGCTCGGCTTTAAGACCCTGAACGTACGGGTCGTTCATCACAATGGTCAGCGCATCGATGTTCCCGTCGAGCACATGTTTGTAGAGCGATTCCTTCTCCAGTCTCGCTGTTTCGGCTTTCGCCAAAGCGTCGTTCAGCTCGGAGAAAGTATGATAGGTGATGTTCATTTTTTCGTCGAGTGATACGATGTCGTTGTTCTTCGCGAACGTGTTAAGCTTCTCTTCCGACTCCTCGAGGTTCGACTGGGCCTGCTCTATCTGCTTTCTGAGGAAGTCCCTTCCCTGTTTCGTGGCGTCGAGTTTTCTGTTGAGGATCCACTCTATGTACGTATCGACAAGCGTATTTACAGCCTCGGCCGCGAATTTACGGTCTTTCGATACGTAGCTCACTTCCACGAGCCTCGAGTTCCCCACGGGTGTTATCTGGATTCCCCCGAGAAAAGAGTTTATGAGGCTGTCCTCTTTGGCCGCCTTGGCGAGCGCCGCGTCTGAAGGGCCCGATGTACCGAAATCGGGTGAGGGTTTGACGAGCATCTTCTTAATGCCGTCCTTCGTACTTCTAATGATGCTCTTCAGTCCCGACATCGCCCGCGAGATAATATTCGGCTTGTTCTTTTTCGCTTCCAGCTCCTGCCTCTCGGCCAGGTTGATCTTGTCGACGACCTGCTTTCCCAAAGTGTTGCTCTTGAGCAGCAGATACTGCGTCTCGTAAAACTCTTCGGATTTCGTTTCGAGCTCGACCACCTGATCGAAGTTGACGACTTTCGGGTTTTCTAGCGATATCTCGAGCTTGGCCGTGGCTCTGTATTCGGGCTGAGTCATCAGTGTCGATATCAGTGTCGATATAAGAACGATTGCGGAAAAGGCTATTATGATCTTCTTCCGCCTGAGCACCACATCCAGATAATGGTGTATCGGGCTCTCTTCGTCGACCGGATAAGCCCTGATTATCTCTGGCGTGTGCGGATACGTGCTGCGTAAAGCCCGCTCCTCGTTATCGGGGACGAGGTTTCTTCCCTTCTCTTCTCTGTTCATATTATCCTTGATGCCGTTTTCCATTTTGCCTATTTTCTTCCCAACTCGTTTTAGTACCGCTTCCGCTACTGGACGCCGACGCTGAACGGCGGGAAGAACAGTCCAAGCCTTATTGTGTCGAAGAAGCTCCTTATCGCGTTTTTACCCACCACTACGACGTCCTGGTCCTCGAGCACGATGTCCTGGGCGTTCCCCTCTTTTATTTGTTCGAGATCGACGGCTGTCACCTGCATCTCTCCCTTCTTGTTTCTGATCAGTTTCACGTCCGAGTCCTCAGCCGTTCTCGAGAGTCCTCCGGCTGCCGTAACCGCCTGGCTGACCGTCATATCCTTCTGGATTTTGAACGTCCCGGGATTAGTTACAGCCCCGTCCACATATACGACGCCCGCTTCGGGCACATATACGACGTCGCCCATATTTATCGGTACATTCAGATCTGTTTTGCCTTCGTCCAGAAGCTCGTTCAGGTCGATCTGCACCGATTTCTCCTTACCCTGTTTACCCTTGCGCGTTACATAGGCGATCTGGCTCGCGTTGTCGGTCAGCCCCCCCGCCAGAGCGAGCGCGTCGAGCAGGTTTCCTTTACCCAGGACTTCGTAAGTTCCGGGGTTCTTGACACTGCCGATTACAGCCACCCTCTGACTCCTGAATTCCTTAATGGCAACGACCACGTGAGGGTCGTTCATGTATTTTTCCGTCAAAAGCTCTGTTATTCTTTGCTCGGCGTCCTGGGACGTAAGACCGCCTACCTCAACCTTGCCCAAAAGCGGGAATGAGATCGTGTTCTGGGTGGTGACGCGCGCCTCGGTGTTTAAATCCGGGGCCTCCAGAACCTCAATGGACAAAAGGTCTCCCGGCCCGATCAGATAATCAACGGCTACGTCCGAGCTGAAAGACTCCTGTATGAGCTTGCGGTTCAGCTCCTGTGCTTCCGGATTAACGTCTTTTCTCGCCTGCGGCAGTGTTATCGTGCCGTCTGACTTTGAGCCGCCGCATGCGGAGTACACGAGAGAAGCGAAAGCGAGGGCCAAGACCCATATTATTCGTTTATTCAAAATACACCATTCCCGACCTATAAATTAATTATACACCCGCCATTTCGGAATAGCATAAAATTTATAGCGATATTAATCAGCTTCCATAAATATTCTAACGATGTTGTGGAGAAGTCCCTTAATCGGCCGACCTTAGAACGTTGCTCGCGTTGTGGTCTTCGCCGCCTCCGCAAAGGGCTCCGCAGACTGCTCCCGTAACGGCAGCGGCTCCTACGGCCGCCGGTATGAGCAACGGCGCCGCGGCGGGCGAGCAACACCCGGATTTGTTCTCGAAAGAATCATAGGAGTTCTGTTTCTCGGGACTCGAGGCCGCGTCGCCGGGTTCGAGGGTTTCGGTGGTCAATTTGGTCTTGAAATCGGCGTATCCGTCGAACTGGATAACGGAAGTCGTGTTCTGTTTAACGTTGGTTCTGCCGTCGACATATTCGGGTGATCCCGCCTTTATTGCGCTCTCGTTCGGTGGAATAGTATCCGCCTCGGGCGTATCTACCAGAAACCCGGCCTTGGGGTTAAAGCAGTAGCATACCTCTCCCTCGTCCCCCTGCGTCAGCAGGAGGCCGGTAAAACCGTCCCCTATGGACTGGACCTTGAATATTGACTTCGGCTCTATAACGTATTTCCCGCCGTTCACTATCAGCGTGGCCTTGCCGTTATCGAGCGTATCTATGATCATGTCCGGGTAGATCGGGTAGGTCTCGTTGTCCAGAGTAACTTCGCTGCCGTCCACCAGCGTGACCTTCACCTTGTCGGATACCTTCATGGTTCCGAGGGACACCTGGGCGTCCAGTGAAGTCTGCGCGATTGCCGGCGCTAAATTCTGAAAGCATAGAAATAGCGCAGCAATGGCGGCTAGCGTATTTTTTACCGTTCTGGACATATGCTCATACCCTCCTCTCCTAAATCTATAATATAGTATAGGGATGGGGTTAGAGTGAGTCAACGGGACTTAAGTAGGTCTTTTGGTATAAAAAAAGTATGTAAAGCCATTTTTCGTATAATACTTTCGTATGATAAGCGCTTCATACCGCCTGAAAAACCTCACAAATTTTATTCAATGTTAATGATAACTTTCCCTGATAAGTGCCATTTCGGTCACGATCAGGGATTCCTGAGAAGGGCAGATGAAGGGCGCGGCCCGTCCGGGCGCTCGGGCGCATATCGGCGGCAGGCTCATTTTACCTTGAGCTCTTTTCTGACGCCCGACAGGTCGAAATAAGGCTCTCCCCTCATGCGCGCGTGCTCGTAAAAGCTCTCGAGCTCGTCCAGCACCGCGTTCAGCTTCTTTCTTCCCTCGGCAGTTTTCGCCGCGTCTCTCGGCGTGAGCCCGTTTAATGCAGGGAGCGGAAGGTCGATCCAGCGGGCGTAGTATTCTTCGAGGCTCCTGTCGAGCTCCTTTCTGCTCTTGACGCCCGGAGGGAGCCTGTTCAGTCTGGCGTTTTCCTTCTTTCCGTCCGTGTACGATTCCATCCCCTTCGTTTTGTCCTCCAGGTGCTCTATGAGTCCGCCGAGCTCCCTTTCTATGAATGACTTTGCCCTGCCGAGCATCTGAAGGGAGTATGTCTCGATACTGATCCTGGTTTCCTCGACCTCGACGGCGCCCGATATTTCGTTCTCCCCGCTCTTCTCCAGACTGAATATTTTTGTCTCTTCCTCCGGTTTAGTTATGAGTGCCAGCGATTCGATTGCCCCGAGTTTATTCAGCACCTCGTCCCGATCCCGGATTCCGTATACGGCTGACGCGAGCACGAGGTCCTCTCCCTCGGGCGTGATGAAATGAGGGTTTCTGGCAAGCTCGTCGGCGTAGTTAGATATCTGGAACCCGAAGTCCCTCAGGAACTCCTTCCTGTCCGCTCCTTCTCCGCGGGATTCCCGGAAACGCCTGAACTCGCTTTCGAAGAAATCGAGGATTATGTTCTTGAACGCGGCCGGATAGGCGGATATGATCCCCGAGAAGTAGACGTTGTCCCCGGCGCTTATGGGTCTTGCTCCTATTATGTCGGTAGCCCGCAGCTGCCTGGACGAGGAAGCGTCCCTTACCCTGAGCTCCCGGTTGAGGAACAGGTCCTTTATATCGCAGTACTCTCCGTGCACGACGTTTTCGACCTCGAAAAAGCTGTAAGGGGTATCTACCCATCCCCTGAGCATGGATTCCTCATCCTCGGCGAGGGTCCCCTTCTGGTCGTGATAGAATTTCTCTATGACCCTTTCGCCCGTATCGAGGAGCCTGAAATCGTAGAGGAACCAGTCGAAGAACTTCTCGAACGTAAGGTCGTCTATCTGATCGTCGGTTACCTCGTCGGCGATGAAGTCGGGGTCGTCCTTCCATATATAAAAGGCCTCCCCCAGCTGAGACTGTATCTCCGGGCGCTCCGAGTACTCGACGAGCTTCATACGGAGCTCGTTTTCGGCCTGGTCTTGCTTGTACTGCGACATATTTATGATTTTCTCCTTCATTCCTGGAAAGTATATTTTTGCTCCCGGCTCTGTCAAACTCCGGGTTTTACGCTCCCGTACCTCTGCGTCAGATATTCACTCCTGTAATCGAATATTTCCTTGAGCCGCTTCTTTACAAGGAGCTCGTGGGCTAAATCTCCCAACGGGCCGAGGGGCAGTGCGTAATGAACCGTGTCCCTGATCTCTACGCCCCCTTCGATCTCCCTGAAGTCATGCCTGTGGCGCCACAGCTTGTACGGACCCGAGCGCTGATCGTCGACGAAATATTCTCCCTCCCTCACGTGTGTTATCTCCGTCACCCAGCTCACCGGCAGTCCTAAAAAAGGCGTTACTTTATAGGTCAGGATCAGACCCGGATATATCTTCTCGGGGGCAGGCGACGTCATCCTGAACCCGAGCCCCGGCGGCGTGATGAGAGAGAGGTTGGCGGGGCTCGAAAAAAAGTCCCACGCCTCCGGAAGCGCTATGGGTATCTCGAGCTTTCTTTCCAATACGTGCAGCTTCATGATGCTACCGGGTCCGCCCGCCCGCGGACGGGCGCGGAAGCGGGACGTTTTCCCAACTTGAGCCGGCCTCTGCCCGGGCGTTCAAATTCTAAGTCTACCGGATCGTACAAATCCTGATTTTTTCCGGCTGCCCCGGTTAGCCGCCTGGTTAACGACTCTGCCCCGCGCTTACTTTCGACAACCGGCATTCCTATGTATAATCCTCTCTTATTGTGAAGATAATACGAATAAATAAAGCGAATCTCGCGGCTGAATTGAAGAAGCTCAGGAGGGGATCCACACTGTCCGACCCCGCGCTCGAATCATCCGTGAAGAAAATATTGGAAGACGTCAGGAAGAACGGCGACAGGGCGCTTTTCAAATATACGAAGAGGTTCGACAGGCTCGCGCTTACGGGCAAAACGGTCAGGGTTTCGAGGTCCGAATTCAGGAAGGCGCGCTCTGCCGTGCCCAAAGATCTGCTCGACGACCTCGCTCTCGCCGGGAAGCGCATAAGGGATTTTCACGGGCTCAAGCTCCCCTCGGGGAACACGTTCAGGGATACGCTCGGCAACGAGCTCGGCTGGGTTATTAGGCCCATAGAAAGGGCGGGGCTCTACGTGCCGGGCGGTAAGGCCGCTTACCCGTCGACCGTCCTCATGACGGCCATACCCGCGAAGGTCGCCGGAGTGAAAGAGCTCGCTCTCGTTACGCCGTGTCCGGGAGGCGAAGTGAACCCGGCGGTGCTTGCGGCTGCCGAGATCGCGGGCGTCGACGCCGTCTACAAGATCGGCGGCGCCCAGGCGGTAGCGGCGCTCGCCTACGGAACGGAGTCGGTCCCGAAAGTCGACAAGATAGTCGGTCCCGGAAACATATACGTCACCATAGCGAAGAAGCTCGTCTTCGGAGAGGTGGATATAGACATGATAGCCGGGCCGAGCGAGGTGCTCATTATCGCCGACGGCAGCGCCCCCGCCGGATGGGTGGCAGCCGACCTCCTGGCCCAGGCGGAGCACGACGAAATGGCCGTCCCTGCTGTCGTTACCGACTCGGCCTCTTATGCAAGGGAGGTCTCAAATGAGGTTTCACTACAGCTTTCCAGGCTGGAAAGGAAGGCGATAGCCGGCGAATCCGTGAGAAAGCAGGGGAGGATCTTCGTCACACGCAATATGGAGCAGGCGGTCGATCTGGCTAACGCCTTTGCGCCGGAGCATCTCGAGCTCTGCGTGGCGGAGCCT
>JRYK01005004.1_pt1 | contig 11163 bp, 8 predicted proteins | sample 235381 | NCBI WGS metagenome assembly JRYK01 (sample SAMN03074220, study PRJNA261476) | activated sludge metagenome | biome: Wastewater Treatment Plant; feature: Wastewater; material: Activated sludge; isolation source: activated biomass of a wastewaster treatment plant treating hydrocarbon... ...
GCAGCAGCGCGATGCGGTCGGCGAGCCCGCGCATCGCCTCGTAGTGGTCCTTGTAGTGGATGAAGAACTGGGTCGGGTCGCTCAGGTCGCGCTGGATGGTGTGGAACGGCGAGGCGTCGAGCGAGCCGATCGCCACCGGCTGGCCGTCCTCGCGCATGTCCTCGGCCGCCCAGCGGCGGTAGCGCTCGAAGTTCGGGACCACGTCCATGTGCTCGAACAGGTACCCGGCCGGCGCGTAGTCGGCCGGAGTCTTGATCAGGTGCTCGACCAGCGCCGGGATGGTGATGCCGTTCTTCTGCGACTGCACGTCGTAGTGGGTCGTGGTGCTCACCATCCCGAGCGGCGTGTGGTACTCGACGCGCGTGCGCGCGCCCGTGCGCTGCACCTTGATCTCCACGTCGCGCGGGAAGACGGTGTCGAACAGGATGTCGCGGCTGTAGAAGACGTTGATGCCGCGGTGCAGGTACTGCGGCTGGTAGACGGGGTCGAGCTGGTCGTCGCAGAAGCGGTGGTGCAGGGTCCACCCCTCGGCGCGCGCGATGTCGTTCTGGGCGCGGCCGGCGTGCTGCGGCGGCAGGGTGCCGCGGGTCGAGTTGGCGAGGTACCAGAGGTCGAGGCGCGGGACGTACGGCAGCCGGTCGACCGGCTCCCCGCGCAGCGCCGCCAGCACGCGCGACCGATGCGTAAACATGCGTCCGACCTCCCGCGAGACCGCCGGCGGCGGATCCGCCGGACGCTGACATATTAGGAGTATGTCTCGCGCGCCGCCACGGCGATGGGGCCGGCGTTTGACCTCGGTCAAACAGCGGCCGGGCGCGGGGCTAGAAGTCGGTCGTGACCGTGGCCCGGGTGAAGGCCTCGATGTTGTCGAGCAGCGCGTCGCTCGCGGCGGCCGCCGCCGCCGCGTCCGCGCGCGCGACCGCGCGCGCGATGTTCGCGTGCAGCTTCGCCGTCACCGGCAGGTCGGCCGCCTGCCTGTAGTGCAGGTACCAGAAGCGGCGCGAGAGCGCCGCCATCGCCGTCATCGCGGTCGCCGCGAACTCGTTGCGCGCGGCGCGCAGGCCGAGCTCGTTGAACTCGCGGTCGATGCGCAGGAAGGCGACGTCGTCGCCGCCGCGCGCCGCCTGCTCGAACGCCTTTGCCAGCGCGGCGAAGCGCGCGCGCTCCTCGTCGGTGGCGCGGCGCGCCGCGCCGCGGGCGACCAGCCGCTCGATCTCGCGCCGCACTTCCAGCAGCCGCAGCTGCGCCTTCACGTTGATGTCGGAGACGATCACCCCGCGCCGCGGCAGGATCTGCACCAGGCGCTCGCGCGCGAGCCGCTGCAGCGCCTCGCGGATCGGCGTGCGGCCGATGCCGAGCCGCCCGGACAGCATCGCCTCCGACACCGCGGCGCCGGGCGGCAGCTCGAGCCGCACGATCATCTCCTCGAGCGCCGTGTACGCGCGCTCGGTGAGGGTGCGCTGGGCGCCGCCGTCGCCGGCGCGCGCGCGCCGGCGCGCTACGCGTGGCGGCGCTTTTGCACGAGTGCGAGGAATTTCTCGTACTCCCTGTCGTCGACGCCGTAGCTGTGGTCGTCGTCGGGGAAGGTGCCCGCCTTCACGTCGGCGACGTACGCCTTCAGCCCCGCCACCGCCACCTCGGTGAGGTTGGCGTAGCGCTTGGTGAACTTCGGCTTGAAGTCGGTGAACACGCCGAGGAGGTCGTAGGAGAGCAGGATCTGCCCGTCGGTGCCCGCGCCCGCGCCGATGCCGATGGTCGGGATCTCGAGCTGGGCGGAGATCACCCGGGCGATCTTCGCCGGCACCGCCTCGAACTCGAGCATGAAGCAGCCGGCGTCCTGGATCGCGAACGCGTCCTCGAGGATCTTCAGCGCGGCGTCGGCGGTGCGGCCCTGGATCTTGAAGCCGCCGAACATCGCGATCGTGTGCGGGGTGAGCCCGATGTGCGAGGCGGTCGGGATGCCGGCGTCGACCAGCGCCTTCAGGATGTGCGCCTGCGACCTGCCGCCCTGCGGCTTGACCGCGTCGACCAGCGCCTCCTGCATGAAGCGCGTCGCGTTCGCGAGCGCGCGGTCGACGGTGTGGTAGCTCTGGTAGGGCATGCACCCGAGCACGAACGTGCGCGGCGCGCCGCGGCGCACCGCCTGCGAGTGCAGCACCATCATGTCCATGGTCGCGGGGACGGTGCTGGGATGGCCGTGGCAGGTCATCGCCAGGCTGTCGCCGACCACGCACACGTCGACGCCCGCGGCCTCGGCCCACTTGGCCGACGTGTAATCGAGCACCGACGTGTAGACCATCTTCTCGCCGGTCTTCTTGGACTCGCGGATCTCGGTGATGGTCCGCTTCTTGCGCTCCGTCCCTGCCGCCTCGGCCATCGCGCTCTCCCCCGGTGCCTTTGATATGGCACCAGTATATCAACGGCCCGGCGGCGCCCGCGGCCGCTGCGCGCTACAGCAGGCCGTCGCGCTCCATCGCCTGCACGAGCACGCCGACGAAGCGCGCCACCGCCGGCTTCAGGTCGCCCTGGTCGGCGTTGTCGGTCTGCGTGCGCGCCGCCCAGACCGCGCGGCGGGTCGCGAGGTCGTAGAGCACGGTCTCGACCAGCACCGTCGTGAGCGTGTAGTCGCTCGGGCGGACGTACATCGTGGGGGCGAAGGTCGCCGCGACCGCGTTCTCGAGGCCCACCGTCTCGGTGACCGGCGTCCCGGCCGGACCGGTCAGCATGCCCGGAATCGTGCCCGTCTTCTGGTCGACGCCGATCACCCGGCCGAGGAGGACGGCGTCGGCGCCGGAGGTCTCGATCGCGCGCATGAAGCGCGCGTACTCGGACTGGCTGCGGTGGGTGAAGAACCGCTCCGAGGCCACGGCGTTCATCCCGCGCGCGCGCAGCGCGGCGGCGATGTCCTGCTGGAAGTACTGCTGCGCGAACTCGTCGCTCGCCACCGAGAGCACCAGGACCTTGCGGAACTTGGCGTGGCGGTACTGCGGGTCGATCCAGCTCGCGTCGAGCGAGGTGCGCGCCGACATGCAGCCGGCGAGAACGGCGGCGGCGGGGGCGGCGAGGGCGGCGCGGAGGACGGATCGACGGCGCATGGATTAGGATCTCGCAAACCGGGAGCGCGGCACTGTACCGGCCCGCCGCCGGCCCGGCAACCAATCCCGCATCTTGCAGTCCAACCATCCGTCCCCACATGGCGCCTCACATGCCGCTGCCTCCTTCCTCGTCCCCGCGCCCGCCGCGCACCTTCGAGCTGCGCGACGCCGAATGGATCGAAGACGCCGCTACGCGCCGCACCCGCGCGCCGTTCTGGGTCCTCGTTCCGGTCGTCCTCGCCACGCTCACCGGGCTCGTCCTGGTCGCGGTCGCGGCCACCGCCGCGCTCGCCACCGGCGCGCTGGTGGCCCTGCGCGACTGGATCGTGCGGCCGTTCCGTCCTTGAACCGGTCCCGGATCGCGGGACGCATTGCCGGTTCGCGCCCAAGTCCCTGATCGCAGTACACTTGTCGGCCCTGTCGCGCGCTCGGGGGCGCACGCATGACCGACCTGTCCGTCAGCCAGCAGCTCACGCCCTACCAGGCGCGGCACAAGATCCGCTTCGTCACGGCGGCGAGCCTGTTCGACGGGCACGACGCGTCGATCAACATCATGCGGCGCATCCTCCAGGCCTCCGGCTGCGAGGTGATCCACCTCGGGCACAACCGCTCGGTCGAGGAGGTCGTGACCGCCGCGCTGCAGGAGGACGTCCAGGGCGTCGCCGTGTCGTCCTACCAGGGCGGTCACCTCGAGTACTTCAAGTACATGATCGACCTGCTGCGCGAGCGCGGCGGCGAGAACATCAAGGTCTTCGGCGGCGGGGGCGGGGTGATCGTGCCCGCCGAGATGGCGGCGCTGCACGAGTACGGCGTCGCGCGCATCTACTCCCCCGAGGACGGCGCCAGCTTGGGCCTGCAGGGCATGATCAACGACATGATCCGGCGCTGCGACGAGGACCTCGCGCAGTACGCGCCGCGCGACCTCGCGGCGGTCCGGGCCGGGGACCGCCGCGCGCTCGCGCGGCTCATCACCGCCCTCGAGGCGGGCGTGTACGACGGCGCGATGCGCCGCGCCCTCGTCGAGGAGGCGGACACCAGGCGCGTCCCGGCGCTCGGCATCACCGGCACCGGCGGCGCCGGCAAGAGCTCGCTCACCGACGAGCTGGTGCGCCGATTCCGGCTCGACCACGGCGACGCGCTCGCCATCGCGGTGCTCGCGGTCGACCCGTCGCGGCGCAAGACCGGCGGGGCGCTGCTCGGCGATCGCATCCGCATGAACGCGATCGACTCGCCCCGGGTGTTCATGCGTTCGCTCGCGACGCGCGCGACCGGGACCGAGATCTCGGCTGCGCTCGGCGACGCGATCGCCGCCTGCCGGGTCGCCGGGTTCGACCTGGTGCTGGTCGAGACCTCCGGCATCGGGCAGGGCGACGCCGCGATCGTCCCGCTCGTGGACGTGAGCCTGTACGTCATGACGCCGGAGTTCGGCGCCGCGAGCCAGCTCGAGAAGATCGACATGCTCGACTTCGCCGACTTCGTGGCGATCAACAAGTTCGACCGCAAGGGGGCGCACGACGCGCTGCGCGACGTGCGCAAGACGGTGCAGCGCAACAGGAAACGCTTCGCCCAGGCGCCCGAGGACATGCCCGTGTTCGGCACGATGGCGAGCCGCTTCAACGACGACGGCGTCACCGCGCTCTACCAGGCGCTCGCGCCGCGGCTCGTCGAGATCGGCCTGAAGCGCGCCCCGGGCCGCCTCCCGCTCGTCGCCACCCGGCAGTCGACCCAGCAGACGGTCGTCATTCCGCCGCAGCGCGGGCGCTACCTCGCCGAGATCGCCGAGACGGTGCGCGCGTACCGCAGGCACGCCGGCGAGCAGGCGCAGCTCGCGCGCGAGGTGCAGCAGCTGCGCGAGACGGTGCGCATGCTCGCGGCGGACAGCACCGAGAAGCACGGGGCGCGCGACACGGTCGAGCGGCTCGCGGCCGCGCGCGAGGCCCGCCTCGACGCGCGCGCGCGGAAGCTCCTCGACATGTGGCCGGCGATGCGCAAGGCGTACTCGGGCGACGAGTACGTGGTGAAGATCCGCGGCCGCGAGGTGCGCACCAGGCTCACCCACACCTCGCTCGCGGGCACGCCGATCCGCAAGGTGGTGCTGCCGCGCTACGAGGACCACGGCGAGCAGCTGCGCTGGCTGATGCTCGAGAACGTGCCGGGCTCGTTCCCGTTCACCGCGGGCGTGTTCGCCTTCAAGCGCGAGAACGAGGACCCGACGCGCATGTTCGCGGGCGAGGGCGACCCGTTCCGCACCAACAAGCGCTTCCACCTGCTCTCGCAGGATATGCCGGCGAAGCGGCTGTCGACCGCGTTCGACTCGGTGACGCTGTACGGCTTCGACCCGGACCTGCGGCCGGACATCTACGGGAAGGTGGGCAATTCGGGGGTGTCGATCGCGACGCTCGACGACATGAAGGTGCTGTACTCGGGGTTCGACCTGTGCTCGCCCCAAACGTCGGTGTCGATGACGATCAACGGTCCGGCGCCGACCATCCTCGCGATGTTCCTCAACACCGCGCTCGACCAGAGCCTCGACAAGTTCCGCAAGGACAACGCGCGCGAGCCGACCGAGGACGAGACCGCCAAGATCCGCGCCTGGACGCTGGAGAACGTGCGCGGCACGGTGCAGGCCGACATCCTCAAGGAGGATCAGGGCCAGAACACCTGCATCTTCTCCACCGAGTTCAGCCTCAAGGTGATGGGCGACATCCAGGAGTACTTCGTCCACAACCGGGTGAAGAACTTCTACTCGGTGTCGATCTCCGGCTACCACATCGCCGAGGCCGGCGCGAACCCGATTTCGCAGCTCGCCTTCACGCTCTCGAACGGCTTCACCTTCGTGGAGGCCTACCTCGCGCGCGGGATGCACGTCGACGACTTCGCGCCCAACCTGTCGTTCTTCTTCAGCTACGGGATGGACCCGGAGTACACGGTGATCGGGCGCGTCGCCCGGCGCATCTGGGCGGTGGCGATGAAGAACAGGTACGGCGCGAACGAGCGCAGCCAGAAGCTCAAGTTCCACTCGCAGACGAGCGGGCGCAGCCTGCACGCGCAGGAGATCGCCTTCAACGACATCCGCACCACGCTGCAGGCGCTGATCTCGACCTACGACAACACCAACTCGCTGCACACCAACGCCTACGACGAGGCGATCACCACGCCGACCGAGGAGTCGGTGCGCCGCGCGATGGCGATCCAGCTCATCATCAACCGCGAGTGGGGGCTGGCCAAGAACGAGAACCCGAACCAGGGCAGCTTCATCATCGAGGAGCTGACCGACCTGGTGGAGGAGGCGGTGCTCAAGGAGTTCGAGCGCATCAGCGAGCGCGGCGGCGTGCTCGGCGCGATGGAGACCGGCTACCAGCGCGGCAAGATCCAGGAGGAGTCGATGCACTACGAGCACAAGAAGCACGACGGCTCCTACCCGATCATCGGCGTGAACACCTTCCGCAACCCGCACGGCGACCCGGTGCCGGCCGAGATCGCGCTGATCCGCTCGACGGAGGAGGAGAAGAGAAGCCAGCTCGCGCGGCTGCGCGACTTCCACGAGCGCCACAAGGCCGCGAGCGGGTCGATGCTGAAGCGACTGCAGCAGGCGGTGATCGAGAACCGGAACGTGTTCGAGGTGCTGGTCGACGCGGTGCGCGTGTGCTCGCTCGGTCAGATCACGCAGGCGCTGTTCGAGGTCGGGGGGCAGTACCGGCGCAGCATGTAGCGGGGCCGGTCGAGGGCGACCCGATCGCAAGCCCGTTCTCCTCCACTGGATCGCCCGCCTGATTCGCCGGCTAGTCTGAACGGCCGATGGTGCGCCCCTGCGACAGGGAGTAGCCTCGCCCGAACTACGAGACGACGAGGGGCCAGCGCATGGATCAGCGAGCGACCCGCGCGTGGGCGCAGGCGGACGAGCCCTGCGACATCGTCATGGAGGGCGGCGCGGCGAGCGGGATCGTCTACCCGCTCGCGATCTGCGAGCTCGCCCGGCGCTACCGCTTCCAGCGGATCGGCGGAACGTCGGCCGGCGCGGTCGCCGCCGCCGCGACGGCCGCCGCGGAGTACGGCCGGCGCGAGGCGGAGGACGCGCCGGGCAAAGGCAATTCGCGGAGCTTCGACCAGCTCAGCGAGATTCCCGACTGGCTGAAGGAAAAGGCCGGCGATCACACGCGCCTGCGCTGGCTGTTCGAACCGGAGCCCGCGATGCGACCGGCGTACGAGCTCTTCATGGCGTGGATCGCGGAGTCGGGGCTGCTGCGGTCGATCTGGTCGGTCGTGCGCGCCGCGGCGCGGCACTTCCCGGTGAGCTTCCTCGCCGGCGCCGCGACCGGGCTGTTGCTCGCCGCGCTGGCGGTGTACGGGGCGCTCCAGATCGGCGGCGCGGCGGGATGGCTGGTCGGGGCCGCAGCCGGTGCCGCGGGCCTTCTCGCCGCCGCGGTGTTCGCGGTGCTGCTCGCGCTCGTCTATCTGGGCAAGGACGTCGTGCACGGATTGCCGGAGCACGAGTTCGGCGTGGCGCGCGGCTACTCGACGGACGCTGCGGGGGCCCCCTCGCCGCGCCTGACCAACTGGCTGTACGGGCTCCTTCAGAAACTCGCCGGGAAGCCCATGAACGAACCGCTCACGTTCGGCGACCTGGCCCGCTGCGCCGATCGGGTCGTCGGCAACGAGGACGGGATCGAGCTGCGGCTGATGACCACCTGCCTCACGCAGGGCCGGCCGTATCGCCTGCCGTTCGCGCGCGACGAAGTGTTCTATTGCAGGCCGGAGGAGCTCGAGCGGTTCTTTCCGCCCGACGTCGTGACCTGGATGAGGGAGCGGCCCAACGAGAGCGCGCGGCCGGTCGACGGTTATCTCGCGCTCCCGCAGGCGACCGACTTCCCGGTGGTCGTCGCGGCGCGGATGAGCCTCGCCTTCCCCCTGTTCTTCAGCTCGATTCCCCTGTACGCGTTCGATCGCACGCGGGAGCCCGCGAACAGGAATCGCAGCGAGGTGGAAGGGCGCGTGTACCAGAAGCCGCCGGACCGCTGCTGGTTCGCCGACGGCGGGATCTGCAGCAATCTCCCGGTGCACTTCTTCGATTTCGCGCTGCCCCGCTGGCCGACCTTCGCCCTGGATCTGCGCACCTTCCATGACGACCTGAAGGCTCGAGAGAAGGGCGACGAGCGGGAGAAAGTCTGGATTGACGCGGACTTCCGCGACGCATCCGGGAAGAGCATCGTCACGGAGTGGTGGAACCGGCTGAAGCACGAGCCGCGCGAGCTGCCCAAGGCGCACGAGCCGCACAACCCGCGAAAGCTCGGCGAATCGTTCGCCCGCACGCGGAGCTTTCTCGCGGCGGTGCGCGACACGGGGCTGGACTGGAACGACAACGCGCAGCTGCGCCCGGTCGGATCGCGCGACCGCGTCGCGCACATCAGCCTGGGCGAGGAGGAGGGGAGCTTCAATCTCCTGATGGATCCCGGCCAGATCGAGAAACTGGCGCGGCGTGGGGGCTACGGCGGCGAGAAGCTGCGCGATTTCTTCGCGCACGCGGGTGGCTGGCGGCAGCACCGCAGCGCCCGGCTGTTCTCATTCCTGGCTGTGACCGACGAGTACCTGCGGTGGGTGGATCGCGCCTGCAAGAGCACCGACAGTGCGAGCGGCAAGCGCTTCTACGTCGGTGAAGTGCGCGAGAGCGACTTTCATCCACCGGGCAGCCGTCCCCTCAAGAGGGAAGAGCTGGCGAGCGCCGAAGACCTTCTGCGGCGCGCGCTCGACGCCGCGGCGATAGCACCGGCCCCCGAAACGCCGGGATGGCTCGGCGAGATCGAGCCACCGCCGCGCCAGAGGATCCGCTTTCTCCCCGAAGGCGACCCGGTCTTTGTCCGGTCCCCTCCCGATGGCGAGGGTCCGTCCGGGCGAGCGGAATCGCAGCGCAGCTGGTAGACGTTGCCGCTGATCGCGGCAGGTGGCGCGACGCGCTATGCCGTGCTACGCGCGGTGTAGCGCCGCGCCGCGCCCGATCACCGCTTCTTCACTGCGCTCGCGCTCATGCGCCGCGCCGTCAGCGTCCGCCCGTCGTCGGTCCGCAGCACGAGCGCGCCGTCGGCGGTCAGGTCGAACCGCCGCACGCTCCGCAGCACCTCGAGGAAGCTCGCTTCCTGCGTCATCAGCGCCGGCGGGCACGCCATCATCGTGGCCGCGATGTTGGGCGACACCGTCAGCCCTTCGCCCGTCAGCTTGTACTGCCCGGTGAAGTTGTTGCAGAACGCCCGTCCCGACACGCGCCCGTCGGAGCCGAAGTCGAGCGTCGCGCGCGCGCGCTCGACGATCGCCGTGCCGTCGATAGCTTCCACCGCCCAGCCCGCGCCGTGCAGCAGGGTCGCGGGATCGCCGCCGCAGCCGGCGAGCTTCCGGCGCCCGAGGACGACCTCCACCGCGTACGGATGCGGCATGCCGGTCATCGTGTCCCGGCAGGTGCGATCGAACAGCGTGACGGTGAGGTCGCTGCCGTCGCTGCGCGCGGCGTAGCGCGTGAACGTGCCGGTGCGCTGCGCCGCGGGTGTCGGCACGGCGATCGGCTGCGCCCCGTCCTGCGTGACGAGCGTCATCCGGTCCCCGTCGATGTCGAGCCGCCACCCCGGCTCGTTGCCGCGCGCGGTGAAGACCTTGTGCTCGTCGAAGACCCGGACGCACGCCGGGTAGCGCTCGCCCTTCACCACGAGCGCCGCGTTCCGTCCCTTGCTCCAGAACGAGGTGGTCGGATCGCCGACCGCCTCGTAGCGCGCGCCCGAGGCGGCGATCGTCTGGCGCAGCTCGAAGGTGTCGGCGCCGACGAGCAGGCGCATGGCGTCGTCGGCGAAGTCCACCGTGATGCGCCGGTCGCCGCAGCGGAACTCGGTCGCGAAGGCGCGCCCGCGCACCGGCGCGAGCGCGAGCGTGCCGAGGTCGACGACCGCGCCGGGACGGTCGACCATCACCGGGTCGCTCGCCCACAGCGGCCGACCGCCGGCGAAAATCGCGCCGCGGAAGGCGTAGCGCCGCGTCGGGTCGAGCTTGGCGCGGTCCACTTCGAGCGCGAACGCGATCGGCGGCTGTCGCCCGTCCAGGTCGACGCGGCGCTCCGCGACGACGGCCCCGTCGGGACGCGAGACGTCCTTCAGCGCGACGATCGCGCGGCTGTCGGGCGGGAGGGCGATGCGGACGCGATAGGCGAGCGCACCCTTGATCGAGACCGGGCCGTCGGCGGCGCCGCCGACCGGGGTGGCGCAGCCGGGCAGCACTGCGAGCGCGGCAGACAGGACGAGCAGGGGAAGCAGGCGGGGCATCGCGGGGGCTTTCGATGGTCTAGTCGTAATGTACCGCGAGCCACACGGTCGGTTCGCCGGGGCGCGTCCACTCCACGCGGTGCCGCCGGTGCGCGGCGATGTCGACGAAGTCGCCGGGCCGCAGCGTCCGCGCCGCGCGTTCGTCCTCGAAGCGCAGCCGAGCTTCGCCCGCGAGCACCGCGACCCACTCGCCGTGCGCCTGGTCGTACCAGAAGCCCTCCGGGCTCGACTGCCCGGTCGAGACGATGCGCTCGATGCGCACGGCGGGACGCTTGAGCAGGTCCGCGAGCCGTTCCTGGTCTCCGATCCCGCCCAATTCGTCGAACAGGTTGCGGATCATGGTTGCCTCCTTGCGCCTGGGCTTCTGACGAGCCCGCTCAGCGTAGCATCGTGCTCCGGCTTGTCCACGGCCCCGCAACCGGGCGCGTTCGTCCCGAACGTGCTCCCCGGCGCGCTCGCGTCCAGGACGACGAGGGCGCGGGGACGGTCGTTCAGCTGGGGCGAAGATGGCATCCAGGACGCGACAGCGCGTGAAGAACGTCGGCTCGTCCACCGGCGCGCGACCGAGCGCCGCAGCGCTGCGTGCCGCCGGGGATCCTAACCGGTACCTCGCCCCTCTCGCCGCTGCTCGCGCCCTTGACCTCGATCCGGGGCGCCGCGCGGCGCCGCCTGATTGCGCGGTGGCGCCGGTACCGCCGCGGGCGGTGACGCCGGCGGCGCGGCGCGCACCGCGGGCATCGTCGGCGCCGGCCGCGTATCGACGCGCGGCG
>JRYK01000528.1_pt1 | contig 11158 bp, 7 predicted proteins | sample 235381 | NCBI WGS metagenome assembly JRYK01 (sample SAMN03074220, study PRJNA261476) | activated sludge metagenome | biome: Wastewater Treatment Plant; feature: Wastewater; material: Activated sludge; isolation source: activated biomass of a wastewaster treatment plant treating hydrocarbon... ...
CCCTTGCTCGTCGCGGGCAGCGAAAACCATTCGTCGTTCTTCATCGCCGTATCGATCTCGCCGAGCGTTTTTTCTATATCGTATCCGCACGGCATTATGAAGAGCATCTGCGGCGCGAATGCCGCGATCTCTTTCCACGAGACCTTGAACGAAGGCTCGCCCGCTTTGCCCAGTCCCATGCGTCCTCCCGCTATCTCGACCATCTCCGGCACCCAGTGCCCGGCCGCGTAGGGCGGGTCGAGCCATTCGAGGCAGAAGACCCTCGGACGGTCCATTACGTCTCCGATGTTGTACCTTACCTTCTCTATTCTCTGCGCGAGCCTTTGTGTAATCTCGCGAGCCCTCTCCACGGTACCCGTTGCCTCTCCCACGACGATTATCGTCTCCAGGATCTCGCCGAGAGTCCTCGGCTCGAGCGCTATAATTTCGGGCTTCTTTCCCAGCACCTTCACGGCGTCCTCGACCTCGTTTCCCGAGACAGCGCACACCTGGCAGAGCTCCTGCGTCAATATGAGGTCCGGGTTGGCTTCCTTAAGTGCGCCCCTGTCTATCAAATAAGTGCTCTTACCCTCGGCGACGTTCCTGCTTATTATCTCGTCTATCTCGCGGCTCGAAAGTTTGCCGGGGTCTATGATGCTCAGGATGACGTGGTTCTTCTCTCTAGCCTCCGGCGGATAATCGCATTCATGCGTCACACCGGTAACGCTGTCGCCGAGTCCGAGCTCGTACAGGATCTCCGTCGTGCTCGGAAGGAATGAACAGATACGCATAGGCTGCCGCCTCCCTCTGATAATTACGGGGAGAGGAAAGTGAGGCCCTCCCCCCGCTAGATTATCATTAACGGCTTTAGTCATTTATGCAAACCCTTCTATTCGGCGAGACCCAGGGTCGAATCGACCGAGCCCAGCTGCTCGCTTATCCCCGTTATGAAGAATATGTCGGGCCCTGAAAAGTTCACGCCCGGCGTCCCCGGCCTTATCGCGAGCGACTGCACGCCGTCAAAAAATTCGGAGTTAGGATCGAACGCCCTTATACCCGCGGGGAATGGAGCGATGTAGGGGAACGGGTTCACTTCGTCCGTATCCGTATTCACCACGGCTATCTCGTCGTCGAGAAAGAGTGTGGCGAAAAGCAGATTGTCCCTGATGGCTATGTCCGCAGTCAGGTCGAGCGAATCGAGGTCGGTCAGGACTATAGGATCGTCCGTACCGTTTATCACGTCGCCCGATACAAGGTCGATCTTGAGGAGCGCGCCCACGAGACCGAGCCCCGTATAACCGAACCTCCCGTCCGGAGTAGCTACGAGCGGGTTCGGGAGACACACGGTCGGGTTCTCAGGGCTTAACGGTATGTCTATCGTATCGAATAAGACGTTCGACTGACTATCTATGAGATCGATCGAAGGCGGGAAATCGAAGTCGCACGTAAACTCGTTCGTCTCGGGATCGAAAAGCACGGCGCCGTTATTCATAGCGTATATCGTGTCCCCTATGACGACCATGCTCGTCGTGTTGACGCCTGTGGCCGGTATAGTCATTATGAACTGGCTCGTAGTGGCGTTGATGACGGAGATGAACCCGTTTCCCATCGGATTGAAGTTTGCGTCCAGATTGTTGTTCGTCACATAGAGCCTTCCCTTGGTCACGACCCCCTTTACGGGTTCCTCAAAAGGCGTCCCCGCGACTGTGATTACGCTCTGGCAGGGCGCGGTGTTTCCTCCCTGCCCCGCTCTCACTATCAGCACCTCGCAGATACGCGTGTTGACGTTCACACGCGCGACGCTCTGCCCTATGTTGTTCACCACGTAGGCCGTTGTGTCGTCCACGAACGCTATGTCTATCGGGTTCGATCCGGGCGGGACCACGATAGTGCCGATGAGGCCGGGAGGATTCTGGTTCAGATCGAATACCTGAATGTTGTCCGAGAACCCGTTCACTACGTAGGCCCTGTTCCCCCTAATCTCTATATCGGCGGGAACGCTTTCGAGCTTCGCGAGGTTTTCCTCGACGGAATCCGAGAGCAGCGTAACGCCGATGACGATATCTTCCACGACCTCGCCGTCGTCAGTCACGACCACGTTGAATTCGTCGTCCGTATCTCCCGTGAAGGTCGGGTCGAAGCTCCCGTCCGAATTTGCGGTCGTCGTTTCAGTCTCCCCGGTGTTTATGTTGGTGACCTCTACCGTGCTTCCCCTGGGCACGGATCCCGGAAGCCCTCCGACCTTTATCGTTTCATCGGTGCCCGCTTTCTGTGCGACGGCGAGTATGGTGCCCGTCGGTACGAATCCGCCGCCGCCCCCGGTATCGTTGCACGAAGCGAGGGTTAGGCAGCCCGCGGCGAATAATAAGAATGATAATAATGTCTTCATGTCTGAGTCCTCCTGTGATGGTTCATGTATTTATGGTCTCATTCAGAAATTCACTCCCGCCGTCGCGAAGTAAGTCCTCCCCGGCAGAGGGAAATCGAGGGCGTCCCTCACGTCGAGATTATTGAAGAGGTTCTTTATCTCGAACGTGACGAAGAAATTTTTCCACTCGCCTTTCAGGCCGACGTCGTAAGTGGTCCGGGCGGGCGTCGTCTTCGAATCGGGGAACGCACTCACGGGGATCCTGTCCACGTAATGCGTCTCCCAGAATAGCGACAGGTAATTAAAGTCGAGCACAGCCCTTAGGTCGAACTTGTTGCGGGGCCTTCCGGGGAGCTGCGCCCCGGTTTCGTTTATCTCTCCGTCGAGGAACGTGTACCCGGCGAAGAGCTCGAAGTATTTGAACGGCTTCAGCACCAGGCTCGTCTCTATACCCTGCTCGTTCACGTTCCCGACGTTCTGGGGCTCTATCGTCTGCGCGCTTATGAAGACGAACAGTATGAGGTCGTCTATGTGGCTCCTGAAATAAGTCACTTCGAGAGAGGCGCGCGGGTGCGAGAGCACGAACCCTACGTCGAAGTCGTAGGCCGTTTCCGGCTTGAGATCGGGGTTTCCCCTTATGAACCCTTCGTTCGGGAAGAATAGCTCTCCGAAGCTCGGGGCCCTGTAGGAGCGCCCCGCGTTCGCCTTGAACGACAGATAACTGAGCGGGGTCACGATCACGCCAAGCCTGGCCGAGACGCCCGAATCCGTCGTCGTTGTCTCCTGACTCGTTCTCCAGAGGTCGTACCTGATGACAGGGTTTATCAATATCTTGTCGTCGAGCAGGTTTATTTCGTCAGCCGCGAACAGGCTGAACGTAAACCTGTCCGGGTTCCCATAGTCGTCGCTCTCGAGGAACTCCTCCCTCATCTCTGTGGCGAATGTAAAGACCTGCTCGTAAGGGCCGAACCACGTGAGCTTCGGGTTTATTCCGAACGAATAGGTCCTGCTGAGCGTATCTATCGGAATTCCGATAGTCGGCTCCGGGTTTTTGAATTTGAGGTCGTCGAACCTGTTGTATATGAGCACGTCGAGGTCCATGTCGGGCCTCATGAATTGTTCCTTGGATATGTTTATGCTTGTGAGGTTCCGGAGGTCTTTCTGGTTGGCGTCCGGCTGCTGGAATTCCCCTAACCCCGGGACCCCCCTGTCGTCGTAGAAGAATTCGTTGAGCATCTCTATCTGCCATCCGTTCCCGGCATCGTATGCGGCTTTGGCGAGAAGGCTTTCCGAGTGGAACTCGTTGTTGATCCTCGTGAGTGTGAGGTCGTTGACCGATTTGAATTTGAAGTCCCCCTTGCTCTGTGCGTGCGTGAAGGATACGAGGTAGCTCCAGTTTCCGATTTTCTGCGCTCTCGACGCGTTAAGTCCGAAGGTCTCGTAGGAGCCGTAGGTCACGGAGCCGAACGTGAAGGGCTTGTCCGGTTTTTTCGTAACTATGTTCACGACGCCGCCTATCGCGTCCGTGCCCGCGAGAGCCGAGGCCCCGCCCCTTACGATCTCGAACCTGTCCACGTAATTCACCGGAATAGTGGAGAGGTCCACCCCCCCGCCGATCGGGTTATTGAGCCTCACCCCGTCGAGAAGTATCACGACCTGGTCGTTTGAGGAGCCCCTTATGGACATGGTCTTTAACTGTCCGAACCCGCCGTAGTCGCGGACGACGACTCCCGGAGAGAACGAAAGGATTTCAGAGGCCGTGCTGTACTCGCCCGCGAAATCGTCGAGGTCTATGACGGTCGAAAAAGCAGACGGGTAGTCGAGGGGCGGCTCTATCGGGGTGTCCTCGACGACCACCTCTTCGAGGGTCTCTCCCTTATCGTCCTGTGCGTAAGCCGGCACCGCGGAGATTATGAGAAGAACTGACAGGAGTGTCTTTATCACTTTAGCCCCCGGTTCGCGAACCTGAAACCGGGAGGCTGATCGAGTAGAAAATCCATTTACTTTCTCCCCCCGAAGAAAAGTAAATTCACAGTTATAAGGCAGATATTCTGGCTCGTAGCCTCGGGACTCCCCGGCGCCTTCCCGGAATGACTACTCCAGTGGCATTATGCGGGGGACTTTAAGGACTACTTACAGCAGCGAGCGGGCTGCACCGGATTCTCACCGGTTTCCCATTTAAGCTGAAAGCACCTTATATCTATAAATTTTTGAAAGAGCTTTAATTCATGAACATCATAACTTTGTGCATATCTAAATTCAAGTGCGATCTCAATCAATTGTCTGCGCCTTGTCATTTTGCCGTTAAACGTGTCCTTTTTCAGTTCACATTAGGGATGACCTTCCTTCCGAACATCTTTATTAGCCCCGATATCACCTCGTGAGAGGCCTGCGGGAAAACCATGCGACACACTATGTATCTGACCCCGAGCTCGTCCCTGTATTTCTTTATCTCATCTACGCACTCTCCGGGCGTGCCGATGATGAATCGGTCTTCCGCGAGGTGTTTAAACATCGGGTCGTCCAGGCCTGTGAGCTGCTTTCCGCGGACGAACATCTTCACGCCGAGAGAAAAATAGAACTTATACATGTTGATAATGTATTTGTTGCCGCCTTCGACTGCTTTCCTGCGGCTTCCGGCCACGAATGTTTCCCTAAGCAGTATGTGCTCGACACGCTCCGGGTCCCTCCCCGCCTTCCGCGCCTCGTCGTTATAGAACCCTATAGTATCCCTCGCCATCTCGACCGTCCTTCCCGGCCCGATTAGAAGCGGGTATCCGAACCTTCCGGCGCGCCTGATTGCCGGCTCCTCGAATGCGCCCACGTAGAGGGGAATGGGCTTCTGGACGGGCTCGGGTGTGAGTTTGGCGTTATCGAATCTGTACCTTTTGCCCTCGTAGCTGAATTTCCCGCCCCCGAGCGCCTTCTCCAGCACCTCTATCCCCTCGTCCATCCTCGAGGGCCTCTGCTTCATAGGCACGCCCATCCCTTCGTACTCCTCCTTCCTGTAGCCGAGCACGACGCCCAGGTCGAACCTCCCGCCTGAGATGTTATCGACCACCGCCGCGTCCTCGGCCACTTTCATGGGGTTGTGGAGGGGGAGTATGATGCCGGCTGAGCCTATCCTGATCTTCGTCGTGACAGCCGCCATGGCAGCCGCCATAACCACGGGCGAGGGGCAGTACCCGTCGTCGAGAAAATGGTGCTCGGATATCCACGCGGAATCGAAATTCGCCTTCTCGGCCAGCTTCACCTGCTCTAGTGTGTTCCTGTAAATATCCGGGTGCGTGTAGGGCAGCTCCTGATGGGTCTGCATCCCGAATAATCCGACGCCGAATTTCATGAGTCGATCCTCCTTCGATTGCGGGTAAGGGTCTATTATAACATCCGCGGTACTTTAAATTCCAAGATCGCCCGCTATTATTTTATCGTAATGATCCGCGCGTAACCGGAGGCTTGTTTTTTTCAGGCGCTTCGGTTTATAATGAGTTGGACAATCCCAAGCGAGGTGCGTGTAAAATGGCAAAAGATATAAAGTTCGGACTTTCAGCCCCGATGCCGGGCGCCGATATGGACGGCCTTCTCAAGTTCTCGGTTATGGCCGATAAACTCGGCTTCGACACGGTCTGGTATCCCGATCACGTCGTTTTTGTTTCTCCTACCGAGGCGCACGAGGCGTGGACCATAGCAACAGCGGCCGCCATGATGACGAAGAATATCAAGCTCGGCACGGTCTCGGACCCCCACAAGATGCACCCCGCTGTTTTCGCCCAGAGACTCGCCTCTATAGACCACCTCTCCAAAGGTCGTGTGACCCTTACTCTCGGCGTCGGAGAATCGATGAATCTCGACGCTTACGGTATCAAGTGGAACAAGCCTTTCACGAGGCTCCGGGAATCGATGCAGGTGATGCAGAAACTATGGGCTGCCGACGGCCCCGTGGATTACAAGGGCGAGTTCTTCGAAATGAAGGACGCGTTCTTGCAGGTGAAACCCTACAAGAGAAACCGCATACCGATGTATATAGCCACGCACACGCCGAAAGGGCTCAGGCTCACGGGCGAGCTCGGCGACGGCTGGCTGCCGATAGACCTAAACCCCAAGCTCTACGCCGAGTATCTCGGCGTGATAAAAGAGAGCGCAAAGGAGGCGGGGCGCAAGATGAGCGAGATAGACCCCGGGCTCTGGGTGTTCACCTCCGTAGGCAAGAACCAGGACGAGGCATACAAGACGCTCGAGCCGTTCAAATACGTCCTCGTGATGCAGGACCAGCTCCAGAAGGCCGGGTACGACGTGAAGATACCCGAGGAGTACCACGGCCTGAATTACTTCAACGTCATACCGCAGGACGAGGCCGGCAGGCAGAAGTTCAGGCAGATCGGACAGTTCTTCCCGAGGGAAGCCATTATGGACTTCACGATCACCGGGTCGAAGCAGGACTGCATTAAGAAGATAGAGAAATACGTAAGCAAGGGCGTAAGACACTTCGTGCTCTTTTACAGGTTCAGCCCCGACCCGGAGAAGGCGCTCAAGACCTACGCGAAGGACATCATCCCCTACTTCAAAGGTTGATGCGCTTATTTCCTGTTGCTCCTCCGCCTCACCAACACTGTCATTTCGAGCAGCGCAAGAAATCTATTTTTCACTTTTCAATTTCCCCCTTAGAAAAAGGGGGATTTAGATTTTAACCCGTACGTGCTTCGACAAGCTCAGCACGAACGGGTTAATTTTCGGACTCGCTTCCGTCCTTCGCCGCGCTATCCTCGAAATACACACCCTTGTAAAGGATCAGGTCGAGCGGGTTCGGCACTAGGCCCTTCACGTAAGGCTTTATCATGTTCTGCTGGTTCGAGATGTAAAAAGGCGCTATCGGCGCGTCAATTTCGAGCAGGATCTTCTGCGCCTGGTCGTAAAGCTGCTTTCTCTTTTCGGGGTCTTGCTCCTCGGCCGCCTTCTCCACGAGCGCGTCGTACTCCCTGTTGCACCACCTGGTCCTGTTGTTTCCCGATATGCAGGTGAATATGGACATGAAGTTGTGCGGGTCGGGAAAATCGGCCCCCCATCCCGCCCTGTGTATCTCCGGCGGGTCCGTATTTATCGTGCTCAGGTACACCTTCCATTCCTGGTTCGTGAGATCGACCTTGATCCCCAGATATTCCTTCCACATGCTCTGGAGCGCCTCGGCGACCACCCTGTTGTTGCTCACGTCAGGCCAGAGGAACGTCACCTCCGGAAACCCTTTCCCGTCCGGGTATCCCGCTTCAGCCAGCCATTTTCTCGCCTGTTCCGGGTTGAAATCTATTCCCACGTCGGGGTTGTATCCTAGCATGTTCTTGGGTATCCAGGATTTGGTCGTTATCCCCGCCCCCTGAATCAGGCTCACTATGCTCTCCCTGTCTATCGAGGCGGCGAACGCCTTTCTGACGAGCGGATTGTCGAACGGCGGTTTCTCCACGTTGAACGCGATATAGTTACACCTGAACTGGAGCGTCGTCCTGAAATCCGGGAGGTCTCTTAACCTCGGCACCTCGAGCGGAGGTATGCTCTTGCTGTCCGCATAATCGAGCTCTCCCGCCTCGTACTGTGCAAGGGCCGAAGACGGGTTCTCGTTCATTATCATCTTCACCTTTTTAATCTTCGGTTTCTCCCCCCAGTATCCGGGGTTCTCCGTAAGGACCAGGTTGTCGTGATGCCTCCACGACGTGACCGCGTAAGGACCGAGTGTGACTATATTCGCCGGATCGGTCCACTCCTGACCATGCTTCTCTATGACGTCCTTTCTCTGGGGGAACGTCGTTATGAAGGCGAGCATGCTCGGGAAATAGGAGGCGGGCCTCTTGAGCCTCACTTCGAGAGTCCTGTCGTCGAGCGCCCTGACCCCGACCTTGTCCGCGTCCGTTATCTTCCCCGTGTTATATTCCTCGGCATTCTCCACGTCATAGAGTGAATATGCATAATCCCCACCGGTTTCCGGGTTCAGTATCCTCTTCCATGAGTATTCGAAATCGCCTGCGGTGAGCGGCTTCCCGTCCGTCCATTTCACCCCTTCCCTGATCTTGAAGGTGTACGTCCTGCCGTCCTCGCTCACTTCCCAGCTCTCCGCGAGGTCGGGCTCCGGCGTGAAGTCTTTGCTGAACTGAGTCAGCCCCTCCATGATGTTGTTTATGACGTTTATTGACGTGCTGTCCGTCGCGAGAGACCAGTCGAGAGTCGGAGGCTCGTTCCCGAGGTTTACGTTGAGCGTGTCTTTTTGTTTTATATCGATCGTATGGTCGCTGTTCCCGCATCCGGAAATCAGCAGCGCGACCGTGAAGAAAATGACCGTAATCCTTAACATTGTTAGTTAATCATAAAGCGCGGCTGCATTAATGTCCAATCCCGCCACTCTCATTCTGCTATGCTGTCATTCCCGAATGTTTTAATCGGGAATCCAGTCTTTAATCATTTGTAGGAGCGGCATCCTGCCGCGACGAAAAACCCGTTCGCCCTGCTTGCGGCACGTCGCCCGTAGGCTATGAGCCGTAGGGTGATCCGGCGAAGTCTCGACGAAGCCGGGAGCCTGTCGAAGGGTTGAACGGGTCGAGGCGGAATTGATAGATTTTAGCTCGGAGAATCACGCAATCCTCTCTTCCCCCGACACCTCATACGCGACGACGCTTTCCGGCCCGTCTATAAGGTCGGGGAACGTTTTTTCGAACTCCTTGAAGTGCGGCTCCTCGAAATGGAGGTCGAGGTCATGCCTGCTCCTCCACTTCTCGTAGAAGGTGAACGAATCGGGATCGAACGGGTCCTGGAGGAACTCGTACACTATGCATCCCTCCTCGCTCCTCGACGGCGCGAGCATCCCCCTCGACATCTCCATCATCCGCTCCCGGCAGCCGGATTTGGTCCTGAATTTCGCAATGAGTATGAGCATCTATCCCCCTTTACAAACTCAATGAAAAACCGTAGTATAGGCTTGGCCGGGGCCATTTTCAAGCGTAAATCGAGAGGGTCTAGGTACAAGCGGCGGTATATAAGGGTCTGGGAGGTATCAAATGTCAGACGATAAATACAAACGCGGTGTGGAATTACTGGAGAAGGTTTCGCCCGGCGCTTCGAAGAGGACTGCCGAGAGCCTGAACGACATTGCGCCCGACATGGTGCGGTACATGATGGAGTTCGTCTTCGGCGAAATATCGTCGAGGCCGGGACTCGAAATGAAGTCCCGCGAGATAACCGCCATGGCCGCGCTCGCTGCCCTCGGTACTGCGCCCAATCAGCTGAAGATCCACATCAAGGGCGCGCTCAGCTGCGGCTGTACGAGGGAGGAAGTCGTGGAGGTGCTCATTCAGGTCCTGGTCTACGCCGGCTTCCCCGCGGCGCTCAACGGTCTGAGGCTTGCCAAAGAAGTATTCCAGGAGCTCGACGGGAAATCCTGAACCCGTCCGCTTACCCCGAACCCGTTAATCAGAGTCATTTCTTCCCGGAGAGCAGTCTTTCCTCTATCTCTTCGAGTGTCATCCCCTTCGTCTCCGGCACCAAACGCCAGACGAATACTATCCCTGCCAAGCTGACGAGCGCGTAAAGCCAGTATGTATAAGACGCGCCGATTGCATCGAGGAGAGGCAGGAACGAGAACGATACCACGAGATTCGATCCCCAGCTCGACATCGTCGCTATGCTCACCGCCCGCCCCCTGACGTTGAGCGGGAATATCTCGGTCATCACGATCCAGGGTATTGGCCCCAGCGAAAAGGCGAAGCACGCTATGTAGAACCAGACGGCGATTATCGCGGCTCTCCCGATCTCGTACCCTCCTCTATCACCGAGAGCGAATATAATGCCTATGGCGCTAAGCGAGACGAGCATCCCAACGAGACCAGCATAGAGGAGTGGCTTTCTCCCGACCCTGTCTATAAGCCATACTGCGATGAAAGTGGCGAGCACGTTCACCACGCCCACGCTCACCGTCGCTAGTATGGCGGAGTGCGGGGATTCCATCCCTGCCCCCCTGAAGAGAGATGGCGCGTAGTACATGATCGAATTTATTCCGACGAACTGCTGTGTCAGAAAAAGCCCAATGGCCGTGACGAACGCCCGGCTTACCGGGGACCTCAGCATATCCGCGAACCCGCCGTCCGATTCCATGGATAAGACCTTCCTGATATCGTTCAGCTCCGCATCCGCGATCGCAGTGTCCCCGCCTGTGATTTTAATTAGCGTCTCCCTCGCCTCGTCCTCACGCCCCATCTTTATGAGCCACCTCGGGCTCGGCGGGAGTACGAACATTCCGATGAGCAATACGAATGCGGGCAGCGCGCCTGTCCCGAGCATAAGCCTCCAGTTCCCCGATTCCGTGAGCGCCCTGTCCACGACGTAGCCGAGCAGGATGCCTATCGTTATAGCGAGCTGAAAATAAGTGACCAGCCTCCCTCTCCCGGCAGCGGGAGATATCTCCGCTATATACAGCGGGGCCGACGCCGAGACCGCGCCCAGGCCGAAGCCGAGAACGAACCGGGAGGCAAGGAGAGCGCCCGCCGTCGGCGAAAGCGCCGAGCCCGCCGCTCCCGCGATAAAGAGGAGCGCCGCCCCCTGCACGGTTATCTTCCTTCCGAGCCTGTCGGCCAGGAATCCGTTCACGAGCGCCCCGGTTATTCCTCCTATGAGCACCATCGATACGACACCCCCTTTTCCTATGGTGTCCAGGTGGAACGTGTCCGATATGAAGCCGAGCGCGCCGCTCACCGAGCCCGTGTCGTAACCAAGCAGCAGGCCCGCCAGCGCGGCTATCACGGACGTGAATATAACGATTCCGCTATTCTTTCCGGG
>JRYK01003371.1_pt1 | contig 11154 bp, 10 predicted proteins | sample 235381 | NCBI WGS metagenome assembly JRYK01 (sample SAMN03074220, study PRJNA261476) | activated sludge metagenome | biome: Wastewater Treatment Plant; feature: Wastewater; material: Activated sludge; isolation source: activated biomass of a wastewaster treatment plant treating hydrocarbon... ...
CGGCTGGGCCTACGACATCGGCTCGTCCGGCGTCGATCACGTGCTCGCCAGCGGCCGCGACGTCAACATCCTGGTGCTGGACACCGAGGTGTATTCCAACACCGGCGGCCAGATGTCCAAGTCCACGCCGCGCGGCGCGGTCGCCAAGTTCGCCGCCGCCGGCAAGCCGCTGCCGAAGAAAGACCTGGGCCTGCTGGCCATGGCCTACGGCAACGTCTACGTGGCCCGCGTGGCCTTCGGGGCCAACGACCGGCAGACCGTCCAGGCGCTGCTGGAGGCCGAGGCCTACGACGGCCCGTCGCTCATCATCGCCTATAGCCACTGCATCGCCCACGGCTATGACATGAAGTATGGCCTGGAGCAGCAGCAGGCGGCGGTCGAGTCCGGCCATTGGATTCTCTATCGCTACAACCCGGAACTGGGCCATGCGCCGGAAGCCAACGGCCACAACGGCCACAACGGCCACGCGCAAAACCCGTTCCAACTGGACTCCAAGGCGCCCACGCTGCCGCTGGAGAAGTACCTCTACCGCGAAGGCCGCTACCGCATGTTGCAGCAGAGCAACCCGGAGGCCGCCGACCGGCTGCTGAAGCTGGCCAAGTCCGACGTCGAGGCCCGCTGGAAGACCTACCAGAGCTACGCCGCCGGCGAAAAGGCGAGCGAGTAAGGGAGGATCGCCATGGATCTGAGAACATCCTATCTTGGTTTGGAACTGAAGAACCCACTGGTGGCCTCGCCCTCGCCGCTGAGCCGCGAGCTGGCCAACATCCGCCGCATGGAAGACGCGGGCGCGGCGGCCGTGGTGCTCTACTCCCTGTTCGAGGAAGAGATCAACCAGGAAAGCCACGCCCTCGATCGCTACCTGAGCGACGGCACGCAGAGCTTCGCCGAGGCCCTGACCTACTTCCCCGAAGCGCCGGCCTACCGGGCCATCGGCCCCGATGCCTACCTTGAGCACGTCTTCCGCGCCAAGCAGGCGGTCAACATCCCGGTCATCGCCAGCCTCAACGGCGTCTCGACCGGCGGTTGGATTCGCTATGCGAAGGAGATGGAGGGCGCGGGCGCCGACGCCCTCGAACTCAACATCTACTACCTGCCCACCCGCCTCGACCTCCCCAGCGCCGAAGTGGAGCAGATCTACATCGACCTGGTGCGCGACGTCAAAGCCTCCGTCCGCATCCCCATCGCCGTCAAGCTCAGCCCCTACTTCAGCGCCACGCCCAACATGATGGCCCGCATCGCCGAGGCCGGGGCCGCTGGTCTGGTGTTGTTCAACCGCTTCTACCAGCCCGACCTCGACCTGGAGAACCTGGAGGTCGTTCCCAACCTCCACCTGAGCGAGCCGGATGAGATGCGCCTGCCGTTGCGCTGGATCGCCATCCTCTACGGCCGGCTGAAGGTTGACCTGGCCCTGACCACGGGCATCCACAGCGGCCACGACGCGCTCAAGGCCGTCGCCGCCGGGGCCAACGTGGCCATGATGACCTCGGAGATCTTGAAGAACGGCATCGGCCGCTTCGGCGAAGTGCTGCGCGAGATGTCGCTGTGGCTCGAAGAGCGCGAGTATCTCTCGCTCAACGAGCTGCACGGCAGCCTCAGCCAGATCAACGTCGCCGCGCCGGCGGCCTTCGAACGGGCCAACTACCTGCAGATCGTAAGATCGTATTCGCCGACGTTTCGCTAGAGGAGGACGACGGAAAGCGGCCGACGGGCCACGGAGCGCGTAAGCGCTCCGTGGCCCATCGTCCCGCGCCGCAAGCGGCCTTCGCGGAACGCCTTCTTGCCTTGGTTTTCGTTGTCACCGCTTCCGAACGGTGTGATCACAGTGAGAAAGGCCCTGGTCTATGCCAGGGCTTTTCTCGTTGCTGGGCCGTCGCCGATCACCGGGACACGGCCGAAACAGAAGAGGCCCTGGGCTGACCCAGGGCCTCTTCATCTAGCTCCCGCCGAAGAGGTGGTGCGACATGACCTCGGAGGCGGAAGGTCACATCGAGCGTGATATCTAGTTTCGTCGGCCTAGAAGCGATCGGTATCCGGGGCGTTGTAGGCCCACTTGCAGGGGATACCGGCCAGGTTGCAGTCCAGGGCCGCGGAGCAGACGCAGTTGCGCAGGCGATAGAGCTGGCTGAACTCGAACAGGAAGTCATCCGTCGGATAGACGCGCTGCTCGCGCAGCTCCACGTCCAGACCGATGAGTTCGCACTTCTTCTCGCCGACGGTTACCCATTTCTCAATAGCCATGTTGTCCTCGTTGGCTGCCGATTGGGCCACGCCGGGCCGGTAGGGGTCACCTGGCGTATCGCCTGTCAACGGTCACAGGATACGGCAAGGAGGCAGCCGTTTCCAGTGCCAAACGTCACTCGATCACATGACATTTGTCACCTGCATAGGTGAGTCTTATCACTGACACAACGCTGGCCGAGCCTCTATCATATGGGTGCGCTGCGTGGGGCAGGATGAATCCTGCCCTACAGCCTGGGAGTAGCTCTATGATTGAACCGGATCGCGTTGTCCAAACCACCTGCCCTTACTGCGGCGTCGGCTGCCAGCTCGACCTGCACGTGAAGGACGGCTTGCTCTACCGGGTCAACGGCCGCTTCGACAGCCCGGTGAACCACGGCAACCTGTGCGTCAAGGGGCGCTTCGGCTTCGACTTCATCCACGCCCCCGACCGCCTGACCGCCCCCCAGGTGCGGCCCGACCGAACAGTGCCCTTCGGCCCTACCCACGACACGACCTGGCCGGAGGCGCTCGACACCGTGGCCGGCCGGCTGCGGGCCATCCGCGACGCCCACGGCCCGGACAGCATCGCCTTCCTGACTTCGGCCAAATGCACCAACGAGGAAAACTACCTCCTTCAGAAAATCGCCCGCGCGGTGGTCGGGACGCACAACGTCGACCACTGCGCCCGTCTCTGACACAGCAGTAGCGTGGCCGGTCTGGCCGCGACACTGGGTTCCGGAGCGATGACCGATTCCATCGCCAACATCGTCGATGCTGACTTGCTGTTCGTCACCGGCTCCAACACGACCGAGGCCCATCCCATCATCGGCCTGGAGATGAAGCGGGCCGTGCGCCAACGCGGGGCGCGGCTCATCCTGCTCGACCCGCGCGAGATCGAGCTGGCCAACTTCGCCACGCTGCACCTGCGGCAGCGGCCGGGCACCGACGTGGCCGTGCTGAACGCCCTGGCCCACGTCATCATCCGCGACAACCTGAGCAACCTGAGCTTCATCGAGGAGCGCACCGAGGGCTTCGCCGAGTTCGCCGCCGCCGTGGCCGACTGGACCCCGGAACGGGCCGAGGCCATCTCCGGCGTGCCGGCGCAGGACATCGTCGACGCCGCCTACCTCTACGCCCACGCCCGCAATGCCATGATCTTCTGGGCCATGGGCATCACCCAGCACACCACGGGCACGGACAACGTCAAGGCCTGCTCCAATCTGGCCCTGCTGACCGGCCACATCGGCCGGCCGGCCACCGGTCTGAACCCGCTGCGCGGCCAGAACAACGTCCAGGGCGCGTGCGACATGGGCGGGCTGCCCAACGTCTTCCCCGGCTATGCTCCGGTGAGCGATGAGGCCGTACGCCGCAAGTTCGCCGCCGGCTGGGGCGTGCCCGTGGAGAGGCTGGGGGCCAGGCCTGGCCTGACCGTGACCGAGATCATCCACGGCGCGCTGCGCGGCGACATCCGGGCGCTCTACGTCATGGGCGAAAACCCCATGCTGTCCGACCCCAATCTGAGCCACGTGGCCGAGGCCCTGGCGGCGGTCGAGTTCCTGGTCGTGCAAGACCTCTTCCCCAACGAGACGGCGCAGATGGCCGACGTGGTGCTGCCGGCGGCCGGCTTCGCCGAGAAGCTGGGCACGTTCACCAATACCGAGCGGCGTGTGCAGCTCATTCGCCCGGCCATCGACCCGCCCGGCGAGGCGCTGCCCGATTGGCGCATCCTGCTGGAGCTGGCGCGGCGGCTGGGCGCGGATTGGCCCTACGACGGCCCGGCGGACGTCTTCGCCGAGATGGCCGGCCTGACGCCGCAGTACGCGGGCATGTCCTACGCCCGGCTGGAGCAGGGCGGCCTGCAATGGCCCTGCCCCACGCCCGACCACCCCGGCACGCCGGTGCTTCACGTGGGCAAGTTCACCCGCGGCAAGGGCCTGTTCTGCGCCCTGGACTACCGGCCGCCGGCCGAGCTGCCCGACGCCGACTACCCTTTCCTGCTCTCGACCGGGCGCATCCTCTTCCATTGGCACGGCGGCACGATGTCGCGCCGCTCGCCGGGGCTGGACGCCGTAGCCCCCGAAGCCGAAGCCGAACTGAACCCGGCCGACGCTGCGCGGCTGGGCGTGGTCGAAGGCGACCTGCTGCGTGTGACCTCGCGCCGCGGCTGTGTCGTCGCTGCCGCGCGCATCACCCGTCGCTCGTCGCCCGGCGTGATCTTCATGACGTTCCACTATGCCGAATCGGCCACCAACCTGCTGACCATCGACGCCGTCGATCCGACGGCCAAGATTCCCGAATACAAGGTGTGCGCCGTCCAAGTGCAGAAACTGGGCCTTAGAGATTACGAAATGGGAATTGCCGAGCGCGCCGCTGACAACCCGTTTCCAACTCCCATTCTACATTCCTAATTCCCAATTCTTAGTTGCCAAAGGAGTCTTCCATGAGTCAAACCCCTCTCCCGCTGTCGCTTGATTCCCTGCTGCCGCCCGACATGGCCAAGAAGGCCGAAACCATCGGCGTCAGCAAGGCCAACCTGGGGCCGTTCCGCATGTTGGCCCTGGCCGTGCTGGCCGGGGCGTTCATCGCCCTGGGCGCGGTGTTCATGACCACGGTCACGGCCGGCGCGTCCGGCGTCCTGGCCTACGGCGTGGCCCGCCTGGTGGGCGGCTTCGCCTTCTGCCTGGGCCTCATCCTGGTCGTCGTCGCCGGCGCGGAACTGTTCACCGGCAACAACCTGATCGTCATGGCCTGGGCCAGCNNTTCGAGCACAGCATCGCCAACATGTACTTCATCCCCGTCGCCCTGTTCATCAAGAACGGCGCGACGCCGGCTTTCTGGACCAACATCGGCAAGACGGCGGCCGACTTCGGCAACGTGACCTGGTCCAACTTCTTCGTGGCCAACCTGCTGCCCGTCACCATCGGCAACATCATCGGCGGCGCGCTGATGGTCGGCCTGGTGTACTGGTTCATCTACCTGCGGCCGAGTTGGACCGGCCACAAGGACAAGGCCGAGAGCAGCGACGCCACCCTTAAGAAAGCCTAACCGCCATCTCTACACCTCCTTCTTTAGCACAACCGCCTCCGGCCCGCAAGGGCCGGAGGCGGTTGTCGTTTGGAGGCAGCGGGGGCGGCGTGGTCGCCGCCCTGAGACGGCCGGCTAGAGGTAGCCCAGCTTGTGCGCGGCGTGGGTCAGTTCTTCGCGGAAGTTGGGGTGGGCGATCTGGATGAGCGCCTGCGCCCGTTGGCGGATGGTCTTGCCGTAGAGCGAGGCCACGCCGTACTCGGTGACGATGTAATGCACGTCGTTGCGCGTCGTCGTCACGCCGGAGCCTTCGGACAGCAGGGGCGAGATACGGCTGATGGTGTCGTTCTTGGCCGTGGCCGGCAGGGCGATGATGGGCAGACCGCCCTTAGAGCGAGCCGCGCCGCGGATGAAGTCCAGTTGGCCGCCGACGCCGCTGTAGAACACCGGGCCGATGGAGTCGGCGCACACCTGGCCCGTCAGATCGACCTGCAAGGCGGCGTTGATGGCCACCATGTTGTCATTCTGGGCGATGTTGTAGGGGTTGTTCACGTACTCCGTGGGATGCAATTCGACGATGGGGTTGTTGTCCACGAAGCGATAGAGCCGCTCGGAGCCGAACAGGAAACCGGCCACCATCTTGCCCGGGTGGAACGTCTTCTGGGAGCAGGTGATGATGCCCTGCTCGAACAGGGTCACCACGCCGTCGGAGAATAGCTCGGTGTGGATGCCCAGGTCTTTGTGATTGCCCAGGTTCTCCAGCACGGCGTCGGGCAGGCTGCCGATGCCCATTTGCAGCGTGGCCCCGTTGGGGATCATGTCGGCGATGATCTGGCCGATCTTCAGGTATTCGGGCGTGCTGCGCCCCTGCACGGCCTCCGGCAGCGGGTAGTCCGTCTCCACGATGGCGTTTAGGCGGCTGACGTGGATGAAGCTATCGCCCAGCGTGCGCGGCATCTGCCGGTTGACCTCGGCGATGATGTAGCGCCCGGCCTCGGCCGCCGGCTTGGTCGTGCCCACCTCGACGCCGTAGCTGCAAAAGCCGTGCTCGTCCGGCGGCGAGAGGGAGACGAGGGCCACGTCGATGGGCAGGATGTTACGCTGGAACAGGCCGGGGATTTCCGACAGGAAGATGGGCGTGAAGTCGGCCCGTCCCTCCTGCACCGCCTTGCGCACGTTGTGGCCAATGAACAGCGAATTGTCGCGGAAATGACCCTCGTACTTGGGATCCACATAGGGGGCTTCGATGAAGGTCAGGATGTGGATAAGTTCGACGTCGTGCAGTTCGGGCGCGCGGGCGCAGAGGCCGTCGATGAGCACCGCCGGCCCGCCGGCGCCGCCGCCGACGTAGAGGCGATTGCCCGATTCGATGCAGGCCAGGGCCGTGGCCGCGTCCGTTACCTTGCGACGATAGATCGTCTCCCAATTCACCTTTCACCTCCCACAGCGCCGACCAGGTCATTGACGTGCGGCAGCGCGATCTCTATCTCTCGTCCCAGGGCATCGGCCACCTCGCGGTGGGCCAGCTTGCCCTGATACAAATTGATGCCCGTGGCCAAGGATGGCTGCTGCTCCAGCATGCCCAGGACGCCATTGGCCCCCAGACCCCATAGATAGGGCAGCAGCGCGTTCGTCAGGCCGTAGCTCGTCGTGCGGGCCACGGCCGCGGTCACGTTGGGCACGCAGAAGTGGATAACGCCATCGACGACGTAGGTCTGATCGCGTAGCGTCGTCGGCCGGCTGGTCTCCGAACAGCCGCCCTGGTCGATCGAGTAGTCGATGAAGACCGTGCCGGCGCGCATGTTCTCGACCATTTCCTGGGTGATGAGCAGCGGGGCGCGATGGCCGGGGCTGAGGATGGCCCCGACGACCACGTCGGCGAACTCCGTCACCCGCTTCAGGTTGTAGGCCGTGGACAACATCGTCGTCACCCGGCCGTTGAGAAGCTCCTCCATGTGCTGTAAGCGATGCATTTCGCTGTCCAGCACCACCACCTGAGCGCCCATATTCAGGAAGGCGCGGGCGGCATTGGCGCCCAGCACGCCCCCGCCCAGGATGACGGCCACGCCGCGCGGCACGCCGGGGATGCCACTGAGCAGCGTGCCCCGGCCGCCGTGGCTGGACATGAGCAACTGCCCGGCGATGACCGGGGCCAACCGTCCGGCGATCTCGCTCATGGGCACCAGGACGGGCCGGCTGCCGTCGGGTTCGGCGATCATCTCGGAGGCGATGGCCGTGATCTCGTGGTCGCGCAGGGCGTCCAGGAAGTCGGGCGAGGCCACGGCCAGGTGCAGAAAGGCGATGATGGTCTGGCCGGGGCGGAAGAGGCTGTGCTCCTGGGCCGTGGGCCGGGTCACCTTGACCACCACGTCGGAGCGGCCATAGACCTCGGCCGCCGAATAGACGACGCGCGCGCCGCTGTGGCGATAGACCTCATCGCTGAAGCCGGCGGCCACGCCGGCGCCTTTTTCGACATAGACCGTATGACCGCGGCGCACCAGGGTCGTGACCCCCGCCGGTGTCAGGCCGACGCGCGACTCCATGTCGCGCACCTCCTTAGGGATGCCGAATTCCATAGTGTTCTCTCCTCTGAAAGGGCGGCAAGGCCCGATTACCTCTCAGTGTAGTAAGAAATGCGCCTCTGGGCAGTGTCAAATGTAATCCATCGGGCCGACAAAGGTCATGAGTGGCGGGCGGCCGAGGGGTCTCGTCGCCGGGCGCGCCCCGCCGAACCTACTGGCCAAGCTTAGCAGCCTCTCTGCGGCAAACAGGTGAAGATCGTCACGTTTTCGCCTAACGTTTGTCACTACAGTTCCCCCCGCTTCTGTGGAATACTGAAGGTGGACCGAAACCCTGGCCCGGCCTTCGCGCTCCTTGACATTCGTCCAGACAGTGAAATCGAATGACACGGGGCCGCGCTATTCCCACCAGCCGCCCCGACACTCCAGCACCCCGCCGGGTCTATTTCCCACTTCACCGGAGGTTCTCTAGATGGCAACTGGAAGAGTTGTAATCGACATAGAGCGCTGTAAAGGTTGCGAGTTGTGTCGCGCCGCCTGTCCGCAGGACGTGCTGGCCCTGGCCGAGGAGCTGAACGCCAAAGGCTACCGGCCGGTCATCCTGTTGGACCCCGCGCACGACTGCACCGGCTGCGCCCTATGCGCTACCGTCTGCCCCGATGGCTGCATCACGGTCTACCGCGATGTCGTCGCCAGGGGCGTGGTCGCCAAGGGCGTGGCCGCCAAGAGCGGGCCGGCCCACGGCCGCGCGCCCGTCGCCGGGCGGGCGCCGGCGCAGGCACAGGAGGTCAGGTAATCATGGCCAAGCAACTCCTGAAGGGCAACATCGCCTTTGCCGAGGCCGCCATTCGCGCCGGCTGCGAGGTGTACTTCGGCTATCCCATCACGCCCCAGACTGAACTATTGGAGCACATGTCGCGGCGGATGATCGAGCTGGGCCGCGTCTTCCTGCAGGCCGAGAGCGAGGTCGCGGCGGTCAACATGGTCTACGGCGCGGCCGCCGCCGGAGCCAAGGTGATGACCTCTTCCAGCAGCCCGGGCATCAGCCTGATGCAAGAGGGCTTCAGCTACATGGCCGGGTCGAACGTGCCGGCGGTGGTCATCGACGTGATGCGCGGCGGCCCGGGCCTGGGCAACATCCAGCCCAGCCAGGCCGATTACAACCAGGTGACCAAGAGCGCCGGCCACGGCGACTTCCACCCCATCGTCCTGGCCCCGGCCACGGTGCAGGAAGCCATCGACCTGACCGTGCTGGCCTTCGACCTGGCCGAGAAGTACCGTACCCTGGTGTTCGTCATCGCCGATGGGGCCATCGGCCAGATGATGGAGCCGGCCGAGTTGCCGGAGATGCGCCCGCTGGCGGACAAGCGACCGGAGTGGGCCGTCACCGGAGCCAAGGGCCGCCCCCACAACGTCATCAGCTCGCTGTTCATGGGCGCGGAGCAACTGGAGGCGATGAACATCCAGTTGCAGGACAAGCTGCGCCAGATCGAGCAGTCGAACGAAGTGCGCTACGAGGCCATGGACGTGGACGACGCCGAGATCGTGCTGGTGGCCTTCGGCACGGCGGCGCGCGTGGCCAAGACGGCCGTCAAGCACCTGCGCGCCGCGGGTCTGCCCGTCGGCCTCTTCCGGCCCATCACCCTGTGGCCCTTCCCGGAAAAGGAACTCAACCGCCTGGCCAAGCGCATCCCCTCGGTGCGGGCCTTTGTCGTCGTCGAAATGAACGCCGGGCAGATGGTTCACGACGTGCGCGAAGCCGTCGCCGGCCGCGTACCGGTGTCGTTCTACGGCCGCATGGGCGGCATCATCCCCCTGCCCGAGGAGATCGAGGCGGAGATTCGCCGGCGATACGCCATCGTCGCGCCGGCTGTTCGCATGGAGGCACGCAATGGCCGTTCTATCCGCTAATGAGGCCGCGCTGGCGACAGCGCCCGGCGACGAGCGCCACGAGGAGATCGTCTACAAGCGGCCGGTAGCGCTGACCGACGTCTATACCCACTACTGCCCCGGCTGCACCCACGGCATCGCCCACCGCCTGGTGGCCGAAGTGATCGACGAGATGGGCATCCGCGAAGACACCATCCTGGTGGCCTCGGTGGGCTGCTCCGTCTTCGCCTACAACTACTTCGAAGTGGACTCCTGCGAGGCGGCCCACGGCCGCGCCCCGGCCATGGCCACGGGCGTCAAGCGCGTCCACCCCGACAAGTTCGTGTTCACCTATCAGGGCGACGGCGACCTGGCCTCCATCGGCATGGGCGAGATCATGCACGCGGCCGCGCGCGGCGAGAAGATCACCATCATCTTCATCAACAACGCCATCTACGGCATGACCGGCGGCCAGATGGCCCCCACGTCGCTGCCCGGCCAGGTGACCACCTCCTCGCCCTTCGGCCGCGACCTGCGGCTATGCGGCGCGCCGGTGCGGATGGCCGAACTGCTGGCCCAGATGGACGGCACGGTCTACGCCGTCCGCCGCAGCCTGCACGACGCCCGCCACATCATTCAGGCCAAGAAGGCCATTCGCACCGCGTTCGAGGCGCAACGGCTGGGCCTGGGCTTCAGCATCGTGGAGTTGCTTTCGACCTGTCCGACGAACTGGGGCATGACGCCGGCCGAATCCCTGGACTGGGTGCGCGACAGCATGATCCCGACCTACCCTCTGGGCGACTACAAGGTCGCGCCGGAGTTGGCGCCCGCGCGCCGTTAGGCCCTTCCCGCCCACGGGAAGCGCCCGCTAAGGAGCAAGCCTGACATGACCACCCCTTGGAACCAGCGCTGCGCCCAACGCATGCAATGGATGAGCGCCTCGACCATCCGCGAGTTGCTCAAGCTGACCGAGAATCCCGACATCATCTCCTTTGCCGGCGGCATGCCCGCGCCGGAGGTGTTCCCGGTGGAGGCCTTCCGCGCCGCCACCGACCGCGTCCTGAGCAAGCAGGGCAGCCGGGCGCTGCAATATGGCCCCACGGAGGGCTACCGGCCGTTGCGCGAGTGGATCGTGCGCAAGATGGCCAGCTACGGCATCGAGTCCGCGCCGGAGAACGTGCTCATCACCAGCGGTTCGCAGCAGGCGCTGGACCTGATCGGCAAGATCATGATCAACCCCGGCGACCTGATCCTGACCGAGCGCCCCAGCTACATGGGCGCGCTACAGGCCTGGCGAGCCTACCAGGCCGAGTTCGTCTCCGTGCCCACCGACGACGATGGCCTGCGCGTCGATCTGCTGGAAGACGCCCTCTGCGCCGGGCCGAAGTTCATGTACATCCTGCCCAACTTCCAGAACCCCGGCGGCTTCACCCTGTCGCTGGAGCGGCGGCAGCAGCTGATCGAGATCGCCGACCACTACGGCGTGCCCATCATCGAGGACGACCCCTATGGCGAGCTG
>JRYK01000770.1_pt1 | contig 11121 bp, 10 predicted proteins | sample 235381 | NCBI WGS metagenome assembly JRYK01 (sample SAMN03074220, study PRJNA261476) | activated sludge metagenome | biome: Wastewater Treatment Plant; feature: Wastewater; material: Activated sludge; isolation source: activated biomass of a wastewaster treatment plant treating hydrocarbon... ...
CGCTCCTCGAAAGCCGGCCTCGGCCGGCGTCGCGAACTAGCCCGGCGCCCTCAGGCCCGGGCGGGCGCTCAGCGAAAACGACGAACGACAACTAGCACCCACCACCCGCCACCGGCCACCCCGAAATTCTCATCCTTAAAATATCGTGTCCTTCCTATACATAAAGGGGGCGATGCGCTATACTTTGGGCAATTGTGGGAAAAAGTGGGGCATTGTGGGACAAAGATGCGCGCTAACCCACCACTTCCCGCCCCAAATGGGACAATGCGAACAGATGTTCTAATAGGCAGGTTGGGATGTTCCTGGGCGAATTCCGGCACACGATCGACGAGAAAGGACGGCTGACGATCCCGGCCAAGTTCCGCGGCTTGCTGGCCGCGGGCATGGTCATTACCCGGGGCTTCGACCGCAATCTCGTGGCCTACTCGCTCGAAGGCTGGCAGGCGCTGGCCGAGCGCGTCCAGAGTCTGCCCATCACCGACCCCAGCGCCCGCGAGTTCCGGCGGCGCGTCTTTGCCGGGGCCGTCGACCTCATCCCCGACCGCCAGGGCCGGGTCTTGCTGCCCCCCTACCTGCGCGAGTTCGCCGCCATCGACGCCGAAGTGGTCATCGCCGGCGTCTACAGCCACCTGGAAATCTGGAATCCCGACACCTGGGCCGACGGGCGCGAAGCCAGAGAAGGCGACGGCCGTCACTGGGAGAACCTGGGCATCTAGCCCGCGAGCTGGACGAATGGAATGGCCGAGCAGACAGCCCACGACTCCGGCGGCCGCGCCGAGGGACACGTCCCCGTCCTCTTCCGGGAGGTACTGGACGCCCTGCGGCCCGCGCCCGGCGGGCGTTACGTGGACGGCACTCTCGGCGCGGGCGGCCACGCCGCCGGCGTGCTGGCCGCCTCGGCGCCCGACGGGCGCTTGCTCGGCCTCGACCGCGACCCGGCGGCGGTGGCCTTCGCCGCGGCGCGGTTGGCCGGCTTCGGCCCGCGGGCCACGCTGGTCGCCGCCAGCTTTGGCGACATGGACGCGGTGGCCGCAGCCCATGGCTTCGCCGCCGTCGATGGCGTCTTGCTCGACCTGGGGCTGTCCTCGCGCCAACTGGACGACGCCGCGCGCGGCTTCTCGTTTCAACAGGACGGCCCGCTAGACATGCGGTTCGACCCCCGCGCCGGGGCCACGGCCGCCGATCTGGTTAACAATCTGAGCGCGGAAGAACTGGCAGACCTCTTCTTCCGCTACGGCGAGGAACAGCAGAGCCGGCGCATCGCCCGGCTCATTGTCGCTCACCGGCCGTTGCACACCACGGCTGAGTTGGCGACGCTGATCGCCCGCGAGGCGCGCCACAGCGGGCGGCCGGGCCGCCACCCGGCCACCAAGGTCTTCCAGGCGCTGCGCATCGCCGTCAACGGCGAGTTGGACGAGATCGCCCGCGGGCTGCGCGCCGCCGTGGGGCTGTTGGCCCCCGGCGGCCGGCTGGCGGTCATCAGCTTCCATTCGCTGGAAGACCGGCTGGTGAAGGAGTTCCTGCGCGAGCAGAGCCGCGAGTGCGTCTGCCCGCCCCAGCAACCGGTGTGCACCTGTGGCGCGCAGCCCACCCTGCGGCTGGCCCCGCGCAAGGCCATCAAGGCCGGCGATGAGGAGACGGCGCAGAATGCGCGCAGCCGGAGCGCGCGGCTGAGAGTGGCAATTAGGAATTGAAGGACTGAAGCGGCGGATTGGGATGACGACAGACGTGATGAGCGGGCCAGACGAGAAGCCTCAGGAGAGGACACCCAAGCGGCAGCCCCGACAGGCGCGGGAACTGGCGCGGCGTCTGGGCGTGCTGACGGAGGCCCAGGCCGCCGCCGGCTGGGGCGTGGTCATCGTCCTGGCCGCGCTGTTGGGCGCTATCTACCTGAACCAGGCCAGCAGAATCGCCACCATCGGCCGCCGCGTGCAGACGGAGCAGAACGAGTTGGACGAGGTGAAGCGCACCAACGCCGAGTTGGAGCGCCAGATCGCCGAAGCCCAATCGCTGAGCCGGCTGGACGACGAAGCGCGCCGGCTGGGCTTTGTGCCCTCCACGGCGGCCGACATCGACTACATCGTCATCCCCCAATACCCCACCGAGGCCGCCGATGCGTCGGCCATCCTCCCGTCGAGCGAGACGGCCCCGGAAGAGCCGCCCGCGCCGGTAGAGACCATGTGGCAAGCCGTGGCCCTGGCCCTGCGCGACCTGGGCATCGACCTGACCCGAGGAGAGACACGTGAACAGTAGCCAGGTGCGACGCATGTGGGCCGTCGCCATCGGCATGTGCGTGGTGCTGGGCGTCATCGTCCTGCGCCTGTTCGCGTTCCAGGTGGTGAACGGCGATGAATGGAAGGCCACGGTCATCGACGACCTGGCCGTGACCGACACGCCGGAGCGGGGCGTCATCTACGACCGCAACGGCGCGGTGCTGGCCGTGGACGAGTGGGACTATCGCGTTGGCGTCTCGCCCAGTATCCTGACCGACCGCGAAGAGATGGCCAACGAGCTGGCCCCCATCCTGCAGATCCCCCGCGGGCAACTGCTGGCCGACATGGACACACCCGACATGTACGTCGTCCTGGCCCCGCGCATCACCTCGGACACGGCCGAGGCCATCCGCGCCACGGCCTACGGCGACGAGGTGCAGCTCGACCCACTGCCGCGCCGCTTCTACCCGCAGGGCGACCTGATGTGCCACGTGCTCGGCTTCGTCGATTTCGAGGGCAAGGGCGGCGCGGGCGTCGAGGGCTATTATCAGGGCGAACTGGCCGGTCAACCGGCCAGCGCCACCGTGCCCATCTCGCCCCTGGAGGAACAGACCACCGTTATGGCCCGCGAGGGGGCCGACCTGGTGCTGACCATCAGCCGCAGCGTGCAATATACCGTCGAGCGCCACCTGAAGGAAGCCCTGGCCGAATATGGCGCCAGCAGCGGCTCGATTATCGTCATGGACCCGCACACCGGGGCCATCCTGGCCATGGCCGCCGAACCTTGCTACTCGCCCAACGACTTCTACGACACCGAGAAGTCGGCCTTCTACAACCCGCTGGTCAGCGCCGTCTACGAACCCGGCTCGGTCATGAAGCTGGTGACGATGGCCGCCGCGCTCGATTCGGGCACGGTCACGCCGACCACGACCTACAATGACACCGGGGCCATCACCGTCGGCGGCCACACCAGCTACAACTGGGACCGCGGCGCCTACGGCACGATGGACATGACCGGCTTGCTGGCCCACTCGCTCAACGTCGGCGCGGCGACGATCGCCACCTGGATGGGGCCGACGACGTTCTATGACTACTTCCAGCGCTTCGGCTTCGGCCGGCCCACGGGCATCGACCTCTATAGCGAGGAACCGGGCCTGATGCCCCTGCCCGGCAGCGGCGAGTGGCAGGAGTCATTCATCGCCACCAACGCCTATGGCCAGGCCCTGGCCGTGACGCCGTTGCAGATGATCTCGGCCATCTCGGCCCTGGCCAACAACGGCTACCAGATGCAGCCCTACGTCGTGGCCGAGATTCGCGACGAGAACGGCGTCCACCGCCACGAGCCGACGGTGCTCAGCCAGGCGGTGAAGCCGGAGACGGCCGCCGCCGTGACCACCATGGCCATCACCGCTGTGCAGCAGGAAGTGCAAGAAGCGCTCATCGACGGCTACACCGTCGCCGGCAAGACGGGCACGGCCCAGATCGCCGAGGCCTTCGGCTATAACCCCACGGACACCATCGCCTCGTTTATCGGCTGGCTGCCGGCCGACGACCCGCAGATCATTGTCTTCATCAAGCTCGACCGGCCGCAGGTGGCCCCCTGGGGCAGCATGACCGCCGCGCCGGCCTTCTCCAAGCTGGCCAAGGAACTGGTCGTCATGCTGGACATTCCGCCGGATGCGGTGCGGCTGGGGCAACAAATCGCCGATACCAATTAATTAGGAATTAGGAATTAGGAATTAGGAGTCTTGAAGAGATAGCGGCCACGGAAGGCCGTAGGGACTGGGTAAGATAGAGATGTTGACGTTGGGGCATGTGTTGGCGGCGTTGCTGGACTACCGGCCAACCGGCGAAGAGCCGGGCGTCGCCGCGTTCGTGGTCGACAGCCGCGAGGCCGGGCCGGGGTCGGTCTTCGTCGCCTTCAGCGGCGAGCGCGCCGATGGCCACGCCTTCGTGGCCGACGCCTTCGCCCGCGGGGCCATCGCCGCGCTGGTGGAGCGCTCGCCCGGCGGCGACTGGCCGGTCGTCGATACCCGCGTCGCCGCCCCGCCCCACCCCTTCGCCGCCCTGCCGCTGGTCATCCAGGTCAACGACACCCTGCGCGCCCTGCAAACCGTGGCCGCGGCCTGGCGCGCCCGGCTGGATACCCGCGTCATCGGCATCACCGGCAGCGTCGGCAAGACCTCGACCAAGGAACTCACCGCCGCCGTGCTGGCCCGCCGCTACCGGACGCTCAAGTCGGTCGGCAACCAGAACAACGAGATCGGCGTGCCCCTGACGCTGCTCAACTTGCGGCCGGAGCACGAGCGGGCGGTCATCGAGATGGGCATGTACGCCCAGGGCGAGATCGACCTGCTCTGCCGGCTGGCCCGGCCCGTCATCGGCGTGGTGACGATGATCGGCCCGGTGCACATGGAGCGCCTCGGCTCGATGGAGGCCATCGTGGCCGCCAAGCGCGAGCTGGTGGCCGCCCTGCCCGAAGACGGCGCGGCGGTGCTGAACGTCGACGACCCGCGGGTGATGAGCATGGCCGCCCACACGCGCGCCCGCGTCTTCACCTATGGCCTCGACCCGGCGGCCGACCTGTGGGCCGACGGCATCGACTCCATGGGCCTGGACGGCGTGCGCTTCACCCTGCACCACGGCGACGAGGCGCTCAACGTCGGCGTGCCCCTGCTGGGTCGCCACAGCGTGCACACGGCCTTGCGGGCGGCGGCCGTCGGCCTGCTGGAAGGGCTGAGCTGGGAAGAGATCGTCGCCGGGCTGAGCGACAGCGCTGCCCAACTGCGCCTGGTCGTCAGCGATGGCCCGCGCGGCTCGGTGCTCATCGACGACACCTACAACTCCAGCCCCGACTCGGCCCTGGCGGCGCTGAACCTGCTGGCCGAACTGCCCGGGCGACACATCGCCGTGCTGGGCGACATGCTGGAACTGGGCCGGGCCGAAAAGCAAGCCCACCGCGTCGTTGGCCGGCGCGCCGCCGACGTGGCCGACCTGATCATCGCCGTCGGCCCGCGGGCGGCCACCATCGGCGCCGAGGCGCTGGCCCTGGGCGTGCCCACCGACCACGTCCATCTGGTCGACGACGCCCTGGCCGCCGTGCCCATTCTGGAAGAGACGATCCGCGCCGGCGACGTCATCCTCGTCAAAGGGTCGCTGGGCATGCGCATGGACCGCATCGTCACCGGCCTGGGGAGGATCGGCTGATGGGCCTGGCGCTGACCGTCGCCGCCGCCACCTTCCTGTTGGCGGGCATCTGGGGCGCGCCGCTCATCGAGCTGATGCGCCGCCTGGGCCTGGGCAAGAACATCCGTATCGACGGGCCGGCGACCCATGCCGCCAAGATGGGCACGCCGGCCATGGGAGGCATTCTGATCGTCGGCTGGACGGTCCTGGTCAGTCTGGTGGTCAACGTGGTGCAATTTGTGCAAGCGCTGGAGATTGCCGAAAGCGTGGTCATCCCCCTGGGCGTCATGGTAGCCTACTCTATCCTCGGTGGCATCGACGATTACCAGGGGTTCCGCCGACGACCGGGCGAAGGCATGCGCGCGCGCGTCAAGCTGCTCTTCCAGTTGGCCATCTCGCTGGTCGCCGCCGTGCTGCTCTACTGGCAGGTCAACGACCGGCACGGCTGGGTGGCCGTGCCGACCGTGCCCTTCCTGGTCGATCTGGGCCTGCTCTATCTGCCGGCGGCCGTCATCGTCATCACGGGGTCCGCCAACGCCGTGAATCTGACGGACGGCCTCGACGGGTTGGCCGGCCTCATCGCCGCCACCGCCTTCGTCGCCTATGGCATCATCGCCTTCCTACAGGATCAGCAGTTCCTGGTCGTGTTCAGCTTCATCGTGATCGGCGCGACCTTCGGCTTCCTGTGGTACAACGCCAAACCGGCGCAGATGTTCATGGGCGACGTGGGCGCGCAGGCGCTGGGCGCGGCCCTGGGCGTGTTGGCCCTGATGACCAACCAGTGGCTCATCTTCCCGATCATCATCGCCATCCCCGTGGCCACGGAGCTATCGACCACGCTGCAAGTGCTGTACTTCAAGGCCACGGGCGGCAAGCGGCTGTTCAAGATGGCGCCGTTGCACCACCACTTCGAGCTGATCGGCTGGAGCGAGACGCAGATCGTGCAGCGCTGGTGGCTGATCGCCATGCTGACGGCGATGATCGGCATCGCTTTGGCGCTAATATGATGGCAAACAAGACCTCACGCAAAGATCGCCAAGGACGCGAAGAGCGCAAAGAAGAACTCTTTTTGCGTTCTTGGCGATCTTTGCATGAGGTTCCGGATCCGAAGACGCTATGGACGCGCTGAACGGCAAGCGATTGGTAATTCTGGGCATGGCGCGGCAGGGCACGGCCCTGGCCCGCTTCGCCGTGGGCGTCGGCGCCTTCGTCACCCTGTCCGACCTGCGCCCGGCGGCCAAGCTGGGCGAAGCGTTGGCCGCGCTGGCCGACCTGCCCGCCGAGCGGCTGCGCTTCGTCCTGGGCGAGCACCCGCTCAGCCTGCTGGACGATTGCGACGTGCTGGCCCTCAGCGGCGGCGTGTCCATCGACGCGCCGCTGGCCCTGGAGGCGCAACGGCGGAGCATCCCCCTGACCAACGACTCGCTGGAGTTCGCCCGCCGCGCCCCCGCGCCGCTGGTCGGCATCACCGGCTCGGCCGGCAAGACGACGACCACGGCCCTCGTCGGCCGCATGGGCCAGGCGGCGGGCCGGCGCACCTGGGTCGGCGGCAACATCGGCCGGCCGCTGATCACCGACCTGGCCGAGATGTCGCCCGACGACCTGATCGTCGTCGAACTGTCCAGCTTCCAGCTGGAGCTGTGGCAGGACGCCAGCCCGGCCATCGCCGCCGTGCTCAACATCACGCCCAACCACCTGGACCGGCACAAGTCGATGGATCGCTACGCCGCGGCCAAGGCCAACATCCTGCGCCACCAGACACCGGACGGCGTGGCCGTGCTCTCGGCCGACGACCCCGGCGCGCTGGCCCTGCGCGAGTCGGTCTGCGGCCGGTTGCGGCTGTTCAGCCGGCGCGGCCCGGTGGAGGACGGCGCCTACCTGGAGGGTGACCACCTCTCCCTGAGCGGCCCCGGCGGCCGGCGTGCCCTGTGCGCCGTGGGCGAGATTCGGCTGCGCGGCGGCCACAACGTGCTCAACGCCCTGGCCGCGGCGGCGCTGGCCGAGGCGGTTGGTCTGCCCGACGCAGCCATCGTCGAGGGCATCCGCACCTTTGCCGGTGTGCCCCACCGCCTGGAGACGGTGCGCGAGCTGGACGGCGTGAAGTACATCAACGACTCCATCGCCACCGCCCCGGAGCGGGCCATGGCCGCCCTGGCCGCCTTCGACGAGCCGATCATCCTGTTGGCCGGCGGCCGGGACAAGGACATGGTCTGGGAAGAGTGGGCGCGGCAGGTGGCCCAGCGAGTCAAACGCGTAGTGCTCTTCGGCGAGTTGGCCGCCGCGCTGGCGGCGCGCCTGCCCCAGGCCCTGGTGATGCGCGTCGACACGCTGGCCGAGGCCGTGGCCGTGGCCCAGGCCGAGGCTGCCGCCGGCGACATCGTCCTGTTGTCGCCGGGGGGCACGAGTTTCGATAGCTATTCCGATTTCGCCGAGCGCGGCGAGCACTTCCGGCTACTGGTCAGCGATCTGGAGTAGCGCGAGTCTCCGGAATCGCACTACGGGAGAGAAGAATGACAGCAATCAACGTGGTCAAGAAGCGCGGCGAACCGCTGTTGGCGGGGCGCAATAAGTACGCCGTCGACTACTGGCTGCTGCTGGGCACGGCCGCCCTGCTGGTCTTCGGCTTCCTGATGGTCTATAGCACCACCTTCGACCTGGGCCTGCGCTTCAAGGACAACCCCGTCTACTACATGACGCGCCAGGTAGGGGCCATGGCGCTGGGTCTGGCCCTGGTCGCCGTCATGTTGCAGTTCGACTACCACGCCCTGCGGCTGCTGTCCGTGCCCCTCATCGTCGGCACCATCGTGCTGCTGGTCTTTCTGCTCTTCTTTGGCCAGGTGAACTACGGCGCGGCCCGGGCACTGTCGCAAGGCTCCTACCAGCCGTCGGAACTGGCCAAGCTGGCCACCATTCTCTACATCGCCCACTGGCTGCACTCCAAGGGCGACCGCATCAAGCAGATCAACTACGGCCTGCTGCCGTTCTCGATCATCACCGGCGTCATGTTCGGCCTGATCGTCCTCCAGCCGGCGCTGAGCACGGCCATCCTGGTCGGCCTGATCAGCTTCACGCTGTTCTTCGTGGCCGGGGCAGACCTGAAGCAGGTGCTGGTGGTCGGCGTGCTGGCCGGCGGCGTCGTCTTCATGCTGATGACCATTCTGCCCCACGCCGCGCAGCGCGTCAGCGACTACCGCGCGGCGCTGGAAGACCCCTTCCAGGCCAGCTACCAGGTGCGCCAGGCGCTAGGCGCGCTGGCCCAGGGTGGTCTGTTCGGCGTCGGGCTGGGCCAGGGCGTGCAGAAGTTCGGCGCCCTACCGCTGGCCCACACCGACGGCGTCTTCGCCATCGTCGGCGAGGAGTTGGGGCTGGTGGGCGCGCTGGGCGTCATCGCCCTGTTCGGCTTCCTGATCTGGCGCGGCTTCCGCGTGGCCGCCCGCGCCCGCGATACCTATGGCTTCCTGCTGGCCACCGGGGTGACGGTGTGGATCGCCTATCAGGCGCTCATCAACCTGGCGGTCATTACCTCGGTCATCCCCTTCACCGGGATGGTCTTGCCGTTTCTAAGCTATGGCGGTTCCTCGATGCTGATCACGCTGGTCGGCATCGGCATTCTGCTGAACGTGTCGCGCGATTCGGCCGGCGGACAGGCGTCCGCGCGGGCCCGGCAGCCGCGACGCCAGCAACCGGAGTGAGATGCGCGTGATGGTTTGCGCCGGCGGAACGGGTGGCGGCATCTACCCGGCTCTGGCCGCGGTCGCCGAGATGCGACGGCAGGGCCTGGCCGAGGACGATCTGCTGTGGCTCGGCGCGCAAGGCGAGATGGAAGAGACGTTGGTGCCCCGCGCCGGGCTGCGCCTGGCCACCATTCCCGCCGGGCCAATCGTCGGCATCCCCCTGCGGGCGCGGGCGCGCAACGTGGCCCGGATGGCCCGCGGCTTCTTCGCCGCCCTGGGCCACGTGCGCCGCTTCCGGCCGTCGGTGCTGTTCATGACCGGCGGCTACGTCGCCGCGCCGGTGGCCGTGGCCGCCCGCAGCCGCGGCGTGCCCATCGTCATCTACCTGCCCGACGTGGAGCCGGGCAGCACCATCCGCTTCGCCGTGCCCCTGGCCCGGCGCATCGCCTGCACCAGCGACGGCTCGCGGGCCTTCGTGCCGGCGCAGAAGATGGTCGTCACCGGCTATCCGGTGCGGCCGGAGATTCGCGCCGCGCGGCAACTGAGCCGCGAAGAGGCGTTGGCGCGCTTCGAGCTGCGGCCGGGCCGGCCGACGCTGTTCGTCTTCGGCGGCAGCCGTGGCGCGCAGGCCATCAACCGGGCGCTGATGAGCATCCTGCCCGCCCTGCTGGCCGAGGCCCAGGTCATTCACGTCAGCGGCACGCTGACCTGGCCCGAAGTGGAGGCCAACGCGGCCACGCTGCCGGCCGAACTCCGCGCTTCTTATCGCCCCTACCCCTATCTACACGAGGAGATGGGGCCGGCCTTCCGCGCCGCCGACCTGGTCGTGGCCCGCGCCGGGGCCAGTATGTTGGGCGAGTGCCCGGCGTTTGGTCTGCCGTCGCTGCTCGTGCCTCTGACCTTCGCCTGGCGCTATCAGAAGGTCAACGCCGACTACCTGACCGAACGGGGCGCGGCCGTGCAACTGACCGACGAGACGCTGCCCGAAGCGTTGCTGCCGACCGTGCGTGCCCTGCTCTTTGCCCCCGACCGCCTGGCCGGCATGGCCGCCGCCGCGGCCGCGCTCGACCGGCCAACCGCCGCCGCCGACCTGGCACGGCTCATTCTGGCCCAACGGGCGGATGACGCCCGGGAGGAGGGCTAAATGTTAAGTCTGACCGCCGCTTTCTGGATCATGGTTCTGCTCTTTGCCCTCGTCGGCGCCATGCGCGGCTGGACGAAGGAGGTGGTCGTCACCTCGGCGATCATCCTGGCCCTGTTCACCATCAACCAGTTCTTCAGCACCATCTTCACCTTCATCGGCTGGGACAACAACATCACCCCGCCGCCGGAGCAGCGGCGCTGGGAATTCTTCGTTATGTCTACCTTCTTGCTGGTCATCAGCTTCTTCGGCTACCAGGGGCCATCGCTGGCGCGCAGCCGCGGCGAGCGCCTGGCGCGCCGCGACAACCTGCAAGATAAGCTGCTGGGCTTCCTGGTGGGAGCCACGAACGGCTACCTGATCGTCGGCAGCATCTGGGCCTTCCTGGAGTACAAGGTGGTTTCGGCCAGCAATTGGATACGCTATACGCCGGACGTGCCCTACCCGTTCAACCCGGCCAACATTGTGCGCCCGGCGCCGGAACTGGCCCCCATCATCGAGAACTTGCCCATCCCGTTCCTGACGCAATCGCCCTACATCTTGCCGCTGCTGCTGGTGCTGGTGTTCATTTTCGTCCTGGTGGTGCTCCTCTAACCTGCCCACCACTAGCTGCTTACTGCTTACCGCTAACTGCTGACGACTGAACGAAATGACAACCGCGGAACTGACCTCTGGAATGCGCGTCCACATCGTGGGCATCGGCGGGGCCGGCATGTCGGCCATCGCGCGGGTGCTGCTCGGCCGTGGCTTCCGGGTCAGCGGCTCCGACATGCAGGCCAACAACCAGACGGCGGCGCTGGCCGCGGCCGGCGTGGCCCTCCACATCGGCCACCGGGCGGACAACATCGAGGGGGCGGATTTGCTGCTGGTGTCGTCGGCCGTGCCCGAGTCGAACGTGGAGTGGGCC
>JRYK01014672.1_pt1 | contig 11063 bp, 2 predicted proteins | sample 235381 | NCBI WGS metagenome assembly JRYK01 (sample SAMN03074220, study PRJNA261476) | activated sludge metagenome | biome: Wastewater Treatment Plant; feature: Wastewater; material: Activated sludge; isolation source: activated biomass of a wastewaster treatment plant treating hydrocarbon... ...
GGTGAGCGTCGGCGCATCGTTGACGCCCGTAACGGTGACGGTCGCGCTCACCGCCGCGCTCGTGCCGCCGTCGCCGTCGGTCATCACGAACTGCACGGTGCGCGCACCGGTGGTCGGCGCGCCGGTGTCGGTGTCGGCGTAAGTGACGTTGCGCACCAGCGCCTGCGCCGCCGCCGGCGTCGCGTTCGCGTTGAACGTGATCACCAGGTCCGCGCCGCCCGCGCCGCCGGCGAAGGTGCCGATCGTGATCCCGCCGTAGGTGACGTTGGCGCCCGCCACGCCGATCTGCCCGGCGCCGACGCCCTGGTTGCGGATGGCGAGCACGTCCTCGGCCGGGTCGCTGCCGGCGGTGAACGACACGGTGAGCGTGCCGGTGTCGAAGTTCGCCGAGTCGACGTCGGCGACCGTGGCGAGCGCGCCCTGGTCGATCACCACCGCCCCGTCGCCCTCGCTGTAGGCGAGCGCGTCGCCGTTGACGTTGCCGATCGCCGGCGCATCGTTCACCGCGGTGACGGTGATTGCGACGGTGTCGCTGTCGGTGCCGAAGAGCGCGTCGGTGGAGAGCACCGTCAGCGTGTCGGCGCCGTTGAAGTTGAGGTTGCCCTGGTAGGTGAGCGACGCGAGCGTCGCGTTGATGTCCGCCTGGGTGCCCGAGATGGTCATCGTGGCCGAGCCGTTCGCGCCCGCGCCGATCGTTGCGCCGCCGGCGAGCGTCACGGTGAGGACGCCGTTCGTCACCGTGAGCTGCGTGGTCGCGAGGTTGTTGTCCGAGTCGGCGACCGAGATCGTGTTCGCGCCGGTGAAGGCGAGGACCGCGTCCTCGTTCACCGTCTGCGAGCCGGGGACCGTATTGACCGGCGGGATGGCGACCGTGCCCGCAATCGAGAATTCGGACGTGTAGCTGTAGTTCCCGCCGCCCAGGTCGCGCGTGGCGGTCGCGGTCACGCGGTCGCCGAGCAGCGGCAGGACCGCCGGGGTCAGGATGGCGGTGCCGCTGTAGAGGCCGCTCGCGTTCGTGCTGATGGAGACGAAGCCGAGGAAGACGCGGCCCTCGTTCGGGTCGGCCGGGGGATTCGCGAAGAACTCGATCCGGTAGGCCTGGCTCACGTCGCTGTCGAGCGAGAAATCGACTTCCACGTTCGGGCCGGCCAGCCGGACCGCGGAGATGACCGGGAAGTTCTGCGGCAGGTTGTCCGGGTTGCCCGGGTCGTTCGGGGTGGCGAAGTTCCCGCCGAAGTCGATGCCGGGCACCACGGCATTGCCGTTCTGGAAGATCGAGTTGCCGAGGACGGTCACCACTTCGACGTTGGCGCTGACGCCGTCCCCGGTGTTGTACGCGATGACGTTGCCGGCGCCTGCGACCGTGCCGCCGACCGTCACCGCGTCGAAGGCGATCACCTGCACGCCCGCGCCGCCGTTGCCGAGTCCGGCGGTGCCGGCGGCGTTGGTGCCGATGCGGTTGCCCTGGATGACGACGCCGGTGCCGTTGCCGCCCCCGCCGGTCTTGTAGAGCTCGATTCCGTTGTTGACGTTGCCGGAGATGAGGTTGCCCTCGCCCGCCGCGGTGCCGCCGATGCGGGTGTTGGTGGGGATCGACGCGCCGTTCTTGTTGACCTGGATGCCGTCCTCGTTCGCGAGCGCGGTGTCGCCGGCGGCGTTGGTGCCGATGTAGTTCCCGATGATGACGTTCCCGTCGCCGCTGTTGACGAAAATGCCGTCCACCGCGTTGCGCGCGAGCACGTTGCGGTCGAGGCCGGTCGGATCGGTCCCGCCGATCGTGTTGTTGCTGCCCGAGATGCGGATCCCGTGGGTGAGGTTGCGCTCGGCGAGCCCCGCGTCGCCGCCGGCGAAGGTCAGGCCGCCGATGTAGTTGCCGGCGATGAGGTTGTTGTCCGACCCGGCGAGGATCTCGATGCCGCAATCGACGAAGTTGCGCACGATCAGGCCGCGGATCTCGCTGCCGTCGGCGTTGGCGGTCAGCGTCAGCCCGTTGAGGAGGGCGCCGTTGCCGTCGATGAGCACCAGCGGCGTGCCCGCGAAGCCTTCCTGCGTGGTCGCGTCCAGGATCAGCGTCCCGTCGATCGTGTAGCCGCCCGCGGACGCGTCGATCGTCACCTGCCCGGTGCCGACCGAGAAGTCGACCGTCTGGGTGCCGGCGATCGCGTTGGCGTTGAGGATGACCTGGCGCAGCGAGCCCTGCTGCAGCCGCGCGGTACCCGGGTTCACGGGCTGGTCGTCGTCGGTGGCGTCGCCGCGATTGTTGGTCACCGACACGAAGCTGAAACCGAAGTCGCGAGATCGACGCGGGCGACGTGCTCCGGCGCCTGCAGCACGCTCGCGCCGTTCCACGCGTTGTCCGAGACGCCCGCGTTGCGGCCGCCGTAGCGCGCCCCCAAGTCGAGCGCGCCACCGGTGGCCCAGTCGTCGCCGTAGGTCTGGTCGGCCCACACCGCGCCGGCGATCGAGGCGGCGTCGAGGGTCTTCGAGTCCACGACCACCCAGTACGTCAGTCCGGAGCCGACGTTCGCAAACGTGTAGGTGCCGCCGGCGCCGGTCGTGGCCGTGGCGACGAGCGTGTCGCCGCCGTCCGGTGTGTTGTCGCCGTCGTCGAGGTAGAGCTTGACGGTCGCGCCGACGAACCCGCCGTCGCCGGCGACCGCGCCGTCGCCCTCGTCGTCGTCGTAGACCGTCCCGGAGATCGTCTGCAGGGTCTGGGTCGCGCGGGCGTTCGAGAACTCCGAGGTGTTGCCGTTGGGGTCGGTCGCCGTCGCGCTGATCCGCGCTCCGATCGGGATCACCACCGGGTTGAAGGTCGTGTTGATGACGCCCGTCCCGTAGCCGGGGCCGCCGTTCACGAGCACGTCGGCGTAGCCGAGGTAGGTCGTGCCCTCGCCGTACATGCTCGCGTCGGCCGCCGCGCTCGCGTAGAAGTGGATGCGGTAGGTGCCGTTGAGCGTCTGCAGCTGCCCCTGGACGGTCAGGAAGGTCGCGCCGTCGGTGTAGGCGGCGGTGAGGGTCGGCAGGTTCTGCAGCCGGTTCGCGCCCGCGTCGTTGTCCCAGGTGCCCGACACGTCGTTCGAGGTGATGCCGAACGCGTCCTCGGTTCCGCCCACGAGGTTGATGCCGAGCCGGTCGTTGTCGTGGATCGAGTTGCCTGCGATCCGGGTACGGTCGACGCCGCCCTCGACGCGCACGCCGTCGAGGTTGTTGAACGCGATGACGTTGCCCGCACCCGCCTCGGGGTTGGGCGCCGGCCCGGCCGACGTCGTGCCGATGACATTGTTATCGGGGCTGTCGAACGCTGCGGCGGGACCCTGCACGTGGACGCCGTTCAGGGTATTGCCGAGATCGGTGCCCGTCGAATTGGTGCCGATCCAGTTTCCCTGGACCACGTTGTTGGTGGGTGAGTCGTCGCCGCCGGTGACGTTGCTCGAGCTGATCCTCACCCCCGAGCCCGCGTTTCCGGCGATCACGTTGCCCGCGTTCGGGGCCGCGCCGCCGATGGTGTTCCCCGCGGAGGCGTACTGGATACGGACGCCGTCGCTCGCGTTCCCGATCGGCGCGGTGGCATCGAAGTTGGTGCCGATGTAGTTGCCCTGGACCCGGTTGTTCGAGCTGGTGTCGATCAGGACCCCGTAGAGTCCGTTCCCGGAGATGACGTTGGTCGTGCCTGCCGCCGTGCCGCCGATCGTGTTGTTCGTCGCGCCCGACCCGATGTAGACGCCGCTGCCCGTGTTCGTCAGTGCCGCGGTGCCGGCCAGGTTCGTGCCGACGTAGTTGCCAATGACCACGTTGCCGGCTCCGGCGGTCACCCGGATGCCATCGCCCGCATTGCGCGCGATCAGGTTCCGGTCGGCCAGGGTGGTCGAGCCGATCGTGTTGTTGCTCCCGGCGACGCGGACGCCCGCGGCGTTGCCTTCTCCGGCCGTCGCGTCGTTGCCGGCGAAGTCGAGGCCGCCGACGTAGTTGCCGTAGACGACGTTGTTGTCCGACCCGGCGAGGATGTCGATGCCGGCGCTGCCTGCGTCGTCGAAATCGCGGATGATGAGGCCGCGGATCGTGCTGCCGTCGGCGCTGGCGGTCAGCGTGAGGCCGTTGGCGAGGCCGAACAGCGCACCGCCGTCGATCATCACGAGGGGCGTGCCGGAATACCCTTCCTGGGTCCGGCCGTCGAGAAAGATCGTGCCGTTGATCGCCGGCAGCGCGGCGTCCGCGACGTTGATCGTCACCTGCCCGGTGCCGACCGAGAAGTCGACCGTCTGGGTGCCGGCGATCGCGTTGGCGTTGAGGATGACCTGGCGCAGCGAGCCCTGCTGCAGCCGCGCCGTGCCGGCGTTTACCGGCTCGTCGTCGTCGGTGGCGTCGCCGCGATTGTTGGTCACCGACACGAAGCTGAAACCGAAGTCGACGTTCGCCTGGTCGGCAGGGGCGAGATCGACGCGCGCGACGTGCTCCGGCGCCTGCAGCACGTTCGCGCCGTTCCACGCGTCGTCGGAGACGCCCGCGTTGCGGCCGCCGTAGCGCGCCCCCAAGTCGAGCGCGCCACCGGTGGCCCAGTCGTCGCCGTAGGTCTGGTCGGCCCACACCGCGCCGGCGATCGAGGCGGCGTCGAGGGTCTTCGAATCCACGACGACCCAGTAGGTGTAGCCGTTCTCCACGTTCGCGAACGAGTAGGCGCCGCCGGCGCCGGTCGTGGCCGTGGCGAGGAACGTGTCGCCGCCGTCGGGCGCGTTGTCGCCGTCGTCGCGGTAGAGCTTGACCGTGGCGCCGGCGAATCCGGCGTCGCCGCCGATCGCACCGTCGCCCTCGTCGTCGTGGTAGATCGTGCCGGAGATCGTGTGGACCGACGCTGCCCGGAGCGCGCCGGAGAGCTCGGAGGTGTCGGCGACCCCGCCGGCGATCCGGGTCGCGGTCATCGTGATGTATTCGCCGTTCGCGACCGGCGCCACGATGTTGGCGGTGAAGAGCTGGAATGCCACCGGGTTCACGAGATCGTGGTAGCCGAGGTAGCGCTCACCCTCGCCGTCGGTGCTCGGCCCCAGACCCGCGCTCGCGTAGAAATGCAGCCGGTAGGTCTGGATCGCGCCGCTCGTCAGCAATCGCCCGCGCACGGTGAGCGTGGTGCCGTCGGTGGTGGGCGTCGCGGTGAACTCCGGGTAGTTCTGGTAGCCGTTCGGGCCGGAATCGGCGTCGTTCCCGTCCGGAAGCGAGCCGGCGTTCCCGTCCGCCCCGAGGTCGATGGGGAGGTCGTTGATGCCCACCCCGTTGGCGTAGATCGCGTTGCCGGCGATACGGTTGCCCTGGGTCGAGTTGGGTGCGGTCAGCTCGACGCCGTCGCCGCCGTTGTAGGCGATGGTGTTGCCGAGGCCGGTTTCGGCGCCGGCCAGGTAGCCGAGACCGATGACGTTGCCGTTCGCGCCGCCGCCGAGACCGACACCCGCGAAAGCGTTGCCCAGCGGCGCAGTCCCGTCCGCCGTGGTGCCGATGCGGTTCGCCTGGATCACGTTGCCGGTCGTCGTGCCGCTGCTGAGCTCCACGCCGTAGCGGTCGTTGCGGGAGATCACGTTTCCGGCGGCGGCGACGCCCCCGCCGATCGTGTTGTTCGACGCGCCGCCCCAGACGTACACGCCGCTCTGGCTGTTGCCGAGGTCGGCGGTGCCGTTCGCGGCGACGCCGATGTAGTTGCCCTGCACCAGGTTGTTCGTCGCGCCGCCGCCGAAGATCAGGACGCCGTCCCCGGAGTTGCCGCCGATGACGTTGCGCGTCGACGCGCCGCCGGTGCCGCCGATCGTGTTGCCCGAAGCGCCTCGGCTGATCTCGACGCCCGCGCCGCCGTTGCCGAGATCGCCGAGACCATCGGCGGTCGTGCCGATGTAGTTGCCGCTGATCAGGTTGTTGTCCGCGGCCGAGGTGCCGTCCATGAACGCATCGGCGAGCACGATGCCGGCGCCGAGGTTGCCGGAGATCACGTTGCGCTCCGCGGGGATCGTGCCGCCGACGGTGTTGCCGGAGGAGTCGAGCCGGATCCCCGCGCCGGGGTTGGGCGACGCGGCCGCGCCGAGGCCGTTCCCGAGGGCGAGCGTGCCGTCGAAGTTGGTGCCGATCAGGTTGCCCTGGATCACCTGGTTGGGCGAGAAGTAGCTCACCCACACGCCGTACTCCTTGTTGCCGGAGAGCAGGTTGTTGCGCACCACGTTTCCGGTCGAGAACCCGCCGCCCGCGTTGCCGTCGATGGCGACTCCGTCGGCGAAGTTGCGCAGCGCGACGGTGCCGTCGAAGTTCGTGCCGATGTAGTTGCCCTGGATCAGGTTGTTGTCCGAGTTCCAGAGGTAGACGCCGTGTTCCCAGTGCGTCGTGGGATCGCCGCCGGCGTCGTTGCCCGAGATGACGTTGCGCTCACCCGCCCCCAGGCCGCCGATGGTGTTGCCGTTGGCCCCGCTCAGCCGGATGCCGTCGCCGTCGAAGCCGCCGTCGCGGTTGTTCGATGACGGGGCGTTCCCGGCGGTGTCCGTCCCGATGTAGTTGCCCTGGACGGTGACGTTCGTCGCCCCGCTGAGCAGGATGCCGTTGTCGGTGAAGCGATTGACGACGAACCCGCGGATCAGGCTCGCGCCGTTCGTGGCGGTGATCGTCAGACCGTCGGCGTCGGCCGAGGCCACGCCGGCGCCGTTCAGCTCCACGAGCGGCACGCCGTTGTAGCCCCCCGTGCCCTGCGTCCACGCATCGAGCCTGACCGCGTCGGTGATCGTCGGCAGCTCGCTCCCGCTGAGCGCGAGCGACGCCGGGGAGCCGACCGCGCCGATCTGGAACTCGCTCGACTGGACGCCGCTGATCGCGTTCGAGTTCAAGATGAACTGGCGCAGCGACCCTTGTTGCAGCCGCGGAGTGCCGGCGCCGTCGTCGTCGGCCGTGTTCCCGCGGGTGTTGACGATCGCGTTGAAGCTGAAGCCGGCGTTCAGGTTGCCCACCGTGCCGCCGCCGGCGATGGTGGCGCGCAGCACGTGCTCGGCGGTGATGGCCGACGAGGCGTCGTCGGAAGTCGCGGCGTTCTGGCCGCCGTAATACGCGCCGTCGAGGCCGAGGGTGGCGCCGGTGTCGTCGATCACCGAGGCCGCGACGCCGTAGGTCTGCTCGGCCCAGACGTTCGCGATCGTCGCGCCGGCGTTGTAGCCGGCGTTCGGCCGCAGGGTCTTCGAATCGACCGCGACCCAGTAGGTCGCGTCGGCCACCCCGATGAACGCGTAGTTCCCGTCCGCGTCGGTGGTGACGGTCTGGCGCAGCACGTCGACGCCTGCGCCCTCGAGCCCGGCGCCGCCGAGGTTCTCGTACAGGTAGACCGTGGCGCCGGCGAGGCGCCGCGTGCCGTCGCCGGCCGAGACGTCGGCGTCGCCGTCCACGTCCTCGAAGAGCGTGCCGGAGATCGTGCCGCCGGCCGCGGCCGCCGCGGCGACTTCGTCGTCCTGCGAGAACTCCGAGGTCTCGAAGAACCGCGTGAAGTCGCCGTTCGCACGCGTGGCCGTGGCCGTGATGTAGCGGCCGGCCGGCACGTTGCCCGCCAGCGCGACGTTGAAGGTGAGGTTGCCCGCGGCGTCCGTGGTGACGTGCGTGGCGCCGAGGTAGACGGCCCCCTCGCGGTAACCGGGGCCGTTCGCAGTGTAGTCGGGGCTGGCGAAGAACTCGATGCGGAAGTTGGTGTTCGCGAGGCTGTTGAGCGACCCGCCGATCACGATGTACGTGCCGGCGTTCGTCACCGCGCTGGTGAGGACGGGGAAGTTCTGCAGCTCGTTCGGCGCGTTGTAGCCGCCGTCCGCGTCGCCCGCGTCGTTCGCGGTGGCCTGGTGGTTCCCGGTCGGCTCGTCGGCCGGCCAGTTGCGCAGCAGGTCGATGCCGTTCCCGTCGCCGCCGCCGTCGGTGTCCGCGGCGAAGTTCGCGTTGCCGAGGAAGGCGTTGCCGGTCGAGTGCGGGCCGGCGCCGTCGGGCGGCGTCTCGTCGGTCACCGAGATGTTGTCGTCCCAGCTGAACGCGAGGACGTTGCCTTCGCCGGGATTCACGCCGCCGATGGTGTTGTTCGACGCGCCGTTGTCGATCTCGATCGAGTTGAAGCCGCTGCCGACCGCGCCCAGCGCGAAGGTGCCGCCGGGGTCGGTGCCGAAGTAGTTGCCCTGGACGACGTTACCCACGGGCGGGACGGTGCCCTGCCCGCTGATCCGGATGCCCCCGCCGGAGTTGCCCGAGATTACGTTGCGCGCCCCCGCGGCCGTCCCGCCGATGGTGTTGTTGTCGGCGCTGTTGCGAAGGTGGATGCCCTCGAAGACGTTGCCGAGCTCGGCGGTGCCGTCCTTGTCGAGGCCGATCCAGTTGCCGACGACGACGTTGTTGTCGCCGTTCACGATGCGGATCCCGTCGCGGTCGTTCGCGGAGACGACGTTGCGCTCCGCTGCGCTCAGGCCACCGATCGTGTTGCCGTCGCCGTTGACCAGGATTCCGTACTCCTGGCCGCCGCCCCCGGCGGCGAGGCCGGTCGCGTCGGTGCCGAGCCAGTTGCCGGCGATGACGTTGTTCGCGCTGTTCTGGACGAAGATCCCCGCCTGGTCGCCGAAATCGGCGCCCACGCCGAAGCGGTTGACGATGAAGCCGCGAATCGTCGAGCCGTCGCTTCCCGCCCCGAGGTGCAGGCCCGCGTCGGGCGTGCCGGCGTTTTCCGCGATGCCCGCCCCGTTCAGCTCGATCAGCGGCGGCCCGCTGTACGCGCCGCCGCCCTGCGACCAGCCGTCGAGAAGCACCTCGTCCGTGATCGTCGGCAGCGCGGAGGCGAGGTTGATCGTCTGCACGCCCGCGCCGGCGATCGCGAAGGCGATCGTGTCGGCGCCCGCGTTCCCGTTGGCGAGCGTGATCGCCTCCCGCAGCGACCCGGCGCCCGCATCGTTGGTGTTGGTGACGGTGTAGGTCGCGAGCAGGTGATCCCACTCGCGCTGCGCCGGCAGGCTCACCACGACCTTGGTCTCGACCTCTCCGCGCCGGAATTCGAGCTCCCAGTCGCCGCCCTTCTTCAGCGCGCCGGTCGGATCGTCGGAGGCGGCGACGTCGGCCCCGGTCAGGCGCGCGAGCGCGTCGACCAGCGAGCGGCCTGCCGCCGTCGACGCGAGGTCGCAGCCGTAAATGAGGAGGTCGCCGCTGTCGGTCAGCGCGCCGCCCCACTTCTTGATCGCGCCCGACCGCTTCACGAGCGCATCGAAGTCGAGCGTCGCCGCGCCGAGCTGCAGCGCGCCCGCGCCGCCGTGCGACACGATGTGAATCGCGTCCAGGCCGGACTTCTGCGCAAGCGTGTCGGTGATCTTGCGCACCCCGTCCTTGCCCGCCTCGATCAGCACGAACTCGAGGTTGCGGCCGTCGGCGAGCGCCGACGCGCGCATGTCCGCGACCAGCTTCTGGTACTCGGGGACCGCGGTGTCGACGAAGACCAGTTCGTTCGTGCGCTGGATCGGCGCCACCTGCGCCGACACGATCACCGGCGGGACCTGGGCTTGCGCGAGGGCGCGGAACTCGGCGCCCTGCAGCGCGGGGGCGGCGAGCAGGGTGTCCTGCGCGGCGGGGTTGAGGTCGGCCGAGAGCAGCAGCCGGGCTTCCAGCTCCTGCAGCACCGGCTTGCGCGCGAACGGGGCGCGCCGGGCGGGGGCGGCGCGCTTCCGCTCGCGCGGTGCGTGGAGGGTCTCGAGGGAGGAGCGGAGGGAACGCTCGGTCGAAACCGGCGAGGAGCGGATGGGGAGCGCGCGGGCGGTCTTGCGCTGCGTGGGCTTCGCCGCGGGCGCGGCGGGGACCTTCAGCGGCGCGAGCGCCGGCGCGGCTGTGGCCTTCGGTTCCGCCGACCGGCGTGCTGCGGCGGGCAGCGCCTTCGTCGTGCCGCCTGAACCCGGTTTTCGCTTCGTCTGGTTTGCCATCGGTTCCATCCGCGCGTTCGTGCGGCGCGGTCCCTCCCTGTGCCGCCGGGTCATTGCAAGTCTCGGGCCAGCGCTCGAGGCGCTGTGGTGAAGTGTAAAACTATGATTATTCAGACAAATATCACTGCGAGCGGAAGTACGTCACGGCGTGCGACGCGGTGTCGACCGGCAGGAACAAGGGTTTGGCGGTTTCGACGGTGCCGCACGTGGGAAAGGTCACAGGCTCGGCGGCGTTTAGGGGTGACGCGGCCGGGTCACCGCGACCCGGAACGGGTCCCGATCCGGACGCAATTGACAGCCGTGTAACGATTGCGCCGGCCGAACGACACTTTCGGACCGCACTGAGCGCTCAAATCCGACTGTGAGCGCTAACTCACTTTCTCTTGAGCCCCTGCATTCGCGCGTGGTCCCGTCGAGACCCCGTCAGCCGTCGATCGGCAGCCCGAGCAACGCACCGGAACGGCGCCTCTCGCCTTTCTCTCTCGTGAGTCGAGCGCGAGCGCGAGGATGGCCCCCCGCGTCGAGTGCGCTCGCCGGGGAGCGGCGGCCAGCGCGCGGTCGGCCGCTCGCAGCGGCCCGCTAAACTCGCGCTCTCCCGACCGTTCGCCGATGGCCACGCGTAAGAAGACGAAACGATGAGCCTGGAGGGCGCCTTGACCCGCGAGAGTTTCCACGCCTACGTCGAGCAGGCCCTCGTCCCCTCCCTGGCTCCCGGGCAGATCGTGGTGCTGGACAACCTGTCCGTCCACAAGAGCGCCCGGGCCCGCGACCTCATCGAAGCGGCGGGCGCCGAACTGTGGTTCCTGCCGACCTACTCCCCGGATCTCAATCCGATCGAGCACGCCTTCAGCAAGCTCAAACACCAGCTGCGCCAGGCCGCCGCCGACACCCGGGAGACGGTCCAAGCCGAGACCCAGCGGTTGTGGACCAGCATCACTGCGGCCAATGCCCGCGCCTACTTCTTGGCCGCCGGGTACAACTTATGAGAACCGCTCTAGAGCGATTCGCGCAACTCACGCATCACTTCTAGCGTCCCGGTGTGGCAAACGGCCCGAGCGAGTCGCCCGGGCCGTTTCCCCTGCATGAGATTCGCTGGTCTCCGCGCGGTCTACGTCACCGTGATCG
>JRYK01011665.1_pt1 | contig 11046 bp, 5 predicted proteins | sample 235381 | NCBI WGS metagenome assembly JRYK01 (sample SAMN03074220, study PRJNA261476) | activated sludge metagenome | biome: Wastewater Treatment Plant; feature: Wastewater; material: Activated sludge; isolation source: activated biomass of a wastewaster treatment plant treating hydrocarbon... ...
TCCATCTCGCCGGCCCGGCGCTCATCAGCCGTGGCATCTTCTTCGCCGAGCTTGACCCGGAGCACGGCCTCCACGCCTGAGGCTGTGGCCAACAATACTTGCTGCGACAGAGTTACGGCCCTGCCCGGCTCACTCTTCTCGATCTCCGAGGTGCTTGGCCGTGGCAGGGGTCCATACATCGCCTCCACCTGCACTCGCACATCGTCGGCGTCTGGGCCTCCGGTTCGCCGCAGGCTGAGCCGGAAAATGGCATCCTCCCCCTCTACGACCAGGCTTGGACCCACAATGTCGTCCATCACGACTGGGCCTTCTGCCTGAGCTTTGACGCGCAGGACGACCATTGGGATCATCAGTTCCTGGATTGAGATCCCGCCATGGGAATAAGCATCCGGCCGAAACTGAGAGCCCGGCCTTGCCAGCGCATACCCTACTTTCGGAAAGATCAGCGAAGTGTAAGACCTATCCTGAGTCTCGCCGGCGCGCACAGACGCGATTTTTTTGGGCATGCGCAAGTCGGCGACCGGGAACTCATAGACATTGTCACGGACTTTGGCCGGCGCACCGGCCTCGTTCAGGCCTCTCTTGAGCCACGCATTCTGGTAGGTGCAGTCGTCGGGTTGGTTGAGCCAACCGGCCTCCACGCGCAGGATGTCCCGGTGAATACGCCCGAAGCCATGGTCGGCAGTCACAAACACTTTGGTGCCGGGCTCCAGCTTCCGCAGGATGGCCATTACTTCAGTATCCAGGATGTTCTTGACCGTCTGCTCATATACAAAAGTCAACGGCCTTGTGGGCACCTGACGACCGTTTGGCAGCGTCTTCACTTCGATGCGGTGCAGTTCCTTGTCGCATAGCTCGAAGATATACACATCTAGGTTGCCGGCGCGGTAGCGGACGGTCTCCCCCGTGCCGGCCGTGTCCGGAGCCACCGTCTCCACGGCCCCCTTGTAATCGATGGCATGAAGCAAGCCCTGCTTGAGCAACTTGTCTTCTCCCTGGTCCATGTCAAATTGGTCAGGGAACGTTCCGGCACTAATCGCCTTCCGCGTCACATGGGTTTCGGACGGCAGCAAGGACGAGGCGGGCNNCCCATCGAAAATAAGCAGGACCGCTTTCTCCGTTTTGGGGTCCCAGTGCCGCTTGAGGCAGAAGCGCATGAACTGGGCTGTCAGAATCGGCGCGTCTTTCGACGAACCATCATTCTTGACCCAGGCTAGGTAATCACGCCGGACCAATTCTTGGAAGCGCCGGTTGACTTCGTCTAGGTGCATGTGAACTTCTTTGACCAGGTCAACGATGCGCTGACGGATGCTTTGACGGGCCTGCTCGAAGGCGGATGGCAGTTGATCGGCCGGCAACGGCAAGAGCTCAGCTGTGTCCACCAAGCGTTCCAGAGACGACAAGTAATATTCCAGCCGGTTCAGGCGTTTCTCGTTCCAGGTAGCCCGGAAGAAGCCGAAGCTCAGCTGGTCAGTCTTGGTTACTTTCAGGGATTTGACCGTTTCCAGCAGGGCCCCTTTGAGCAGCAGGCACTCGTGCGCCAGCCGATAGGCCTCTTTGAGATTGGTCCAGACCAGGGACTCGCGCCGGTCGACAAATGGCACCGGTGCGTTTGAGGCCGCTAGCTCTCCTTCCGCGAAAAGGGTGGCCGCAACGCGCCGCTCAGCCTCACGATTGGGCGCGTTGCCGACGAGGTTGTTGAGCGCCAGCAGCAGAGCCAGCGAGCGGAGCAGCGTTGAGTAGGCCTCTCTTTCCAGGGTCTCAACGATCCGGCCGATCTCCTTCCACTTGAACTGTTCAAACAGCAGCTTCTGAAGACCGTCACGAGACAGGCCCTGTTCGACTTCGCTCAAGTCACGAGAGGCCTGGACAGGATCGAGTTGGATCAGTTTGTCGGCTGAACTTGCCAGACTGGCTTCCGGCATCTGGCTCAGATCGGCCAGGCTGGGGTCCACGGCCGTGAGGAGCAGGCTCCACTGCGAGGAGTGCTGAGACAGGACGACGGCCAGGTAAAAAGCGCGGATGACGCGCTCGGGATCGTGCTCGGCCAGCCAGCAAAACGGCGCTGGTGCCCGTTTCAATTCACTCTTAACTGTCTGCGTGACTTCAGCCGGTATTAGGGCCTCCAGTTCCTCAAGTGCTTCGTGACCTAGGAGACCGATCTTCCAGTAATCCTCAGCGCCCAAATGCTTGAAAGCCGACTCGGGGATGCCCAACGCCGCAAAGGCCACAATCCGGTGAAAATCCGGGTCGGAAAACCGGCCCTGGTTGATATCACGCAGGCCCTTGTGGGCCCGCAGCACGGCCGGCAAGTGTCGTTTGATCAGGCGCGCGTAGCGCGGCTCGTTGACTAGCGCCGGCCACAGCGAGTCGTCTGTGGTCTCTCTCAGAAATTGCCGGAGGTCTAGGTCAATACGGGCCTCCTTTCGGACGGAGGCCAGGAAATCCGGGTAGAACGGTGGCGGTGCGGACGTCCGCACGCCGAGGGGGCCAGTCTGTGTCAGACGCTTGGGCGCACGATCCCACACCAGCAGCTTCTTTACTTCCGGAGAGCGGCGGGCCTTTTCGTACAACTCGCGGAAAACGAGATTGGTCGACGCTTGGATCAGGGTATAGCTATTCTGCGCCGCAAATGCGCTCAGGATCCCGTCGCTCTCAGGCAACAGCCGGAGCGGGTCCCTAAGCAACAAATGGGCTTCATCCTTGACCGCCTCAAGTTGGGCCAGCACCCACTGGCGTAGATCGGCAGTATCCATGGCTGCGGCGCCTCCCGATCGCATTGCTCCGGTACTCAATCGAACTGCAGCATTGGCAGCGTGTCGTCGTCATCCACCTCAGCAAGCTGCGCCGCCAGGAAAGCCCGGAATTCGTCGGCTACGTCAGCCAACTGCTGCCTCTCCACAGTGGTAACGCTGGGCTTGAAGTCAGCCAGCCGCACGCGACGGACGACAATGCGTTTGAGATAGCGGCTGACGGTATCGACGAAGTCTGCACCTGACTGGCAGGCCGGCACCACGTACGCACGCAGAGCCTCGACCGTGTCGCGCTGCAGCAGGCCGGCGATGACCGGATCGGCCTCACCCTGCCGGAGTCGTTCACGGACCGTGGGATTAGCGAAGACAGCGATTTTGCGCTCCAGAGCTTCTCGAACCAGACGCGCTGCCTCCTGGGCAGCGCGGTCGGCTTGCTCTAAGTAAGTTTCGGAATTCTCAAATGTCAGGCCACTAGCATAGGCCGGACCGTTGCGCAACTGGCGCCGGATCGTTTCCGGAGAGGCGTCTGGCGCATTGAACAGCTCATCAGCCTGGGCCCTTATGCGACTCTCGAGCGCCGCGGTGACCTTGGGCTGCAAGGCGGGGATTCGCTCGAGGATAGTTAGGGCCTGGAAGTCCGATCCAGCCAGCAGCGCTTCGATCGCCCGCCGGCACCCCTCCACGCGCTCCACAACGTGCTCGTGGAGCGCCAGGTAGACCAGCGTGTATTCCCTGATCAACGCGCCTAATGTGCCGGTCTCGCTCGGCTCGGCTGGCATCTGGCCGATCAACTCGGTCTTGAGCCTGACCTCCGAGTCGATGTAGGGCTGCAGATGGGCCAACTTCTCGACCAGCGCCTGCTGGGCCTTCCGGGCAGTTTTCAGATCCTGGCGCTCCGGCGCCCTCAGGCTGGCATACGCCGCCGCCGCGCGCAACTCGGCCTCGAACCCCACAAAGCGCTGGAGGTCGCGGTAGTTGTTCAAGCGGCTGGCCAGATCATCAACATCCTTCTGCGACGACATTTCGGCGTCAAACGCCGCGTAACCGAGCGCCTGCTTCAGGCCGTGCAGGATCAAGTTGATGTCGTTGGCGCCCGAAACGTCAGTCTGGAAGAGTCCGGCAATCTGATTCAGCTCGGCCTCATATGGGTTTGCGCAACCCAGGGTCTCAAACAGGCTGCGCGCACGCTCGAGCAATCGACCGGCCCCCTCCCCCTCCTTTTGGAACAACTCCCGAAGCTGCTTGCGATACTCGGCTATCTGGGAGTCTTCGTGCGTGACCGGAATTTCGCGGCCCAGAAGTTTCTCCGCGTAGGGCCGGAGCACTTCCCAGTTCTCGGGCTTCTCTAATTTAAGGACCTCGGTCAGCGCGTCCAAGACTTTGGTGGAGAACTCAACCTCAGCGATGTTGGAGTAGTCGATCTGGTTGAACGGCAAACCCGAGCGCGGGCCGACGCCTAGCCGCACACGCGATTTCTGGACCAGGCATAAGAGATATATCTGCACCATCCGCCGGCTCAGACCGTAGTCCTTAGGGCCGCCCACCCCCATGAAGTTCTTATACAGAGTCTCAACCGGCATCGGCCGCCCAGAATCAGCCAGCTTGGAGTCGATGAAACCCCACATGTCCTGGACAAAGGGGTTGCCGTCCACATCCAGGTCGCGCTCGGCGCCGCGCTTCACAAGCCCCAGGCCGAGGCCGAAATTCTGGACGGCGCTGATGTTCTGGTTGGGCTTAGCGCCCTTCGGGATGTGGCCGGTCTTGACGATGCCGTTGATGACTTTGACGGCTTCCTCCCGTCGGAAGACAAACTGCTCGAAACGGATGTCGTTGGAGGCGTAAACAGCGCTCAACACGCGCCCGACCACGGGCGTCAGGATGCTGGTCAGTTCGCCCGCCACATGGAAATCCATGCGCGCGTTGTCTAGCGCATCCATGCGACCGCGCGCGTAGCTCGTGTCCACGATCTTGTAGAGTTTGGCCATGTCCGTCTGCAGGTTGTTGGCCACCCAGTTGACCACGGCCACGGCGTCTTCCGTCTCTTTACCGCCCCACTGATCCACCAATTTGCGATACGCGGCAAAGTCGATCAGCCGGCTGCGCTCCTCCGGGGTCAGCTCCGCCGGCGCCCAGACGATGACGCGCTGGTCCTTGCGCTGGGCAAGCAGCTTGCCAACCACCTCGCTCGAGGCAGGCCGGGTGCCGATATATATGGCGAAGTCATCATCCGTTTGATCGCTTTCAACAGCGGGCAGCTGCAACCCATCGGCCGCCATGCGCCGCAGATCGCGCATCCCGACCTTGCCGAACACTTGCCGGCCCTGCCAGGCCAGCTCCAGGACCTGGTCCTCGCTCCCCCACAGCGCCCGCTGGTTCACAGACTGGGCGATCTCTCGAAAAATCGACTTCACGCCGCCAGCCAGATCAAGGGTCATCTGGCGGGTGCGGACCTGCCACTGGTCCAGGGCCAGCAGGGCCATCCAGGCCTCGTCCTGTAGCGCTTCGTTCCCCTCTGCATCATCGCGGGCTTTCCGGAACTCGTCGGTCGGGTTGACGCCAGTGAAGACCGGGTCGAAGCGATAACGCGGCCGGTTATCCTCGTCGTAGGCCTGGACCACCTGGCGCAACTCAGATTTGAGTTTGTCTGCCAAAGCCTGGTAATGGTCGTTGTTTTCGGTCGGGTCAGACTCCGGGTCGCGCGGGATCATGACCGAATTGGCGATTTCTTCAGGCGTCAGGCCTTGCTGCCGGGTCCGGGCAACATGGTACAAAAACAGGGTCTGCATGACCTTATTGGCTTTGTCACGCTGAATTTTGAGCGTTCCCTTCGTCTGGGCGTCGATCTGTCGGCGGCAGGCCTCATAGGCCTTATATTCAATCTCACGCTTCGTCTTGATCGCGACCAGGCCGGCGTGCACGCCGCTGGGATCCTCTTCGTAGCGTACAGCCTCATCGAAGAGCTCCCACAGCCGGACCACTTCGTTGCTCTGTTGCTTAATCTGATTCTTCAGAGTCTGGTGCATAAAGTGGATAGCCGAGCGCGTCGTGGTCAGCTCGTAGGTGATGGCGCGCAGCACCTCCAGCGCCGGCTTGTGGAATGGGAAGAAGTCGGCGAACTCCTGCTCACCGATACTGGCCGGCCAACTGAAGCCGCGCTTGTAGTAAAGGTAGTAGTTACGGATGGCGCCCTGGTCCTTGATCTCACGCNNGATGGGCAGGTTGTGGACCTTGGCCAGGCGATTGGAAAGCACCACCAGCGTCTTTTCATCTTCCACGCGCTGGTCGTTGGTGCGGTTCTTCATGAACAGCGAGACCTCGTCCAGCACCAGGAGGACGCCGCTGTAGCCCTCCGCCAGGATGGTCTCCACCATATGCCTGAGGATGTCCTCGGCCTCGGCCTCCACGTGCGGCTGAACCCTCAGGAAGTCCTGGTAGAACCGCCAGAGTTTGTTACCGGCGCTGCGCTTGTACTCCGGCGACTTGTTCTGCTGGATATCGCGGATGAACTCGTTGACGTCCTCGAACTCATCCTCGCTGAAAAAGCGCGGGTCGCGCAGGAATTTAGCCAGGTCCTTGCGATAACGGTCCAGGTCCTCAGTCAGGAAGCGGTCGGCCAGGATCTCGACTGGGTAAAGGGACAGGTTTTCTCCCAACTCGAGTTGGATCTGTTCCTTGGCCGCGGCCAGGATGTACTCCGATAGCCGATTGCCACGGTCGTTGATGCCNNAGCCTCGAGCCCCTCCTCCCAAAAGCGGTAGAGCGAGTCGCGCTTGCCCCGGCCGGCCTTCTGCTCCTTCTCCCGGACCAATTCCCAGGCCGCCTTATCGCCCAAGGCCAGCGCGCTCAGGAAACACAACAGGTGGGATTTGCCCGAGCCGAACTCGGCCTGGATCCACCACCCCTGCCCAACCGGCTGGTCCCGACGGTCGGCTCGGTAGGGCGCGGCCATCTGGCGCAAGACGTCGTTGAGGAAGGTCCGGACCGGATCGATCTGGAATTCCTCGATAGTCTGCAACTCAGGCTTGCGCTTCTGGCGAGCCTCCGGCGAATTGGTGTCCGCCCAGACGTGCTGCTCTAACGAGTAGACTGAGATGATCTTGTCGGGGACGACGCAGATCTCATCCAGGGTCTTGCGGGTGGTGAAAAGTTCTTCTGTCTTGGCCATGGTCAACTTTCTTACATTCGACGAGTTGCTGCCAAAGATCAACCGGGCGGTTCCGCCATCTTCCGCTTACAACTGAAGTAGTCTTGCTCAAGCTCGGCCTGTTCCGCATCATCCAGCGCACTCAGGTCAATGCCGCCCTTCTCGTAAAGGACGACGCCCTCAAAATACCAGCCCAGGCGCCGGCAGAGACGCAACCAATCGATCAGGTCCCGGGCGGTCGGACGCGGGCCGCTGGGACGCCGCCCATCCAGCACATATCGCAGGTACTGACGAATGTTCTCAGCCGTATCCGTCCCGATTCGCCGGAATACGACCAGGCGGCTCTGCCGATATAGGCTCTGCACTTCCCAGCCCACCTGAACCCACGATCTGTTCCGGGTATTCGCCCAGCGTTCTCTCCGATCTTGCGCCTTCTGCGGCAAGTCCCGGCCGCGAATCCGGCCAAAATCCTCGAAAGTCAGCGCCACCTGAGACTGCTCGGGCGGCAGGCTCTGAAAAAACTGCCGGAGGCGCTTGACGCCGCTGGCGGTCTCTCCGGATTGGCGGGCGGCATTGGATCTTTCAACTGTGACTGGCGTGTCGCTCCGCCAGAACACGACCTCTTCTTTCTGGATATTGACGCGGCGCGTCTTCCAGCTGATGCCGAGCCACCCTCGCCCCTGGACTTGGCGCCGGGCGTTGCCCCACCACGCCCGATGCTGGCGCGCTGAGGGCGGGAGCCGCCGGCCTAGGACTTCCTCGATCTGGGCGAAGGTCAGGTGTAGCTCGAGCTTTTCCGGCGGCTGGGCCTGCAAGAGGGCCAACAATGGCGCATACTTGGCCATCCCTATGCCCTCNNCAGGGCATCCAGGTCCAGGCCGCCCTTCTCGAAAAGCAGCTTGCCCTCCTCAAACAGTTCGTTGCGCTTGCAATACCGGATCCACTCCGCCAGGCTGGCCGAGTCCGGCTGCAGGTTGGAGGGGATGGCCTCACCCGCCATCAGCAGGCGGCAGAAGCGACGGATCTGGCGGTGCGCGGTCTGCCCGCGCCGGGCCACCCTGGACTCGCGTTCGGCTTCGTCCGCCGGCGGCCGCCAGTTGCCGGCCTCGGTCTGGTAGAAGTAGTCTTCCAGCAGTTCGATCAGGGTCAGGCGGGGCTTGGGGCTGAGCGGCAGGTAGAACTCAAGGATGGGGCTGTAGTGCAGGGCGGACTGTTCCCACTCCGCGCGCTCAGCCTCCAGTTTCTGCAGCTGGCGCTCAATCTCACGTAACTCGCGGATGACTTTAGGGCGTTTGACAGCCGGGTCATCCTCCGGTGTAACGGCCAGCAAGTGTTTCTTCTCGGCTTGCTCGCGCCGCAGGTCTTCCCACTCGCGTAGGGTGCGGCGGAGCTCCTCGGCCGTTGTCTGGCGCAGGAACTGCTCGATCTTCTCCGCCGCGGCCTGCTCCACTTTTTGCTGCGACTCATCCGCTCCGGTCTCAGTCTCTTTGAGGTACCAGCGCGTGACCGTGTTGTAGCCGAAGAGGTCCGCCGGCTTGTCCGTGAAGAGGTCCTGCTTGACCGGCTCCTGCATCGGCTCAGCCACCTGAGCCAGGAGCTCGTCGAAGTTGTGGGCTTCCATTTGCCCGGCGCGCACCATGCGGCTGACGACGACGTCGTATATACGGTCCTTGGTAGCGCCGGGGTTCTCGACCAGGGCGGCCCGGATCAGTCCACGGGCCTTCTCCGAGAAAGTGGTTGCGTCCTCGTCACCCCTGATCTGGATCGTCGTGTGCAGCTCACCGGGCCTGGGTTTGCGGAAGTTGATAACGAGGTCGCGCTTGGTGACTTTGTCTGCTACCAACTGGTTATAAGCCTTCTGGCCCGTGTCGATGAATAGTACTGTATCAGTTGCATCTACTGCAAAGCCAATCTCGGCCATAATCTCTTGAACCAACGTCCAAGTGCCTTCGGAGGTGTCGTGATAGCATAGCGAGAGCCACCGACCGGGCCGAAGAACTCGATAGCACTCGGTCATTGCTTGACGCATCATTCTCGCCCAGTCCTCTTCCGATTTGCCACGCACACTATTGACAATAATCTCGTCATCATGCCAGTTAGTGTCAAGGCCCAGCCACACCTCCCAAATGAAGTTGAGTTCGCCGTATTGGACCTTCTCGGCATAGGGGGGATCAGTGAATATGAAATCCACTGAGTTGTCAGCGATGGCGCCCAAGTCAATGGCCGATTGTGTTGAAATGCAGACTTGAGGCAGGTCTTGTGGTTTATAGTAATTGCCTGAGCGCAGAAGATTGTCCACTTTTTGTTCAAAGAGCGTTTCCACTTTTACTTCACGGAATACTTGGGGCAAGTAGTATGTCCCCACCTGTGGACCACCGCCCAACTCGCGTTGACGATACATCACTGTAGCATTCAACAATGCACCCGAGAAAGCGAATAGGAATTGCTCGCGTTGTTGCTTGGCATCAACTAGTGCATTGAAGACTGCCGCTAGTGCCCACAAGTTGCGTTTGCTGAATAGCTCGTCCACTGTGCGNNCGGTGCATGCATCATCCGGTCAGTTGGATACCAATGCGGGATTGGCTTGCCGTCGATCTCGCGCAATTTGCCCAGGTCGTACTTTCGGAAATACTCCCGTTTCTTCGGGTCCGAGTCGTTGTGTCGGCGCTCGTCGCGCTTCGGTTTACACTTCCCTTCGCATAGGTAGCTTACCAGCACGGGCACTGCGCCAAACCGCTCGCCCCTGGTGCTGATCTCCTCCACAAATCCACGCTTGTGGCAATATGGACAGGCGCTGATCGTCTTAGGCTTGCCGGCCGCAGTCTCGCTCTCCTCTTCCACGCAGTCAAACAGCGGCACTTTTTCCAAGCAGCGCGGGCACTGGAACACCTGTGAGTACACCGTATAACCCGTCGTTGCCGTGCCCCCGCAGCGGTCGCAGCGCGTTTCGTACAGCCAGTCCATCTCCGGCTGCACCCTGGCCTTCAGCTCCTCGAAAGCCGTCTGCAAGGCGACCACGTCCACGGGTGTGCAGTAGTTCTTGGTGATGAAGGTGGCGGCGGGCGAACGATCGATGGCGATGGCTTTCCGGCCCTCCATGAGCGCGGCCAGGGCCGTGCCGCCTGAGCCACAGAACGGATCCAGGACCAGGTCTCCGGGACTGGTGTAATGACGGATGTACTCGCGAATAGCTTCGTATGGCTTTTTCGACCAATAGATGTGCAGATCATTTATAGGGTCACGACGGTTCTCAATCATTACTTGAAGCACAAAACCCGGCTTGTTGTAACTGTCAGCTGAAGAATTGAAAGGATGCTGTAGTTCGTGTGCTTCAACAAAGGCGCGCAGGTTGGGGTTGGGCTTGTCGCCGGAGTAGTAGCCCTCCGGCATCTGGGGGACCGGGCGGTGCGGAAGTTCAAACGCAGCAAGCTGAGCGGCGGGCTCTTTCTTTCGTTTCGGCATGACAGTTTCCAGGGATGCGCTTCTGAGCGCACTTATCAAGGCCCATCGCTGAGCCTGTTAATCCGAAGCGGCTTGATTTTACGTCGCGGCCAGCCGATACGGAGGAGGACGATTATGGAATTGGGTTGGAACCCCCTCGCCGTCCGCCGCGCTGATGCCTAGCGTTCATCCAGTTCCCAGAGGTGGTTCTCGGCGATCAGGTTGAACGGCAACGTATATGAGCCGGAGTCGCTCTCCGGGAACAGCACAATCTGGCCGCGCTCCCGCCGGCCGGGCAGGAGCAGAACAAGGCGATGGTCATCGGTCGCGAGGGTCCTGAGCAGGTTCAGCTCCAGATGGTAAGCGAAGAGCAGCTCCAGGCTGGTCAGCACCAGGAGAGGCTGTTCTTTCAGCCTGCCTCTCAAGAAGGCCTCAAACGCTCGTCCGACGTGAGCGGCCGTCGGCTCCGGGCGCTTCGCTTCGTTCTCTACCAGAATCCGGAACTCGTCGTCGGGTATGGCCTCCAGGATGCCGAGGCTCACGGGCTCGGGCGCCGGGAACGGCTGGCCATCCGCCGTGGTAGCCTGCTTGAGCTGGCGCGTGAAGCGCTCCAGGGCCTTATAAGAGCCCAAGACACCGTACAGGTGGCGGCCGCTGGGCACGGTCAGCTTGGCGCGCAGGGTCTCAATGATGTCAGCGTCGCGCATG
>JRYK01006422.1_pt1 | contig 11022 bp, 12 predicted proteins | sample 235381 | NCBI WGS metagenome assembly JRYK01 (sample SAMN03074220, study PRJNA261476) | activated sludge metagenome | biome: Wastewater Treatment Plant; feature: Wastewater; material: Activated sludge; isolation source: activated biomass of a wastewaster treatment plant treating hydrocarbon... ...
GTTTATTGGGGGTTAAGACATTAGGAAGTACTACAATGAAGTGGATATGCCAAACGATCCATCATACACCCCTACTGAAATGTTTAATCGAGAAAGAACTATTTCTATTGATCCAAACATAAGATGGGCATCGAACGAATAACAACAACACAATTGAAAATACTTAATGCGTTAGCTACTTACAAGTATCTGACACCTAGCTTAATTTCCAGAGTTACGGGGATTAAGTATCAATCGAACATTTCAAAAGAGTTGACAAACCTCGCTGAGAGATCATACACCTCTAAATCAAAACGTAATTGTTTCACTGAAGAAATACACTACATCAAGAATAAGAAAGCAATGAAGTCACTAGATGGATCCCTAGAAGTAGAAAATATACATTACGCTACAAATATTAGAAGGTTCACAGAATACAATTACCCTCATACAATTAACTCAATCAACTGTCAAATTACTCTGTATAAATCTTGTAAAGAGATAGGTTTAGTACCAGTGTTCTATTACAGGGAAATAGACTTTGTTGGGAATATGAGAAAAGATAAAAACTTAAAGTCAGCTACTCAAATTACTACTAAGCACAATTGGACACTTCAACCTGATGCAATATTCAAACTTAAAAGCGATTCTGAGAGAATGTATCTTTTTGAGTATGAAAGAAGGGGAAGAAGTAACATTAAAGACATATTTGAAAAAATACACAAGCATACAATAATCCTAAATGAGGGATATATTAAAACTCAATTTGACTATAAGTTTGGGCATAGGATACTCTTTGTATTTGAGGAGGATTCAACTATGAAAGGAGCTATGGAATATTGCAAGACAATCGAAGGATCAACTGACTGGTTTTTTTTCAGAAAAAGTTCAAGCATCATACCAACCTTCACTAGAGTACCAGGATCATATATTTGGGAGGAGGCAGATTACTTTGAAGGCTGGCTAGACTGTAATGGTAATAGTAGAAATATACTACACTAGAAAATCAATGCCCCATTTTTGACTATTTGCCAAGACAAACAAGCCATTTTCTTGACCAATTTTATTGCTAGAAACCTCTAATACTTCTTAAATCCATTAACATCCTAGTAATTGCATGTCTGCCGTTATAGGATTTATAGAGTCTATTTACGTCCCCTCCGTTATTTAACCAAGCAGAAACCTCGGTCTCCCATGCAACAATGATGTCTTTTTCATCGGGATCAGTAATAGGTCAAGCGGAAATATGAGGTGGTAGCTGATGAGAAAGTTCAGGCATATTGAGAATATTAACTGGTAAAAAACAATATCAATATCATCTTATGTTGCCATTGGTGAGCATAGAATCAAATACTTCTTGTGTCAAAGTATATGTAACTCCTCCTACTGAATCTATCATCATGTATCAATTTCCATTAGGATTTTTTTGGATCACATCAGCATGTCCATAATTCTTTGAGAATGTTTTGCTATCAATATCACCGTCTTTTACATCTTTTCGATATGTACTGTCAACAATTATCGAGATGCCAACAGGGATACACTTATCAAGAAGAATGTTTCGTACTTCTGATCAGATGTCATATTTCCATTTACTCATTGCTTTCTCAGGATACTTTGGATTTAGAGTTTTTCTTACTGCATCAAATCATTGTGATGCACTCCAGCCGTTTCCAGGTCATTCCCATCACATCTCAATACTCTTTGCTTCAATTTCGTCCATTTCTTCTCGACTTTGGTCATGGTTTCGTACTGAAGCAAACACATTATAAGGCGCAAACTTCGTGCAAGATGTTTCGTGTCTCTTATGGACATATTGGTTCAGCACTTTTATAGTATTGTCAAGCTTTGGCATAGACTTTAGCTTCTCAAGAAAAATTACAGACTCTCAAGACAACCACCAGTCTTGCTCTTGCTCCAATCAATTATCACCTATTTGTGGTCGGGAATCAATCATACATTGCATTTGAATAAAGTCTACTTTGTTTTATCGGTCACTACAGTCATCAAAATTGATTGCACTTTACGAAAAATAATAGAGAACAGATCCAACTCAGGCAACTCTTTCTTCTGTGAAATTTGCAGTATGTTGTGAAGGATACCAACCAACATAACAAGAATAAACATAGGCATCATGTATTCCTTTATAAATTCGGAGTTACTATCTCAAAACACATGATGCGTCACCATTACTGTAATTCATAATCAAGAGAACATTACACACTTTGTCACTATCCCAGTAATAAACTTTTTACTAGATAACCAATTCGGATTGTCTCAGTTTAGAATATAAGCTTTGTAGACACCAACAATACTATCAAAACACAAAAGCAAGAAGAACATCAAAGGCACTCGTTCATCTATACCGTACTTGTTGAATAAAGCAATTCAACAAGCATAGATACCATAGGCGCACAATGTTCAGAATTTATCAAGCATGTATGTGTGTAATTTATAAAGTTATCAAGTATACCAACTTCATCAGTTTATATGGTCCAACACCTTATCTATTTGTTTCTTATACAAAGGTGCAATACTTTCAAGCGAATATTCATATTCAATATAATCACTCATTCACATTGTATATGAATCATAATTAAGAAGCAGTTAAAATTTTATTAGCTAGTATATCTATATTTGATTCAAATGTAGTTGTGATCGTATTCTGTTTTGGATTTATATTTGCTTTTGCCTCAAGAGCTTTAACTCTCTCGATGAGAGCCCTTGCAATAGAAATTACGTCTTTAATAAGCAGTTTATCGTCTTCTGTGAATGCCATAATGCTTTATAAAAGAATAAAATATTATACACCATTAAAAGCCCAAAAGCTCGTATCAGAAGTTCAACTGACATTCGGTGAACCAGGAGAAACATTAATTGCTTGTACCTCAATATAATCACCAGCAGTAAAATCATAGGTTGTAGAGACATTTACATGTTCAGGATTTCACGAATTACCTTGTTTTTGAGTTGCTAACACAGTAGTCCCATTTAGTATAATTCTTGCTCAACAAGCCACGTTTCAGTCTATACGAACACTTGCACCAACCATAAAAGTATCAGTTATTGGGAAGTTTATTCTGGTATTGTTGGTAGAAGTATCATGCATATTAAATGTATCGAAGTTTTCTCAAGCAAATGCTACTGCATACCAGGTTCCACTAGTTGTAAGAGTTGTTGTCCCAGTGGCATATACCCTACATTTAATTCTGAGTCTTTTCTCCCAAGTGAAAGTGATTGCAGTGGTTCATACTGTAGGAGCACTTGTATTCGTACATCTCCATACAGTATCTTTATTCAATGTCCCTTCAGAGGCAATTGGAATTATAGCTCCAACAAATTCACCTGATGCATCCATTGAAGTATGTCTAGTGAGGACGTAAGCGACACCAACAGCTCCTGCTGTAGTACAAGTATACAATCCATTATTGGCTCATGTTGCTTCATTCTTGACTAATATCACATCATTCAATGCAACTGTTACTCAATCAACTGTCAAAACACCAGTTGCTGTACCAGTTAGAACTCAAGCAGAATATGTATTTGCAGCAAGTGCTGCTGTTGTTGCTAGTCTTGCTGTTGGTGTTACATTGTTAGTAGTACCGCCTCCTGACATGCTTTCAATTTTATCTCTTATCGCATTCTTTGTAGGCACTTCAGTACTACCATTCCAACCAGTCGCATCATAAGCCTCATCAGGAACAGAAATATCTCAAGAGAATGTTCCTCATGCTAGATCAGCTTTTAATGCGAGAGCATCATAAACAGCATTTTGTGAAGGAGCAATTGTACTAGTACCATTATTTATAGCATCTGCAACTTTTGCGTCTGCATACTCTTTCGCTAGTCTATTTGTCGGATACTTTGTAGTAGATGTGTCAAGAGTTGTATTCTCCTTGTTTGATTGATTCTCTGCAACATACCCAATATTATTCTCAGTGATTGCCCAATTAGCATCTGTTTGTCCTGGAGTATCTACCAAAGCACGTATCAAATCACCTGCTGTCACTGCGTGTCAACCAAGTGTTCCTGCAACAGAAACTGTCCATAAGTCACCTTTAAGAATAGCCCCCGCTGTTCCTGATCCACCAGCAGATGGGAATACATTACCTGAAGCATTGTAATTACCTCTATCATCAACCAAACCAACAACAAGCGTATCTGCATACGCTTTAGCTGCAACTTCACGAGCATCTGCATAGGTCTTTGTAGCTTTTTGTGTCGCTACTTTTACGTCACTATTAGCAGCCAATGTCCCGTCCGTATCGAGATCAGATTCAAATAGAAAATTTCAATCACTTAGAGCAGTGTTAAACAATGCTTTGGTTCAAGTGATTGTGTTATTAGCCAAATCAATAGCCTTGTTTGTCAATGTAGATGTAACAGCATCGTAATAAGCCTTTATTGTAGTCTTGATATTTGCTCGTGATAACTTCTTCAGTACATTACCCGCTTCACTATCAATTATGGTAAAAGTATCCGCATCTACTGGTGTTGTTTTCGCGGCAGATCAATGAATCGAGCTTCCAACATTACCAGCATCCGTAACATCTGCCAATGCTTCTATAGCTGCAAGCTTTGAAATCTCACTTGCTGTCGTGAATTTATGTGTAGTTGCAGAATCACTTATATCATCAGCATCCAATATCACTGCCCCTGTCTCTCAATTAACTGAAAGTACCTGATCAGTATAATCTAATTTGTGCCAATTATTTGCATATGTGCTAGTTGATGCATTTTCAGTTATTGCAAGCAATCTATCATTTTGTGCGAATGCAACTCAACCCACTGTTCCTGCAACGCTAACAATATAGGACCGTCAAGCTTGCGCTGATCACGCTCAAGGGAATGTTCAAGCGGATGCATCCCATAATCACTTAAGCACCACAACATCAGTGAGCCCTAAAAGACTTGAATTGATAACATCTATATCGCCCTGAAGTTCGTTGACCGCTCATTGAACAGTTGTTGCTGCAAGATTTCCGTTAGGTGTATTAGCAACTGTGGATGCTATTTGATCACCAGTATTGACTCCAGAAAGATTGGAAAGTTTCACCTTCTCTGCATCCGTAACATAGTTATCATCTACTCCGAGAGAGTTCGCCTTTCAATCTAAAGCTGTCTGTGTGACTGTTGAAATTGGCTTGTTTGCATCGCTAGTATTATCAACATTTCATAACCCTACATCAGCTTTAACTAGTGATAGATCTGCTTTAAGTTGAGCCATAGTTCTATTAGTCCATGCTCCTGATTTCCTCTGAATAATATCATCATTTGCAGGAGTAAGACCAGCAATAGATGTAAGATCATTATCTAAAGCTTGCTTTGCACTGAGTGCGGCTTGCAAATCTGCTTGATCAGTCAGTGTTCAATCTATGTCTCACCAATTTGGATTACCTCAAGCAGCTAAAGAATCCAACCACTCTTGCTCAGTGCCCTCAAATCCATTTGCAACCGCAATAGCATAAGCAGAAAGTCCAGGTGGTCATTGCTGGCTGGGAAACTCAATTATTACCTCCTCCTGTACAACCTCCAATATGATGTCATTACTCATAATCTTTTGTTACATCATTTAAAATGGTGAATACTTGAGGCTTTATTGATTCAATTGTTCAGTTACTCCATTTAATCTGTATATCATACTTGTAATTACCTATTGGATGACTTGTATCTTCAACATCTAATTCAATTGTAGTTTGCCCAGCTTCAGGATCAGTGTGGTTTGTAATTATCTTTTGGATAATAGCGCTATTATCATCTTCATCACTCATTGTGTTTTTTGGCCTTACCGTAAAATACACTGTTGACCCAGTCAAATCAATCGGTTCTAAAGTTGATCTGTGACGAAGAATAATCAATTTGGATGGTGTGTCTCAGCGTATTACTTCCATTTAGTTCTAATAGATATAAATTACTTTTCTTTCGCTTTTTCTTCTGTGCTTTCTACAAGCTCCTTCTCAACAATTTCTTCCTCTGCTTTTTCTTCATGATCTACAAGTCTTTCATCATCTTTAAGCTGATTGTACAATGCGTATCTCTTTTCTAGCTCTTCATCTACTTGTTTTTTTGATTCCTCTAATGCCTTGATTTGCATTTTCAAATCATTCAAGAATACTTTACCTTCAATTACCGTAGTTTTTGTTGTGACTAATTCTACTTTACCATTATCTAACACTTTAGCTTCCATGTCTAATATAATAAGGAGTTAAAAACTATCTTGATGCTGTGAATGGGTATTCTATAGCTATATAATCTATGTCCGTTCCTCGCCCTGCTCCTGTAGATGCATTCTTAACAGCGAGTGTGCCTGCTCCAAGCTTTCTTGATATGCCAGTTGGTATATTTGAAGCCACAGTTCCAATACTTACATCATTTACAAAGAACTCAGCGCTTGTACCTCCAGCATTGATTACAATACGTAACCTTACGTATGTAGTTGATACTGCTGTAGAAGATGTCGTGATTGTTCTTGAGCTGTTACTTACTCAACATATCTTCCAGTTTGCACTTCACGCTCCTGCACCAGTTGCTACTCCAGCTTCATCGTACAAGAAATAAACTCAATCAACTTGGTCAATACTTCAAGATGTATCAAACAATCCAAAGATTGCATCAAACCTATTTCCTCAAGAAGAGTTTGACAATGATGTAACTCTTACCCTCATTTCTAGTGTAAGAACTCACAATCATAAGTAAATATCATCAGCATCCGTGAATACAGCCGCTTTTCAAGTATTGGTTGTTCCCGTATCTGCTCTCCATGCACCTATATGTCCTGTACCAGCACTTGAAGTCTCGGTACCAGTTACTGCTGCACCTGTTCCTGAAACTACACCAATAAAGTCTCAAGTCAACAAAGGTGTTCCAATAAAGTCATTGAAGTAATAGAAGCCTTCTTTAGCCCTTTTGATAAAGCTCAGTAATCCATCTTTAGTAATTTTCTTGTTAGTTGAGACTGAAGTGTCTCTAATCTCCAATTCATCAGCTGTATCTGCTTCTGTCAATGAAGTCTTTCAGGTAATATTATTGTGGATATTATCTGGCTTTACTTTTTTATTACCGCCTGCTGATGCATCGTAACTCAAAAGGTAATCACTAGCCTCATCAGGTGATGTGTCCTCAGTTAAAGCTGAAATATCAACCGAAGGTATTGCCCAACTAGGAGCGGATGAAACACCTCAACTGGTGTATACCAATCAAGAAGCTCAATGCGCAAGAGCTGTTTCTGCTCACGAACCATCTGAGTAATATGATCTATATGCAGTTAATCCTGTTCTTAATCCAGCAGCCGCATTTAGTTTATCAGTTTCAAGCCTTGCAATTTCTGCTTGCATGTCATCAATGACAGCTTTAGTAATATAAAGCGACACTTGATCTCCAGCAAGGAAAGATTGTGCTGAAGTACCTGCTTGCGCTCTAACAATCGTAAGAGTATCTCAGCTTTTGTTAGTTATTTTAATAATCTCAAAAGCTGTAGTCACTCAGTTTACATCTAACTCCTCTATGGTAAGCTCATATGGAAAACTACTAGGAAATTTATTTCCATCTCCTGACTCAAGTGTCATAGATGTTGCTCAAGCGGAAATACCAGCTAAGAGATTACCTCTTGCGTTATTCTCGACTCTATATCTTACGAATGACATTTAATTATAGGTTAGATAAAGCCTTTTCTGTACTTATGTATGAATCTAAGTGCACAATAATTTTGTCGGGTGAATAGTCAAGTTTTTCTACGTATTTGTTTCCAATTCAAACTGGATCACCAACAATTTTCAATACATGACCTGCTAAGATGGTCCCAATTGCATATGAATCATTGATTGCTAATCTCGAATTCAACTTTGGATCTTTGTTCTTTGCAACATATGCAGTAGCGTATGCAGATCAAGTTGTTACATCCTTTAATGAAGTATCGGAAATAAATTTCTCCCTAATCCCGTATGCAGTTTGCGATCCTGTATCACTTGTCCATCAAGTTATACCTCACGACCACTTGACTTTCACTTTGTTTGCTATTTGACTTGACTCTTCTCTTTGCTCTATCTCTGTAATATGTTTTCCAAAGACAATCGTATGATCACTTGTTATTGTACTCCTAGCATTAAAATAAACAACTCAATCAGCAGAGAATCTCATCACCCATCATGTAGCATCAATAATTTTTTTGATAGCAGAAAAGCCATCAAGATTATCAAACTCAATACTCAAATTTGATCAATAATTTGGTATAGTTACGCCAGTATAACTAAAGTATGTCGGAAACATATCCAAGATTTCCTTCACCATTGTACTTGGATCTGTTGTCCTCGTAAAAGAAGTACTTGTACTGTAAGTATACAGAAGTCTGTTTAGCATAGTTTGAATACCAAGGCACTCAACAACTACATACTCATCCCTCCCAAGTATTACTCTTTCAATTGTCACTACTTGTCCAGCATAGATAGCTACATCATCTTGTGTCTTATAGTAATTACCTCCATCAGGAACAGTGTTCACTTCACTCTGAGAAATATCAAATACCTTCACGATATCTCCGTGTTCAATAGTGTCATCATCAAAGCTAACTTGATGTTTTAAGGTGAGTTGTCCAAATCCTGTATTGACCGCACTAGTGAATGATATGTCATTTCAGAGCCTTGAAAACGGGATATTCCTTTTGAATGTCAAATCTTTGTCAAATAGCTTTACAACCAAATTACTAGACATACGTCGGATACCACAAGAAATAAATATCAGCATCCCGTGTTCAATTGATAGTGACTTCTATTGGTGTCTCTCCAATTTCTAACTCACCGAAGTCTCCTGTAAATTCTGCTCAACCAATACTATTGATATAAACATCCCTTGCAGAACAATCAATGAGAATAGCATCACTGTCAACGAATGTATCAGTGACCGTAATTGTTTTGTCTCCGATCACTACACTTACAGTTGTGACTCAAACAAGCCCAGTTCCAAATGAAATAAGAACTTGCGGTAAAGACTTGTAGTTACCTGATAAGTTTGCAACAGCCTCTGTAAATGAAGCGCTCTTTGATAGGAATTCTGTAGTCTCCAAAGTGGTCCCAAAAAAGAATGGACTAAGGGTAGTAAACTCTACTGTAAAGGGAACAAAACTAATATGGTATGCCTGCCTATCAAATTTCAGTCAAGTACAAGTAGCTGTGGTCCACATCTGATCACCATTACTTTTATTAATTCTCAACTCCTGTTGCTCCACAAATAATGCCTGTTTCATTGTCTTGATTAATGTCTCCAGTTCAGATGCTGAATCTGCCTTGATAATACCTTCAATTACTACTGTTTTTCTGTCATAGTAGAAACTTGTGTGTCACTCACCATGTACCCTAGCTGTTTTATATGTTGTCCAGGTAAACTGATTCAAATCCTCTAGATCACTCATTCTTGATATCCTAATGTTATCACTGTCGAACGATAAATCATTATACATAGCTATTCCAGAAAACACCTCTTCTTCATAATAAGGTCAAACATTCAATAGCTGGGTGTTGAATAGTTGGGTATTAAGCATTATGTAACTCACATTGATAAATTCCTAGAGGCCTTAACTATGGACTTTTCTAACAAGGCTATAAATGCCTTTTCATCTTGAGCATTTGATATAGTAATACCTCAAAGATTAATAGTAATAATTTGTTGACTATTTCCATTACTTACAACTTCTCCTCAATTAGAAGAAGAGTTGAGTGAAGAAGCACTTATACCAACTTCTCCTTGCAATGCATCTAGACTATTTAATTTTTCAGCTATAATATCATACTGTTGTACAAGGGCTAGTGCACTGCCTCTTGCATCAGCTTCCAATTGTCAAAAATGTCTAGTAAATATTCCTCTAATTAAGTCAACTTGACTCTGATATCTAACTTTCTGTGCTTCTAGAGCCTGTTGTTCAGCGAGTGCTTGCTGTTGAAGATTTTCAAGTTTGGCTTGATACTCTGCTACCAATGCATCTCTTTTGACTTCTAGTGCAGTGACTGCATCCTGACTTTCAGCTAGTATTTTCTGTGATTCACTCATATTACTCCACGCAATAGCTGCATCTCTTGCAGCTTTTGTTGTGTTTTCAATGGCAAATGCTCTTTCAGATTCTAGCGCCTCAATTTGATCATTAATTTCTTGTAATCATTCTCAACCATTTTCCTTTGATTCAGCCTTATCCTTATACAGTTTCGCAAGTTCACTCCCAATCTCGACGAATCTTGTAGCTAGATCTTTATCTCTGTCATCTTGTACATTTCAAATCTCTTTATTGATATCTGAAATAGCTTTGTTTGCTTCTTTGGCCAGATCTTTATACTCTGTTTTAAGTTCATCTATTTTTTGAATATGACCTTCAATAGCATCAACTATATCTTGCGTATCATCAATTTCCTTTCTAGCACTCTTATTTACAGCCTCTGCAACTTGTTTGTAGTTCTCTTCCAATTTCTTTAGTTCATCATTTGTTTTCTCTGCTCATCATTTTGCGGTTTCATTGAGTGCCTTAGCTGATTCACCAGCTTCTTTAGCTGATTTCGAAACAGCTCAAAGCGCTCAAGTTGTGTCGTTCAGATAATTTGGTACATCAGCCGCGACAAATCACAACCGAGTCTCTTCAAGTGAAGAAACTAGATTGTCCATAGCGTTATTTGACTCCAAGAAACTACCATAAACAACATCTCAAAGATTTTTCCAGCCGTTCATTGTTTCAGAGAACGCACTATCAAAAGCATTTGAAATTGATTGCGCCGCTGGAACAGCAAATTCTGAAATACTAGCAATATTTAGGTAATCTGGGAGGATAGCGTTTGCATAACTCGTGAACTGATTTATAAGTCTAATAGCTGCATTCACAGACATAGCGACCCCATGAGCTACGTTACTTGATATAGCTGTAAATACCTGAGATACTCCAGATCACATTTCTGAATATGCAGAAGCAATAACTTTTGCTCATTGAATATAGAAGTCAACAACAAATCTACCTGCCTCTGAAGCTATTGTAGCCAAGACATCAAAAGCTCACATTGTCTTAGCCCCCTA
>JRYK01017553.1_pt1 | contig 11008 bp, 10 predicted proteins | sample 235381 | NCBI WGS metagenome assembly JRYK01 (sample SAMN03074220, study PRJNA261476) | activated sludge metagenome | biome: Wastewater Treatment Plant; feature: Wastewater; material: Activated sludge; isolation source: activated biomass of a wastewaster treatment plant treating hydrocarbon... ...
AGGGCGTAGGCGCGGGCCAGCAGCGCGGCCGAGAGCCGCCCCACCTCAGACGACCTGCTCCAGGATCAGCGCCCCCTGGGCCAGCTCCGGCAGCAGCAGCGCCCCGTCCTCGACGCGCAGCGCCAGGCCGCTCAAGGGATCGACGAAGCACGCGCCGTCGGCCACGTCGGCGTTCACAAGAGGGAAACGGCCGGCCGGCCGCGGCGTCTCGGCGCGGTGGGCGAAGACGAGGACGCGCCCCTCGTGGCTGTCGCGCTGATAGGCCAACGTCTCTTCTTCGGCCAGCAGAAGCTGGAAGCCGCCGCGCTGCAATGCCGGCGATCGGCGACGCAGGTGGATGAGGGCGCGGTGGTAGTCGCGCAGAGGCTTGTTCCAGCGGCTTTCGTCCCAGACCATGCAGCCGCGCGACTTGAGCAGTGGCAGGTCGGTCATGCCGATCTCGTCGCCATAGTAGACGCTGGGCACGCCGGGGAAGGTCAGCAGCAGCGCCGCGGCCAGGCGGTGCAGGGCGTCGTTGCCATCGACGGTGCTGCGGATACGGCGCGTGTCGTGGCTGTCCAGCAGGTTGAACTGTTGCAGGGCCACGGCCCAGGGGATGCTGGCCAGCCGGCTGCGCCAATGGTCGGCCAGCGTCTCCGTCGACCAGCGAGGGCCTTCTAGAGCCTCTTTCAGGCCCGAGGCGCTTACGTCATAGCCGTCCAGCCAGTACCACACCGGCTTGGCGAAGCCGTCGTAGTTCATGACCCCATCCCACTGGTCGCCCTGCAGCTGGCCGCTGGCGTCAAAGAAGTTCTCGCCCATCAGATAGGCGTCGCTGCGGCTCTCGCGCACGGCGCGCCGGATGGCCACCCCGACCGCGCCGCTGAGTTGCACCGACCCCTGGCGGCCGAGCATGTTGGCCACGTCGATGCGCCAGCCGTCGGCGGCGTAAGGGGGCCGCAGCCAGCGCCGAAAGAGGGCGTTGTCGCCCTCAAACATATGCCGGCACAAGTCCTGACAGAGGTAGTTGAGCTTGGGCAGCATCTTGACGCCCTGCCAGCCCTCGTAATCGTCGGGATGATGGTGGAAGATGAAATACTCCACTTCCGGCGCATCCTTATCGGTCAGGGCCTTCTGGAACCAGGGGTGGTAGTAGCCGCAGTGGTTGGGCACCATGTCCAGGATGTAGCGCATGCCGCGCTCGTCCAACGCCCGGCGCAGCGCGACCAGCGCCGCGTCGCCGCCCAGATGGGGATCGACGTGATTGTAGTCGGTCACGTCGTACTTGTGGTTCGTCAGCGCCGTGAAGATGGGATTGAGGTAGAGGGCATTCACGCCCAGGTCAACCAGATAGTCCAGCTTCGACTGGATGCCCGGCAGGTCGCCGCCGTAGAAGACAAGCGCGCCGGGCTGTTCCTTGGGCGGCGTTTCTTCCCAGGGGAAGGTGGCCGGGCGCTGGCCGCGGTACTCATACTCCTCCGGCCGCGGGTTGTTGGCCGGGTCGCCATCGGCGAAGCGGTCGGGGAAGATCTGATAGAAGACCGATTCCGGCGGCCAGCCGGGTGGGTCGTAGTCGGCCAGGATGGTGAAGTCGGTGAAATCGAGCGGCACGTAGGCCGTCGGGCCGGTGGCGTTGTAGTGCCAAATGCCGTCGTCGGAGGCCACGATGAAGCGGTAGTTGCAGATCGGTTCGACGATCTCCAGCTCGCCCTCCCACCATTGGCTGGGCGAATCGTCGTGGCAACAGGTCATGGCCATCAGCGACTGCTCGCCGTTGGGCACGCTGCGCAGAATCACGTGATGGACCGGCGCGGCGCGGGCCATGCGGAGCCGCAGGCGAACGGTCTCGCCCAGGCGCGGCTGCGGTTGGGAGACATAGCGTTCAGAGCCATCGTGGTGGATGGAGAAAAGCCAACTCGGTTTGCCCATNNAAAAGCCAACTCGGTTTGCCCATAAAAAACCCTTGGGGGCAGGCCGGCGGCCGGCGCTACCGCACCCTACTGCCGCTGCTGCGGCCGATTCACGTCTGTCCGCGCACGATGAGCAGGGGGCGGTCGATGCGCTGCAGGACGCCCGCAGCGACGCTGCCGTAGTAGACGTCGGCCAGTCCGCCGCGGCCGTGGCTGGCCATGGCGATCAGGTCGACAGCATGCTCGGCGGCCACGCGCAGAATCGTGGCCACCACCGGCCCATACTCTACCTGGCCGCGCACGGCCAGACCTTTGGCGGTCTGGCGGGCGGTCAGTTCGTCCAGATAGCGACGCGTTTCGGCCACTTGTGCTTCGACGTCGGCTGCGGTTTTCTGCGGCAGACCTTCGTAGGTCGTGCCCTTGTCCATGATATGCGGCAGTTCGATGACGCTCAGGAAGATGACCGACGCGCCGCACAGGGCGGCCAGTTCTTCGACGTGGGGCAGGATGGTTTCGGCCAGTTCCGACCCATCCAGGGGAACGAGGATGGTCTTGTACATGGTGTCTCCTGAACGCGCCGCCGCGTCGCGCGACGGTGTTGACAGGTACTTTACGCGCTTGTAGCCGTTTGGCCAAGCCTTTGCCGCCAATAGAGACAAAGCGCCGGGGCGGTGCAGGCCGCCCCGGCGCTTTGTCTTTGTCTATGCCGGGCCGAAGCACCGGCCCGGCGGGCCGCTAACCGGCCAGGTAAGCCTCCAGGCTGGCCTTGCTGATGCGATAGGCCGCGCCGATCTTCTTGGCTTTCAATTCGCCGGCGTCGATGGCGGCGATGATGTCGGCGGGCGTCACTTGCAGCAGTTCGGCCGCTTGCTCCGGCGTCATCACGTCGGGCATGGGCATCGCGCCGCCGGCCGTGGGGGCCGGGCCGCCGCCAGCCGGGGGCGTCGTTCCGCCGGCCGGGGGCGTCGCCCCGCCCTGGCCCGCCTGTTGCTGCTGGAGCCATTGCTGCTGCATCAGCTGTTGTTGCATTTGCTGCTGCTGCATGGCGGCCATGCCCATGGCCCCGAAGCCGACTTCGCTCAGCGCGCCGCCGGAGGGGTTGCTGGCCGCGGCCATCAGCGCGTCGGCCTGCTGCTTCTGGACGTAGCTCGTGCCGTAGCCCATGTTGGTGACGACCTTGAGCGAGTCCGGGTGCAGCGTCATGTTGATGGCAAAGGTCACCAGCGTCATGCCGATGGCGTCGAACTCCTCCTGCAACAGAGCCACGAGCATGTCGTTCAGGTCCTTGGTGAACGACTGCAACTGGGCCGGGCCGAGGTTCTTGGCCGCGGCCAGCTCGCTCAGCTTGTCGGCGATCATGACCGCCAGCATCGGATCGAGGCGGTGCTTGATGTCCGTCTGCTGCACGCTTTCGCGGAAGGCGTCCATGGCATTGAGGAAGCGCCACGGCTCCTTGACCTTGACCACGTAGGTGCCGTTGCCGACGATGGCGCTGGCTCCGGGCATACGCTGCGGGTGCTCGACGATGATGGGGTTGACCGTACCCCACTTCAGAGTCATGTCGGTCGTCTTGACGAAGTAGACGTCGGCGGTGAAGACGTTGGCCCCGCCGAACAGCCCCTTCTCCAGCAGGTCGGTCAGAAAGGGGATGTTCTCCGAGGTCAGGGTATAGCGCCCCGGCTCGAAGGTGCCCAGGGCCTCGCCGCCGCGGACGAAGACGGCCGTCTCGCCGGGGTTGACGATCAGTTGCGAGCCGAGCTTGATGTCGCCCAGCCCACCGCGCGGGAACTTCTGGACGACTTCATCGCGTCCCCACCCTTCAACAGCTACACGATCCAGTATCTTGGGCATCGCTCATCGACCTCCTGTGGTTACTCCTGGTTCTGCTTGGCAATGGAATCGACGCTGACCTGATTCAGCACCTCTTGCCGCAAGTTGAAGCTCTCATTGGCGGCGCGCAGATCGTTGGTCAGGGTCAGGATAGCGTCGTGGATGTTCAGGCCGCCCTCGACCGTCTTGTGCAGGGCGGCCACGTCGGCGGCGATCTGCTCGGCGTGGGTGAGCATCTGCTCGTCGAAGGCGTAGAGGCGGGCCAGGTCGTCTTCCTTGACCTTGACCGCGTCAAAGAAGCCGGCGTAGCCTTGCGGGGCGTCCTTGATCTTGCTGATCAGGCCCATCAACTGGTTATCGGCGCGCCCGATCGGCTCGGCGTACTCGATGCCCAGGATGATGTCGCGGCTCAGCGTGCGCTGGACGTCGGCCAGGTCGAGCCGCGTCTGCGACAGGCGGCCGCTGATCGTGTCGCGCAGCAATTGATCGGCGTCGCGGCGGCTCTTCTTCTCCATGTAGCCCTTGAAGCCGGGGATTTTGCTCAGCAGCTTGCTGAGCGGGCCGCGCTCGCCGCCGATCATGTCATACAAATCCTGAATCTCGTCTGTCATTGTTGTTTCTCCTTCGTCCAATGCGACGCGGCCGGCTGGCCCGCGCCGCCACTGTCGTCGATGTCGGCTACGGCAAGAAGTACTCTGTGCCGCAGAAGGGGCAGCGGATCACGCCCTTGCCCGCCAATTCCAACTGGCCGCCACAGTTCTTGCAGCGGTCGAGTTGGCGCAGTTCGCTGGCCTGGCTGGAGTAGAGGACGCCCTCTTTCCAGTTGATGTAGCCGCTGTAGAGGCCCATGTTGACCAACTCGTAGATCATCTGCTGGATTTGATCGCGCGGCAAGCGCATTTCCAGGGCCAGGTCGGAGATGGGCACCTGGCCACGGGCCTTGACCATGCCCAGCAGTTGGCGCTGCTGGCCGGCCGTCTCGGCCACGGCCGCTTCCTGTTGCCCGCGCATCAGGAGGTAGGCGCCGAAGCCCAGCTGCGGCAGCGACAGCACCAGCAAGCCCAGGACGATGCCCAGCGTAGCCGCGCCGGCGGTCAGGCTCCCTTCGTTGCGATAGACGAGCATCAGGGCGACGATGATCGCGCCGACGACGATGCCGCCGATGATCAGAATGATCCCCAACGTCCTTCCCATTCACACCTCCTGTGACAGAACTCGCCCCGGCGGCCGGCGCTTAACCGAAGCCGGCGCTGCCGCCGCCGCCCGACGAGCCGCCGCTGAAGCCGCCGCTAAAGCCGCCACTGAAGCCACCGCCGCCGAAGCTGCCGCCGCTGCCCGTGTTGGCCGGGGGCGGCGTGCTGCGCATGGCCGTGGCCGTGTTGTTTAGCATCCGTGTCAGCCCGGCGGACATGCCGGCCAGACCGCCGGTCAGGCCGCCGGAAATGTCGCCCAGCGAGGGCATGCCGCCGCCGCTGCCGCCGGCCCCGCCCGGCCGCGGCCCACCCATGACGACGGGCCCCATGCCGCCCATGGGCGAGTGATAGATGGGCGGATAGGGCATGTACCAGCCCGGGATGGGCGTGCTGGGCGACTGCGAGAAGGTGTTAATGAACGAGCGCTCCAGGCCAAAGGCCACGGCGTAGCCCAGATACTTCTCGAAGATGTCGCCCGAGTTCTCCAGATCGGCGTACTGGCGGATGTTCTTCAGGTAGGTCTTGAAGGCGTTCCACTTGGCGGCCGCCTCCGCGCCCTTGGCCGTCTTCTTGGGCATGTGGCGGGCGGCGATGAACAGAGCGATGGCCGTGCCGACGATGGCCAGCATCGGGAAGCAGGCCAGCCCGGCGTTGTTGCCCAGGAAGAAGCCGGTGAAGAACAGGCTGGCGATGCCCAGCAGCAGCACGACGACGGCCAACACCGTATAGCTGGTACGCACGCTCTGCGGCGAGCGCGGCATGTAGCCCTCCTTGAGCAGCGCGTCCATGATCAGGTCGCGCAGCTTGGGGATGGCGGTGTAGAACTTGTTGTGCAGGCTGTTCATGGAGCGCGTCTCTTCGCCACGGAAGACCTTCTCCAGGAACAGGCGCTCGTATTCGCGCAGATCGCCGGCGGGCTTTTCGGTGCGCGTGAACTCGTAGTTCTTGCGCTCCTGCTCCTCCATCGTCAGGTAGCCGCGGTGGGCCAGGTCGACCAGCGTGGACATGATGTCCTGCATGTCCACCTTCTCGTCGAGCAGCGCGCCGACCATGGCCGGCGGCAGGGCGTCGGGCGGCTCGCTGACGTAGTCGGGCACGACGAGGCCCAGGTGCGGGTCGCGGCCGCGCAGATACCACAACAACACCACGGCCAGCGGCCCCACGACCATCAGCAGCAGCGACACGGCCAGGGTGATCGTCCCGGCCACGTCGTCGCGCTGCTCGGCCGCCTGCCACTGTGGGGTGGGGATGGCCAGCAGGCCGTGGGGGAACTGCACGCGCACGTCCAGCGCCTCGCCGGGCATGAGCGGGCGCAAGGTCTCGTAGGTGATGACGCGCTCATCCTCGCTGACGGTGGTGGCCACGTCCGAGGAGGCCGTGCCGCCGATGTAGCCCAGGACCAGGTGCTCGCCCGTGTCGGTGAAGCGCTGCGGGTAGACGCCTTCGGGCAGGGTGATGGTCGTCACGCTGCTATCGACGCGGGCCGGCACGTCGCTGGGGATGACCGTCCAGTAAATCTGGTCGCCCGACCCCTGTTCGGACGTGCCCAGGCGCACCGCGCCATCGACCATGTAGCTGAAGGTGTAGGTGTGTTCGCCCAGGGCGGGGTCGAAGTACCAGTTGATGCGCGTCTCGCTGCCTTCGTCCACCACCTCGAAGGTCTGTGGCGCGTTGGAGGACGACTGAGTGTACTCGACGTCGCCCTCGCGGACGCGCACCTCGCTGATGCCGTCGTTGTTGCCGGCGCGGCCGACGGGGATGCTGCGGAAGCCGAAGGTGAACGGCGCGCCGGAGAAGTCCAGCGTCTGCGTCTCGGTCACGGCCAGCCGGCCGTCGGGCTGCAAGTTGACGTCGATATCCCATTGTGTCCAATGGAAGGTCTTCGTCTGGGCCTGCGTCGCCGGGGCCAGGGCCAGCAGGATCAATAGAACAAGGGGCAGCAGAATACGTTTACGAATGACAGAAGTCCGGGATAGCATCAACCAACGTCCTTCTTAACTCGCGCACTGCGGAATGAAGACTACGGCTATTATAGACCAACTTCGCGTAAAAACGGATCACTATTGCGGGCCAAACCAGCGCGTCGTCATTTCTTCTAATCGACCGGAGCGCCGCAGCGCGGCCAGCGCCTCGTTTAAGCGTTGTTGCAGCGTCCGATCCCCTATACGCACGGCGATGGCGTAGGGTTCCGCCACGACCGGCGGGTCGAGCTGCCTCAGGCCGCTCTCAGGGTGGTCGCGCCGGTAGAGCCGGCCGCCGGTGCTGTCCACCAGGGCGGCGTCGGCCTGGCCCGCGGCCACGGCGTCGAGCGCTTCGTCGGCGCTGCCATAGGGCGCCACGGCCAGCGCCGGCAGGCGGCTCTGCCAGGCCTGGGCCTCGACGTGGCCCAGCGCGCCCAACTCGACGGCCAGCGTGCCGCCGTCTAAGTCGGCCATGCCGGCCACGGCCGAACCGGCGGGCACGAGCAGCGCCTGGCCGGCGTCGAAATAGCTGTCGCTGTAGGCCACCTCCTTGCCGCGCTCCGGGGCGATGACCAGGGCCGAGACGAGCGCGTCGACCTGGCGCGTGGTCAGGGCGTCGTAGAGGCCGTCGTAGCCGAAGTAGGTGAACTGCGCTTCCAGGCCCAGCTCCTCGGCCAGCGCCCGCGCCAGGTCTACGTCCAACCCCTGCACGTCGGGGCCGTCGGCCGTGGCGAAGGGCGGGAAGGTGGGGTCGATGCCCACGCGCAATACGCCCGAAGCGGCGATCGCCTCCCAGGTGTCGTCCTCGGCCTGGCAGCCGACGAGCAGGAGCAGGGCGCATAGCAGCAGGGCCAGCCGTCTCATGAGGGGGGCGCGCCGCCGTTGCCGCTGTAGTCGCGCAGGGCGTCGTAGAGCGGCTTGGCCACGAACTCGGGCGTGACCAGGGTGTAATAGTCGGGGTAGCTGCGCGTCGGCGCGGGGTAGCGGAAGGCCCACAGGGCCACCACCCTGACGTAGGGCCAGTGGGCGGCGGCGTAGTCCAGCGCGGCCAGGGTGTACTGGATGCGCTGGGCCGGGCGCACGGCCATCGTCCAGCGCGGGTGGTCGTTCCAGCCCGACTCGGTGACGTAGATCGGGGTGGCCGCGTCGTCGTTGGCGACCATGATCTCGCGCACTAACTCCACGCGGCGGAAGTTGAGCAGTTCCGGCCCCGGCGCGGCCTCCGGCGGGAAGGTCAGGCCGTAGGCGTGGACGGCCAGGCCGTCGAAGTAGTCGGCCGCGCCGGCGGCGTACATGCCGCGCAGGTAGTCCAGGTCGTTGACCGCCCAGGGCGAGCCGGCCGGCTCCAGATTGGGGGCCAGCGCCCCGGCCAGCACGACCATGTCGGGGTTGGCCGCCTTTACCGCCGGGTAGACGACGCGCAGCAGGGCCACGTAGTCGGCGGCGGTCGTGGCCCGATAGCCCCACTCGAAGCTCAGGTTCGGCTCGTTGCCGACGATGAGGTAGCCGACGCGGCCGCGGTAGCGCGCGGCGAAGGCCGCGGCGAAGGCGGCGAAGTCGTCGTAGGCGGAGGCGTCGAGGTAGGTCAGGGGCGTGTCGGCCGGCCGTGCCCAGTCGGGCGTGTAGCCCAGCCGGGCGATGATGGTCAGGCCGTTGGCTTCGGCATGGCCGACCACCTGGTCGGGGTGTTCCCAGGCGACGCTGCCGTCGGCGGCCTGGTAGTAGGCCCAGGGGAAGAACTCGACGATCCACGGCGCGCCCATCTCGCGCACCATGCGCAGCGAGGCCTGGATCTTCCACTCCTCGACCTCGTCCGTCAGCCGGGTGTGGACGCCGAGGATGGGCGCGGTCGTCGTCACTGCCTGGCGCGGACCGAAGGTGACGACGAGCGGCGTGGGGCGGATGGCCAGGACGAGGGCGGCCACGGCCAGCAGGGACAGCCCGGCGCGCAGCCAGGGCGGCAGAGGGGGGACGGGCGGGCGCTTCACCATTCGCCCGCCATTATAGAGCCGTTCGCCGCCCGGCAAAGCGCGCCCATGCCGGACTCATGAAGATATTCCTCGCATGGTCATGGGGCATCGGCAGAGGGTGGGCTATAATGGGCCAAGCTACGCCGCGCGGGCGGCGCGTTGGAGTCGTTATGCGCGTATTCATCACCGGGGCCACCGGCTTTGCCGGCTCCCATCTCGTCGATCGCTTGCTGGCCGACGGGCACGACGTGTCGGCGCTGGTGCACGCCGCCACCAGCCACCAGGAGTTGCCGGCCCACCCGCGGCTGCGGCCGGTCACCGGCGACCTGCTCGACCCGGCGGCGCTGAGCGCGGCGCTGGCCGGGGCGCGGCCCGACCTCGTCTTCCATCTGGCGGGGCAGGCCTACCCGGCGCGCTCCTGGGACGAGCCGGCATTGACCATGGCCGTCAACGCCGGGGGCACGGCCAACGTGCTGCGCGCGGCGGCGGCCTTTGGCCGGCCGCGCGTGGTCATCGTCAGCAGCGCCGAGATTTATGGCCCGTTGGCCGCGCACGAACTACCCCTGACCGAGGAGACGCCCGCCCGGCCGCGCCACCCCTATGGCGTCAGCAAGCTGGCCGCCGGCGAGCTGGCCCGCGTCTACTGGGCGCGCTACGAGCTGCCGGTCGTCGAGGCGCGGCCCTTCAACCACATCGGCCCGCGGCAGGCACGCGGCTTCGTCGTGCCCGACTTCGCCGCCCAGTTGGCGGCCATCCGGCTGGGCCGGCAAGCGCCGGTCATGCGCGTCGGCAATCTGGACGCCGAGCGCGACTTCACCGACGTGCGCGACGTGGCCGCGGCCTACCTGGCCCTGGCCGAGGCCGGCCGCCCCGGCCAGGCCTATCTCATCTGCTCCGGCCGCTCGGTCAGTGTGCGCCAGCTGCTGGATACGCTCATCGACCTGGCGGGCGTGGCCGTGGACGTGCAGACCGACGCCGCGCGCCTCAACCCGTCCGACATCCCCTGCCTCTACGGCAGCAACGCCAAGATCATCGCTGACACCGGCTGGCAGCCGCGCATTCCCCTGCGCCAATCGCTGGCCGACGCGCTGGCCGATTGGGAAGCGCGCCTGCTGGCCGAGGACGGCGCGGGCTGACCCATGAGCAAGGGCAAGGAACGGCTGGACGTGCTGCTCGTAGAGCGCGGCCTGCTGGACACGCGGGCGCGGGCGCGGGCGGCCATCATGGCCGGCGAGGTGAGCGTCAACGGGCAGCGCGTCGATAAGGCGGGCACGGCCGTGCCCCTGGACGCGACCATCGAGCTGGCCACACCGATGCCCTACGTCAGCCGCGGCGGCTTCAAGCTGGCCGGCGCACTGGATGCTTTCGGCGTGGCCGTGGCCGGGCGCGTGTGCGCCGACGTTGGGGCCTGCACCGGCGGCTTCACCGACGTGCTGCTGCAACGCGGCGCGGCCCGCGTCTTCGCCATCGACGTCGGCCAGGGGCAGCTCGATTGGAAGCTGCGCCAGGACGAGCGCGTCGTCGTGCTGGAGAAGACCAACGCCCGCTATCTGGAGAGCCTGCCGCAGCCCATCGACCTGGCGACCATCGACGTCTCCTTCATCTCGCTGCGGCTCATCCTGCCCGCCGTCGCCGCCTGGCTGGCCCCGGCGGCCGACGTGGTGGCCCTGGTCAAGCCCCAGTTCGAGGCCGGGCCGGAGTCGGTGGGCAAGGGCGGCATCGTCCGCGACCCGGCGGTGCGCCGCCGCGTGCTGGAGGACGTGCTCGGCTGGGCGGCGGCCAACGGCTGGGCGGTGGCCGGCCTGGTGCGCTCCTCGCTGGTGGGCACGGACGGCAACGTGGAGTACCTGGCCCACTTACGGCCGGGGGGCGCGGGCAGCGACTGGGCCGGGCTGATGGACGCCGCCCTAGGGCAGTAGGCGGATCTCGGCCACCCACTTCACCTGGCGCAAGGCCTCGTCGGTCTCCGTGGGGACGATGAGGCGCACCAACCCTTCTTCGCGGCTCATGGGCCGGCCGTCGATCTCGTAGGCCAGCAGGATGGGCCGCGCCGGGTTGGCGCGCCATTCGCCGGCCGTGACGCGCGTGGCGAAGCCATCGGCGCTGATCACGTCGGCCGCCGACCACGTCCCCGGCGCGTACTGCTCGATCAGGTCGCGCAGCGT
>JRYK01001525.1_pt1 | contig 10991 bp, 8 predicted proteins | sample 235381 | NCBI WGS metagenome assembly JRYK01 (sample SAMN03074220, study PRJNA261476) | activated sludge metagenome | biome: Wastewater Treatment Plant; feature: Wastewater; material: Activated sludge; isolation source: activated biomass of a wastewaster treatment plant treating hydrocarbon... ...
CCGCTCTAGCGTCAGCGCCACCGGGACCGTGGCCTGGCCGGGCGCGTCGAACGGCCCGCCGCCGAGCACGATCTCGACCGAGCGGGTGCGGGCGTCGATCCGGCCGCCCTTGGCCTCACCGCCCGCCGCCATCCAGCGCTCGAAGACCGCCGGGTCCTTGAACGTCACGCGGCCCGTGCCGGCAGCCGGGAAGTCCGCCGCGTTCAGCGACACCGACGTGTACCACTTGCCGCGGTTGCGGTTGCCGACCGTCACCGTCGTCGAGCTCTCCGGGCTGCTCGGCGCCCCCACGATCTGGACGTTCTTCTGGCACAGGTTGTTGTCGAACGGCACCCACCCGTCGGACACGATCGGGTCGTCGGGGGCGCTGATGCGCGCCAGGAAGCAGAAGTGCCCGGCGGCCGGCGGCATCCAAGGCACCGCCACCACCGTCGTCGCTCCGGCAGCCAGGCGGTCGATGGTGGCGCGGCCGACCTCGGGCACCCAGTCATCCGGCCAGCGGAGGTTGGCGCCTCCCGCGGTGTCGTACACGCTGACCGTGACGTTGCGCACTTCGGCGTCGCCGACGTTGCGCACGCGGACATAGACCGTGTTGATCTGCCCGGCCAGCGGGTTCTCGTGCGCCGTGGCGCCGTCGGGCTGGTGCCGCACCCAGATGTCGGGGCTGTCCCACCACGGCTCGCCGCGCGGGTTCAGGTCGGCATTCAGCCAGTCGAGCAGACGCGCCGCGAAGGCCGCCAGTTGCGGCCCGCCGGGGAAGGCGCGGATGAGGCTCAGTGCGGCATCTTGCATCGTGTGCTCCTTGGATGGACGACGGACAAGGCGACTCCTGTCGCCCGACGACAGACCACGGCCCGAAGCCTACCGGCTTGTCGTCCGTGGTCCGTGGTCTATCGTCCGTCGTCCACTAAATCGCCAATCCCGTCTCCAGCTTATGCAGCCCGTCCCAGACGCGCATGAGTTCTTCCATGTCGGAGACGGACTCCAGATCGACCTCGATGGCCTTGCGCAACTCCGGCTTGTGGAGGTTGCGGTCGTGCTGGCGCAGCATGGGCTTGACCAGCAGGTTGTTGAAGTCGCGCTCCGACTTGATGGCCTCCAGCCAGAACAGGCGGCGCAGGCGCGGCAGCAGGTCGTCGTCGCTGAATAGGTCGTCGATGATCGAAGCGAAGATGCGATTGACCTTGACGGCGACGTTGTCCAGCAGGTCGGCGTAGCTAGGCTCCAGCTCGGCCGCCGCGGCGGTGGGCTTTTCGCCCAGGAAGCTGATGTCGAAGTCGGGCGTGCCCTCGGTCGCCGGGGCGCTGTCCAGGATGTTGATCTCGATCGGCTCCTCGGCCTCGGCCGGGGCGGGCGGCTGGCTGTTGTTGCCGGCGGCGGCCATCTGCGGCATGGAGGCGGCGATCTCGCGGGCGACGCGCTCCGGGCCATAGAGGGCCACGTCGAGCAGGCGCTCATTGCTCGGCAGGGCCAGCTCCTGCTCGCCGGCGAACAGGCGGGCGTGCACCGAGCGCTCGGTCTTCATGAGTTCGTACATCGTCGCCTGCTGGCAGGTGTAGCGGAAGCTGCGGCCGATGCGGCCGACCAGGGTGCGGTAAGCGTCGTTCAGGGGCACGGCGTTGTCGGCCTCGCCGGGGATGATGTAGCTGTAGGTCTGGCCGTAGCTGGCCCGCTCCAGGCGCGACACGATCTCGTGCGCCTCCAGCGTGCGCTCCAGTTCGGCGGTCATCACGTCGGCCGCTTCGGGCATGAACTTGGAGACGGCGTCCTGCATGACCAGTTCGACCTGGAACAGGATGCGCTTGATGGGCACTTCGATGCCGCTGGTGCCCCAGATCAGGTTGTCATAGGTCACGTCGCGGCCGTCCCAATACTCCGTGCCGTAGTTCTCCAGCAGCATTTCCACTTCGCGCTGCACGGCGTCCTGCACCATGCCCTTAATGCCGTTGAGGGTCGGCCGCAACATCTGGCGGAAGCGCTCGTCGCTGTTGGTGCGGCTGCTCAGCTCCAGCAAGGCATTGTGGAAGGCGCGCGGCAGTTCCTTCTGCTGGCGGGCCAGGACATTCTCGTAGCGCCGCTCCTGCAACTGCTCCCAACTGGTGGCGAAGGGCGGCTGAACGCCGCGTGCGGCCAGTTGCTTCTCATAGTAGAAGCGCAGGGCCTGCAGGGCGTTGCGCGTGCGCGTGGCCGCCTCGCGCAGCTGGCTGCGGACGCGCTCGTGCTGGATGAAGTGGATCAGGGCGTCGCGCAACAGCGGCACCTCGCTCAGCTTCATCAGGGCGTCCTTCGTGTCCGGGTTCAGCGGGTCGCCGGTGTCCACGTTGCCCAACTGATCCTTGAAGACCTTGGCGATGCGCTCGGTCTCGCTGGCGAACTCGTGTGGGGCGTGCTCCGGGTCTTGCAGGTAGAGGGCCGGCGGGGCCATGACCAGGAAGTAGGGCCGGTTGTGGCCGCGGCTGCCGTAGCGCTCCCAGTAGTTGGGGGCGATGTAGCGGGTGACTTCCTTGACCTCCAACTCGGCTTCCGGCAGGCCGGAGTTCAGCCGGTCGAAGGCCTGGCGGATGTTGGCCCCGTTGACGACGAGGAAGATCTTCGAGGCCGCCTCGTCCAGGTCGCCGCCGCTCAGGCCGAACAGGCGGTTCTCCTTGATCCAGTTGACGGCCGAGAGCGACTTCATCTCGTCCACGCGCTGGCGGCCGGCGTCGGTCACCAGGACGATCATGGCGTCCTCGCGTTTCATCTCTTCCAGGGTGATGGCCTCGTGCAGGCGCATGCCCGCGCCCAGACCGGGCACGTCGACGATGCGCAAGTAGCCGTTCATCAGCAGGTTGGGCTGGCCGGTCCTGGGCTGGATGCGGAAGGTGGCCGACTTGATCAGCCGGATCTGGCGCTGCTGGCTGCCCTTGAAGCCGTCCTCGCGCAGGTGCTTGAGCGACTCCTCGTTCTCCAGCGCCAGGCTCATCGGCGGCGGCGTGCCGGCCTTGAACAGCTCCTTGTTGTTGTCGTAGGAGTCGATGCAGTCCAGCAGGATGTCCAGATACTCGTCGCGCTCCGTCTTGGCCTGGTCCTTGCGCGACTCCTCCAGGGCGGTGATGTCCTTGCGGGCCTGGTCGCGCTCGCCCTCGTTGGTGATGTCGAAGCTGTCGATCTCGGCCAGTTGGCACAGGCGTCGGACGCGCTCGGCGAACTCGTCGCGGCTCCAGTAGTTGAGCACCAGCGATTCGGCCTCGCCCTCGTCGGCCTGCTCGATGTAGACGATCGTGCCGGTGACGGCCGTCACGGCGCCGGTCGGCAACAGGTTGCGGCCGAGCAAGGCGTTGATGAGCGTGCTCTTGCCCACGCCCGTGCCGCCAAAGAAGACCAGCGTGTAGGTGCGCTGGGCCAGGATCTTCTGGGCCTCATCGATACTGAACTGGGCCTGGGGCACGGCGCGAATGAGATAGTCGCGCGTGTGGTCGATCGTCTCCTGCAACTCGACCCACTGCTCCACCTGGGCCGGGCTGATGAACGGCAGCTCGGCCAGCGAAGCTCTCAAAGACTCATTGTCGTTCTTGCTCATGTGTAGTTCCTTACCTCGCCGGGGTCTCTCGCCACCCGCGCAGGCGGGGGCGCGTCACCATCTCGTGGTTGTATTACCTATTAGTACGCGATTCGCCGTCTCGGGTTGCAGCCGGCAGGCCGGAGGCCGATGTAAAAATCGCGTTGGAAAGCCGGCCTGCGGCTTGCTTTTCTCAGTGGGCTATGCTATCCTATGTATGACGCAATGCGTCATCGAGAACACTATGCCGAACTATCCATCACTATACACCCTTTTGACCAAGAACGACATGGTGGTGCGCGTGCGGCCCATGCGGCCGGAAGACGCGCCCTACCTGGTCGACTTGTTCGAAAACATGAGCCAGGATAGCCGCTACAGTCGCTACTTGCAGGCGGTAGACAACGTTGAAATGGATCGCGTCTGGGACGAAGCGCAGCGCGTCGCCTATGGCACAGCGGCGAACACGCGCGGCCTGTTGGCTTTTTGCGACACGGCCGAGCGGCCCAACGTGCCCGTGGCCGGCGCGCGCTACGTGCGCCTGAACGAGCACGAGGCCGAAATCGGCGTCTCCGTGCGCGATGACATGCAGAATCTGGGGATTGGCCAGCAACTGCTGGCCTTGCTGGTCGACGAGGCGCACGACGAGGGCCTCAGCCGGCTGACGGCCTACGTCCACAACGGCAACACGGCCATCTGGCGCATCCTGCACCGGCTGGACTACCCGATCAGTCGCTATAGCGACGGAGGAGCGACGCAGATCGTCATTCACGTGGGTGACCTCGATGGCTGCGAAGACGCGGCCGTCGACTACTCACCTGAATCGCAATTCGTAGGGTAAGAGCAGCAACGGCCGGCCGGCCAGCGCGCGCAGTTCCTCGCCTGAGAGCAGGTGGGCAGCTTCTTCCGCCAGGCGGGCCGAGCCGTTGGGGTAGACTGTATATTGCGCCGTCTGCGGGAACAGGTTCACCACGGAGATGGCGTAAATATCCTCGTGAGGCAAGGCGGCCAGTTCGGCCGCCTTGCCGATCGCGTCTAGAAAATCGCCATGGCTATCGACCAGGCCACGCTCGCGCGCCTGTCGCCCCGTCCAGACCCGGCCGCCGCCGATGGCCTCTACCGCCTCCGGGGCCAGCCCGCGCCCGCGGGCCACGACGGCCTTGAACTGCTCATAGGTCTCCTGGATGCTGTCCTGAAAGATGGCCCGCTCCTCGGCGCTCATGGGCGCCGTGTCCCGGTAAAGCCCGGCGTGCTGGCCCCGTTCCAGACTGACGCGGTTGACCGCTAGTCGCTCGTACAGCCCGGCGGCGCTGAACTTGGCGGTGATGACGCCGATGGAGCCGGTCGTCGTGCCCGTCTGGCTCATGATGTGGCCGGCCGGCGCGGCCACGTAGTAGCCGCCGGACGCGGCCACGTCGCCCATGTAGACGACGACCGGCTTGCGGGCGGCGAAAAGCTCCAATTGCCGGCCGATCAGTTCCGAGGCCAGCGCCGAACCGCCGCCGGAGTTGACGTAGAGCACCAGCGCCGCCAGATCGTCCAGCTTCTCCAATTGGCGCAGCATGGCCACGAAGGTCTGCTCGCCGGCGGCCGCGCCGCCGACGAAGGGGATGGGCAACTCGATGGGCGGCTGGCGCGAGGGCCCCATGGCGATCAGCCCTTCCAACGCCAGCACCCCCACCCAGCGGCGCGTATGGCGGCGCGGCTTCTCCAGCAGCGCGTCGCGGGCCTTGGTCCAGGAGCTAAGCTTGACCTTGCGCGGGGTCACGGCCCCGCCGGATTCGTCGGCCGGCGGTGGCGCAGCCTGGGCTGGGCAGGCCAGCTGCGCGGCCAACTGGTCGTCGTAGGCCACGCCGTCGATCAGCCCGGCGTCGCGGGCCGCCTCGGCCGAGAGCGGCGCGCGGTCGATCAGTTCGCGCAGGGCGGCTTGGCTCAGCCCGCGACCGGCGGCCATGTCGGCGGTCAGCATGTCGTACTGGTCGTCCAGCAGCCAGTCGAGTTGGGCGCGATATTCGGCGGTCATGTCGGCCTGGCTGAAGCGGTCGAAGGCCGTCTTGTAGGGCGAAATCTGCACCACGTCGGCCTGAACGCCAACGCGGGCCAGAGCGTCTTTCAGGAAGGTGATCTCGGTGTAGAGGCCCAGCACGTCGAACTGCGCCCCCGGCGGGGCGATGATGCGCGCCGCGGCCGTGGCCGCGTAGTAGTGGGCCAGGTCGAGGTAGGGCGTGTAGACGACGGCGTCCTTGCCCGCCGCGCGCAGCCGGGCCACGGCGGCGCGGAAGTTCTGTAACGTGGCCAGGCCGGCGCTGAAGCCGCGGAAGACGAAAACCACGCCGCGGACGTTGGCCGCGTCGGCCACCAGGCGTAGGCGCGTGTTCAGGTGTTGCAGGCTGAGCGGCTGATTGGGCAGCGGCAGCCGGCGGGCGATGAAGCCGCGCGGCGGCTCGGCCCGCTCCGGCAGCGGCCCGCCCACCGGCAGCACCACGTAGTCGACGGAAGCCCGGCGCAGGCGGCGCAGCATGTTGCGCCAGTCGGCCCCGACAGTATAGAAACTGTCGGACAGGCCGCGCTGGGCGCGGCGCAGATCACGGCGGAGCGCTTCGCTGTAGCCGGAAGCGGCCTTGGTGGGGTTAGGTTCGATGATTAGCGACAGTTGACGGGCTTCGGCATCCACGAGTTTTACAGCTTCTCACAGGGGAATTGGCCCCGGCCGCGTCGCGCGCGACCAAGCCTTGTAGAGTGTAGTCCCGATGGGGCGTTCCGGTCAAATCGGCGGAAGGTCCCCGGGGCCAGGTTCCAGGGAGGCGGGCATGAGCGGCGCGTCTCCTCTTCCCTAGCCTCTGGAACCTAGCCCCTGTGCTATGGCGTGTGCAGGCCGCACAGGCTACTATTCGCCCTCACTTTGTCTTGCCGAGAGGATGTGGATGGCGCAAACGGACAAGCCGGTTCTCGTCTTTGCCAATGGCGAGCTGGCCGCGGGCGATTGGCTGCGGGACTATTTAGAGCGGGCGGGCGCGGTCATCGCCGCCGACGGCGGTCTGCGCCATCTGCTGGCCCTCGGCCGGCGGCCGGACGTGCTCATCGGCGATCTGGATTCGCTGCCGCCGGGCGTGGATGGCGACACGGCCGCCGCATTCGCCGGCGCCGTCTTGCGCTACCCGCGCGACAAAGAGGAAACCGACCTGGAGTTGGCCTTGCTCTACGCCGTGGAGCGCTACCCCGACGCCGAAGTGCTCATCGTGGGCGGCGCCGGCGGTCGCCTCGATCACCTGTTGGCCAACGTCCTCATCCTGGCCCACCCGCGTCTGCTGGGCCGGCCGGTTCGCTTCGTGGATGACCGCCAGTCGGCCTGGCTCGTGGCGACGGGCGCAACGACCATCGCCGGCGCGCCGGGCGACGTCGTCTCGCTCTTGCCCCTGGGCGGGCCGGCCCACGTGGCGGCCACCGGCGGCCTGCGTTGGCCCCTGCGCGACGAATGGCTGGCCTTTGGGCCGGCGCGGGGAGTGAGCAATGAAATGACGGCCGAAACGGCGACGGTTCGGCTCGCTCAGGGCGCGCTGCTGTGCGTCCACATTCAGCCGTAGGCGGTCGCAGCTCCCGCCTTACCAAAACAAGGAGATCGTTCGATGAGTCAGGTGAGTTCCCCGACCGCGCCGCGCCTGGCGCCGGTCACCGTCAGTCGTGTCGCCGTTCTCGTGGTCGCCGCCTATATCGGCGCGCAGATGCTCTCGGACGTGGCCAGCCTTAAGATCGGCGTCGTCTTTGGCTTGGCCGTGGACATGGGCACGTTTATCTACCCCATCACGTTCACCCTACGCGACGTCGTTCACAAGGTGCTGGGCAAGCGCAACGCGCAGACGATCATCATCGCCGCCGGCGTCATCAACCTGTTCATGGCCGGCTATCTGGCCTGGGCGGCGCGCGTGCCGAGCGACCCAACGTGGGGGTTGGGGGAGCAGTTCAGCGCCATCCTTGGCCCGGTGTGGCGCATTGTCCTGGCGTCGATCGCCGCCGAGGTGGTCAGCGAACTGACCGACACTGAAATCTACCACTGGTTCGTGACCCGGGTGACGACGCGCTACCAGTGGGCGCGCGTGCTGACCAGCAACGCCATCAGCATCCCCATCGACACCTTCGTCTTCAGCGTGTTCGCCTTTGCCCCGCTGCCGGGCCTGGCCGACAATGCCCTCACGCTGCCCTGGGCCACCGTGTGGCAGATCTTCCTCTTCAACCTGGCGGTGAAGTTCGCCGTCACCATCGTCAGCCTGCCGCTCATCTACACCACGCCCGACCGCGACTGGTCGCTCGACCGCGACGACGCTTAGAAGAGCTCAGGCAAAGACGCAAAGCGAAGAGATCTCGCGTCTTCTTACCTTGCTGCGGCCAGTTGTCCACAGCCGGCGGCCACGTCGATGCCGCGGCGCTGGCGGACGGTGCTGGGCAGCCCGTACTCGGCCAGGACGGCCTGGAAGGCGCGCGCCGCCGCGCCGGCTGTCGGCCGGCCGTCGTAGCCCAGCGTCGGGTTGAGCGGGATGAGGTTGACGTGGGCGTCCATGCCCGCCAGCAGCCGGCCGAGGGCGTGGGCCTGGGCCGGGCCGTCGTTCTGGCCGTCGATGAGCGTCCACTCGAAGAAGATGCGCCGGCCCAGAGTGGTGGTGTAGTCGCGGCAGGCGGCCATGAGTTCGCCCAGGGGCCAGCGCCGCGCCGGCGGCACCAGCCGGGCGCGCTCCTCGTCCGTCGCCCCGTGCAGGCTGACGGCCAGCCGCACCGGGCGGCGCTCGGCCGTCAGACGGCGGATGCCGGGCACGACGCCGACGGTGCTGAGTGTGATGAAGCGCGGGCCGATGGCCAGGCCGCGGTGATCCATGACCGTGTCCAGCGCGGCCATGGTGGCCTCGTAGTTGTGCAGCGGCTCGCCCATGCCCATCATGACGATGTTGGTGACGTGTTCGCCGCGGGCGGCCAGCTGGCGGGCGAAGAACATGACCTGGCCGACGATCTCGCCCACGGTCAGGTGGCGCATGAAGCCCATCTGGCCCGTGGCGCAGAAGACGCAGCCCATGGCGCAGCCGGCCTGGGTGCTGATGCACAGCGTGCGCCGCTTCTCGTAGGCCATCAGCACCGTCTCGATGAACTGGCCATCGGGCAGCCGGAAGAGCACCTTGGTCGTCTGGCCGTCGCGCGAGTCCTGGCGCAGGACGATCTCGCCGATGGGCAGCGTCGTCTCCGCCGCCAGCCGTTGGCGCAACGCGGCCGGCAGGTTGGTCATGGCCGCTGTGTCGGCCACGAAGTGGCGATAGAGCCACTCCCACACCTGGCGGGCGCGAAAGGCGGGCTGGCCCCAGGCGGCCAGTAGTTCGGTCAGCGCCGGCAGCGACAGATCGTACAGGTTGACCGCCGCCGTGTTAGGCATGGCTGGGGGCGCGCTCGTGCTCCAGGAAGGCGGCCAGAGCGGTGATGTCGTCGAAGATGAAGTCGGGCTTGGCCGGGCTGCTGGCCACGTCTTCGCGGCTGGAAATGCCGCTGAGGACGAGGATGGCCCGCAGGCCGGCGGCCTTGGCCCCGGCGATGTCGGTCGAGAGGCGGTCGCCGACCATGGCCACGCCGGCCGGGTCGCCGCCCAGGCGCTTGACGGCCTCCTGGAAGACGATCGGCCCCGGCTTGCCGATGAGCAACGGCTCGATGCCCGTGGCCGTGCTGATGACGGCCAGCAGCGCGCCGGCCCCGGGCAGCGGCCCCAGTTCGCTGGGATAGGTGGGATCGGGGTTGGTGCCGACGAAGGGCACGCCACGGTGGACGAGGAGCGACCCCATGGCCAGCTCTTCGTAGGTGACGTCGGGCGTGAGGCCGACGACGACGACGGCCGCCGACGCCCCGGCGCGCACTTCGGCCGGGCTGACGCGGCGGAAACCCTGGGCGCTCAGGGCGTCGTGCAGGCCCTTGTCGCCGACGATGTAGGCCGGCGTGCCCGGCGGGAATTGGCCGGCCAGGTGCGTCGCCGTGGCTTCGGCCGAGGTCAGGATTTGCTCCGGCGGCACGGCCACGCCGAAGCGGGCCAGCTTGGCGGTGTACATGGCCGCGGTCTTGGTGGCGTTGTTGGTGGCCATCACGAAGCCGATGCCCAGGCGGCGCAGGGTGGCGAAGAAGTCGGGCAGGCCGGGCATGGGCGTGTCGCCCCGCCACAGCACGCCGTCCATGTCCAGGATGAGGTTGGTGATTGGGAGTGTCATGCGTACCCTAATCATAGCGCGGCGGGCGGTTCTGTACCAACGGGGCGAAGAAGCTCAACGCAATGGGGGGAGAAGCGCAACGCCAAGGCGCAGAGGCGCCAAGCGCTCTCAACAACTCTGCGCCTTGGCGTCCTGGCGTCTTGGCGTTGAGTCTTCCCGTGCCAGGCGTTGGAGGCGCCCGACGCGAGTGGTATAATCTGCCGATTGCCCCCGCACCGGGGGCCTTTGCGCGAACGCGCGTAGGACAGGATTCATCCTGTCGGGCAGGAGAAATCCTACCCTGTAACGCGCCAACCAGGAGCAAGGGGAATCTGTGAAACTTTCGGTCATCATTCCGGTCTACAACGAGCGTTCGACGCTGGAGCCGGCCGTGCGCGCCGTGCTGGCGGTCAACGAGGCGGACGAAATCCTGATCGTCGACGACGGCTCGACCGACGGCACGCGCGATCTCTACCCGGCCATTGCCCAGCTTGACGGCAGCATACGCGTCATTCTGCACGACAAGAACATGGGCAAGGGCGCGGCCGTGCGCACCGGCTTTGCCCACGCCACCGGCGACATCTTCCTGATCCAGGACGCCGACCTGGAATATGACCCGCGCGACTACCGCTCGCTGCTGCGGCCCATCGAGGAGGGGCGGGCCGAGGTGGTCTATGGCTCGCGCTTCCGCGGCGGCCCCACCAAGACGATGTTCTTCTGGCACATGGTGGGCAACAAGCTGCTGACCCTGGTGACCAACATCGTCTACAACACCATCCTGTCGGATATGGAGACGTGCTACAAAGTCTTCCGCGCCGACGTGGTACGCGACATCCCCCTGCGCTCGCGCGGCTTCGAGTTCGAGCCGGAGATCACCTCCAAGGTGCTCAAGCGCGGCTACCGCATCTACGAAGTGCCCATCTCCTACAACGGCCGCGAGTTCGAAGAAGGCAAGAAGCTCAACCCCTGGCGCGAAGGGCCGAAGGCGCTGTATTACCTGCTTAAGTATCGCTTCGTGGATTAGTTGTCAGTTGTTCGTTGTCAGCGGATAACTGACAACTGACAACTGNNCTGGGCGCGGCCTTGCGGCTGCGCGGGCTGTTCGCCAACACCTTTCACGCCGACGAAGCGCTTTTCGCCTCCTGGGCGCGGCTGATCGCCGTCTGGCGTGACCCGCTGCTGCGGGCGCAGCCGGTCGATAAGCCGCCGCTGCTGTTCTATGGCCAGGCGCGCTTCTATCCCCTGTT
>JRYK01007629.1_pt1 | contig 10975 bp, 12 predicted proteins | sample 235381 | NCBI WGS metagenome assembly JRYK01 (sample SAMN03074220, study PRJNA261476) | activated sludge metagenome | biome: Wastewater Treatment Plant; feature: Wastewater; material: Activated sludge; isolation source: activated biomass of a wastewaster treatment plant treating hydrocarbon... ...
GGCGCGGGCAAGACCACGACGCTCAAGGCCATCTCCGGCCTGCTGCGCACGCAACAAGGCGACGTGACCCGCGGCAACATCGAGTTCGACGGCCAGCGGCTTGACCGGCAGTCGCCGGAGGAGATCGTGCGCCGCGGCATCGTCCAGGTGTTGGAGGGGCGGCCGCTCTTCCAACACCTGACCGTCGAGGAAAACCTGCGCAGCGGCGCGCTGTTCCGGCGCGACGGCGCGGCCGTCCTGCGCGACGACCTCGACCACGTCTACGACTACTTCCCGCGCCTGCGCGACTTCCGCCACCGCACCAGCGGCTACCTGTCCGGCGGTGAGCAGCAAATGGTGGTCATCGGCCGCGCCCTGATGTCCCGGCCGCGGCTGATGCTGCTCGACGAACCATCGCTGGGCCTGGCTCCGCTGCTGGTGCAGAACATCTTCGAGATCATCCGCCGCATCAACCGCGAGTCGGGCGTGTCCATCCTGCTGGTGGAGCAGAACGCCAACGTGGCCTTGCAGACGGCCGACCGCGCCTACGTGATGGAGAACGGCCGCGTCGTCCTGGACGGCCCGGCCGACCAACTGGCCCAGAACGCCGACATCAAGGAGTTCTACCTGGGCCTCACCCAACTGGGCGAGCGCAAGAGCTACCGCGACGTGAAGCACTATAAGCGGCGCAAGCGCTGGCTAGGATGAGGAAACCCCATGAACGACGAACGCCTGCAGAACGTCATCCACCACGCCTACGCCAACGCGCCGGAAGTGCGCGAACGCTTTGACCGCGCCAGGCTGCGGCCGGAGGATGTGAAGACCGTGGCCGATCTGGCCCGCGTGCCTGTCTTCACCAAGGACGAGGCCATCGCCCGCCAGCAGGCCGACCCGCCCTTCGGCGGCATGCTGGCCGCGCCGCTGTCGGCCGTCAGCCACCTGTTCTTCTCGCCCGGGCCGCTCTATGAGCCGGGGCCGGAAGAGGACGACCCGGCCTGGGGCGTGGCCGTGGCCATGCTGCGCGAGGCCGGCTTCGGCGCGGGTGAGGTGATCCTCAATAGCCTCTCCTACCATCTCGTGCCCGCCGGCTACCTCTTCGACGGCGCGTTCAATCGCCTGGGGGCCACGGTCATCCCCGCCGGCACCGGCCCGACCGAGCTACAACTGCAAATGGCCCGCGACCTGGGGGCCACCGGCTTCGTGGGCACGCCCAGCTTCCTGCTCAGCCTGTTGCAGAAGGCCCAGGAGAAGGGCATCGCCCTGCGGCTGCGACGGGCGGTGACGACGGCCGAGCCGCTGCCGCCCGCGCTGCGGCAGACGCTGGTCGAGCGCTACGGGCTGGAAGTGATCAACACCTACGCCACGGCCGAGTTGGGCGTGCTGGCCGTGAACACCGGCGAGGGGCTGGCCATGCGCCTGCTGCCCGACCCGCTCATCCAGGTGGTCAACCCCGACAGCGGCGCGTCGGTCGGCCCGGGCGAGACGGGCGAGGTCGTCGTCACCAACAGCAACGCACTCTACCCGCTCATCCGCTTCGGCACGGGCGACCTGGCCATGAACATCGACCCGCGGCCGGGCGAGAGCGCGCAGGCCGAGCGAGCGATCATCCTCGTCGGCCGGCGCGGCGAGGCGGTGAAGGTGCGCGGCATGTTCCTGCATCCCAACCAGTTGCGCTTTGCCGCGGCCCAGGTTCCCGGCGTGGCCACGGTGCAGGCCGTCGTCACCCGGCCCGACGGCGTGCGCGACCGTCTGGCGCTGCGCGTGGCCGCGGCCGCCGGCGCGGACGAGGCGTCGCTGGCCGACGGGTTGCGGGCGGCGGTGCAGGGGGTGTGCCGGGTGCGGGTGGATGAGGTGACGTTTGGCGATGTGGCCGCCGAGGGGCCAGCGGTGGCGGATCAACGGGGTTGGGAATAGAATCGGCAACCTCAGATGGCAGCGATCATTTGGACTGATTATCTCAGGTATCGAGCCTCGTTGCGCGGGTTCGATCTGACGATCTTAGAGCAGATACTTCTACATTCAACCGAAAGGTACTTCGACACTGAAACAAGGCGACGGGTTGTCGTCGGGCGTCACGGCAAGCAGTTGGTCATCATTCCGTTTGACGAAGGCGAGGATAGTATTACGCCGATCACCGTTCACAGCGTGAGCAGGCAACAGCTCCAATTCCGCTTACGAAGCAAGAGGCTTGTCCATGAATAAGACAACCGTGCGATATTTCGAAGCCGAAGACATTCTGCACATCGCGATCGCTGATGGCCCAGAGAGTCGGAGCATCGAACTCGGCCCGACGATCACCGTCGAACTGGATGAGAATGATGAGATGATCGGCGTTGAGATTCTGGAGGCAAGCTCGTTCTTGCGCGATGCGGTTCTAGAATCGATTCAAGCGCGGACGTTGCGTATCCTGGCGGCCGCCGCAGATTGACCGGCCAGCATCAGTCTAGCCCGTCGGTCAAACCATTCTGGCCCAACCCCCTTGACATTTCGCGCCTTTTATTTTACTATTTAGTTAATTGGTTAACTAGGCGATGAACCAACCCACCGATGACTCCCTCAGCCTGACCTTCGCCGCGTTGGCCGACCCCACCCGCCGGGCGATGTTAGCGCGGCTGGCGCAAGGCCCGGCCACGGTGAAGGAACTGGCCGAGCCGTTCAGTATCAGTCTGCCGGCGATCTCCAAACATCTGAAGGTGCTGGAATACGCCGGGCTGATCGAGCGCGGGCGCGAGGCCCAATGGCGGCCGGCGCGACTGCAAGCCGGGCCGCTGAAGGACGCTTCGCAATGGCTGGAGAGCTATCGCCAGAACTGGGAAGAGAGTTTCGACCGCCTGGAGGAGTATCTACGCCAGCTTCAAGAGAAGAAGACCGATGAATGAAGGAGAAGGCAGCATGGCCGCTATAGCCGCAGAGCGAGAGATCGTCGTCACCCGGTTGCTGGACGCGCCGCGCGACCTCGTTTTTGCCGCGTTCACCGAGCGCGAACACGTGATCCATTGGTGGGTTCCCAGCGGCACGACGATTCACGAGTACGACGGCCAACCGGGGGGACTGTGGCGCTACACCATGCCCGGCCCCGATGGCGCTCCCTACCCGTTCAGGATTCAGTTCATCCACATCGACAGACCGACGCGGCTTGTCTACGACTATGGCGCCGACGTGGAGGGCGCGCCCGAGCCGGTGCGTACCACGGTGACCTTTGAAGAAGAGAACGGCCGCACCCGGGTGACCTTGCAGTTGACGTTTGCCACGGCCGCCGCCCGCGCCGAGGCGGCGCAATATGGCGCCGCGGCCGGCGCGCAGCAGGCGCTGGCCAGCCTGGCGTCGTATCTGGCCAAGCAATGAGCATGCTTGGCTGACCCAGGAAGCAAAGACGAAAGGCTGACGACAATCAGACGCAAGAAAGGAGATTCACATGAGCACGAAGCAGGCAACCACCACGAGCCGCCGGAAGTCCGATGGCTTCACCGACGAGGAACGCGCGGCGATGAAGGAGCGGGCCAGGGAACTGAAGGCCGAAGCGCGCAACAGCGAGAACCGGGAGGCCGGGAAAAGCGATCTGCTGGCCAAGATCGCCGAGATGCCGGAACCGGATCGCGCCATGGCCACCCGGCTGCACGCCATCGTGACCGAGAACGCGCCGGCGCTCATGCCCAAAACGTGGTATGGCATGCCCGCCTACGCCAACGAGGACGGCAAGATCGTCTGCTTCTTCCAGAGCGCGGCCAAGTTCGGCACGCGGTATGCGACGTTCGGCTTCAACGACTCGGCCAACCTGGACGACGGCGCCCTGTGGCCGGTCTCCTACGCGCTGAAGGAGTTGACGGCCGCGGGCGAGGCCAAGATCGGGGCACTGGTGAAGCAAGCCGCCAGCTGAGCAGCCATTTCCCAGGCTGCCCCTCTAGTCTAGGGGCGAAAGCATCCACAGAGGGCACAGACTCAACCCTGAGAATCTGCGCCCTCTGTGGATGAAGAGGCAGCTGATCCCCGTGCTATAATAGTGGCGAGGGTTCTGAATGACTATCTTACATTTAGAGTTACCAGCAGAGCTTTACGAGCGCCTTGCCCGAGAGGCCGAAGGCGTTGGTGATACGGTTCAGATTGTAGCCCAACGTTTGTTGGAGGAACGGCTCGGATGGATCTCTGTTTCATCCGAGAGGGAACAAGTATCACAGGTTCTCAGGACAGCCGGTCTCTTGGCTGAACTCGGCCCAGAGATGAGGGAACGAGCACGTCAATCGACTGCGCGTTTGGAGGATGTGCAGGCAGCTCTGGATGCGTCAGAGGGCCAGTCCCTGAGCGATACGATTATTGAGATGCGCGGCCCCAAGGAATGAGCGTTTACTTCCTAGACGCCAGCGCTTTGCGGAACGCGAAGGCCTTCGTGCTCAAAACCCGCTCCAACACCCCTAGAACCTGCATCACGAGCCGCGCCTAACCGCCGGCTACCCCCCATGCTCCCGCCGCGGCAGCCCTGCCGCCTTCTCCCCCCTCAAACTCATACAACCGCAACCACGCCAAATGCTCCCGATAATGCCCGGCCGTCGATTCATAGATGATGTGCGACGCCGGCGGGATCACCAGGTCGGCCGGTTCGTTGGGGCCGAGGGCGCGGAAGGGCAGCGGCAAGGCGGACTCGTCTAGCCCGGCCACCGCCGCCAGCAGCAGGTCGTGGGTCTCGGTCAGGAAGGCGCGGGCCTCGGCCGGCGTCTTCGCCGCGTGCCGGGCGCGGATGGCGGCGTTGACCGTGTCCGTGTCGCCGCTGCGGACGTCGGCCTCCGTGACGCCCAGCCCTTCCCACGACGGCCGCCCCTGCAGGCGCAGCCGCGCCCAGTTGTGCCACGCGCCCAGGTGGCAGAGGTGATCCTGCACCCGCCAACCGTTGGCATCGCCGGGGCCGGCCATCTGCTCCGGCGTCAGGCGGTCGAGGGCGTCGTTCAGTTCCGCCCAGGTGCGGGCGATGTCGTCGAGCAGTGCGTCCTTGGTCAACACGTGGAAGTCGGTCATGCGTCTTTCTCCTGTTTGACGGTAAGGGTGGCGGCTTTGCCACCTAATTGACCCCGTTTTGCCACCTTTATTGTGGCGCAACTTCGGCTGTTTGTCCAGACCCTTGGAGGAGAAAGAATCCTCACGCAGAGACGCAAAGAGAGGTTCCAGGTTCCAGGGAAGAGCGTTCTTCCCTGGAACCTGGCCCCTGGAACCTGGCCCCTTTCTTCTAGAATCGGCTATCATTCGTGCCAGAGAGAACCCACCCCCTACCCAGGAGACCCCTCATGTCTGAAACCACCATTGGCGGCTATCTCATCCGGCGCTTGCAGGAGTTGGGAGTGCGCCACGTCTTCGGCGTGCCCGGCGATTACGTTCTCGGTTTCTACAAGGCGCTGGAAGAAAGTCCGCTAGAGGTCATCAACACCTGCGACGAGCAGGGCGCGGGCTTCGCCGCCGACGCCTACGCGCGGTTCAACGGCCTGGGCGTGGTCTGCATCACCTACTGCGTCGGCGGGCTGAAGGTGGCCAACACCACCGCCCAGGCCTACGCCGAGAAATCGCCGGTGGTCGTCATCAGCGGCGCGCCGGGCATGAACGAGCGGCTGCGCAACCCGTTGCTCCATCACCGGGTGCGCGACTTCGACACGCAACTCAAGGTGTTCGAGCAACTGACCGAGGCGGCCACCGTGCTGGACAACCCGCAGACCGCGGCGCGGGAGATCGACCGCGTGCTGAACGCCGCCGTGCAGGCCAAGCGGCCGGTCTACATCGAATTGCCCCGCGACATGGTCGGCGCGCCGCTCCCCACGCCCCCGGCCGAGGCGCACTCCGCGCCCGCGTCGCTGCCGCCCGACCCCATCGCCCTGCGCGAAGCGGTGGCCGAGGCGCTGGAGCGCATCAACGCCGCCGAGCGGCCGGTCATCCTGGCCGACATCGAGATCCAGCGCTTCGGCTTGCAGGATGAGCTGATGCGCCTGGTCGAGGGCAGCAACCTGCCCGTGGCCGCCACCATCCTCAGCAAGTCGGTCGTGCGCGAAGACCACCCGCTCTACCTGGGCGTCTACGAGGGGGCCATGGGCCGCCAGGAAGTGACCGACTACATCGAAGGCAGCGATTGCCTGATTTTGCTGGGCGTCTTCCTGACGGACGTGAACCTGGGCATCTTCACCGCCCAACTCGACCCGGCGCGCATCATCAACGCCACCAGCGAGCGCCTATCCATCCGCTACCACACCTACGACGGCATCGGCCTGGCCGACTTCCTGCCCGCGCTCATTGCCGCCCGGCCGGAGCGGCGCACCCTTGGCCACATCCCCCACCCGCCGACGCCGCCGGAGTGCTTCCCCGTGCCCGACAAACCGCTGACGGTGCGCTACCTGTTCGAGCGGCTGAACCAGTTCCTCGACGACAGCACGGCCGTCCTGGCCGACCCCGGCGATGCCATGTTCGCCGGCATCGACATGACCATCCACTGCGCCTCGGAGTTCAGTTCGCCGGCCTATTACACCTCGCTGGGCTACGCCGTGCCCGCGGCCATCGGCGTGCAACTGGCCCGGCCCGACCTGCGGCCGCTGGTGCTGGTGGGCGATGGCGCGTTCCAGATGACGGGCCTGGAGCTATCGACCGTGGCCCGCTTTGGGCTGAACCCCATCGTGGTGGTGTTGAACAACGGGGGCTACGGCACGGAGCGGCCGATGCTGGACGGGCGCTTCAACGACGTGCTCAACTGGCGCTACAGCGAAATCCCGCGCCTGCTGGACGCGGGGCGCGGCCACTACGCGACCACGGAGGAAGAGCTAGAGGAAGCGCTGCTGGCCGCCCGCGCCGGCCGGGATACCTTCCACGTCATTGACGTGCGCCTGGCGCCCGATGACCGGTCGGAGGCGCTGGAGCGGCTGACGGCGGCGCTGGCGAAGCGGGTGCGGGCTTCCTGATAACTCACTTGCGCCACTCGTTGAGCCAGCGCACGCGGCCAGGCCACTCCTCAGCCCTGGTCCGCGTCAGCAGTCTGTCCAGCGCAGCAATTAGCGCAGCCAGGTCCCAATCCTTCTGCTGCGCCAGGACGATGCCGCCGTGGTGCAGATGCACCTGCGCCAGGCGCACGAAATCGCCGATGTTGAAGGTGAGGATGCAGCGCTGGTGAGCGTTGGCGCCAAGAAGTTGCGTTTCATCGTTCGCGTCGAGAGGCATCCACTCGCATGGCGTGCGTGTCACGTCATGGCCGCGTTCCAGGAGAACCCTCTGCAGAACCCGGTAGGAGGCGTCGGCGTCGAGATGGAGTCGCGTTTCAGCCATTCGCCTCGCGCGCCAGTTGCTCTTCTCGCTCGATGTGAAGGGCGATTTCAGCGCGATGCGCGGCGACGAAAGACAGGGCCGCTTCGACCTGGGCAACTGACAGATCGTACTCGGTAGCAATCTCGGCGACGCTCATGCCCCATTGCTCATGGGCAATAGCAATGGCCTGAACCCGAATCCCCGTACCACGCAACAGGGGTGTGGGGATGCCCGCCGCGCCGCGGCGATAGGTGACGAGCGGGTGGGCCGGGTCGTCCAGTTGTTGGCTGAGCGCGCCAACCTTCTCCGCGGTAGCCCAGAGAATAAACTGGTTGAGCGAGATGCCCTGCTTCTGGGCCAATGCCTCGGCTTCCTGCTTCAGTTGGAGGGGCAGGTTCAACGGATAGCGAGCCATTACGCTCCCTGAATTCGACAGAAAGGTATCATAACCGGTATCATATAGTACATCATAAAGAGCGTCAACCAGTGACGCAGTGGCGCTGGCCAACGGTTGGACTGGCGCGAGAATAGCGGTTGTGTCCAAGACCAGCGGGAAACCTGTCATATGTCCAAGACCATCCTCACCGCCGCCCTCACCGGCGTCCTAACCACCCGCGCCCAGTCGCCGGCCATCCCCTACACGCCGGAGGAGATCGCCGCCGAGGCGCGGCGCAGCGTGGAGGCGGGCGCGGCCATCGTCCACATCCACGCCCGGCAGGACGACGGCCGCCCGGCCTACGACGTGGACACCTACGCGCGTATCGACGCCGCCGTGCGCCGCGCCTGCCCCGACGTGATCCTCAACTACTCCACCGGCGCGGTGGGCGTTGCCCGCGACGAGCGCGTGGCCCACGTCACCGCCCTGCGCCCCGACATGGCCGCCCTGAACATGGGCAGCATGAACTACGCCATCTACTCGGCCAAGCACAAGGCCTTCTATCACGATCACGTCTTCGCCAACCCCTTCAGCGACATCCGCTACTTCCTGGAGGCGATGAACGCCGCCGGCACGCGGCCGGAGATGGAGTGCTTCGACGCCGGCCACATCCACAACGCCGCGCCGCTGATCGACATGGGCATCCTGCGGCCGCCCTACCAGTTCAGCCTGATCATGGGCGTGCTGGGCGGCATCCCCGGCACGACCAAACACCTGGTGCAGCAGGTGGACGCGCTGCCGGCCGGGTCGCACTGGCAGGTGATCGGCATCGGCGCGCGGCAGTGGCCGCTGGTGGCCGCGGCCATCAGCCTGGGCGGCAACGTGCGCGTGGGGCTGGAGGACAACCTGTACGTGAGCGCGGGGCAACTGGCGCGGTCGAACGGGGAGCTGGTGGCCAAGGCGGCCGAGTTGGTGCGGCTGGTGGGGGGAGAGGTGGCGTCGGTGGCGGAGGCGCGGGAGACACTAGGCCTCTCATTGCCGTAGCATGCAATCCGTGCTATCATGATCATATCTTTTGGGGACCAGGGCACCGAAGACGTTTTCAATGGCGTCAACTCCACTGTCGCGCGCCGAGGAGTGACCCATGGTTCGTGTCCCTACACACCGCCCTCCTACCCATCCCGGCGAGATGCTGTTGGAGGAGTTCTTGACCCCGATGAACTTGACGCAACGCCAACTGGCCGATGCCATCCACGTCCCGTTTCAGCGGGTGAACGAAATCGTCAATGGCAAACGGGGCGTTACCCCGGCTACGGCCCTGCGGCTGGCCCGCTTCTTCGGCACGTCGGCCGCGTTCTGGATGAATCTGCAACTGCGCTGGGACCTCTACCACGCGCAACAGGACGAAGCCGAAGCGCTGGCCGCGATTCAGCCTTATACTTATTAGGAAGATATGCCTGTCATCTCAAGCTTTTATGGAATCGACGTTAAGATGTACTTTCGTGAACACGGAATTCCTCATTTTCATGCGGAGTATGGCGAGCATACTGGAGTTTTTGCGCTTGACAGCCTGAAAATGATAGAGGGCAACCTTCCACGGAGGGCACAGAGACTTGTCATAGAGTGGGCACAGGCGAATCGGGCAGAACTCCTGGAGATGTGGAAAACTCAAAGCTTCAAGAAGCTGCCTGGTTTGGAATGAGGTAAATAGATATGACCGATTTTCCCAAGATCGAATCAGTCTATGCATTGCCGAATCATCACCTGTTAGTGCTTTTTAAGAATGGCAGGCTTAAGACATATGATTGCGCCCCTCTGCTGCGTGAAGCAGTGTTCAAGCCGCTGGAATCTGAAGCACTGTTTTCACAAGTTCAAGTTGGACCAGGGGGTTATGGAATCGTATGGAACGAAGAGATAGACCTTAGCGAGTCCGAATTGTGGCTGAACGGCGTGGAAGCTGAAAACATCCTCTTGAAGGATTTGCTCCTTAAGCAGGATGCGACTCGCTAACGATGGAAGCCGAATTAGTAACATCCGCTTTTACCCGGCCATGCTCCTCCGCTCCACCGTTTCGCCCCGCTCCGACGACTACACCACCAACCGCGCCGCCATGCAAGCGCTCCTCGACGAGCTGAACGAGCGGCAAGCCAAGGCCCGCGCCGGCGGCGGCGAGCGCGGCGCGGCCAAGTTCCGCGCCGCCGGCAAGCTGCTGCCCCGCGAGCGCGTCGAGTGGCTGCTGGACCCCAACACGCCCTTCCTGGAACTGTCGCCGCTGGCCGCCGAGGGGCTATACAACGGCGAGTCGCCGGCCGCGTCGCAGATCACCGGCATCGGCGTCGTCAGCGGCGTGGAGTGCCTCATCTTCGCCAACGACGCCACGGTCAAGGGCGGCGCGGTCTACCCCATGACGCTGCACAAGACGCTGCGCGCCCAGCAGATCGCCCTGGAGAACCGGCTGCCGTGCATCTCGCTGGTCGAGTCGGCCGGGGCCAACCTGCTCTATCAGGACGAAGTCTTCATCCTCGGCGGGCGGACGTTCGCCAACCAGGCCCGGCTGTCGGCCGCCGGCATCCCTCAGGTGTCGCTGGTCTTCGGCTCCTCCACCGCCGGCGGGGCCTACATCCCCGGCATGAGCGACTACGTGGTCATGGTGCGCGGCCGGGCCGCCGTCTACCTGGGCGGGCCGCCGCTGGTGCGCATGGCCATCCACGAGGAGAGCGACGACGAGACGCTGGGCGGGGCGGAGATGCACGCCCACACCTCCGGCCTCAGCGATTACACCGCCGAGGACGACGCCGACGCCTTGCGGCTGGGCCGGCTCATCGTGTCGCGCATCGCCGCGCCCAAGCCGGCCGCCACCCTGGCCCGCCGCGCCGCGCCGGAGCCGCCGGCCTACGACCCCGACGAGCTGCTGGGCCTCATCCCCGCCGACCCGCGCCGGCCGTTCGACGTGCGCGAGATCATCGCCCGGCTGGTGGATGGCTCGCGCTTCTTCGAGTTCAAGCCCGACTATGGCGCGACGCTGGTCTGCGGCCACGCCCACCTGGATGGCTGGCCGGTGGGCCTCCTGGGCAACAATGGCGTCCTCTTCAGCGAGAGCGCCCACAAGGCCACGCAGTTCATCCAACTCTGCAACCAGACGCGCACGCCGCTGATCTACCTGCAAAACATCACCGGCTTCATGGTCGGCAAGGACTACGAGGCCGGCGGCATCGCCAAGGATGGCGCCAAGCTGGTGCACGCCGTGGCCAACGCCGCAGTGCCCAAGCTCACCGTGATCGTCGGCGGCTCGTTCGGCGCCGGCAACTACGGCATGTGCGGCCGCGCCTACCAGCCGCGCTTCCTGTGGATGTGGCC
>JRYK01000502.1_pt1 | contig 10969 bp, 12 predicted proteins | sample 235381 | NCBI WGS metagenome assembly JRYK01 (sample SAMN03074220, study PRJNA261476) | activated sludge metagenome | biome: Wastewater Treatment Plant; feature: Wastewater; material: Activated sludge; isolation source: activated biomass of a wastewaster treatment plant treating hydrocarbon... ...
CGTCGGCCGGCCGAACAGGCCGTGGGTGGTGGGGAAGGGCGGCTTGATGCGCGGGAAGCCGCGCTTGCCCTCGATGGCCTCGAACAGGGCGGTCTCCTCGCCGCAGATGTAAGCCCCGGCGCCCAGCCGCAGTTGGATGTCGAAGTTGAAGCCCTTGCGGCCGAGGATGTTGTGGCCCAGATAGCCGGCGGCGCGGGCCTTGTCGATGGCGTTCTTCAGCCGGGCATGGCAGCGCGGGTATTCGCCGCGCAGGAAGATCCAGCCGTTCTCCGCGCCGACGGTGTAGCCGGCCAGCGTCAGGGCCTCGATCAGGCTGAAGGGGTCCTGCTCCATGAGCGCCCGGTCTTTGAAGGTTCCCGGCTCGCTCTCGTCGGCGTTGGCGATGACGTGCTTCTCGGCCGGGTGGCCGGGGGCGTTGCGCGTCATCTCCCACTTCAGGCCGACGGGGAACATGGCCCCGCCGCGGCCCAGCACGTCGCTGCCCTTCAGGATGGCCAGCACCTCTTCGGGGGTCATGGTCATGGCCTTGCGCAGGCCCTTGTAGCCGCCGTACTTCTCGAAGTCGGCCAGGCTGAGGGGGTTGATCTTGCCGGCGCGGGCCAGCTTGATCAGCGGGCCGCCATAGATCTTCGGCTCCGGCTCGGGGAAGGTTCCGGCCAGGAAGGCGTCGACGTCGGCCGGGGTCAGGTCGCCGGCCAGGCGGTCGCCGTTGAGGGCGTTGGGCGCGTGCTCGCACATGCCCAGGCAGGGCACGCACTCATAGGATATGCTGCCGTCCTCGCTAGTCTCGCCCGGCCGCAGGCCCAGGCGCTCCTCGATGGCCAGGCGCACCGCCGGGCTGCCGGCCATGTGGCAGGCGGGGTCGAAGCAGACGCGAATGACCCGCCGCGCCGTCGGCTCGTTGTAGAACATGGAGTAGAACTCGACGACGCCGTGAATGTCCGACAGAGGGACGTGAAGCGTGTGGCCGACGGCTTCCAGCACTTCGCGCGGCAGCCAGCCATGGACGGCCTGCACCTCGTGCAGCAGCGGCAAGAGGGCCTCGCGGCCGCGGCCGCGGTATTTGGCCAATACCGGTTCCACCGCCGTCATGTCGATCGTTGACGGTTGCACCATACTTGTGCCTCCTTCAGGAACAAGCGAATGCCCGTTGGTGTCAGTGGGTTACGGGCCGAAGCCCGCGCCGCCGGTTGGGGCCGGGCGGCAGGGCCGTATTATATAACAGGATCGACCGATGGGGTACGGGCGCTAATCCAGCAGGGCCACGACGCGGCGGTAGAAGGCGTGGCGGGCGGCCAGCGTCAGGGCGGCGCGGGCGTCGGCGCGGCGGCCGACCAGCCGGTAGAGCAGCCCCAGGGCGAAGAAGACGGCCGGCAACTGGGCGCCGGCGACGACGGCCCGTTCGTAGGCCAGGATGGCCTGGCCGGCGCGGCCGGCGGCCTCGTGGGCCATGGCCGCGCGCAGGAACATGTCGCCGGCGGCGCGGCTGTCGCGCCGGGTGACGCTCTCGCGCAGGTGATGGGTCAACTGCCACTGGGCGAACTCGGTGGCCGCGCTGACCAGATCGCCCGGCTCCACGCGGGCGGCGACGCGCCCCTGGCCCAGTTGGCGCGTGGCCACGCAGCGCCAGGCCTCCTCGGCCACGCGCCACACCTCGGCGTCCTCCGGCTGGAAGGCCAGCGCCAGGTAGGCCACGTGGAGGGCGGCCAGGCATTGACCGTCGCGGTGCAGGGCGCCGGCCTGCAGCAGGTAGTGGCCGACCGCCCCGGCCACGTCGCCGCGCCATTCGTCGCTCATGGCCAGGCGCTGGTGGATGCCCGGCCGATCCGGCTCCAGCCGGGCGGCCTGCTCCCAGTTGGCGCGGGCTTGGTCGTGCTGGCCGGCATGCCAGAGGCGGTCGCCGGCATGGCGATAGGCCGCGGCGGCCTCGGCCGCCTGGCCCATCTCCTCGTGCAGGGCGGCGATCTTCTCGGTGTACAGCGCGTCGCCGTCGGCCAGCCGTGCCGCCTCCTTGTAGTAGGCCAGGGCGCGGTCAGGCTCGGCCAGGGCACGGTAGGTGTCGCCCAGACCGTTGTAGATGCGCGCCTCGTCGGGCAGGCCGATGATGGCCGTCTGGAAGCAGGTCAGGGCCTGGCGCCAGTGGCCCTGGCGCACGGCCTCTTCGCCGATCTCCATGGCCAGTTCGTAGCGGTGCAGTTGGGTGCTCATGGCTCGTCGGTCGCCGCGCCCTCCTCCAGGCCGCCGCCCAGCAGCTCGCGGCCCAGTTCGGCCAAGTATAGCCGCATCAGGCGCGTGCGTCGCTCTCCTTCGCGGCGGCCGGTGGCGGTCTGCATCATCTCCGCCAGGCGTAGCAACTTGGTGTAGAAGTGGTCGATGGCCGACCGGGCGTCGTCGGGCGGGCGCGTCAGGGGCAGCGGCTCGGCCTCGTCGTAGAGCGGCTTGCCCATCGTCGCCCCAAGCATCAGCGTGCGGGCAATGCCGATGGCCCCGATGGCGTCCAGGCGGTCGGCGTCCTGGACGACGCGGGCCTCCAGCGTCTCGGCCGGGATGCGGGCGCTGAAGCTATGGGCCGCGATGGCGTGGCCGATGGCCGGGACGTGCTGCGCGGGGTAGCCGGCGGCGCTCAGGAAGTCCACCGCCGCCGCCGCGGCCAGGCGCGAGGCCCGCGGCCGGTCGGCCGAGTCCTTGGGCAAGACGACGCAATCGTGCAGCCAGGCGGCGGGCAGGACGACGGCCAGATCGGCCCCCTCGGCCGCGGCCAGCATGCGCGCGTTGGCCACCACCCGCCGGATGTGGGCCAGGTCGTGGGCCGGGTCGTTGGCCGGCAGCCGCCCGGCCACGAACTCAAGGAAACGCGCCTCCCAGGGTTCCATTCCCTCCATTTTAGCCTTTCCTCTCAGCAGGTCGATGATCGCCAGGGCGCAATTGACACCGGCATTTGCCGCCAAGGCGCGAAGACGCAAGGGACGCAAAGCGCAGAAAGATGCTGGGCTTGGCGTTCTTGGCGTCCTGGCGTTAAGTTGCTCTGGGCGTGAGATCTCTGCGCTAGAGCGTCGTCCGGGCCTGTTTCGTCTGCGGCGTGTGGGTCAGGAAGTCGCGGGCGAAGCGCTCGGTGTACTGCTCCAGCAGCGCGGCCACCCGCGCCGCGTCGGGCGAGGCCACCAGCAGCCCGGCGTGGTTGGCCCGCGGCACGCGCCAGACGACTTCGGGGTCGTTGTAGGCCGACAGGTCGGGCCACTCGTCGCGGGCCAGGCAGATGACCAGGCCGGCGTAGTCGTCGCGGTGGTCGGGCACGCGGTAGGCCTGGCCGCGGGCGTCGGCCAGCTCGATGCGCGCCGCCTCCTGCCACAGGGCGACGCCCGTGGCCGCCTCGACCATCTTGTCGATGTGGGCGCCGCCGACGCGGGCCGCCGTCTCCAGGAAGTAGAACTGGCCGTCGTCGTGGGCGCGGATGAACTCGGTGTGGGTGACGCCGCGCGGCAGGCCGAAGGCGCGGAACAGCTCGGCGGCCATGCCCGTCGTGGCCGCGAACTCGGCCGAATCGCGCGGCAGCAGGCGCGTGTTGAAGATGCCCCCGCCCTGGGTCACGCTCAGCGGCGGCTCGCCGTAGCGGCTGCTGACGGCAAAGACCACCTCGCCCTGCCACACCAGCGCGTCGACGTGGTAGACGTCGCCGGGGATGAACTGCTCTAGCAGGTAGAACGACTGCTGGTCGCCCAACTCGTCGAGCGTGCGCCAGACGCGCTCGCTGTCGTGGAGCTTGCGGATGCCGATGGCCCCGGCCTCGAAGCGCGGCTTGAGCACCCAGGGCGGGGGGACGCGGGCCATGAAGTCGCGCAGCCGGTCATAGTTGAACAGCCCGGTGAAGGCCGGCACGCGGATGCCGGCCGCGGCGGCCGAGGTGCGCATGGCCAGCTTGTCGCGAAAGCGGCGGGCCAGCGATTCGCCCAGGCCGGCCAGCCGCAAGTGCTCGCGCAGGGCGGCGGCCGTGGCCACGTCGTAGTCGTCGAGGGCCACGATGCGGTCGATGTCGTTGCCGCGGGCCAGCCAGCTGACGGCGTAGGTGATGTTGGGCTGGGTGTGCAGGTCGGGCATGGCGTGGTAGAGGGCGATGTCGTCCCACGGCCAGTCGCGGTCGCTGAACTTCTCCGGCGTCATGAGGAGCACGCGCGCCCCCTGGCGGGCGCACTCCTGGATGAAGGGCAGGCCCTTGTATTCGCTGGCGAGGCAGAGGATGGTGATGGGGCGCTGATCGGGCATAAGTTCACTCCTGGCTGGAAGAAGAGGCCACAGATTACACAGATTTTCGGAAAGGACGGCTAACGACTAGGGGAATTCTAGCAGGAAAGGGAAGTGGGCAAAAAGAGGGAGTCAGTAGGCGTGCTTTGCCGCCGCGGTCATGAAGTCTGCCCGGCTCACGCCCAGTTCGGCCGCCATGGCATCGACTTGCAGCCATAGGGTTTCCTCGATTTCCAGTTCAATGATCGCGTTCATCGGCAGTCACCATCGCAAATAGATTGGCCCGACCACGCTTGCCCGACGCAGCCAGCAGCCCCATCGCCCGCAGCGCATACGTCGCCTTGCCGGCCAGCGGCGGCGGGCAGGCCAGCGCCGCGGCCAGATCGGCGTTCGTGAACGGGTCGGGCAGACCGGGGGGCAAGAGGGCCAGGAAGTCGGCCGGGCCGGCGAAGACGCGGGAGGAGACAACGCCCAGCAGCCGCCGGTCGACCAGGCTCCAGCGCCCGCGCCGCCAGCTGCCCCGCCCGTCGTCACGCCAGACCTGCTCTTCCTGAATCAGCAGCACTTCCAGCGTCAGGCCGGGGTGGGCGGCCAGGTCGGGCAGGCGCACCAACTCGCTGAACAGATCGTAGACCGTGGCCTGTTTGGGCGATTTGCGGCGGGAGACGGGCCGCCCGGCGGCGTCTTCGCGGACGATCCAGCGCTCGGCCGGCAGGGGATGGACGAGGCGAATGGCGTGGCCGTCGTCCAGCAGCCGCTGCAGCTTGGGCCGCAGGGCGTAGAGGTGGCGGGTCTGAATCTCGATCAGCAGGTCGCCGCGCACGAGGTCGATGACGTAGCGGCCGAGCTTGACCTCTAGCGCGTCGCCCGGCCGGCGCAGGTGCTCCTTGAGCGCGGCGTGGAGGGAGCGCTCGGAGAGTTGGCCGATGCCGGGGGTATTAGGCGAGTTATCGTCGGGCAATGGGCAAGGGTCGAACACGAATGCGGTGTTGCTCGATCACGACGACACTGCCGAGTTCCAAATGCTGCCGAATGGTCTCGAGATTGACCAGGAGAAGAGCTAGTTGCTGTTCCGGCCTGCGTTGCGTTCCACTAGGAACTTCACGTTGGAATTAACAGTGGAAGGGCTTTTTCGCGTACTGCTTCAGCCGCAAAGCGCAGGGCTTCACGGATGTCCTCCGCCTCCAGGTCGGGATAAGCATCCAGGATTTCCTCGACAGACATGTCGTCAGCAATCATGCCTACTACTGTAGCGACCGGTATACGCAGACCACGGATACACGGCACGCCGTCCATTTGTTGTGGATCTACTGTGATACGTGTGTATGTCAAGGTAATATCTCCGTCAGCAGCCGTGCAACCTGACGCACAATCTGATTTGGCTATCAGCAACTCACCAAAGATCACGTCGCCGAAGTGAAAACATTATACCCGATTTATAACGAGTACGTCTCTTTAGACGTGCCGCTAACGCGGCCAGTCTGGGTTACTCTAAAGTCGAGAAGAGGGAGAGACAGTGTCGGCCGGCCGGTCCTGGGCCGTGCCCCGATACCACGGCGTGCCCAGCCGGGGCAGTAGCCAGCGATCCAGCCCATACCAGCCGGCGACCTTCCAGGCCAGGATCAACAATACCTGGAGCAGGAAAAACACCGGGTTCAGGCTGGCCGAGCCGGCCAGCATGAAATTGAAGTTCATGAAACTGCCGATCAGGGCGGCGATGCCGGTGAAGGCTCCCAGCAAAAAAAGGATACCGACGACCGTTTCGCCCACGGCCACGAGGGGAGCGAACCACCGGTATGAGTCTGTATTGAGCAAGAATTGCAGGAACGCGCGGTACCAGCCGAAGACGATCGCCGGCCGCCCCGCCTCCGGTATGGCCACTGCCCCTTCCCAGAAGCCTTTCAGCGCCTCGCCGCCTTGCATCCAGGCCGGATTCGTCAGCTTGCCAAAGCCGGACGTCAGCCAGCGATAGCTGAGATAGAGGCGGATAATCAGCCACAGCCAGGCAAAGCGCGTGGTGCTAAACAGGATACGGGCGAAGGGCGGGTCGGGGAAATTGACCTCGCCTTTTTCATCCACCAGCTTCTCACTCATCTCCATTGCTCCTTCTGCACTGTCGTGTGTGCACGCTGGGCAATTTCACCGTGGCGGCGATGAGGACTTGTTGAGGCGAGGTGCTTGCGTCGCACCGCTAATCAAGCAAGTCTAGCAGACTTCTTTGTGAAATGCAGACGCCAATTGGCTCGGTCATTGGGGCTTGGCGGCGCTGCTTCCCAAGGCAGCGGTTATACCCCGGCTTAGGATCAAATCATCTATTCCTTACAGGCAATTCATCTGCGTGAGACGCAGACTCACAACTGCCCCGTCGTCGGGTCCCAGGCATCCAACAGCGCCCGATACGCCGGGTCGTCGTAGCGGCTCAGGGCAAAGGCCGGCGCGTAGGGCGGCCGTTCGCTCCCGGCAATGTGCGCCGCCAGCAAGTCCGCCCCCGCCTGCGAGGCCATAATCCCGTAGCCGGAGAGCGCGCCGAAGACGTAGGCCCCCGCCACCGGCAGCGGGCCGATGAGCGGCCTGTTCTCCTGCGTCTTGCAGTAGTAGCCGCCATCGACGTAGGGCCGGCCGATGTTGCCGGCGTAGGCCGCCAGCCCGGGGATCATCCGCGACAGACCGCGCACCACCACCTCGGCGTACTCCGGCGCAAAGCGCGCCGGCCAGACCGCCTCCTGGCGCTGCACGTCGTAGGTCCACAACAGCAAGAGCGTCTGCGCCCCCGGCCCGCCCTCCGGCCGGAAGTGGACGCCGGCCGGCAGCGGCTCGGTTAGCCAGCGCGTCTCCTCGGCCGCGGCCAGTTCGTCGCGCTCCTCGTCGCTCCAGGGCAGCGTCACCGGGTCGCTCCAGATGAGCAGCGGCGCGTCGCGCGGCACGACGCCCAGCGGGTCGTTGATGGCCACCTTGCCATGTAGCTCGTTGAAGACGGGCAACTCCACGCCCAGCAACCGCCCGACCCTATCCACCAGCGGCCCGGCGGCGTCGACGAAGACGCGCGTGGCCACGGGGTGCTCCTGGCCGCCGGCGCGGATGGTGACGCCGTTCACCCGGCCGCCGGTCGTGTCTACGGCGCAGACCCGGCCGCTGACCAGCCGCACGCCGCGGGCGCGGGCCTCGTCCAGCAGCCACATGCCCAGCTGTTGGGCGCTGAGCCAGCCGCAGCGGCGCGGGTGCAGCATGGCCACGGCGTCGGGCGTGACGTAGGGCAGGCGCGCCCGGATGAGCGCCGGGTCGAGCACCAGATCGGCCCCGCCCAGGCCCGGCGCGTAGCCCTCGGCCACGGGCGGCGGGAAGGGCGGATCGTCGGGCCGGCCGCGGTGGACACGCAACTGGCCCGCGCCCAGCCGCGCCGACTCCTCGGCCGAGCGGCGGTAGACCTCGGCCTGCGCCGGGTCGGCGGTCAGGAAGACGTAGCCGCGGCGGTTGAGGTGGAAGGCGTTGCCGCTCTGGCCGGCCAGCTCCTCCAGCAGGTCGATGCTGCGGTTCATGAAGCGCACCATGGCGTCGCCGGGACCGGGCCACCAGTTGCGGTAGGCCTCGGTCGATTTGTCGCTGGTCAGCATCAGCGGCGACCCCTCTTCGACGAGGAGCACGTCGCCGATGCCGTGGCGGGCGGCCAGGTGGTAGGCGGCGGAGACGCCGGCGATGCCGGCGCCGCAGATAACGATGTCGGCGGTGGTCGGGATCATGGGGGTGTTTTAACGCAAAGGCGCGAGGACGCAAGGGGGACGACGGACGGCCGACCGCCGGCCGCTGCCAGAGGCAAGGCCCTTCCCGGACGGCAGACCGCAGACCACAGGCGGACGACGGACGGACGACGGCCGACCGCTGCCAGAGGCAAGGCCCTTCCCGGACGGCAGGCGATTCTGGCCGTGGTCGGTCGTCCGCCGTCCGCCGTCCGTCAGGTGTTCTGGCCGTGGTCACTACTACCTCAGTAACCTATTAGCCGATTTTTAGGCTATAATTAGTCGAAAAGTCGCTATGTTTAAGCCAAGGTACGTCGTCTCGCCCGCGTTGCTGGGGAACATCAAGGACATCGCCCTGCTGGTGCATGAACTGAACAAACAGGTCGTGCCCGTCGTTGTCCTAGCCGAGCAGCAGACCGAGGCGCGCAGCCTCTCGACCTTTGCCTCAACGAGCATCGAGGGCAATCCGCTGTCGCTGACCGAGGTCAAGCGTCTGCTCAAGAGCAACCCGACCCAGCTAAGGCGCAGCGAGCGCGAGGTCATCAACTACAACCGCACGCTGACCTGGCTGAACGAGAGCCAGGCCACGCCGCTGGACGTGGCCACCCTCCTGCGCATTCACGCCGGGGTGATGGACGGCCTGTTGCCGGAGCACCAGACCGGCCGCTTCCGGCAAGAACCGGTCCTCCTCCACGACCCGCGCACGGGCGATGTCGCCTTCCTGCCGCCCGACCATGGCGACGTGCCGGCGCTGGTGGAAGAGCTTCTGGCCTTCGTTGGCGACAGCGCCGACCTCGACCCGGTCATTCTGGGCGGCCTTTTCCACAAGCAACTGGTGATCATTCATCCCTTCATGGATGGCAACGGCCGCACCACCCGCCTGGCGACTCACCATCTACTGAATGGGCTGGGTCTGCGCCTAGCGGGCCTTTTTAGCTTCGAGAACTACTATAATCAGAACGTCAGCCGCTACTTCCGGCAGGTGGGCGCGTTCGGCAACACCTACGACGTGGCCGCGGGGCTGGACTTCACGCCCTGGCTGGAGTATTTCGCCGAGGGGATACTGGACGAGTTACGGCGCGTGGCCAAGAACCTGGCCCGCCACCAGACGCCGGAGACGAGCCTGCAACCCCACCACTTAGCCCTCCTGGCCCACATCGACGCCCACGGCTACATCACCGACGGCGACTACGCCCGCCTGACCGAGCGGGCCAAGGCCACACGAACGCTGGACTTTCGGCGGCTGATGGAACTGGGGCTGATTGTGCGTCTGGGCCAGGGACGCAGCACGCACTATCGGCGGGCCGGCGAGAGCTAGGGCGGCGGCATGGCGCAGCGGAAGCTAGGGAGTATGGTAGCTGCTGCTTGGACGATCTATCAATCGTGGCTATTGAGAGCGAAGCTGTGTCAGAGATACGACTGGCGCCCGATAGCCGTGATCAATCATTTGCCGTAGCAACGCATCGCCCTCGGTCATCGTGATGTACTGCTGCTGCACTAGGCGCATGAGCATACCAAGGGTGCCCGACACGGCGATTTGCATCTGCCCGGCCACGCGACGGGCGTCGCGATCATCCGTAAGCAATCGTCCTTGGCGATGATACGCAACTGCCAGACATGAAGCCTCGCCGGCGTTCAGGTGAGCCAGCAATTCCTCATGCAGCGTTCCCTCCTCGACCGATAGGCTGAGGATTTCCAGCCAAGACCAGTCTGTTTCAGGCACGCGACCGTGCGCGACGCCCATGCTGAACTCGTGCATCACGTGTGGGGTCGTCGCGGCCTCTGTGCCAACAGCCAACTGTAGCAACTGCGCCCGATGGGTCGCAGCAAAGTTGGACAGGACCGTGTTGTCGAGCAATACGATCATCCAACTTCGTCAGCCCGCGGATGATCGAACCAGCTATTGAGCGCCTCTATCTCGGCTTTAGCTTCGCTTACGGTAGTCGGCCCGATGCGAAGGGGGATGCCCAGCTCCAGAAAGCGCTCGCGCAACGCCAACTCGTGTATTCCCAGAAGTTCGGCCGCTTTGCCTAGATTGATGTCTTCATCAAGATAGGCGCTCAGCACCAAGGACCAGCGCAGCGCCGGGTCGCTTTCGAGCAGCTTCGTCAGCGCGGCGTCCACAAGGCGCGGCCGTCGCTCGTGCAACTTGCTTAACTGGCGGATCGCCCAAGTAGGTGACAGAGTCGTTTCGAGAGCCATGGCATTATTATAGACGATAATCGGCCTGGCCAAGCGGGAGCTTTGTAGAGCCGGCTTCGAGCAACACACGACAACCGGCACGCCGTTGGCGTCCTACGGCGGCGGCATGGCACAGCGGAAGCCCAGGTTGGCCTGGGCCACGGTCGGCTCGAAGTTGCCGCGGGCGCTGACGTTCAGTTCCTCTGACGGCGACAGCCACGAGCCGCCGCGCAGCGACTTGAACTGCCCCTCCGTCGGGCCACGCGGGTTGGTGTCGGCCACCTCGTCGTAGGCGTTGAAGTCGTACCAGTCGCCCACCCACTCCATGACGTTGCCCAGCATGTCGTAGACGCCGCTGGGCGAACGGCCGTCGGGGTAGCTGCCCACCGGCGCGGTGTCGTTGAAGCCGTCGTCCCACACGGCGTCGGGGCCGTCGCGGCGGCAGTTCACGTCGCAGAAGTTCAGCCGCTCGCCGTCGAACGAATCGCCCCAGGGGTGGAGATACTTGACGCCCTGGGCCGGGTCGAAGGAGGCGGCATACTCCCACTCGGCCTCGGTCNNCAGAAGGCCGCGGCGTCGTTCCAGCTGACGTTGATGACCGGGTAGTCGTCGAAGGCCGGGTCGCCGTAGTAGCTCTGGTGATAGGTGGCCCCGGCGCGGGCCGGCCGCCGGCAAACGCCGGCAGCGACACACTGGGCGTAGGCGGCGTTGGTGACCTCCGTCTCGTCGATGAAGAAGCTGTCGATCTGCACCACGCAGGCGGGCTTCTCGTCGTTCTCCTCGCTCTCGTCGTTGCCCAGCGTGAACTGCCCGCC